>Ga0316224_1000129_pt1 | contig 122882 bp, 115 predicted proteins | sample TBH18013metaG_FD_206254 | JGI IMG/M metagenome (GOLD analysis project Ga0316224, IMG submission 206254) | Freshwater microbial communities from Trout Bog Lake, Wisconsin, USA - TBH18013 | ecosystem: Environmental > Aquatic > Freshwater > Lake > Hypolimnion/Profundal zone | place: USA...
GTTCTGAAATGGATCGCCCCGGGACTCCGGGGCTTTCTCGGGCCCTTCCGCTCTCAACAAACCTGAGCAAGGCACTCCAAGAAAGGGTGGGTCATAACACCTGATGAGGTCAGCGGCAACCTGATCGAGGTTCTCCGCATTCAGGAGGGCCGAAATTGCCGATTCCATCCGGCCCAGTTCAGCGGCGGTGAGCACCCGATGACATGGGATCTCCCTTTCCTTTGGGAACCGGAAGCAGGGATTCGACTGGAGCGGCCTCCACTCCTCCTCCTCAGCAATGTTCATCAACCGGGAGAGCACCTCAATTGCACGGTTTGCCCCGGTGGGGTGGACCTTCAATTCTTTGCGGTACATGACCTTGATGGAAGGTCGGTCCAGGTCCTTTACCAGTCGCTTGCCCAGGGCGGGCAGGATGACGCACTTGATGACCGAATCGTGGCTCCGCCTTGTGGATGGTTTTAGCAGGTTCCGGTAGTGCTCCTCCCAAAGTTTCACGAGAGCGGCTACGTCCTGGGCATTGCGCTGGCCCTGGAGGTGGGCGCGGGCATCCTTGCCCGAATCATGGACCTCTCGAAGTTTGGCCGCTTGCTCCCTGGCCTTGTCCACGGTCCAGGTCCCGGCAGATCCGATGGACACATGGACCTTAGCCCCGCCAGGGCGCTGAAACGTGACCGCAAAGGTTTTTGCCCCGGCAGGGGTCACCCGGATGTGAAAACCTTGAACTACCGAATCAAAAACTCTGATGACAGTTCCAGCCGGCTTTAGGGCCTTCACGTTTGAATCAGATAGCCGGATGCTTTTTCGAGGTCCGTTGCTGCTCATCCCCTGTCCCTCCTGGCTTTCACTGGCGACCTTTGGTGTGCTCTGGTGTGAGTCTGCCATGAGTCTAGCAGCGGAAATAACCGGGAGATCTGGAAACATCCGAGAACATCCAAGAATGGATCTAAACCATTCAATGTATGGATATTGACGTATTTCCTCAGATCTACTCAGTAACTATGCGTATCGACTCATAACCCAAAGGTCGCAGGTTCAAATCCTGCCCCCGCTACCAATTCCGGGCAGATCGGCACAACCGGTCTGCCCGGTTTGTTTGTACCTTCGTCGAAGCCAAAAGGGGCAGGATTTGGACCTGCGATCGGCAATGGCGCGCAGGTAGCCCAAGCGGAGGACGCACGCGTCCGTAGCGGTCCGCCGCAGGCGGATGGGCGTGCGCAGCCAGTGCCGCGGGGTGAGCCGCAGGCGAACCCAGGTTCAAATCCTGCCCCCGCTACCAATTCCGGGCGGATCGGCACAACCGATCCGCCCGGTTTCGCTTTACGCCCGTCGAAGGCCGAAGGGCAGGATTTGGGCCCTCGATCGGTTCCTCGCCCACACCTAGGTCGAGGGTGTTCCCGCCGCCGGGAAGCACTTTGAGGCCCTTGAAGTCCCCACTCCACGGTGAGTTGCCGATAGCATAAGCAAATGAACATTCCCGGGAAATGGATCATTTTCTCGCTCACCATCGGGTTGGTTGGCCTTTTCGGGTGGAACCACCTCACGAAGCCCCTGGGCGATCAGAAGGTCAGCTTTGTCCCGGCTTTGAGGGAGGCCGGAACCGACGGGCCCCTCCGATACTGCGTCTACCGCGCGCCTGGCGGGGTCAATGGGGACATCCTCTACCATCTGCCCGGCCGGAACTTGGACGAACAGATTTGGAATGACAACACTTATTTCACGGCCATGATCCAGGCCCAGTGGGCCGACATGAAGGTCAAGCCGCCGACTGTGGTGTGCGTTTCGTATGGCCCCGTCTGGCTCCTCGCCCCAAAGGGCAGATCCGAGTCCAGTGGCCTCCAGGAGGATTTCCTGGTCAGGATGGAGCGGATCGAAGCAAGGATCGGCAAGCCGGCACGCAGGATCCTCATGGGCGAGTCCATGGGCGGATCGAATGCACTCATTCTTGCCTTGAGCCGCCCAGGCCGCTTCGCCAAGGTCGCCGCCCTGTCTCCCGGCGTCTATGTGAACTCCCCGTTCGGGTTCTTTTCCGAATTGAAAGCCGCGGTCCGGCGCACGGGGGCGGATCCGAAAACGGCTATCGGCATCCTCCTGCTCGCCCGAAAATTCGTTGGCAACGATAAGGAATGGGCTGCCATCTCGCCGATCCAGTTCATGGACACCGCCGACCGGTCCTTTCCCGAGTTGTATCTTTCATGCGGCCTGTACGACAAGTTTGGCAACTTCGAAGGCTGCAGCGCGTTGGCGGAAAAGGCCCGCTTCCGCGGCGTCAGCATCGCATGGCACCCGATGTACGGTGGCCATGGCGCCATCGATGTCCCGTCCCTCGCGGAATTCCTGGTGCGCCGTTAACAGCCGACGCGTGCTGGGAAGAAGGCCATCGCCTCCGCGAAATGCACCCTGAGGGTTGGCGGATTGCTATTTTGCATTTTTATCATATTCTAAAATAAGATGAAGTCTAATTTCAGTTTTTGAGGCTGCTCCATGTTCCGCCACGACACTGGCAAGTTCGTCACCCAGACCACCCAGGGGGAGTCGGTTCGAGCCTTCATCCCAGCGCCCTTGCCTCCGGACCCTCCCATTGACTGGACCACCGGGTTGGTGATGGCCCACCAGCGGGCCGCCACCGCCCTGGGGCGGCTCGATGGGGTTACTGCCCTGCTCCCTGACCCGGCCCTCTTCCTGTATAGCTACGTCCGCAAGGAAGCCGTCCTGTCTTCCCAGATCGAGGGCACCCAGTCCTCCCTTTCGGACCTGCTTGCCTACGAGAGTGCCCAGGCCCCCGGCGTCCCCCTGGAGGACGTCGTTGAGGTGTCCAACTACGTGGCCGCCCTGACCCACGGCCTCCAGCGCATGGACGGAGGATTCCCCCTGTGCCTGCGGCTGGTCAGGGAGATCCACGAGGTTCTTCTGTCGAAGGGGCGGGGCAGCGGAAAGCAGCCCGGGGAGTTCCGCCGGTCCCAGAACTGGATCGGTGGCAGCCGCCCTGGCAACGCAGCCTTCGTTCCGCCACCCCACGAGGAGCTTGCAGGATGCCTCACAGCGTGGGAAGCCTTCCTGTATAGCCCGATGGACCCCCTGACCAAGGCCGCCCTGGCCCATGTCCAGTTCGAAACCCTGCACCCCTTCCTGGACGGGAACGGTCGTGTGGGGCGGCTTCTCATTACCCTGATCCTCAGCAGAGAGGGGGTGTTGAAGGAGCCCATGCTCTACCTCAGCCTGTTCCTCAAGGAGCACCGGGCCACCTACTACGAACTCCTCCAACGGGTGCGCCAGGACGGCGACTGGGAGGCGTGGCTGGACTTCTTCTACCAAGGGATCGCCGAGACGGCGGAGGCCGCAGTCATCACGGTCAAGAGCCTCCTCGCCCTGTTCAAAGACGACCGCAAGGCCATCCAGAGCACTCGGGTGGCTGCCTCCGTTTCAACAATTCACCACTACCTCCAAGGTCACCCCATCGCCTCGTCGGGGGCGATCTGCAAGGCCGAGGGCCTCTCCCCGGCCACCGTCAACAAGGCCCTGGACCATCTGGTGGGCCTCGGACTGGTGAAGGAGATCACGGGGGGGCAGCGCAACCGGCTGTTCGCCTACGAGAGCGTGATGAAGATTCTTGCCGAGGGGACGTAGCGTCTCGGCAAGCAGGTGCCCAGAAAGGAAACGAAGAATCGGTCAAAGTCCCAGAAGAAGCAGCATGGACGCGCATCTTTCCCTGAATAATAGTGGGGCTCATAACCCAAAGGTCGCAGGTTCAAATCCTGCCCCCGCTACCAATCGCTGGTGATTGCAAGAGCCTGAAACGACAACGTTTCGGGCTCTTTTGCTCTTCAGCCAAAGACCCTGATGGACCCCTCGGGTTGGGGGAAATGCTACCTTTCCTCAGGGGTCCCTGTCACCAAGACGCCACAACCCAAGTCGGCTAAGGAAGCCCTGGGAAGTCAGGGCCCGGGAGCTTTGGGTGAGCCAAACTTGGACCTCAACGGGCGTAGGATCGATTTCAGCACGGGCAGCCCACGGTCGGCGACCATCGGTTACTGCATGGCCGGCGTGGCCGATCAAGAATGTGTAGGATCAGGATGATCGAGGAGGCGATATGCATATCGGATTGATTGTCGGCATCGGCCCTGCCGCAACCGATTATTACTATCGCTACCTGATTGCAGCGCTGGCAGCCGCAGGCCACGATCTCACCTTGACCATGGCCCATGCGGATACCCCAACGCTGCTCCACAACCAGGCCACGGGCAATGTGAATGCCCAGGTGGAGATCTACCGGAAGTTGACCAACCGATTGCAACGCGCAGGCATCGAGCAGGTTGCCATCACGTCGATCGCGGGTCACTTCTGCATTGACGCTTTCAAGGCGCTGTCCCCGGTTCCGGTAATCGACCTGCTTGACATCGTCCGGACCAGGATCAAGCAGCGGGGCCTCAAGCGCGTGGGCCTGCTTGGAACACGCCTGGTGATGGAATCGCACTTCTATGGTGTACTCGAAGGTGTTGAAGTCATTCCTCCCGTCGGCAACCTGCTTGAGGTCCATGACGCCTACGTCTCAATGGCCACTTCTGGAACCGCCTCTCCCGAAAATCGAGAGGTGTTCATGCGGACTGGAAAGGCATTGGCGAATACCTATGGCTGTGAGTCCATCCTGTTGGCAGGTACAGACTTGGCACTGGTATTCAAAAGGGGTCAGAATCCTGGCTTTGAGACCTTTGACTGCGCAGGGGCGCATGCAGAAGCCATCGTTGAAGCCGCAATGAAGAGTTGTTAACCTGCTGCCGTAAATGGTTGCCCTACCGGATTAGGTGGGATCTTTTTTTCATCGAAGGGATGGGAGCCCTGATGCTAAGCGAGTTGCTGGGTCAGGCAATCCAGGAGCCACACCGCCGCGTGGAGGAACTGCCCTTCTTCAAGGCGCTGCCGGCCGGTCTCCTCCCCCTTGAGAGCTATGTGGGCCAGTTGCGGGCGATGGCGGTGCTCCATGGCACCCTTGAGCGGGAGCTCCAGGAATTGGGCGATGGCGCGATCCGGGCCTTTCTGGCGGGCCGGCCCTCTCGCCTGGTTCACGTGCGGCAGGACCTGGGCGCCCTGGATAGCCTCTCGGTTCCTGACATCCCTGCCGCCCTGCCGCCGGTCACCCAGTTGGCCGCCTGGATCCGCCTGCTGCGGGTGGACCGCCCAACCGACCTCCTCGGTGTGATGTATGTGTTGGAAGGGACCACTCTGGGCAACACCCAGCACCTGCCGGAAGTGCTTCGGGCCTTCGGGGAACGGGACTCCGGAATCGCTCACTACTACGCCGGGTATGGCCCCGAAACGGTGCGCCGCTGGCGGGACTTCTGCGCCTTCCTGGATCATTTTCCCCTGGACGGCGAGGGGCGGGCGCGGGTCGTGCGCACGGCCCTGGATTGCTTCAGGCCGCTGGAAGCCTTGTTCAGCGCCCTGTACCCCGTAGGGGACGCCCAGCGGGTCTTCACCGCCAGGATGCTGAACCCTGAGGCTGGCGACCATGCCGTGCCGGCGGATTTGCGCGAGATTCGAGCCGCGGTGGCTGCCGCGGAGAAATGCCGGGAGGCGTTTCCGTACTTTGATGAACGATTTCGGGAACGGGGCCAGGCGTTTGCCCACAGCGACAGCGCTTGGCTCGCCACCCTGGCGCAGCTGCCCGAGGCCCAGGCTCTGAGCCAGGTGGAGTGGCTTGGCCAGGTGCTCGGCAACCGGGGGATCCCCCGCATCACCCTGGAGCGCCAGTTGGCCTGGCTCCATGGGGACCTGGTCGCCGCCCTGCCGGAGCAGGTGGACCGCTTCCGGGTTCTTCTGGAGGCATCAAGGCACCTCGAAAGGGAGCGCTGCCGAAAGATTCCGGAGACCGGTTTCCAGGCCCTGGCCGATGCGTTCCAGGAAGCCACCGTCGGGGAACTTGGCGGGCGCTTCAAGGGGACCGGGGCGCTCATCGTGTCCGCCGTCTGCGATCGGTGCAACGGCATCACCGGAGCCGTCAGCAGCCTGGTGCCATGGCTCTCGGATCCGGCTCGATTCCCCCCGGCCTGGATCGCGGCCGTGAGCCAAACGTGCCAGGCGGCGATGGCGGTCGCAAAGGGCAGCCCATGATCAAATGGTGCGCCTATTGCCTCCACTATCTGGGCGAAATCGAGCCCTACCAAAACTTTGAAACGACTCACGGGGTTTGCGAAAGCTGTCGGCCCAAGGTCCTGGCACTCACCCCATCGGACCAGGAATCCCTGAAGCCACTCCAGAACTTCTACCGGGCCCTCCGATCGGGCGTCAAATCCGGGCACGTGGATGACCTTGCGTCGCTCGTGGAGGAAAGCCGGCGCCTGGCCATTCGTCCCCTTGATCTCATGATGGGCATGCTCCAGCCGATGCTGGTTGAGATCGGCGAACTGTGGGTCAAGGGGGAGGTTTCGGTCGCCATTGAGCACCGGTTCAGGCTCCTGGCCCGGGACCTGACAGCCTATTTCAAGAGCCAACTGGAGCCAAGGACCGAGTTGGCAAATCCGTCCCTGCTGATCTTCAACGCCCCGGGGAACGGCCACTACCTTGGGTTGCAGATGGCTGACTTCTTCTTCACGATCAGCGACATTCCCGCCCGGGTCCACTACTTGCCACTCCCCTCGGAGGCAATCCTAGCCATGGTGGGGGTCCACATGCCGGTGGCCGTCGGGTTCTCCGTGGCCATGCCCGACCAGATGGGGCAGGTCCTGGAATTGGAAGCGCGCGTGAAGGACCTGCCGCGGCCGCCCAGGCACATCCTCGTGGGTGGGCCTGTGGCTCGCCTGGGGGTGCCCCTGCCGCCTGATTCCAGGATCCAGGTCTGTCGGGACCTTTCCGAGGTCCAGGCCCTCGTCCGAAGGGAGTAGCCCTTCCCTTCGCCTCGCACGCCATCCGGGTTCCTGGTCCCGAGCGAGGCTGGGCGAGCCTTGGGTTGATTGACCGGTATTCCTGAAGAATGGCGCCGGGCTAATGGTGATTGGAGACCCGGCAATCGTATAGCTTGTCCCGCTCGGCCACGAACTTGTAGCCCCCGGCGAGCTGGATCGAGACACTGGCCCCGGGATCCTGCTGCCACGGGGAGATCGCGAGCACGGTGGCCCAGATTTCCAGTTCCTTCTTGGCGCCCGGCGAGGTGTTGACCCGCACCAGGTCGTTCCGCTTCAGCTGGTCGACCCGGACCGAAGTCGGTGCTGCATAGCTGGTCATCGGCATCCCATCCAAAGTGGAACCCGATGTCGGGCATCCCACCACCCCTATTTTTTGCCCATCCCCTGCGGGACTGCGTAACTTCCTTGGGAATTTCCTGAGTCGGCGTTCGACAGGCCGCACTTCGGTGTATACAGGGGGGTTGCGATAGGCCGTTGAACCTGGTTCCACACATCCTTCCCCAGACCTCTCGCCCGGCCCAACCCTCCTCAAAATTCCAGGTGCCTTCATGGAAAATCGCCACCATCCGAGGACCCAATGCTTCCAGCTCAGCCACGACCATGACCTGACTCCGATCTGGGTGTTCAGGCGCGCCACGGAGGACGGCATCCTGGGCCTGGTGGTGGATTTCAGTGCCGGTGGCGTGCAGGTGCTGGTCGAAAAGGACGAGGATCTGGACGCTCAGGTCTATCGCTTGTTCATTGACGGAATCGGGGGGGTGGCCACGCCCGGGCCTGGATTCAAAGTCGTGCGCAAATGGATCGGCTCCCACCAATCGCTCTACTGCCGGTGCGGGTTCGAGTTCGCAGACCCGGCAACGGCGGCGGAGTGCGTCCAGTTCCTGATCCGGGAAGTCATGGCAGGAACCTCATGGATCCGATGCGAACTTCTTGTCGAAGGGGATGATCAGGTTCCGAACAAAAGTTGAATCCGCTTCACGTTGCGTTTACCTCGGGAGGGGAGACTGACTACCTGGAGGTAGTCAATGCTGAATCGTTTTCGGGGCCTGGTGGTCCTGGCCCTAGGCCTGTCCGTCGGCCTATTTGGCCAGGTTCCCGGGGCTGATGGGAATCCGCCCCTGGAAGGGCAGATCTCTTTGAAAGGGTCGGATTCGATGGACCCGCTGATCCGGCTCTGGATCTCCGAGTTCCAGAAACGCCAGCCCAAGGTGCAGATCAAGCTGGAAAGCCCGGGCTCCAACACGGCTCCGCCGGCCCTGACCTCCGGGGAAGTTCAAATGGGCCACATGAGCCGCGAAATGAACTCCGAGGAACTGGCGGCATTCCAATCCCGGCGGGGCTACCCCGTCACGCGGCTGGTGGTCGCCCTGGATGCCATCGCCCTCTATGTCAACCGCACCAACCCGATCCACCGGATCGCGCTCGGCCAGGTGGATGCCATCTATTCCCAGTCGCGGCTTTCCGGGTGGGACAGGAAGATCGATCGCTGGGGCGATCTGGGTGCGGCCGGAAAGTGGCGGAAGAAGGAGATCCGCTTCTACGGCCGGGATGAAAAGAGCGGGACCCGGGTGTTTTTCGATGATCGGGTGCTCGGCAAGGGCGGCAAGCTGAAGGCGGGCTATCAGGTCCGGGACCAGTGGGGCATCGAGGAGGCGGTCGCCAAGGACCCGGCCGGCATCGGCTATGGCCCCGCCAACTATGCCAGTCCCGAGGTGCGGATGCTGCAGGTGCTGGCCTGGTCGGGCATGCATTACCCGCCCACGGTCGAGAACATCCTCAATGGCCGCTATCCCCTGACCCGCAAGCTCAATCTCTACGTGGACAAGGCGCCCGGCAAGCCGATGCCGGAAGCCCAGTTGGCCTTCCTCCGCTTCGTGCTGGGGGAACGGGGAAGGGCCCTCGTCCAGGAGTATGGTTCGGTTCCCATCGCCCGGGACCTTGCCGAGGCCCAGCTGGCCGGGTTGGAGAAATAGCATGAACTTCACGCCCTTTGGCCCGATCCTCATCGCCCGCAACCTCGTGGAGGATCCGTTCGGGAACCTCAGCCGCGCCTGGGAGCGGGACCCGGAAGGTGGAATCCACCCCATCTTCCTGCGCCGGTTCAAAGCGGAACTGGCGGTGCCGGCGGTCGCCGAGGCTCTCGCGCATGACCCGGAAACCCTCTCCCTGCCGGCCTCCTGTGGGGTGGGGCACCAGTTCGGATGGCTCCCCGCACCCCATTGGAAGGTCAACCACCAGCGAAGCCGGAGCGTCCGGCGCATCCAGGAGAAATGCCGGGAGGAGCGGATCCCGCTGGATCCCTCCCTTTCCCTCCATGTGGCCCTGACCCTGGCCCATCTGTGCGCCCGGTTCTGGCGGGCCGGCCGCAGCGTCGGTCCCCTGAACCTCGATTCGGTCCGGGTCGACTTCGAGGGAGGCTTGTTCCTCCCGGATCTCGGATGGATGCCCACCCTGATCCGGCTGGCGGACCGGGACCCGGCCCTGCGCGCGACCCTTCCGGAACTTCCCCGGGGACCTGAGGCCGGGGATTTCCGCGACGAAGGGGCCCGGCTGGGCGCCTTCCTTTTCGAGCTGTTCACGTTCACGCCGCTGCCGGAAGGCGCGGAACGGGCCCGGGCCATCGGCACGGCCCATTTCTGGGCGACCGAGGAACCCAGGCCTCTGCCGGAAACGGTCCGCACGGGGCTCTCCCGGCTCCTGGGCTGCATCGAACCCTATGAAACCCTGGAAGGGGCGTTACGGGAACTGGAGGCCGTGGTCTTCGAGGATGAGGATGGGCCCTCCACCTTCAACCTGGCCCATATGATGCACACCCTGTTCCGGGAGGACCAGGCGCGCCAGCGGCAGGAGATGGAAACGGAACGGGCGGCCTTGCAGGACAGCGGCGCCTGGGGCGGCGAAGGCGCGGGGACGACGGCCCCCCCGGTGGTGGAACCCGCCCGGAAGTCGCACAGGGGGCTCATCACGGCCGGTGCCCTGACCGTAGCCGGAATCACTCTCGGCTCATTCCTTTACATGCGGAGCCAGGAGCGGCACCAGCAGGATCTGGAGGCTGAACTCGCCCACCTGAAGTCCGCCTACGAACAGCAGGTCCAACGGGGCGGCGACGAGGCGACCCTGGAGCGGGGGCGGATGGAACTCCAGGGCCAGCTTGGGCGGCTGGTCGAGCAGGCGAAGAACCAGGCGCAGCGGGAGATGGTGGGAAAGGAACTGGAGCGCCTCCGGACGAAGGAGCCCGCGGCCCGCAAGCCCGCGGAACCCGCCCCTGCCGCTCTGGCCAAGGCGGAGGAGGAACCTGCGCGCCCCATGCCGCCGCCGGTCCGGGATCCTGGCGTCCGGCCCCAGGCCGCCGCGCCCGCAGGGGCGGACCGGCCTGCCCAGATCAAGACGCTGACCCGATTCCCGTGGCCCGCGGGCGAACCCCGGTCCAACGTCCTGGTGCGGGTGTTCGTGGGCGACGATGGCCGGCCCCTGCGGGCCACGCTCGAGTCAGGCTCTTCCGCGGGCCCGCGGACCGCCGCCGCGGCCACGGAGGCGGCGCTGAAAAGCCGGTACCTCCCTGCGATCCGAGGGGGCAAGGCCGTCCGGGACTGGCTGGATGTCCCATTCAATCCCTGAGGACGAGGGGCTAGGCCGCGCCGGACACGACCCGGTTGCGGCCCTGCCCCTTGGCCGCATAAAGGCATGAATCGCCGCGGGCCAGCACCTGGGCGAAGGTCTCCTGACCCTCCGCCACCACCACGCCAATGCTGACCGTGATGGAAATGGGGGCCGGACCCGACATGGGACTTTCCGCCAGGACCGAACGGACCTTCTCCGCGATCCTGACCCCTTCCTCGAGGCTCGTCTCGGGCAACAGGATGGCGAACTCCTCGCCCCCGATCCGGCCGATGGAATCCATGGCGCGCAGGTTGTTCTTGCAGACCATGGCGAAGCGCCGGAGCACTTCATCGCCGGCGGCGTGCCCGTGCTCGTCGTTCACGCGCTTGAAGTGATCGAGGTCCAGGACCAGGAGGGCCAGGCCCCTCAGGGTCCGCTGCCACCGCTGGATCTCGTACTCCCCCAGTTCCAGGAACCGCCGCCGGTTGTAGAGGCCGGTCAGGGGATCGGTCGTGGCCAGCACGCGCAGCTCCATCTCGAGGCTTTTGCGGGCCTCGATCTCGTGGGCGAGCTCGGTGTTGAGCACCAGCAGGTGCCTGGACTGCTCCTCCAGGATCCGGTTCTTCTCCTTCAATTCCGAGCCGATCCGGCGAAGCTGCTCCTGCTGCCGGTCGCCCAGCCGGACCAGTCGCTGCTTTTCCGAGACGCTCTCCCGGTAGGCCGAGACCAGTTCCTCGAAACGCGCGCCCAGGTCACCGGGGTGGCCGGCGAAATGCTCGGAGAGCGCCCCGGCCCGCGCCAGGACGCGCTCCTCGCCCTCGAACAGGTTGAATTCAGGTGTCGAGTTCATGGAGGGTGAATTTGACATGCTGGAGATCCCTGGAAAAGTCCGCGCCGAATTCCATCATCATCTCGTCGTCTTTGTGGTGGTTCCAGATGAGGTGGATCCTGGCCCCGGCCTGGCCGTGATGCTCGAGGAGGTGGAAAATGTTCATCAGCACCTTGGCGCTGCTGGTGTTGAAGTAGGTGAGGGCGACCGTGAAGACGATCTCCTCTTCCGGGACGGTCCGGCAGTATTCCACCAGGGCCTTCACGACCGGCCCATAGAACGCGGCCGCGTCCTCCGGGTAGGATTCCCCCGCCAGGGACAGCCGGTGCTCGTCGAACCGGAAATCCACGCGGGGGGAGCGTTCTCTGGCTGGAATCAGGATCGGGTCCATCGGTGGCCTTTGTTAGATGAAAGCTTTCATGCAATAGAAGACAGTGTTGGCATCGATGCCGGTGAAATCGAACTGGATGGGTTCGCTGGCCCGGCGGGCGATCTCGATCAGGCCGATATTGGCGCCTACGCTGCCGGACTCCGGGGGCTCCCGGATCTGCTCCAGGTAGTAGGCCTTCAGCTCGGCGGGAGCCATGGATCGGAGCCGTTCGAGCCGGGTTCTGAGCTGCTGGACATCCTCGGTCCGCACGACATTGCCGCAGGCCACGAAGAACCGCCCCTCCTCGAAGCCGACCGTGATGACCCCCGAGCTTACGGCCAGGATCTCCTGGTTCGGCGCCACCAGCTTCTCGGCGGAGTAGCGGATGATGTTCTGGGTCTGCTCCACGAACACGGAGAAGACCCGTTTCACGGTGTTCGCATCGGTCTCGTCGCTGGAGAGCTTCTTCTTCAGGGCGTCCCCCAGCGCGAACAGGATCCCTTCGGAGAGGTACCCCGAGAAGGAGAAGATGATGCCCTTTTCGTTGATCTCATTTCTCATATTCAGATAGTCTTCAGCGAGCATGGTCGGTTCCTCAGCAAGGGGGGCCTCAGCATTCCACAGCGAAATAGCTCACGTCGTCCCGCCGGGATTCCAGCCCCTGGTAGCGCGCTAGGGCCAGGGAGCAGGCCTCCAGGCGATCCTGCAGGCTCCGGCCGGCCGCATCCGCGAAGGCCTTCCAGAGTCGGCGGCGGCCGAAGGAGATCCGCTGGGGCCCGCCGATCTGGTCCAGGATGCCGTCGGTGGTGCCCAGCAGCACGGTGCCCGGGGCGAAATCCAGCTGGGCGCACGCCCAGACATGGGTGTCGGGCGTCGTGACATAGCCGACGCCCATCCGTTCGCCCTTGATCTCCTCGGGCTCCGCCGCACCTGGCCGGAACACCCAGAGGCTGTGCCGGGCCCCGCTGAAAATGGCCTGTTTCGCCCGGAGGTCGAGCCACAGGCAGGTGACATCCATCCCTTCGTCGGCCAGGCACGCACCCCCATCAGGCTCCTGGATGGGCAGGCTTTCGGCCCGGGAACCCTGGCCGAGGGTGTCCTTCACCCGCCGATTGACGGCGGCCAGGACCGCCCCGGGATCCCAGGGCGCCTCCAGGTCCAGGGCGTGGCCCAGGAAGGAGGTCATGAGCATGGCGGTGAAGGCCCCTGGCACCCCATGGCCGGTGCAGTCCAGAAGGGCGATGAAGACACCCTCCCGGCCGTCCCGGGCGATCTTCCGGGCGAAGAAGGCGTCCCCGCCGACCCCGTCCCTGGGTTCCCAGACAAGATGCTGGTCCTTGAATCCGGCCGAGGCCAGTTCCCGCCGGGACGACTCGAGGACCGCGCCCTGGATGACCCGGGCATGGGACATGGATTCCAGGATGATTCCGGTCCGTTCCGCTTCGAGCTGGCCGAGGGCCTTCAGGAGGTCCAGACCGGTGCCCAGCCCCAGGTAGCGCCCACCCCGGGTGACGATGAACCCGTCGTGCAGTACCTTGCTGCCCATGCTCACCGCCAGGCGGCCCAGTTCGGGGAGCGACAGGTCCCCGTCCACCACCAGCGGGGTCTTGTCCATGAAGGCGATGCAGCTCTTGCGGTCGAAGACCTCCCGGCGGAAGGGCAGGGACAGGCCCGTCAGGAAGATGCTGCTGTTGATCAGGCCGATGGGAATGCCCTCCTCCACCACCGGCAGGCAGACCTGCCCGGGATTCCGGCGGAAGTATTCGATGACCTCCTGGTTGGTCGTGGCCGGTGTCAGGCAGGCCACGGGGCTTGCCAATTCCTCCGCCCGGCGCCGAAGGCCGCCTTCCGGCAAGGCCTGGACCGCAGGCCCAGCACTGTCTTGGACCATGGGGCCCTCCCCCACCATTGGGCCATGAAGGTGTAACAAGCTTGTGCCCAGGTTTGAATTTCCGACGCCAAGGTGGGCTTCACCTGGGCCCGGGATGGATGAACGCAAGCAGGTCCTTCCCGATGACGAGGAGAAGCTCGATCAGGATGAGCAGGATGATGATCCATTCCAGGCGCTGGGCCTTGCGCGTATCCAGGAGGCCCAGGAAGGTGGCGCCGGCATCCTGGAGGTAGGCGAGCTTCTCCCGGATGGCGCCCAGCCGCTCGTCCAGGTCGAACTGGGCGTAGAGGGCGCTGTCGAGGTGGGCCAGGGATTCGCTTTCCCAGGTTTCAGGTGGATCGTCGAACAGGGTCAGGTTGTCCAGGACCGCGGCCCGGACCTCCATCGCGAATCCGACGATCTTCAGGACCTCCCGGTGGGGCAGAAGGAGCTCGCCATTGCGGCTGAGCGCCGCGACTACCGGCTGGAATCGGGCCATGGCGGTGCTCACCGCCCCTTCGAAATGATCCAGGGCCACGCTCTGGGCCAAGGTCAGGGAGACGATGTCCAGTTTCTCAAGGGTGAACTCCTTGAGCCGCACTTCGCTGAAGCTCACGGAATCCTCCGCCGCCCCCACCTTCACCTGAAGGAAGTCGCGGGCCTGTTCCTCCATCCGATTCTGTCCGGGGAGGGATTTGAGTTCCTCGTGGATCTGCCGGACCAGGGGCCCCGGGCAATTCCAGAACACCACGCCCCCGAAGCGGGACAGGTACACATAACTTTTCTTTTGGGGCTCCAGGACAAGCGGGTTGGTGCCGAGGATCGGATGATGGGGGTGCGCCGCGCAGAATGCCTTCAGGTCGATCTGGCCATCGAAGTAGTCCGCCTGGAGCATGAACTCCGCCGGTTCCCCGGCGGATAGCAAGGGACGCACACGATTCCGGCCTAGTTGGCCTGATCGAGCCGGATGTTCCGGATCCATTTCTTCAGCATGGTCACGAGGTGTTCGGCGTCGCCGGATTCGAACTCCGGGTCCAACTCGAAACTGAGCGTCTCACCGCTTTTCAGGAGTCCCATCGGCTCAAGGGCCTGGATGGTGATCAGCCGGTGCCTCCCATCATGGCTCTGGGCCGCATGGAAATTGCACTTGGTTATTCGGGGTTGTTCCATGAGGCACTCCTCATTCCCTTTTGATTTTACCCGATTCCCCGCCGGTCCATGGAATCAATGGACCTAATCCACGCCCCTCACGCGGTACGCTCGCCAAGGTCGGCCAGGGCCGCCCCGGACTGGGCCGAGAGCTTGTCCAGCGGCAGGGCCACGATCAACTGAATGCGCCTTTGCAGCGAGGCGAAGGCCGATCGGAACTGATTGCGGCGGCCGCTGTCCCGGCCCTCGTGGGTCATGGGATCGGGGATCCGCCAGTGCAGGAGGGTCGGATTGCCGGGCCAGCCCCTGCCATATCCTTCCTCGACCAGGTCCAGGCAGGAAATGACCAGATCAAGCGCAATGAAGCTGTCCCCCCGGAACCCCTCGGCGGGCTTCGTAAAGCAGAAATCCCTGCGGATGCCGGCTCGGTCCAGCAGCTCCATGGCCATGGGATCCACCGACCTGGCCGGTGCGAGGCCGCCGCTCATCGCATGGAACGTGCTCCCGGCCGTGTGATTCAGGATGGATTCGGCCATCAGGCTCCACGCCGCATTCGATGGGCAGACGAATAAAACCCTGAAAGGTCTGTGAAGGACTGCTGGGTTCATGGGGTGGGGCGCCAAAGGGCAATCCGGCCGGAACGAGTGATACCAGGACGGGGATCAACAGGTTACTCACGTGCTGCAGCAATTCGAAGGTAGATTTATCCGGCAGGTGCCTTGAGACCTGCCTTGGGTAGAGCGGGCTGGAATTCAATTTTCTTGCAATAACTGCAATATTTAGTTGCAAAATAAGTTTGACAAACATGCATGAGAGTTTAGATTTATTAACGCCAATGTTTCTGGAGGTACCCGATGGTCAAGAGCATGAAGGAAGGGATCAAGAAGTCCGGCAAATTGCACGTGGAGATACCTAAGGCCAACTGGGCGAGGCTGGAAGCCTACCTGAAGTCGTACAACGAGGACCCCGGGCGGCTGACGCCCAAGCTCAAGCCCGCCCATGTGATCAACCAGGCCCTGGTCCACTACCTTGCCGGGAGGATTGCGTGATGGCCAGCAAACGGAAGGCTTCAACCAAGGGCAAGAGCCAGTCCAAGCGTGTGGTCACGGAGATCGCCCCGGGCGTGCGCACGATGCTGGACGCGTATATGCAGTCCTACAACGAAGGGCCGGAGCGGGTCTCCTCGCCCCTGAAGTACACGGACGTCATCAACCTGGCGCTCGATGGATTCCTGCCCGGAAGGCCGGAGCCGAAGCTCGCGGACGAGCCCTCAGACCCTCCTCCGGCCGCGGATGGGTCGCCTTCCGCAGAACTCAATCCGGAGGCATGACGGTCGGGGTCCCGGAACCTGAATTGGGGGTCTCTCAGATCGATGGGAAAGCCGGTACGCCGAGGTGGTCCTCCCAATCCCCCTCACGCGGGTAATTCGCGCCGAACCTCTGCCGCGGGTCCAGCGTCAGGTCATACTCCGCTTCGGCCTTCCGGCTGTCGCGAAGGCGCTTGGCCATGGCCATCTCTTCCCTGGTGATCTTGGGAACGTTAACTTGGCGTTTGGTCATGAGGCATCCAAGGGAAAGGTCGCTGCAGTTCTATGGATCATTAAACCGTCCTCATTGAAATGGATCCCGGATCCTGATCAGTTGAATTCCAGCAACTGGAACCCGCCATTCGCGTTTCCGGGCGTCCCGGGGCCCCCGGCGGCCGGGATGAAGAGCCTATGGCTCGCGGGGTCCAACGCCATGGTCTTGGATCCCGTCTCGGTCTTCAGGGTGCCGGCCACCTTGCAGCCGTCCCCTGGTTCAGCCTGGATGACCGTGACCGTGCCGTCCTTGCAGGAAGCAAATATCTGGTGGGTGGCGGGATCGTATGCGCAGGCATCTACGCCGGCGCCGATGGGCAGTGCGGCCAGGATGGCCCCGGTCGCCAGATCCAGCACGACCAGCCGCTGGCTGCGGCATCCGACGAACAGCCGGCGGTTCTGCAGGTCGATGGCCATGCCTGTGGGGGTTTCATGAGGAGCCAGCGACCAAGTGGCCAGCACTTTGAGGGTGGCCGCATCCACCACCTTCACCTGGTTCTTGTCCTCCAGGTTCACATAGAGCTTGCCCGCAAGGTCGGACTGGGAGGTCTCGGGGGCGCCGCCCAGCTCGACGTTTCCGACCACCTTGAGGCTTTCCGGATCCACCACGGCGAGGCCGTCGCCGCCATTGTTCATGACGAAGATCCGCTTGGTGAAGGGATCGTAGGTCACGGCGTCGGGCTTCTTCCCGATCTTCCCGATCTGGCCGACGGTTTTCAGGGTCTTCAGATCGATCACCACCAGCGATCCGCTTTTGCCGCAGGTGATGAACCCGCGGTTGAACTCAGGGGCAAAGGCGATTCCGTGGACGCCCGCGGTATCGGGTATTTCGGCCACGACCTTCCCTTCGGCCGGATCGACCACGTGCATCCGGCTTTCATGGGAAACGAAGACCCGGTGGCTGGACGGATCCACGGCCACATAGTCCCATCCGCCCTTGCCACCGATGGGCACGGAGCCGGAGAGGGCCGGCAGCGGAACGGAAGCGGTCAGGGCCGCCCCCGCGAGCAGCAAGAGGCTGAGGACGTGCGAGGCGTTCTTCATCGGATGACTCCTGGAATTGGGAAGGAAGGCCGCGGCAGGCCGTAGCCTTCAGGCGAGGTTGAAGCGCAGGACTGCATCGAAGGTGGCCCGGACCCGTTTCCCCAGGTGATAGACCGGCGTGAACCGCCAGTGGGGGAGCACCTTCAGGGTCTCCCGGACGAACAACTCCTCGCCGCCGACCACGTGGAATTCGTACGGCACTCCATTCTCGTCCATGGTGACCCGCACCACCACTTGGCCCTGGAGCCCGATGCGCCGGGCCCGCTCGGGGTAGTCCGGGTTGACGACCTTGAGGAGACCGATCTGGGAATAGGGAACTACCAGCGGTTCCGCGGCCTTCGTCTGGACCCCGTCACCGGCGCCGCTGCCCGAACCGGTTCCGCTGCCCGTGCCGGTCCCCGAGCCGGAGCCGGTCCCGTTGCCCGTACCGGAGCCGCCGATCGCGCCCTGGACCACATGGGTGGGCGGGGCCGCCATCGGTTCCGTGGGCAGTGCATTGGGGACCGGCGCATCGGCCGGCAAGTCCCGCGGGGGGGGTGGCGGCGGTTCGTCCGGGGCGGGGCGGATGGGAGCCGGCGGTGCGCCACCGCCCTGGTGCCCACCGCCTTCCAGGTTGGGAGCCTCGCTCTCGTTCAATTGCAGGCTCAGTCCCTGGGTCGGGAGATAGTGCCGGACCGCCTCGCGGCCGCCCAGCTGGTAGGCCAGCGCACCCAAGGCGCCCAGGAACGTCCAGGCCAGGGCGGATGCGCCCAGACTGGTCCATCTCGGGACCGGCCGCCAGGCCCCTGCGATTGGATTGATTTGAAGGCTGGGCGGCAGTTCAGCTTCCCCTGCGGAAACTTCCCGCAACCCGGGCAGGATCGGCAACAGCGCCGCCGGCGGTGGATTCACCGCACTGACCACCTCCATCTGGGCCGTCCGGACCATGGGTTCCTCACAACCTAAAGGGCTCATGGCCCAAGCATCGACCTGGGGAATGACGCCCGCGTAACCCGGCGGGTCCCTCCCCGTGAAATTCCCAAATGCCTTGTCCGGCAAGGAAAGATCACTTCGAAATCCCGGATTGTTCACAGGCATGTCATCTGATGCCGGGAAGGTTGTTCCCAGAGCCAGCCCAAGCAGCCAAGGGGGCGCCAGTCGCCCCGAACCCTACCCATTCTTCGGCCCAATTGCCGAACAGGAGCCTTATGCACACGAACCGCTTCCTCTCCGGCCGGGGGGCCCCCATCGCCCTGGTCACCCTGCTCCTCGCCGGTGCCCCCGGCTATGCCACGGAGGGCATCGAACTCCGCGGCCGTGTCCTGGACAAGGACAATCGCCCGGTGGCGGGCGCCGCCGTCCAGGTCTCGCCCGGAGACCTGACCGTCGTCACCGACCGGGATGGCTTCTTCGCCACCCGGGAGCTGGCCCCGGGCGCCTACACCGTGGAAGTGCTCTACCTGGGGTCCGAGACCGAGGTCCGCAAAGTCACCCTGGAGCCCGGCCGGCCCGCCAGCCTCTCCATCAAGCTGCGCCCCGCCAGTCATGGCGCCCAGGTTGTCACCGTGACCGCCACCCGGGTCCGGGGCGAAGTCGAAGCCCTGAACCAGGAGAAGAACGCCATGGACATCGTCAATGTCCTGCCGGCGGACCTGATCACCAGCCTGCCCAACGCCAACGTGGCCGACGCCATCGGCCGCCTGCCCAGCGTCTCCCTGGAGCGCGACGAGGGCGAGGGCAAGTACATCCAGGTGCGCGGCCTCGAGTCCCGCTACACCAGCGTGTCGATCAACGGGGTGCGGATCCCCTCCTCCGAGTCCGGCGTTCGCCAGATCAAGCTGGACGCCTTCCCCTCGGACCTGCTGGGCGCCATTGAACTGCACAAGACCGTCTCGGCCGACCAGGAAGGGGACGCCATCGGCGGCTCGGTCAACTTGGTCACCAAGAACGCCCCCGATGTGCCGATATTCACCCTCGCCGCCGAAGGTGGCTACAACGCCCAGTCCGGCGGCCGGAAATCCTGGCAGATCAACGGCACCTATGCCGGCCGGTTCGGCGCCGACCAGGCCCTGGGCGTGGTCATCGGTGCGTCCTATGACTACAATGGCCGGTCCATCAATGACATCGAACCTGTTCCGGGGATCGTCACCCCGAGCAGCACCGGCAAGCCGGTCACCACGTTCACCGACATGGACATGCGCGACTACGTCTACCAGCGCCGCCGGTTCGGCTTCGCCGGCGGCCTGGACTACCGGCTCAGCCCCAACGCCTCCCTATTCCTCAAAGGCTTCTTCTCCCAGTTCGACAATTTCGGCGACCGCTGGGTCACCTCCATCACCGCCGAGTCCTTCGTCACTCCCACGCTCACCGACAATTCCGGCGGCTACTCGGCCAACGTCCAGAACCGCCGCCCGGTGGAGCAGACCTACTCGCTCCTGGCCGGCGGCAAGCACGACATGGGGACCTACACCGTGGACTACACCGCGGCCTATTCCCACGCCCAGCAGCACCGGGACAACCAGCTTGAGGCCAAATTCGACGGCCCGGCCGCCGCCTTCATCGTCGACCCCAGCGACGGCTATCACCCCAGGTTCTACCCCCAGGGCGGCGTCGACTTCACCAACCCGTCCCTCTATACCTTGTCCAAGTGGGAGATCACCAACGAGGACACCAACACCCGGTCGCTGACCCTGGCGGCCAACCTGACCATCCCCATCCATTCGGGCGAACTCAAGGTCGGCGTGAAGTACCGCGATGAGGAGAAGACCAGCCTTTACAACGATATGGCATACAAGTACGGGGGTGAGACCCCCTACACCATGGCCCAGGGCCTGGACTCCTTCAGCGATCCCAATTACTACTCGGGCCTATACAACCACGGCCCCTACCCCAGTCTCTGGGCGGCGAACAGCTTCTTCCAGAACAACATGGGCCTGTTCAGCGCACCCTCGGCCAGCGACAATCACCAGAACAACGATCCCAACAATTGGGATGCCAAGGAGAAGGTCCTGGCCGTCTACGCCAAGGGCACCAGCGCCCTCTCGGCCTCCAAGCTGGAGTATGGCGTCCGGATCGAGAACACCCGCACCTCCTTCGACGCCAACACCGTGAATGTGGACAGCAACGGCGACTGGGTCTCCACCGTGCCCCTGAACCAGAGCCACACCTACACCAGCGTCCTGCCCAGCGCCTCCTGGCGCTATGAATTCGACCGGGACACCCTGCTCCGCCTGGCCTTCGGCATGGCCATCGCCCGGCCCGACTACGCCGCCATGGTGCCCTCCATCACCAAGAACGATTCCAGCACGCCCCCGCTCAGCGCCGGCAACCCGAATCTGAAACCCACCAAGGCCACCAACTTCGACCTGCTGTTCGAGCACTACATGAGCCCGGTCGGACTGCTCTCCGCGGGGGCTTTCTACAAGGACCTCTCCGATCCCATCTACGCCGGGTCCACCCAGACTGTTGTGGGCGGCATCTACAACGGCCTGCAGGAGAGCATCGCCATCAACGGCCCCAAGGCCGACGTCTACGGCCTGGAGTTCGCCTGGAAGCAGCACCTGACCTTCCTACCCGGCCTGCTGAGCGGCCTGGGGACCGACATCAACTTCACCTGGACCCACTCCGAGGCCACCTTCGATCCCTCCACGGGCCGGTCCGGCACGGCCGCCCTGCAGCGCACCGCCCCCGAGGAGGCCAATTTCGGCCTGACTTACGACTGGAAGGCGTTCTCGATGCGTCTGGCCGCCACCTACAACTCGGCCATGATCTTCGGCTACAACTACAAGGACGGCGCCGCCGGCGGCCTCCAGGGCCCCAACGGCGACACCTACCTCTACCCCCATACCCAGATGGACGCCCAGGCCACCTACACCTTCCGCTCTGGCCTGAAGCTCAAGTTCAGCGCCCTGAACCTCACCAACGCCGTGTTCGGGTTCTACAACGGCAGCCCCCAGTACAACATTCAGCGCGAATTCTACAGCAGGACCTACACCGTCGGACTCCACTACAACTTCTAGGAATTCCAAGGCTCCCAGGCTGGGGATCGCACGGTCCCTGGCCCGGTTGCAGTTCAACCCATTATCCGGCACCCCAGCCATTGAGGCCTCATGACCAAGCCCCGTTCCCTGATGAACCACGCAATCCATCTGTTGGTTTCCATCCTCCTCCTGGGCGCGGCCCTTCCCTGCCTGCAGGCCCAGAAGCCCATGAGCCCCCTGGTCCTCGGTGAGCGGGCCCTTAACTTCCTGGTCCTGAGCGACTGGGGCCGGACCGGGATCGATGACACGGACAAGAAGACCCCCGGCCAGCTCAAGGTCGCCAAGCAGCTCGGCGCCACCGCCCGGGAGATCCACCCCTCCTTCCTGGTCACCTGCGGGGACAACTTCCATGGAAAGGGCGTCCCCGGCCCCAAGGATCCCCTGTGGGCGGTCAACTTCGAGAAGGTTTACGGCGATGCGGCCCTGATGATTCCCTGGTATATCGCCCTGGGCAACCACGACCATGAAGGCAGCGTCGACGCCGAGCTCGAATATGCCAAGACCAGCGCGAGGTGGCAGCAGCCCGGGCGCTATTTCGCCTTCACCCGCACCCTGCCGGATGCCTCCACCGCGCTGTTCCTGGTGCTGGACTCCTCCCCCTTCGTCCAGCAGTACCAGGACGAAGCGTCCGACGCCCACCACGTCAAAGGCCAGGACCCGGCCGTCCAGGTGCGGTGGTGCGAGGACCAGCTGAGCACCTCCAAGGCCCAGTGGAAATTCGTGATCTTCCACCACCCCGCCTACTCGGCCTCGTTCACCCATGGCAGCACCGGGGAAATCCAGAAGGCGCTGGTCCCCCTGTTCGAGAAGTACCACGTCGATGCCTGCTTTTCCGGGCACGACCATGACATGCAGCATTCCCGCCCGGAAGGCGCGACCGTCGAATACTTCGGTTTTGGCGGCGGATCCGAGACCCGGCCGGTCGGGAAGGCGGCGTTCACCCGGTTTGCGCAGGCGTCCCTGGGTTTCGGGGTGGTCTCGGTCGACTCGGCGTCCGCGAAGGTGAGTTTCATCAATGAGAAAGGTGAACAGATCTACACATTCACCATCCGGAAGAACGGATCGTGAGTCATTCCGCCGCGGAATGGGGCCGTTGACAGCATGTGGCGCCGGGGACTGACACTCCTGCTGAGACTGTTCGGGAAGGGCCATTGGAGCCCCTTCCTGCGGGCGCTTTCCAATCAGGGGCGCCCCTCGCCCGTGTTCTTTCCCCCGGAGTTGATCGACCAGGGCCTCAGCTTCGCCCTCACGGGGATCACCAATACCTTTGGTTTCCAGGGACATGCAGGGTGGGCCCTGCCCTGGTGGGCCGAGCAGCAGCTGCGGCGAGAGTCGCCCGCGTTCATTCCGACCGGCGTGAACGTCCTGACCGTGAACCTCACCAACCGCGACTGGACGTCGCTGGCCTTGGCGGGGGCGCCCTGGAAGGCCATGGTGGATCCTTGCGGCATGCTCACGGCGAAGGCCTTCGCGCCATCCTGGATGCCGGCGCTGGTCTGCGGAGGCCGCACCTGGATCCCGTCCCGCCTGGACGCCGCCCAGGTGGAGCAGGGGCTCCGGGATGGATGGATGAACCGGGTCGTCACGCGCCTCAAGGTGCGGGAGGGCCTCGCCTGGCGTTCCGAGGCCACGGCCTTCCGGCACGAGGGCCATGACTGGGTGCGCTGGACCCACCACCTCGCCTGGAGTGGGCCGGATCCCCTGGCATTGTGTTTCATGCTGGGGCTGCGCCCGTACAACACCCTCACGCTCGGCCCGGTTTTCCGCAGCCGGCTGAAGCGCGGACTCTGGAGCGTCAACCGGCAGGCCGCCCTGGTGCTGGGCCGGGAGCCGGATGCGGTGCACTTCGGCCGGGACCGGACGGATCCGTTCCTGGACGATCCGCCGGGCGAACCCGCCCAGCGGGGCCGGAGCCGGCACGGGTGGCTGGGCGGGACGGCCCGCTGGGAGCTGCGCCTGGAGCCTGGCCAGTCCTGGGACCTGGAGACCTTCCTCCTGGTGCCGGCCGACGACCGCCGATTGCGCTGGCGCAGCCTCGACACCGCAGGGCTTCCGGCCGCGGCCGAGGCCGAAGGCGAAGCCTGGTCCGGACGCGGCGCCCCCCTGGGGCTGCGGTTGGCCGATCCGGGCATCCAGACCCTGGTCACCGCGCTGACCCACCGGCTGCCGGTGTTCGACAATGGCGGCCACTTCGCGCCCGGCGCCTTCTTCTACAACCACCACTGGCTCCGGGACAGCGCCTTCCTGGCCTTCGCCCATGATCTGTGGGGACTGCATGGTGCGGTCGCCGCCAAGGAACGGGCCTGGCTGGAGACCCAGACCCGGGGTGGGGATTTCAGGTCCCACTCGGGCGAGTGGGATGGTTCGGGGCAGACCCTTTTCACCTGGTCCACGCACGTCCTGATGACCGGGGCGGGCGGATTCCTGGAGCGCAATTGGCGGAGCCTGGGGCGATGCGCCCGATGGATCGCCCGGACGCGGCGCAAGGAACCAAATCCCGCCACGCGCGGCCTGCTCCCGGCCGGGCTCTCCGCCGAGCACTTCGGCCCCAATGACCACTACCTCTGGGACAACTTCTGGAGCCTGGCCGGTATGGACCGGTTCCGCCTGGCCCTGGGCCAGTGGCCGGATGCGCCGACCGGGGCGCGCCGGCTGGCGGCGTGGCTGGAGATCGAGGCCGACGCCTATCGGGCCGATCTTCAGTTCCATATCGCCCGCCTGACGGAACGGGAGTCCGGCCTGTTGCCCTCCTCCCCGTACCGGCACCCGGATGCCGCCTGCATCGGCACCCTGGCGGCCCTCAGCCCCCTGGATCTCGAAGTCGGGCTCCCCGGCTGGGCCCAGGCCAACGCCGATTACCTGATGGAGCATTGGGCCCAGGACGGCTTCTTCTTCCAGCCGATCATCCACACGGGTGGAAACGCCTATCTGACCGTGCAGTTGGCCCGGGCCCTGCAGTGCCTGGGCGACCCCCGCTGGCTGGACCTGCTGGCCGGAATCCGGGCCCATGCGACGCCGACCCTCACCTGGCCGGAAGCCAGCCATCCCCGCACCGGCGGCGGCTGCATGGGCGATGGCGACCACGGCTGGGCCTGCGCCGAAGTGCTGGCCCTGATCCGCCTGGCCCTGGTGCGGGACCAGGGCGGGCAGGTCCTCATGCTCCCCAACACGCCCGAGGGGTGGTGGGCCGCGGGCCCCCTGGGGCTCACCTCCGCCCCCACCGCCGCGGGCCGCCTCACCTTCGCGCTGGAACCGGTGGGCCCGGAGGCCCACGAACTCTCCTGGGACCTGGACCGGGCCGGCCTGCACAGCGGGTGGCCGCTGCTGCTCGTATTGCCCGATCGCGGGCGACCCGACAGCATGTTCGAAGCCGCCGCGAGCCCCTGGGGCTCGCCCGCCCTGCGCCTGCCGGACCGTGGCCGCCTCATCCTGCATTGTTAACCTAATCTTTACCCGGCCACCACCGCCAGGCACCAGCTCCCGGTGAAGGTGGTGAGGTGTCAGCACCTGCATCCTTCCCTGACCCCTCCTTCCGCGCCGGCCTGCTCCATCGGTTGACGGGTTTGCTCGAGGCCGGCGTCCCCGACCGGGAATGCCTGCGCATCGACCTTCACTGCCACGACAAGCACTCGGACATGCCGGATGAATTGTGGGGGCGGATTCTGCGCCTGCCGGAGTCCTGGGTGGAGCCCCGCCGGCTGCACAAGCTGCTCCGGAAGCGGGGCGCCACCGCCTGGACCGTCACCAACCACAACAACGCCCGATCCTGCTGGGAGCTGGCGGAACGGGGCAAGGACGTCCTCAGCGGCGCGGAATGGACCTGCCACTTCCCCGAATACGACCTGGCCATCCATGTCCTGGTCTACGGCTTCACCCCCGAGCAGGAACCGGAGCTGGAGGCCCGGCGCCGGGACATCTACGCGTTCCTGCGCTACTGCCGGAAGCACGACCTCCCGGTCATCCAGCCGCACCCGCTCTATTTCTACACGCGCGACCGGCAGCCCCCGCTGGAGGTGTTCGAGAAGTTCGCCCTGCTCTTCGAGCGCTTCGAGGTCTTCAACGGCCAGCGGGATCCCTGGCAGAACCTGCTCGCCTGGGAATGGGTCACGGCCATGGACCCCGAGCGGCTGCATGCCTATGCCCGCAAGCACGACCTGGACCCCCACGACTTCTGTGCCGACCCTTGGCACAAGGCCATTTCCGGCGGATCGGACGACCACTTCGGCGTCTTCGCGGGCCTGGCCGGCACCCACCTGGAGGTTCCGGACCTGGCCCTGCGCCTGGAAGGGGGCGAACGCCCCTCCCGGCTGGCCCTGGAAGCCCTCCGGGCCAAGCGGATGCGGCCCTACGGCCAAGCCACGGAACAGGAGAACCTCACCGGAGCCATCCTGGATTTCCTCTCCCAGGCCGTCATCACCTTCGAGGATCCGGGCCTCCTCCGGATCCTGCTGCACAAAGGGGAGGTCGCCGACAAGGCCGCGTGCCTGGCGGTGGCCAACGGCCTGGCCGAGTTGCGCCGCCACACCTATACCATGCGCTTCCTCAAGGCCTGGCACGGCAGCCTCCAGGGCGAGAAGCCCGGCGTGCTGCTGAAACTGACGGTCAAGCAGGATTACAAATCCTTTCTCGACCACCTCGGGCACATTTCCAAGGTGGCGCGCAAGCACCCCGAGGACCTGCCCGGAGCGCTCCGCGAGACGCTGGGGGAGCTGTTCCGCGGAATGATGAAGCTCACCCTGGGCCGGGCCCGGAAGGGCCTCGCTCCGGTCGTGGCGCGGTGGGAAGCGGAGGAAGGGGGGCGGGAGTTGCGTTTCGAGGACTGGATCGAGCACCTGGAGGCCCCCAGCCATTTCCGGGTGTTCCTGGGCTACGAGAAGCTCAAGGAGCCCCGGTCCATGAGCGCCGTCCAGATGTCGGCCGTCCTGGACGATCTGACCTTTCCCAGCCTGATGACCGCCATGCTCGCCGGCGCCTCGGGGATCGCCGCCCACCATCTGCACGGTGGCCGGGACCTGATGAACGGCCTGGCTGCGCATATCGGCGGCACGGCCCATCCCCGGCGCGCCCTCTGGCTCACGGACACCTTCCTGGACGCCAACGGGGTCTCCAGCGCCCTGCAGTCCGTGCTGGCCGAGGTCCGCAGGCGGGACCTGCCCATCGATTTCCTCATCTGCCACCCGGAACAGGTGGCCGGAGACCACCTCCGCGTTGTGCGTCCCCTGGAGACCTTCACCCTGCCAGGCTTCGGGGATCAGCCCAACCGGATTCCCGACCTTCTGGAAGTGCTGCGGCTGGTGGAGGCGGGCGGCTACGACCGCCTCATCGTCTCCACCGAGGGGGTCATGGGCTGGGTCGGGCTCTTTCTCAAGCACGCGCTCCGGCTCCCGGCGCATTTCTTCATGCACACCGACTGGCTGGAATTCCTGTTCCACAACTCCCGGCTCGACCAGCGCGGGCTCGATCGGGCCCGGCGGATGCTCCGCTGGTTCTACCACCGGTGGGACGGCCTGTTCGTCCTCAACCGCCAGCATGTGGAATGGCTCGCCGGCAGTGCCATGGACATTCCCCGGGACCGGCTCAATCTCACGGCCCACTGGGTGGCCCCCGAGTACCACCCCGATGCATCTTCCGACCCGCAATTGCCGCCCGGCATCGACCCCCGCCGTCCGATCCTCCTGTACGCCGGCCGGCTTTCCGAGGAGAAAGGGGTTCTCGAAGTGATCGACGCCTGGCGCCTGATCCGCCGCGACGTGCCGGAAGCCCAATTGGTGATCGCGGGCCGGGGGCCGGCCGAGGGCAGGTTGCGGGAGCTTGCGCCGGAGGCCCACTTTCCGGGCTGGGTGGACCGGTCGACCCTCGCCGGATGGTACCGGGCCAGCACCCTGCTGCTGTTCCCGTCCCGGTTCGATACGTTCGGCTGTGCGGTCCTGGAGGCGCTGAGCTGCGGACTGCCGGTGGCGTGCTACCCGGTCAAAGGGCCCGCCGACCTCATCCAGGGTGGCGGAAATGGTCTGGTATGCGCCGATTCCCTGGAAATGGGCCTGCGCGTCGCGGCCTATCTGAAGATGCCGGCCGTGGACCGGGAAGCCTACCGGAGCATGGCCCTGGAGACGGCAGGCCGCTATCGGGCGGAGGAGATCATGGATGAGATGATCCGGGCGATCGGGCTGGGCTGAAATCCCGAAACGGTGGCGCAGGGTCAACGGGCCTCTGTCCTGGCAAGCCGTTCGCTTGGGATCCAGGATTTTTCATTCCTGATCCGGCCACAGTCGATCCTGGACCCAGGCCCGGAAATCCCGGGCCATTTCAACCGTGATCTCATGGCCGGCCGGATACCGCCGGGACTGGAAGGCGACGCCAAGTTCCGTCAGCCACGCGTCGCTCCGCTCGGCCCAGGCCACCGGCAGCACGCTGTCCTGCAGGCCGTGGCTGATGAATCCGGAGAGGCTGGCGAGGGCTTCGCGGGCGGCGATCCTGGGGGCGAGCTCAGGCAGGATCCGTCCGGAGAGCAGGCCGAATCCGCATACCAGGTCCGGCCGGGTCAAGGCCAGTCCGGCGCTCATGATGCCGCCCTGGCTGAAGCCCGCCACCACCGTCCGCGCTGGCCCCAGGCCGGTCTCCCGCTGGAGGTTCTCGATGAACGTGGCCAGGCGCAACCGGGCGTCCTCCGCCTGGGCGGCGTCGATCACCGGTCCGTGACGTGTGAAGCCCACCTGGAACCAGGCGTAGCTTCCCGGGGCCAGGACCAGGGGGCTCCGCACCAGGAGCTTGAGGACCCTCGGATCCGAAGCTGCGGCGAGAGCCTGGAGATCGAGTTCACGGCCGCCCACGCCATGGAGCAGCACCAGCAGGGCCTCCGGAGCCTCGGGCCCCAGCGCCCGGAAGGCGATTCCGGTGCCGGCATCCTGTTTCAATGTTTGCGCATCGTTCATACGGGTCTCCCTGCACGTGCAATCCAGCCGCCAGCGGGACCTTCAGGGCCCCATCCAGGATGCGGTGATCTCGTACGAGTGCAGCCGGGCGGCCGGATCAAAGATGGGCGAATTGATCATCAACTCATCGGCGCCGGTCCGGGCCACAAAGTCCTGCAGCCCCTTGGCCACGGTCGCGGGCGCGCCGATGGCGGAGCAGGACAGCACGTGCTCGAGCATGGCCCGCTCCTGGGGGCCGATCCGGGCCTGGTAGTCCCTCATCGGCGGCGGGAGGCAGGTGGGGTGGCCCGTGCGGAGGTTGACGAAGGATTGCTGCATGGACGTGGCCAGGTATTGGGCTTCCTGGTCACTGTCCGCCGCGAACACGTTGAAGCCGAGCATCACATGGGGCTTCGGCTGCTGCTCCGAGGGGCGGAAGCCGGTGCGGTAGGCCTCGAGCGCCTGCATCATCTGGCCCGGCGCGAAATGGGCCGCGAACGCGAACGGAAGCCCAAGCACCGCCGCCAGGTGGGCCCCGAAAAGGCTGGAACCCAGGATCCAGATGGGCACCCTCAGCCCCGCGCCCGGGACCGCCCGGACCGCCTGGCGTGGGTCGACGGAAAAGTAGTCCATCAATTCGAGAACATCCTGCGGGAACTGGTCCGGATCGGAACCCAGGTTGCGGCGCAGCGCCTGCGCCGTGGCCGGGTCGGAACCGGGCGCCCGGCCAAGCCCAAGATCGATGCGGCCGGGGAAGAGAGTTTCCAGCGTGCCGAACTGCTCGGCGATCACCAGGGGGGCGTGGTTGGGCAACATGATGCCGCCGGCCCCGATCCGGATGGTCGAGGTGCCGGCCGCGACATATCCCATCAAAACGGCGGTGGCGGCACTGGCGATGCCGGGCATGCCATGGTGTTCAGCGAGCCAGAAGCGACGGTAACCCCAGCGTTCGCCATGCTTCGCCAGATCAAGGCTATTGCGGAACGACTGGGCGGCGTCGCCGCCTTCGGTGATCGGAGCAAGGTCAAGGATGGAGAAAGGGATCATGAACGCATGATAGGCCGTGGGAGGCCCGGGAAGAAATGCTATCCCTTTCGGATTCCCCTTTTCAACGGGGCCGTAACGACTACAATCTCCCAACCCCAAAGGAGGTGGCTCATGCTCGACAAGTCAACCGTCCGTCTCTTGGAAGTCCTGTTCGAGCACCTCGCCATCAGTTCGGCTCATGGGCGGGAATACATGGAGGGCTACCTTGAGGGTGTCCTCCACCGGGAGGGGAACCTCGCGGTTCCTGCCCATCCGGAGGGTCCCGGCTTCCAGGATGGCATGCAAAGCAGGCTGTCCACGCTTGTGCATCACCTGGAGGAACTTGAGGACAGCGAGGCCCCCATCGAGATCAATTAGCCCATGGGAAAGGGGTGGATCTGCGCCTAGCGGTAGGCGGCGTGGAAGGCGGCGAGCTGTTCCACGACCTGCTTCATCTTGTGCGTGGGCGGCAGGATGGTGGTGCGGAAATGGCAGGTGCCCGGGGCCTGGCCGAAGCCGGAGCCGGGGACCACGCAGATTCCGGTCGCCTCCAGGAGGCTCATGCAGTATTCCGCGTCGGTGCGCCCTTGGGGCAAGGTGACTTGCGGAAAACAGTACATCGCGCCGGCCACCTTGTTGCACTGGATGCCGGGGATCTTGTTGAGGCCCTCGGCCAGGATGATGGCCCGCTGCTTCATCTCGTTCAGGATGCCGTCCCGTTCCGCTGCGAACAGGCCGTAGCTGGGCTGGCCGGGTTTGGGCGGATGGACCATGCAGTAGGTGGTGATCTGCCCGGTGAGATTGGCGCAGAGGCCCACGCTCTGGAGTTTGAGGATCTGGGCCACCACGTCCTCGGGGATGTTGCGCAGCTCCATGTAGCCGCCGCGCTGGCCGCATTCCCCCAGGTAGCCCTTGGAGCAGGAGTGGAAGCTGAACAGGCTGACATCCTCCTCGCCCAGTTCGACCATCACCTTGGCGAAGGAGACGAAGCTGTCGCCCTCCAGGTAGACGTTCTCCTGGTAGACCTCATCGGCCAGGATCGCCAGATCGTGGGCCTTGGCGAACCGGATGACCATGGCGACGTTCTCCCAGTCCATGACCGATCCGGTGGGATTGCCGGGGTTGATGACGCAGATGGCGCGCACCTTCACGCCGTCGCGCTCGGCCTGCCGGATGCTCGACTCCAGCATGGCCTGGCTCAGTTTCCAGTCGTTGGCCTCGTCCATGTAGAAGGGCACCTGCCGGCCCTCGTACAGGGTGATGGTGGCGCTGTAGAGCGGATACTGGGGGATGGGGATCATGATGCCGTCGCCGGGCCCGCCGATGAGCACCCGCAGGGCCGCCTGGACCCCCTTGGAGGCGCCATCGGTCAGATAGATGGCCTCGGGATCGGCGGGAATCCCGTCCCTCCGCGTTATGAACCTGGCCACGGCGTCCCGGACGAACCGCACGCCCTTGCTCTCGGAATAGGCGCCCATTCCATGCCGGGTGCCCGCCAGGACCTGCTGCGCCGTTTCCAGCACATCGGCAGGGAACAGATTGCTTCCGGTCTCGATGAGTTCGGGGTACTGGGCCAGGGCCAGGACCTGCCTCAGGTAGGTGAGCGGCTTCTGCTCCAGCGCCTGGGGGTTGCCGATGTTGCAGTAGATGATGGGCCGGCCGGCCCGCTCCAGTTCCCCGGCCCGGGCCACGATCGGACCCCGCACCGCATACTGGGTATCGAGGACAGCCTTGCCGAGCTGCTCCAACTTGATCGTCATGGGTGTTCCTTTCGCGGACCCGGGCACAAACCGAACCACCAGCCCGGAATGCCATGGGGCAGCGGACTGGTAAATGGGTATCGAACCATTTTGCCACGCTCCGGGTTGGGAGGCCACCAAGGGAAATTCCCTGGGCTGCGGCATCGAGGCCTACGCCGAGTTCGACAAGGACGTCTACATCCACGTCCACGGCCAGGCGAAGTACGATCGCAAGTTCGGCAAGCTGGAAGCCATCGGCTGCTACGGCACCTGGGAGCCCTGCCACAGGATGATGCTCGGCAACGGCATCGTCGGCGTCGAAAACCTCGGCGGCGACCTGGAGAAGGTGGTCGCCAAGCGCTTCCACTTCATCGTCCTGCCCATCCGCTGGCACATGGGCGACGGCTCGATGGTCCGCGCCATCGCCGAGATCGACGAGGACGACATCATCCCCCAACCCGTGCGCATGTATCCCTACGGGGCTATGTAGGCCTTCCGCGGGCTGACCGATTGGAAATTCGATTTTCAGTCGGTCAAGTCGATTTATTTGTCTACATAAATAGCAGGGGAAGGCCATGGCCCACTTGGTTGCCTGCCATGGCCTTCCCTTTCATGAGCTAGGCTTGTGGGATAGCAATTTCCTGGAGGCCCTCATGGGGATCGATATCAGGGGCCTGGCCCTGCGCAGCCTGCTCGGATGGGCGGTCATCCCGGCCGCATTCGGGGCGCCGCCCCCGGCTCCCGCCGGGGATTTCCTGCGGGCGGAAATGGACACCACCGTGGATCCCGGCGTCGATTTCTTCGCCTACGCCCTGGGCGGCTGGCTGAAGCGGACCCCGATCCCCGCCTCGGAATCCGGGTGGGACATCGGCATGATCCTGCGCGAGCAGACCTACGCGAACCTGAGGAAGATCAACGAGCAGGCCGCGGCCGCCGGAGCCGGCGGCGACGCCGACGCCCGCAAGGTGGGTGATTTCTGGGCCGTGGCCATGGATGCCGCCCGGGCCGACCGGCTCGGGCTGGCGCCGCTGCGCACGGAGCTGGATCGGGTGGATGGGCTGCATACCGCCCAGGACGCCCTGGACCTGGCCTTCGCCTGGGGGCCTCTGCGGGTGGGGGCGTTCTTCGCGGCCGGGGTCAGCCAGGACGAGAAGAACAGCGAGGAGATGGCCGTCCACCTCGAACAGGGCGGCCTCGGCCTGCCCGAGCGGGATTTCTATTTCAATCCGGAAAAGGGCCTGGCCCTGATCCGGAAGGAATACGAGGCCCATCTCGCCAGGACCCTTGCGCTCCTGGGCCGGGACGAGGCCGGGGCGAAGCTGGCCGCGGGGCGCGTGCTGGCCTTCGAGACGGAACTGGCCCGGGCCTCGCGCCGGATCGAGGAGCGCAGGGATCCCCAGAAGAACTACAACAGGATGACGCCGGGCGAGTTGACCTCCCGTCACTCGCCTTCCATCGACTGGGCCGGGCGGATCGCCGGATGGGGCCTGCGCCCCCAGTCGGTGATCGTCGGCCAGCCGGAGTTCTTCGCGGCGCTGGACAACCTTCTCGCGGTCGCGGCGCCGGAGGTCCTCCAGGACTACCTGCGCTGCCGGCTGGTCGACAGGTATGCCGACTACCTGGGCCAGCCCTTCCAGGACGAGCATTTCCGCTTCCACGGCCAGGTCCTGTCCGGGCAGAAGCAGCCCCGGGAGCGCTGGAAGCGGGTGCTCGACGCCGAGGAGGGCGCCATGGGCATGGTCCTGGGCCGGCAGTTCGTCCAGGCCTACTTTCCCGAGGCCGCCAAGGCCCGCTACGCCGACATGGTGGAAGCGATCCGCGCCGCCTACCAGGCGCGCATCGACCGCCTCGACTGGATGGGCGACGCCACCAAGCGCATGGCCCAGGCCAAGCTCGCCGCGGTCACCAAGAAGGTTGGCTACCCCGACCACTGGAAGGACTACTCGGCCCTGGTGGTGACCCGGGATTCCTACTGCCAGAACATGATGAACGCCAGCCGCTGGCGCTTCCAGGACATGGTCTCCAGGTTCGGCAAGCCGGTGGACCGCGGCGAATGGCACATGACGCCGCAGACCTACAACGCCTACTACAACCCCTCCAGCAACGAGATCGTGCTGCCCGCGGCCCAGTTCATGATCCCCGGCGTGCCCGACGCGCAGGTGGATGATGCGGTGGCCTACGGCTATGCCGGAGGCTCCACCATCGGCCACGAGATCACCCACGGCTTCGACGACGAGGGCCGGCAGTTCGATGCCAAAGGCAACCTCACGGAGTGGTGGACCCGGGAGGACGCCGAGCGCTTCCAGGACCGCGCCTCGGTGATGATCCGCCAGTTCGATGCCTACGAGCCGCTGCCGGGCCTGCACATCAACGGCAAAGCCAGCCTGGGCGAGAACATCGCCGATTTCGGCGGCATCCTGCTGGGCATCGACGCCTTCAAGCGGACCGAACAGTACCGCAAGGGCGAGCGGATCGGCGGCCTGACCCCGATGCAGCGCTACTTCCTGGGCTACGCCCTGGGCTGGATGAGCCAGGTCCGGGAGGAGACCCTGCGCACCCGGCTGCTGAGCGATGTGCATGCGCCTGCCAAGTGGCGGGTGCTCGGGCCGCTTTCCAACATCCCTGAGTTCTACGAGGCCTTCGGGGTCAAGGAGGGCCAGCCGATGTGGCGGCCGCCCGCGGAGCGGGTTCGGATCTGGTAGCGGGCCATTGAGTCGCATGGCCCGGGCCCGCCCCCTTCGACCTGCCGGTCCGGGTCATGGTGGGGCACGAACCGGATGCCCGGGTGCTGGATGAGGTCCACTTTGCAGCGCGGCAGGATGGTGATGCCGACTCCCTATTCCATCCGCATGAACAGCGTGCCGAAATCCTCGGCCACCCGCACGGTCCGGCGAATGTGACCGACCCGAGCAACATCCTTGGCTTTTGATTTGGCGGGGATGGAGGGGATGGGCGGGGATGATTTGGGATTAAAAACCAAATTCGGATTCAGCGGGCCAACGGCCAAGCCGGAAGGCTCCTCAGGTTGGAACATTTTCCTTGAATGTCACATTGCGGAAGTATCAGCGACTGGACTGCCGCTGGCTTTTTGATTGTTTAATCGTAATTACTGGAGGGAAAAGTGAAGGGGTGTGTGCGGTGGTCTGCTCGGCTTGCCTTCATACTCAGTGTTGGGATACCTGGCCACTCGATGCCAGAAAATAGTGGGGTTGCTTGGTGTTACCGATTTCGCGTCGGCCCTGAAATCTCCCTATTAAGTGGCGAATTTGGACCAAAAGTAAGAGAATTTGTGGATGCCTTAAGAGAGGCCGGTGCCAGCGTCCAAATCAATTCCACACTTAGACCACCCCAGAGACAATATTTAATGCATTGGTCATGGAGGATAGCGCGGGAGAGGTACTGGTTTCATGCCGCTAGACCTTGTACGTATAATGGACGCGGAATGCCGAGCACATGGTGGCCTTCCGAGGTCCCTGGATTTGATGGCAAAGGTGACCCCGTAGAAATTATTTGGAGGTGGAGTGATGGTAGATGGGTAATGTGTGTTGTAAATAATTCAAACTGCAATTGTCCATACCACAGATGCGATTTTACAGGAGCTGTACAAGCCGCCGCAGACATGTTTGGAGGCTACAATATTGTTGATCGCCCTGCCCGGCAGTCTAAACACAATCGTGGAACAGCTGTAGATATGAATATAACTTGGTCTGGGAATTTAATCATTGCTAATAAAGATAGGTCAATAATAACAATTACTTCATCGCCTAGAAATGGAAATAATACCGATCTGCATTTAATTGGAGCGACGTATGGTGTCATTAAACTGGTTTCTGATCCGCCGCATTGGTCAGATGATGGCCATTGATTTTGCGTTAATTTCAATGGCTTCAGCGGCCAAAAAAGAACAACCACAAACTAAGGCATCAATTAGAGACCAAGATCCAAACGACAAGGACCGTGGTGACCCATTAATTGGTGTATTTCATTCCTCGACCAATGGCGATTCGATGTTATATTGTAACGAGATGGATTTGTTATATATAAATAATGCAATCTATTTAACAATCGGAGGAGAGCAAGGTAAAGTTAGTCATATTCAGTCGATTAAATATGGAAGTGGTGCTTTTCAAAATAAATTTGCAGGAAATTATCTTGAAAATGTAAATGCAGAAAGTATAATCTATAAATATACTGGAAAAACAAAATTGAATGCACTCGGTAAAGGCCCGGCTGAAGTTGGCTACCTTTTGCGTCAAGGTAGTGTCATTGATAAAAAAATTGATTGTAATAAATATTGCATAAAATATAAAGGGAGGGACTATATTGTCGATACCTTAAGATCTAATGAAGGCATACATTTCCGATCTGTGGCCGTTCCGGCCAAATTAGAACAAAGCCATTATTATTATTATTTGGGGTACGAAACGGACTGAGGTGGATTATTCACCAAACTCCTTTTGGCGAAGAACCCCATCGCAGATTCTCTGGGCCAGATAGCGCCCCCACAGCGCCTACATCGGCATCACCAGGAACAGTGCCGGCAGCATATTCGCAACCGCGTCGTGGCGCATGTTGGCCATTCGAATTCCCGTTGGGATGGGCGGGAAGTCGAGGGGAAGCGTCGGATACCTTGCTGGTAGCCTTGGAATGGGCTTTGCGGGGGCGGCCAGGTCGGCTCCCGCCATTTTTTGCAGGATGCGTCATGAGCCGATTCTGGAGCGAGGTCGTCCACACCCTCACCCCCTATGTGCCCGGCGAGCAGCCCAAGCTCGAGAACCTGGTCAAGCTCAACACCAACGAGAACCCGTACGGGCCCTCGCCGAAGGCCCTGGCGGCGATCCGCGAGGCGGCCGCGGACACCCTGCGGCTGTACCCGGATCCCAACGCCGACCAGCTGCGGGCGGCCATCGCCCGGCACCACGCCGCCCACGGGATCGAGCCCCGGGAGGTGTTCGTAGGCAACGGCTCGGACGAGGTGCTGGCCCTGGCCTTCCTGGCGCTCCTCAAGCATGACCGGCCGCTGCTGTTCCCGGATGTCACCTACAGCTTCTACCCGGTCTTCTGCGGGCTCTACGGGATCGCATTCGAGCGGGTGCCCCTGGATCCGGGCTTCCAGATGCGGGTCGAGGACTACCGCCGTCCCAACGGCGGGATCATCTTCCCCAACCCCAACGCCCCCACCGGGCGCTGGCTGGATCTGGAGGCGATCCGGCAGCTGCTGCGGGAAAACCCGGATTCGCCGGTGGTGATCGACGAGGCCTATGTGGACTTCGGCTGCGAATCGGCGGTGGGCCTGGTCCACGACCATCCGAACCTGCTGGTGATCCACACCCTCTCCAAGGGGCGGGGGCTGGCGGGCATGCGCCTGGGCTTCGCCATCGGCCAGGCCGAGCTCATCGAGGCCCTGGACCGGGTCAAGAACAGCTTCAATTCCTACCCGGTGGATCGCCTGGCCATGGCCGGCGGCATCGCCGCCATGGACGACCGGGAGCACTTCGAGCGGACCCGCCGCGCGGTCATGGCCAGCCGGGACGGGCTGGTGACGGGCCTGGAGGCATTGGGCTTCGAGGTCCTGCCGTCGGCGGCCAATTTCGTCTTCGCCCGCCACCCGGGCTGGGCGGGCGCGGCCCTGGCCCTGGCGCTGAGGGCCCGCAGCATCATCGTCCGGCACTTCGACCTGCCCCGGATCGATGGTTTCCTGCGCATTTCCATAGGCACGGAAACCCAGTGCCAGAGCCTCCTGAAGGCCCTCGGGGACATCCTGGCGTGATTATTTTCAAGCTTTTCAATAATTAGGGGCCATGCTTGGGCTGCAGCCCGGATGCCACGTCTCCCCGGACTGCCAGGAGACCCCGTGGGAAACGACAAGAAACCCAAGAAAGCCAAACCCGCTGTGATCCACGGCGCCACGGCCCGAGCTGGCGGATTGGCTGAGCGGCTGGCGGAACCGGCGAAGAAGGCCCCGGCGGCCCCGGCCAAGAAGAAGAAATAGCGACGACGGGTTCCGGCGAGGTCTCGGGCACCGGAGCCGGGGCGTCGCCCCGCCCGGGGGTCGGGAGGTCGAACCGGAGGATCAGCCACCGGAACAGGCCGTAATAGACCAGCCCATAGGCCGGCCCCAGCACCAGCACCAGCTGCCAGTGCCGGGCGAAGCGGCCCAGGGCGTTGAACATCAGGAAATCGATGCCCCCCTGGGAGAAGGTGAAGCCCATGTGCATGCCCAGGGTGTTGGCCACGAACTGGGCGGAGGCCGCCAGCACGGCGTGGACCACGTAGAGGGCCGGCGCGGCGAACATGAAGGTGAACTCGATGGGTTCGGTGACGCCGGTCAGGAACGAGGTGAAGGCCGCGGACAGCATGATCCCGCCCACCTGCACCCGGTGCTCGGGCCGGGCGGCGTGCCAGATGGCCAGGGCCGCCCCGGGCAGGCCGAACATCTTGAACAGGAAGGCGCCGGAGAGGATGCCGGCGGTGGGATCCCCGGCGAAGAAGCGGTTGATGTCACCGGTCACCACCCTGCCGGCGCCGTCGGTAAAACGGCCCATCTCGAAGCAGAACGGGACGTTCCAGATGTGGTGCAGGCCGAAAGGCACCAGCAGCCGCTCCACCAGGCCATAGAGGGTGGCGGCGCTGCGCGGGCTGCCCACCGCGGCCCAGTGGGAGAACGTGTTGATGCCGGATTGGACCGGCGGCCAGAGCACGGACAGCAGGACCCCCAGGAGGATCGCCCCCGCGGCCGTGACGATGGGGACGAACCGGGCGCCGCCGAAGAAACCCAGGTAGGCCGGCAGTTCGATGCGATGGAAGCGGTTGAACATGAAGGCCGCCATGAGGCCGGCCAGGATCCCGCCGAAGACGCCGGTCGGCATGGACGGGATGCCGACCACGAGCCGCGTGGGCACGTGGAGGAAGCCGGCCATGACGCCGAGGGTGGCCGTCATCACCAGGAAGCCGATGACCGCGGCGACGGCGGAGACGCCGGCCTCCCCGGTGAAGCCCAGCGCCACCCCGATGGCGAAGATCAGCGGCAGGCTGGCGAAGATGACGTCCCCCGAGGCCTTCAGGACGGCGGAAACCTGGAAGGGCAAAAAGCTGAACTGGGCCGCGCCGAAGCCCAGCAGCAGGCCCGCCACCGGCAGCACCGCCACCGGCAGCATCAGCGCCTTTCCGACCTTCTGGAGGAACCCGAGGGGGGCGAGAGGCATTTTGGCTCCTGATGATTCCGGTCCACTGTAGCCCCGAAAGACAATCGAAACAGCGTTTTTTTACCTTCGATTAGTATGTGATGTAAGCTAATTATAGATTCAACGAAAGAACTAACGCGGTCGTGGAACTGGCGTCCGGGGGCTTTCGGTCCCCTCCCTGGAATTCATTTCATCCTCCGGGTCAAATAATTGTTGTATGTGCAACCAAATTGACTCACGATGGTGATCGAGTCGTTCGCGACCGCCCCACCTGGAGGAATTCTCATGACCATTGCCGAAACGCTCATCGACCAGCTGAACTGGCGCTACGCCACCAAGGTGTTCGACCCGGCCCGCAAGATCGCGCCCGAAGTCTGGGAGAAGCTGGAGGAGGTCCTTGTCCTCACGCCCAGCTCCTTCGGCCTCCAGCCGTACAAGTTCGTCGTGGTCACCGACCCGGCGCTGAAGGCGAAACTCCGGCCGGCCTCCTGGAACCAGGCCCAGATCGAGGACTGCTCGCACCTGGTGGTGTTCCTGGCCCAGGACGACATGACCGAGGCCAGCATCGACGAGTACCTGGACCGCATCATGCACGTGCGCGGCGTCACGGCCGAATCCCTGGCGGGCTACCGCGGGTTCATGGTCGGCAATTTGGTCCAGGGCCCCCGCCACCAGATGATCCGGGAGTGGGCCGCCCGGCAGGTCTACATCGCGCTGGGCAACTTCATGACCAGCGCCGCGATCCTCGGCGTCGACACCTGCCCCCTGGAGGGCCTGGTGCCGGAGCAGTACGACGAGATCCTCGGGCTGGCCGGCTCGGGCTACCACACCGTCTGCGCCTGCCCCGCCGGCTACCGCAGCGCGGACGACAAGTACGCGACCCTGCCCAAGGTCCGCTACCCCAAGGCGCGGCTGGTCACCACGCGCTGACGTCCTTCCAGGGAACGGGTAGGCTGGTACGCGGGAGACCGCCGTGCCGCCAACCCCTTCCCTGATTTCCCTGTCCCACGCCACCGTCGTCCGCGGTGGCCGGGCGGTCCTGAAGGATCTTTCGTTCGAGATCGGGGCCGGCGAGCATGTGGCCATCCTGGGTCCCAACGGCTCGGGGAAATCCTCCTTCATCCGGCTCATCACCCGCCAGGACTATCCGCTGGCCCTGGCCGACGGGGAGCCGGCGCTGCGGATCCTCGGCCAGGACCGCTGGGACGTGTTCGAGCTGCGCTCCCAGCTCGGCATCGTCTCGGCCGATCTGCACCACGCCTTCACCTCGGGCCAGGGGTTCGGCCGGATCCGCGGGGTGGAGGCGGTGCTGTCGGGCTTCTTCGCCAGCCTGGGGCTGTTCCAGCACCAGGAGGTGACCGCGGCCATGCGCGACCGGGCCCGGGCGGCCCTGGCCCTGGTGGATGCCAGCCACCTCGCCGACAAGCGGGTCGACGCCATGTCCACCGGCGAGGCCCGGCGGGTGCTGATCGCCCGCGCCCTGGCTCCGGATCCCGGCGCCCTGGTCCTGGACGAGCCCACCACCGGCCTGGACCTGGCGGCCCGCCACCATTTCCTGGAGACCCTGGCGCGGCTGGCCGGCATGGGGAAATCGCTCATCCTGGTGACCCACCACGTGGAGGAGATCATCCCCCAGATCGAGCGGGTGATCCTGCTCAAGGACGGGCGGGTGTTCATGGATGGGCACAAGGACGAGGCCCTGCGCTCGGAGCCGGTGTCCAGCCTGTTCGGCCTGCCCATCCGGGTGGAGCGGCACGGGGACCAGTTCACGGCCGGTTCGGCGCCCCAGGGGACCCGGGAGGAACGAATCATTTACTGATCCGGAAGCGGTTGGCTATCCTGTGGGAAATAGTTATTAATTTTCCCGCAAGTGCCAAGCCCCCCGCTTCCGAGGTCGCCGTGCCGCAGCCTTCCCCGATCCCCGCCATGCCCGCGGCGCCGGCCCGGCCCCGGCTGACCAGCATCGACTGGCTGCGCGGCCTGGTGATGGCCCTGATGCTGATCGACCACACCCGGGACTTCATGCTGGGGGAGACCTTCTGGCACCGGGCCACGGATCTCTCGGTGATCTCCTCGGGGGCCTTCGTGACCCGCTGGATCACCCACTTCTGCGCGCCGATCTTCGTGTTCCTGGCGGGGCTCAGCATCCACCTGCAGCTCCGGGCGGGCAAGGCGCCCGAGGCGGTCCGCCGCTTCCTCTGGACCCGGGGCCTGTGGCTGGTCTTCTGCGAATTCACCGTGGTGACGGTATGGTTCAACCTGCGCTGGAACCCCATGGGCGTTCCGGTGGTTGCCCAGACCATCTGGGCGCTCGGCCTGAGCATGATCCTGATGTCGTTCCTGATCCGCCTGCCCCGGGGCTGGGTCCTGGCGGTCGGCGCGCTCCTGGTGTTCGGCCACAACCTCCTGGACGGCGTGCACGTGGCCCGCTGGTCCGGGCCGGGCAGCGCCGGGGCGTGGGACCAGCTCTGGACGGTGCTGCACCAGGGCGGGCCGTGGACGCCCTTCGGCGGGTCCTTCCCGCGGATCCACATCGCCTATCCGCTCATCCCTTGGCCGGGCGTGATGGCCCTGGGCTACGGCCTGGGGCGGGTCTTCGACCAGGAGTCCGTCCGGCGCCGGCGGACCCTCGCCGTCCTGGGCGTGTTGTGCATCCTGGGCTTCGTGGCGATCCGCGCCCTGGACAGCTTCGGCGACGCCGCCCACTGGAGGACGCAGGCCACCGCCTTCCGCACCCTGCTGAGCTTCGTCAACACCACCAAATATCCGCCGAGCCTGCTCTACCTGCTGATGACCATCGGCCCCGGGCTGCTGGTCCTGGCCTGGCGGGAAGGGCGCGTGGACGGGATCCTGGACCGGGCCCTGGTGACCCTGGGCCGGGTGCCCATGTTCTTCTACCTGCTCCAGTGGCCCATGGCCCATGGCATGGGCATCCTGTTCCATGCCCTGGCCGGCAAGGACTGGCGGGCCATCATCCACCAGGACGATCCGCTTCCGGCCAACATCGGCTTCGGCCTGGGGGGCTCCTACCTGGCCTGGGCGGTGGGGCTGGCGCTGCTCTTCCCGCTCTGCAAGTGGTTTGCCGGCGTCAAGCGCCGCCATGCCGACTGGTGGTGGCTCTCCTATCTCTGAAGCCTGGGCACGGCCCGCACCAGCGCGGCCGTGAAGGGGTGGGCGGGGTTGCGGAACAGCTGGTCCGAGGGGCCCTCCTCGACGATAACCCCGCCCTGGAGGACCAGGGTGCGCTCGGTCATGTGGCGCACCACCTCGATGTTGTGGGAGACGAACAGCAGGGCCATGGGCCGCCGGGCCCGCAGTTCCAGCAGGAGGTTGAGGATCTGGGCCTGCACGGAGACGTCCAGGGCCGAGACCGGCTCGTCGGCGAACAGCAGGTCCGGCTCCAGGGACAGGGCCCGGGCGATGACCACCCGCTGCTTCTGGCCGCCGCTCAGCTGGGCCGGGAGCCGCCCGGCCACGGCCGCGGGCAGGCCGACCTGGTCCAGGAGTTCCAGCACCCGGGCGCGCCGTGGCGGGGCGGCGAGCTCCGGCTGGTGGATGCGCAACGGCTCCTCCAGGATCTCCCGGATGCTCCAGCGCGGGTTCAGGACGGCCGAGGGATCCTGGTAGACGGGCTGCAGGCGCCGGCGCAGCCTGCGCCACGCGGGGGTTCCGGGCGGCGCCATGGGCTCGCCCCGGTAGTGGACCGTGCCGGCCTCGGGGCGGTCCAGGCCCAGCAGCAGCCGGCCCAGCGTGGACTTGCCGGAGCCGCTCTCGCCCACCAGGCCCAGGGAGGCCCCGGCTTCCAGGGCGAGGGAGATGCCGCGCAGGACCTCGTTGCGCTCCGCCCGCCCCGGGACCGGGAAGGATCGGCACAGGCCGCGGGCCTCCAGGAGGGGGCTCATGGCCGCGGCTCCCCGTCGGGGTGGAAGCAGGCGTGGCCCCCCCCGGGATCCTGCTGGAACCAGGTCCGGGGCCGCACCATGCAGTCCTCCCTGGCCTGGGGGCAGCGGTCGGCGAACACGCACGGAGTGCCCGACGCCGGGGTGACCAGCGGGACCTGCCCCGGGATGGTGGCCAGGGGCGTCCCGGCCTGCTCCGGGAAGCTCGCGCAGGCCAGCAGGGCCTTTGTATAGGGATGACGCGGCCGGGCCAGCACCTGGGTGGCGGGGCCGGCCTCCATGGCCCGGCCGGCGTAGAGCACCAGCAGGTCGTCGCAGCGCTGGCCGGCCAGGGCCAGGTCGTGGGTGATGAGCAGGACGGCCAGGCCCATCTCCCGCTGGAGGTCCTGGATCAGGTCGAGCATCTGGCCCTGGAGGGTGGTGTCCAGGGCGGTGGTGGGCTCGTCGGCGAGCAGGACCTTGGGCCGCCCGGCCAGGGCCATGGCCAGGCAGATGCGCTGGCGCATGCCGCCGGAGAAGGCGTAGGGGAAGTCATCCACCCGCTGCGCGGCCCGGGCGATGCCCACCCGTTCCAGCCAGCGGACCGCGTCGGCCCGGGCTTCGGCCCGGCCCATTCCAAGGTGGCGCCGCCCGACCTCGGCGATCTGCCGGCCCACGCGCATGCGCGGGTTGAGGGCGGTGAGCGGCTCCTGGAACACCATCCCCAGCACCCGGCCGCGCAGGGCGGGCCAGGCCGGGTCGTCCATGCCGCCGCAGGGCCGGCCCTGGATGGCCAGGCCGCCCTCGACCCGGAATGTGGCCGGCTCCAGCAGGCCGAGCAGGGCCAGGGCGGTGAGGCTCTTGCCCGAGCCGCTTTCGCCCACCAGGCCCAGGGTCCGGCCGGGCCAGAGGCTGAATTCCAGGTCCTCCACGAGGCAGCGCCCGGTGGCCAGGGCGATGGCCAGCCCCTGGGCCCGCACCACCGCGTTCACTCGCCCTCCCCGGCCAGGGCCTGGCCGGCCCACGCGAAACCGACCGAGACCAGGACCAGCAGGGCCCAGACCGGTAGGACGATGCGCCATTCCCCCAGCACCAGGTTCTGGTAGTTGGCGCCCACGTAGGTGCCCAGGCTGGGCTGGGAGGGCGGCAGGCCGAAACCCAGGAAGCTGATGGTGGATTCCATGAAGATCACCGCGGGCACCCGCAGCAGGAACACCGCCAGGATGAACCCCCTGAGTTCGGGCAGCAGATGCCTGGCCAGGATCCAGCCTTCGGACGCCCCCAGGTTCCGGCTGGCCTGGATGTGCTCGGCCCGGGCCAGGGCCTGCAGCCGGGAGCGGAACATCAGGGTGGGCGTGCTCCAGCCGATCACCGAGAGCGAGCCGGCCAGGGCGAGCGAGGGGCTGAGCCGCAGGGTCCCGGCGTCCTGGGCCGCCCGGAACACGAAGGCAAGGGCGATCAGCACCAGGATGTCCGGAAGGGTGAAGAACAGCTCGGAGACCTTGGTCACCGCCAGGTCCACCAGCCCGCCCCGGCGCAGAGCCAGCAGGGCCAGGGCCACGCCCAGGCCGGTGGTCAGGCCGGCCACGGCCCCGGCGATGGCCATGGACCGGGCCAGGCCGCCCAGGGCCCGCTCGCACACGGTCCGGGTCGGGTATTCCAGGTCCATCCCGAACGGACAGGCATGGATCCACCGGGGCAGGGCCGAGAGCGCGGCCAGGATCAGCAGCAGGGCCAGGCCGGCCCAGCCCTTGGCGCGCGGGCTCATGGCGTGATCCGGCGGCGGAATTCCGGGTCCAGGGCCGCCCGCAGGAGTTCGGCCCCCAGCGCCACCAGCACCAGGAGGGTGGCGAACACGGTGGTGCCGACCACCACCAGCGCGGCCTGGCGCTCCAGGGCGGCGTGGACGTAGAGGAAGCCGAACCCCTGGACGTTGAAGACCCGCTCGGCGATGAAGCTGCCGGTGAGCAGCAGGGTGACCTTGGGCACCGCGCCGTCCAGGAGGATGAGGGACGCGTTGGGCATCGCATGGCGCCAGACCACCGTGTTCCAGGCCAGCCCCTTGGCCAGGGCGGTGCGCACGTAGGGCCGGGCCAGTTCCCCGGCCAGGGACCGGTGCAGGATCTGGCCGAAGAAGGCGGCCGCGGGCAGGGCGGTGGCCAGGGCGGCGGCGGCTTCGTAGGGCAGGCGGGGGCCGGCGAGGTGGCTGCCCAGGGGCACGGCCAGCACCAGCGCGAAGAAGAACGGCGGGGTGGCGTAGATGAGCGGCGGCACGAGGTCCAGGGTGAACCGGTCGAGCGGGTGGCGGGCCCCGGCGCGGACCCGGGCGTAGCCGAAGGCCAGAAGGAGGGCGAGGGCCAGGGCCAGCCCGCCGATCCGCAGGGAGCTGGCCAGGGCCACGGCCAGGTCCCGGCGGTCGAAGCCCTCCTGCTCGTTGCCCAGGGGTTCGCCCCGGGCCAGTTTGGCCCAGGGCCGCAGGAATCCCAGGGCCCGGCCGCGGCCCAGGTCCCGCTCCACCTGGGCCTGCAGGGACACGGTCTGGATGCGCTTGGCGTCCTCGTCGACCGGCACCGGCAGGCGCACCACCACGCCGTGCACCAGGAAGGCCACCAGCGGCACCAGCAGCAGGTGGCGCAGGAAGCGCCCCAGGGCCCAGCGGATCATGGCCGGGCCTCCGGGGGCAGGAACTGGAGCTGGGTGAAATCCAGGAAATTGAAGGGATCGATGGAGAAGCCGCGGAACCAGCCGCGCTTGCGCAGGTAGCGGTCGGGGTAGAAAAGGGGCACGGAGACGACCTGCTCGGCCAGGAGGATGCGCTGGGCCTCCCAGGCCGCGGCCATCTGCTCTCCGGGGTCGGAGGTCACCGCGGTGGCCAGGGCGGCGCGCTCGAAGCGCCGGTACGGCTCGCTGCCGCCGCCCAACTCGAACTCGGTGAAGCTGCCGTTGTCCTGGTCGGGGTCGCCGCCGTAACGGAAGCCCATGAGGAACTCCTGGGGATGCGGGAAATCCGAACCGGTGCGGCGGAAGAACAGGCCGTGCCGGGTGCGCCGGTCCGGGCCGCGCAGCTCGTCGGCCAGGCTGGCGCTGCCTTTGGGAAGGATGTTCAGGCCGATTTCCGCCAGCTGGCTGCGCACGGCCTCGGCCAGGGCGGCCTCGGGCAGGAAGGTGTCGCCCTGCCGGAACGCCAGGGTGATCTCCCGTCCCTCCCAGCCCGCCTGCCGTACCAGCCGCAGGGCCGCGGCCCGGTCCAGGGCGGGCAGGGCCCGCAGCCGGGGGTCGCCGTCCGGCAGCCGGCCCGGGAAGCCGGCCGGAAGCTGCTGGCGGGCGACCCGGAAGCGCGGCAGCAGGCCCCGGCCCAGGGCCGGCCGGTCCAGGGCCATGGCGATGGCCCGGCGCACGTCCAGCGGCAGCATGCGGCTGTTCAGGCCCAGCCAGAAGGTGCTCCAGAGGGGCGCCACCTCGCGGTCCTCGGGATGCTGGAAGGTCGAGGGCCCGTCGTCCAGCAGCTGCACGTCCACCCGGCCCTGCTGGTAGAGCACCGGGGCCAGCTCCGAAGGGAACAGCAGGATCTCCGGCAGCTGGTCGGGGATCGCCGGAAAGGCGGGGTTGCGCAGAAGGACCATGCTCTGGTCCAGGCGGTTCCAGGCGGCGACCCGGTACGGGCCCAGGGCCAGCGGGTGGCGGGCGTCGGGCTGGCGGTACCAGTCCCGGATGGCATCCTCGGAAAGGCCCGTCAGGGTGTGGGCGGGGGCCGGGTAGAAGGCGTAGACCCCGGCCAGGTAGCCGGTGAAATAGCTCCGGGGGCCGACCAGGCGCACTTCCAGGGTGCGGGCGTCGAGGGCCCGGATCGCCACCCGGGCCAGGGCCGCCTCCCGCTGTTCCGCGGTCACCCCGGGAAGGCGGTGCAGGGCCAGCAGTTCGGGCACCCCGACGATGTCGCTGAAATACTTGCTCTCGAAGCCGTCGAGGGCCCGGCGCCAGCCGAACACGAAATCCTGGGCGCAGAGTGGCGCCCCGTCGGACCAGCGGACGTCGTCGCGCAGGCGGAAGGTGTAGACGGTGGGGCGGCGGGGATCGTCCAATTCCAGGGCCGCGGCGGTGTCCAGCTGCAGATCCTGGTGCTCGCCCCACTTCATGAGCCCGCGCATGGTGGCGCGGGCTACCGGGTAGTTGGGCCCGTTGGAGTCGCTGCTGCGGTTCCAGTCCAGCGTGTTGGGGATCTGCCGGGTGGCGATGCGCAGGACCGCGTCCTCGATCCGCGCCGGCGGCCGCCGCCGGGTGCGGCCCAGGTGGCGGAAGCCGGCCAGGCCCAGGACCGCCGCCGCCAGGAGCGTCAGGGTGACCCAGGGTACGGCGCGAACGGGAGGCATGCAGCAAGTTTAGGGTGGGCGGGATAGTTCATGAAATTTTCCCTGGGGTGCATTAGCATGGCCCAAGTCAAATTCTTCCAGGGGGCGGCATCATGCAGGAGCATATCGGCCAGGTGGCGGCGCGGGTCCGCGAATTGCGCACGCTTTCGGGCATCCCGGCCCAGGCCATGGCGGAGGAACTGGGGCTGGATGCGCAGGCCTACGAGCGGCTGGAATCGGGCGAGGAGGACATCTCCGTGGGCAACCTCACCCGCATCGCCCACCGCTGCAACGCCGAGCTGGTGAGCCTGATCACCGGCGAGGAGCCGCGGCTGCACACCTTCGCCCTGACCCGCAGGGGCACGGGGGCGACCGTGGAGCGCAAGGCCGAGTACCAGTACGAGGCCCTGGCGCCGCACTTCATCCACAAGAAGGCCGAGCCCTTCCTGGTGACCGTGCCGCCGGGCCTGTCCCAGCACCTGAACATCCATCCGGGCCAGGAATTCACCTACCTCCTGGAGGGCCGGCTGCAGGTCACGGTCGGCGGCCACGAGATGGTCCTGGAGCCGGGCGACTCGCTCTACTTCGATTCCAGCACCCCCCACGCCGTCCAGGCCATGGACGGCAAGCCGGCAAGGTTCCTGGCCGTCCTGGCCTGATTCCCCGACCACCCTCCGCACCCCGGGATCCCCCATGCTGCTCGACCGCTATGCCCCCGGAACCTTCTCCTCCTATGCGGAATTCCGGGACCATTTCCGGATCCTGGTACCGGACGATTTCAACTTCAGCTACGACGTGGTCGATGAGCTGGCGGCCCTGAAGCCCGACCAGCCGGCCCTGGTCTGGTGCGACGCCACGGGCCGCCAGGCCTCGTTCACCTTCGCCCAGCTCAAGCACTGGAGCGACAAGGCGGCCAACGCCTTCAAGGCCGCGGGCATCGGCAAGGGCGACCCGGTCATGCTCATCCTGAAGCGGCGCTACGAGTACTGGTTCTGCATCCTGGCCCTGCACAAGCTGGGCGCCGTCGGCATCCCGGCCACCCACCTGCTCACCGCCAAGGACATCATCTACCGCAACAACGCCGCCAGCGTGAAGATGATCGTGGCGGTCAACGAGCCCGCGGTGGTGGCCGCCATCGACCAGGCCCGGGCCGGCTCGACCACCCTGGAGAAGACCGCCCTGGTCGGGGGCGGGGCGCCCGGCTTCCTGGACTTCAGCGCGGAGCTGGAAGCGGCCTCCCCGGCCTTCACCCGGCCCGCCGGGGCCGACGCCTCGCGCAACAGCGACATCATGCTGCTCTACTTCACCTCGGGGACCACCGGCTACCCGAAGATGGTGCAGCACAACTTCACCTACCCCCTGGGCCACATCCTCACCGCGAAACACTGGCAGCAGGTCCAGGTGGGTGGCCTGCACCTGACCGTGGCCGACACGGGCTGGGCCAAGTCCGCCTGGGGCAAGATCTACGGGCAATGGTTGAGCGAGTGCGCGGTGTTCGTCTACGACTACGACAAGTTCGTGCCCAAGGAGATGCTCCAGGTCATCGCCGATCACGGAGTGACCAGCTTCTGCGCGCCGCCCACCATCTACCGGTACTTCATCAAGGAGGACCTGGCCGGCTACGACCTGTCCCGCCTGAAGTCCTGCGCGGTCGCCGGCGAGCCCCTGAACGCGGAGATCTACAACCAGTTCCTGCGCATGACCGGGCTCAAGCTGATGGAGGGCTACGGCCAGACGGAGATGACGGTGGCCCTGGGCACCTACCCGGGCATGGAGCCGCAGCCCGGCTCCATGGGCCTGCCGTCCCCCGGCTACGCCATCGACATCATCGATGAGACCGGGCGCAGCTGCGAAGTCGGCGAGGTGGGCGAGATCGTGGTCCTCACCGGCCAGCGCTGGCCGGTGGGGATGTTCGACGGCTACTACCGGGACCCGGAGCGCACCGCCAGCGTATGGAAGGACGGCGTCTACCACACCGGCGACACCGCCTGGCGGGACGAGGCCGGCTACTACTGGTTCGTGGGCCGCACCGACGACGTGATCAAGAGCTCCGGCTACCGCATCGGCCCCTTCGAGGTGGAGAGCGCCCTGCTGGAGCACCCCGCGGTCCTGGAGTGCGCCGTCACCGGCGTGCCCGACGAGCTGCGCGGCAACCTGGTGAAGGCCACGGTGGTCCTGGCGGCCGGCGTGGAGCCCAGCGACGCCCTGGTGCTGGAACTCCAGGACCACGTCAAGCAGGTGACCGCGCCCTACAAATACCCCCGCATCATCGAATTCGCCAAGGTCCTGCCGAAGACCATCTCGGGCAAGATCCGGCGGGTCGAAATCCGGGAGAAAGACCAGGAAGTGACCCTGGATTGAAGTCGGTACGAATTGATCAGCGCCTTCGGCTGGTTCCAGGGGGCGACCCCTTGTGTTCGTAAAAATTTCGCCTATATTTCAAACAGAAGGACCTGACCTTCCTCCTTCCCCTTTTTGCCCGGCCGGATTTGGTCTGGGCCCATCCTACCATTCAGATCCTTTTGTTGGAGTCAGACTTGAGCACCCGAGGCTTGCTGTCGTTCCGTTTCAACGGGCAGGACTACGTTACATACAACCATTCGGACAGTTATCCCAAGGCGCTTGGCGCCTGGATCTGCCGGTTCGCCCAGGAACACCTGGACTCGCAGGCCTCCATCGATGCCTTCGGCCAGAGGATCCAGGCGCTGGAATGGGTGGAGGGCGACCGGGACAGGGAAGCTTCCCGGCTTCAGGGCAGGGACCTGCTGGAGGCCCTGGCCAATGGTAAGGTTCGGCGGGTCGCCCGGGACAACCGGGCGTTCACACATTCCATGGATTGCGAATTCGCCTACATCCTGGACCTGGACGCAGGCTTGATGGAGTTCCGGGATTTGGTCGACGGGGGCAAGGTGGAGACATTTTCCTTGGTTTCTCTGACCATGTGCGCGGTGGACGTCATGGAATGCGCACGCCGCCACTGAGGACGCAAAGTCATCTTGACATCGGGCAATATCGGGTTATATTCTCAATGGCCAAGGTCATTCTCACACCTCAATCCCAAAGCGAATTCGTGGTCCGGATCCTCAACCGCCGCGATGTTTACGAAGGCTAGGAGAAGGCGATGAACACGGCAATCATCACCATCCAGGGTGAGGAATTCGTCCTGATCCGGAAGAGCGAATACGACCATCTGCGCGGAGTGCCGGATGGCAGCGTCGAGGCTGTGCCCTATGCCATGAAGTCCATCGGCGCCTCCCTGCGGAAGGCCCGGGAGACCTCAGGCCTCACCCAGGTGGAACTGGCCCGCAGGATGAAGCGGTCCCAGTCCTTCGTGAGCGAAGCCGAAAGCGGGTCTTCCCGGGTGGGCGAGCGATACGTCAAGGCCGTCCTGAAGGCCTGCGGCCTGCCGGAGGATTGGCGGGCTTGAGCCTGGGAAACCCTCCTGGCCGGCCAGCCTTGGAATTTTCCCTAGGCTTCGGAGTACGGCAGGACCACCCGGAACGTCGAGCCCTTGCCCGGCTCGGACTCGACCTGGACGGTGCCGCCCATCAGCTCGGTGAGGTGGCGCACCAGCACCAGCCCCAGTCCGGTGCCGCCGGAACGGGCGGCGTCGCTGCCGACCTGGGCGAATTCCCGGAACAGCTGGCTCAGTTCCTCGCGGCTCATGCCGACTCCGGTGTCACTGACCTCGAAGTGGATGCGCTCGCCGGCGCGGGCGATCCGCAGGGTGATGGTGCCGGCGCGGGTGAAGCGGGCGGCGTTGGCCAGGAGGTTGAACAGCACCTGGCGGATCCGCAGCGGGTCGGCCCGCAGCTGCTCGGGGGCGCCCTGCAGCTCCAGGGCCAGGGCGTTGCCGCCGCGCTCCACCAGGGGCCGGGCGGTGCCCTCCAGCTCCTCCACCAGCTTGTCCAGGCGGAAGGTCTGCGGGTGGAACTCGATCTTGCCGGCCTCGATCCTGGAGAGGTCGAGCACGTCGTTGATGAGGTTCAGCAGGTGGCGGCCGGCCGTCTGGATTTTTCCCGTATCGGCGACGATGCCCTGGGCGTCGATGCCTTCAGCCTCCGCCAGGACCAGGTCCGAGTAGAGGATCATCGCGTTGAGCGGGGTCCGGAGCTCGTGGCTCAGGTTGGCCACGAACGAGCTCTTGGCCTGGGAGGCCAGGAGCAGGGTGCGGGTCTGCCGGTCGACGGCGTCCTGCAGTTCCCGGTTGCGCGCGACCAGCCGCGCTTCCAGGTAGCGGAACAGCGCGTAGGCGCCCAGGATCACCAGGAAAGCATAGGCCGTCAGGGCCGGAACGGATTCCCACCAGCGGGGCAGGACCTGGAACCGGAAGATCTCCTCCGGGCCCGGGCTGCTGTGGCCCAGGGTGCCGCGCAGATGGAGGAGGTAGTTGCCGGGCCGCAGGCCGGGATAGCGCACGTGGCCGGCCTCGAGGTCGACCCACTGGGAATCCACGCCCTCCAGCCAGGCCTGGCTGGAGATGTTGCCCCGGGCCTGGTAGGTGGGCACCAGGAAGAACAGATCCAGGTCCCGGGCCCCCCGGGGCAGCCGGGCCGGGCCGTCCTGGAACGCCAGCGGCGCGTTGCCGGCCCGGACCGCGTAGATCCTGGGCGCCCGGAGCGGCTCCCGGGGCGCGTCGGGATCGCCCCGGAACAGGGAGAGGCCCTGGGAGGTGCCGATCCAGACCCGGCCGCCCTCCACGGTGAGGCTGCCCTGGTTGCAGTCGGTGCTGGCCAGGCCGTCGGGGCCGAAGAAGCTCTGGATCCCCTCGGGGTGGGCCGGGTCCAGCCGGGCGGCGCACAGGCTGGTGCCGACCCAGAGGGATCCGGATGGTTCGTAGGCGATCGAGAACAGGGCCGTCTGGGGAGCGGCTTCGAACAGCTTGAGCAGGCTGCCCTTCTGGTAGTGGCCGGCCTCCAGCGGATGGATCGTGACCAGGGCATGGTCCATGTAGGCCACGGCCAGCTGGTGGGCGGGCCCCAGGGCCATGGCCACGGGCAGGCTGTCCGCGGTGCCCGGCACCGCTTCCCAGGCTCCGGCATGGTAGATCGATACGCCGCCCTGGTGGGCCACGATCATCCGGTCCTCGGGGCCCGGGAGGATCCAGTTCACCTGCCGGGCCTCGCGGCCGTCGATCAGCAGCTTCTCCCAGGTCCAGCGTCCGTTCCGGAGCTCGCCCCGGGCCAGCCCGCCTTCGAGGTCGGCCACCCAGGGCCGGCCTTCGGCATCCACGGAAAGGGCCGCCACGATCCGGGCCACGGGCAGAGCCTCGACCCGAAGGGTCTCGACCCGGAGGGTGTCCAGGTTGATGCGGTGGATCGTCCCGCCTGGGCTGCCGCCCGCCCAGATCTCGTCGCCCCGGCCCGGGACCACCCAGATGGTGCGGGCATGCAGGACGGTCTTCCAGTGCACGCCGTCGAACCGGTCCAGGCCCAGGTCGGTCCCGGCCCAGAGGTAGCCCCGGCGGTCGCGGATCACCCCCCAGACCACGGAGGACGACATGCCTTCCGGTGGGCCGAAGGTGCGCCAGCGGGTCTTTCCGAGGACCCGGGCCACGCCCCGGTGGGCCCGCAGCCAGATGCCGCCCTCGGCGTCCACCAGGGCGCCCCGGCCTTCCAGGGAAGGCGGAGCGAACCATTCCTCCCGGCTGCCCTGGGCCCGCCACAGGCCGGCCTTGTCCTCGAACCAGACCCAGCCGGCGGCATCCCGGTCGAACTTGGAATACACGGTGGCGCCGCCCTCCACATGCGGCCGGACCAGGGTCCAATCGCCGCCCTCGGGCTTGCGCCAGAGCCGGACGGAGGTCCGCAGCCACCACTGGCCGGAGCCGTCCACGGCGAACCCTACGATGTTCTCCTGGGGGGCCATGGCCGGCACGGGTTCGCCGATCCAGCGGCCGGCGCCGTCCAGCCGCCACAGGTGCGGGCCGGCGATGGCCCAGACGCTCTCCAGGCTGGGATGGGCATAAAGCTGGGTGACCGGGGAGGGCTCGGGCAGGGGCGGGCCCGGCACGAAGCGCTGGTCGTCCTCCAGCTGGTGCAGGCCGCCGGCGCCGAGCACCCACAGGCGGCCCCGGGCATCCCGGGCCACCCGGTTGGCCTGGCCCTTGGGCAGGCCCAGGTCCGGACCGAAGGTGGTGCCCTGGGAGCCGCGGATGCGGGTCAGGCCATTGCGGGTGGCGACCCAGAGGGTGCCGTCGGCGTCGGCGAACAGATCCCACACCACCGCCGAGGGCAGGTCCATGGGCAGGATCTGGAAGCTCCGGCCGTTGAAGAAGTGCAGCCCGGCATCGGTTCCGGCCCAGATCACCCCGTCCCGGTCCTGGACCATGGCGGCGACCACCTCGCTGCTCAGGCCCTGCTCGGTGGCGTAGAGCTTCATCGGCAGGCGGCCGCCCTCCTGGGCCCAGGCCCGGCCCGGGCACAGCAGGAGCAGGATCCCCAGGAGCAGGCCCAGGTGGATCGGTCCGGCCCGGCGGGGGCCGCGAACGTGCCGGTCAGGCGAGCCCAGATTCGTCCCCTCCATCGGAATTTGGCACGGTGTGCCAATCCACGCCTGGATTCTATCAGGAGGCCCCGGGCTTAAGGGCGCGGAATCCTAGTCAAAGCCAAGGGGCCGTCGCGGCGCGGCGCGCCTCGTAGGCCTCGATGGCGGCGGTCCGGCGCAGGGTCGCCTGGATCTCGTCCAGCCCCTCGAGCAGGGCGGTCCGGCCCCAGGGCTCGCACTGGAAGGGGTAGGACGCGCCATCCACGCGGATCTCCATGGCCTCCAGGTCGACGGTGACCTCGCCGCGGCAGGCGGCCGCCGCGGCCAGGGCCTCGGCCCCGGCCACCGCGGGCAGCAGCCCGTTCTTGAAGGAATTGGTGCGGAAGATGTCGGCGAAGCCCGGCGCCAGGATCACCCGGATGCCGAAATCCATGAGCGCCCAGGGGGCGTGCTCGCGCGAGGAGCCGCAGCCGAAATTCGCCCCCGCCACCAGGATGCTGGCATTCCGCCAAGGTTCCTGGTTGAGCACGAAGCCGGGCTCCTCGGAACCGTCGTCCCGGTAGCGCAGGTCGTGGAACAGGTGCCGGCCCAGGCCGCTGCGCAGGATGGTGGTGAGGAACTGCTTGGGGATGATCAGGTCGGTGTCGATGTTGTCCCGCAGGAGCGGGGCGGCGAGGCCGGTGTGGCGGGTGAAGGGGTTCATGGCCGGCCTCTAGAGGAATTCGCGCACGTCGGCCAGCCGGCCGCGCACGGCGGCGGCGGCGGCCATGGCCGGGGAGAGCAGGTGGGTGCGCCCGAGGCGTCCCTGCCGGCCCACGAAGTTGCGGTTGCTGGTGCTGGCGCAGCGCTGGTAGGGCTCGAGCTTGTCCTCGTTCATGGCCAGGCACATGGAGCAGCCCGGCTCGCGCCATTCGCAGCCCGCGGCCCGGAAGATCCGGTCGAGCCCCTCGGCCTCGGCCTGGGCCTTGACCAGGCCGCTGCCGGGCACCACCAGGACCCGCACGCCGGCGGCCACCTTGCGGCCGTCCAGGATCGCCGCGGCCTCGCGCATGTCGGAGAGCCGGCCGTTGGTGCAGGAGCCGATGAAGACCACGTCCACGGCCAGTTCCTGCAGGGCCTGGCCCGGGCGGATGCCCATGTACTCCAGGGCCCGGGCCTGGCTTTCGGCCTGGGCCGGGGTGGCGGCCCGGGCCGGATCGGGGGCGCAGCCGGTGATGCCGGCCACTTCCTCGGGGTTGGTGCCCCAGGTGACCTGGGGCTCGAGGGTCGAGACGTCCAGGGCCAGTTCGCGGTCGAAGACGGCTTCGGGATCCGAGGGCAGGGTCCGCCAGTGGGCCACGGCCTGCTCCCACTGCGCCCCGGCGGGGGCCATGGGCCGGCCCTCCAGGTAGGCGAAGGTGGTGTCGTCGGGGGCCACCAGGCCGGTCCGGGCGCCGGCCTCGATCGCCATGTTGCAGAGGGTCATTCGGGCGTCCATGCCGAGGGCGCGCACGGCCGATCCCGCGAATTCCAGGGCGCAGCCGGTGCCGCCGGCCATGCCGATCTCGCCGATGATGCGCAGGACCATGTCCTTGGCGCCGGTGCCCGGGGGCAGCACGCCGTCCAGGGTGATCCGGAAGTTGCGGGCGCGCTTCTGGACCAGGGTCTGGGTGGCCAGCACGTGCTCGACTTCGCTGGTGCCGATCCCGAAGGCCAGGGCGCCGAAGGCGCCGTGGGTGCTGGTGTGGCTGTCGCCGCAGACCACGGTGGCGCCGGGCAGGGTGAAGCCCTGCTCGGCGCCGATGATGTGGACGATGCCCTGGCGGGCGTCCCGGAGCGGGATGTAGGGAACCGGGAAGGTCGCCACGTTGGCTTCCAGGGTCTCGGCCTGGAGCCGGCTGGTGGGGTCCTCGATGCCGGGGATGCCCAGGTCCCGGTCGCGGGTGGGGACGTTGTGGTCGATGACGGCAAGGGCGGCCATGGGCCTGCGCACCTCGCGCCCGGCCATCCGCAGGCCCTCGAAGGCCTGGGGGCTGGTCACTTCGTGCACCAGGTGGCGGTCGATGTAGAGGAGGGCGGTGCCGTCCTCCAGGGCCTCCACCACGTGGCTGTCCCAGAGCTTGTCGTAGAGCGTCCTCATGCCGGCACGCCGTGCTGCAGGCGGGCGGCGAAGGTGCGCACCATGTCGCCCATGCCGCGGGTGCTGACCTGGCTCCGGCAGCAGGACAGGTCGGCGGTGCCGTAGCCCGAGTGGATGGCCGAGGACACCGCCTGCTCGAGCAGGGCGGCCTCGGCTTCGAGCCCCAGGGAATGGCGGAGCAGCATGGCCGCGCTGAGGATCGCCCCGAGGGGGTTGGCCTTGCCCTTGCCGGCGATGTCGGGGGCCGAGCCGTGGACGGGCTCGTAGAGGCCGACCTTGCCGCCCAGGCTGGCGCTGGGCAGCATGCCCAGGCTGCCGGTGAGCACCGAGGCCTCGTCGCTGAGGATGTCGCCGAACAGGTTGTCGGTGACGATCACGTCGAAGCTGGCGGGGCGGGTGACGATGGCCATGGCGCAGGAGTCCACGTACTGGTGGTCCAGGGCGACGTCCGGGTAGCCGGCGGCGACCTCCTTGACCACCGCCCGCCAGAGCTGGCTGGCCTCCAGGACATTGGCCTTGTCGACGCTGGTGACCTTGCGCCGGCGGCCCCGGGCCAGGTCGAAGGCGACGATGGCGATGCGCTCGACCTCCATGCGGGAGTAGGGCAGGGTGTTGATCCCCAGGTCGGCGGTGAGGCTGCGGGGCTCGCCGAAGTAGAGCCCGCCGGCCAGTTCCCGCACGATCACCAGGTCGGTGCCGCGCACCACCTCGGGCCGGAGCGGCGAGGCCGCCACCAGGTCGGGGTGCATGAAGGCCGGGCGGATGTTGGCGTAGGCCTGGAGGCCGGCGCGCAGGGCCAGGAGGCCCTTCTCGGGCTTGAGGTGGCTGGGCTGGCTGTCGTGCTTCGGGTCGCCGACGGCGCCCAGCAGCACGGCGTCCGAGGCCAGGCAGGCCTCGAGGGTGGTGGCCGGCAGGGGCACCCCGCAGGCATCCAGCGCGGCGCTGCCGATGGGCAGCTCCAGGAAGGTGAACTCGTGGCCGGCGTGGGCGGCGATCTGCTCCAGGCAGGCCACGGCCTCACGGGTGACTTCGGGGCCGATGCCGTCCCCGGGAAGAACTGCGATGCGGGCGCGCATTTGGGCTCCTGATCAGGCTTTGGTCGCCAGGGATTCCCGGCAGATGCGGGCGAGGAAGACCCGGTTGATGGCGTCGGTGTAGGCCTGGGCGCTGCCGGCCACGATATCGGTGCTGGCGGCCTTGCCGGTGAAGATCCCCTCGGGGAACAGGACGCGCATGTGCACTTCGCCCTGGGCGTCGGCGCCGCTGGTGACCGAGTGCAGGCGGAAATCCTGGATCTCGCCCTGCATTCCGGTGATCCGGTTGATGGCCTCGCAGACGGCGTTGACCGGGCCGTCGCCGGAGGCGGTCTCGGTGGCCTCCTGGCCGTTCCAGTCCAGGGTCACCAGGGCGGTGGCGATGGAGTTGCTGCCGGAATTGGCCTGCACGGCCACCAGCCGGCAGGTCTGCGGCTCCTCGCTGATGCCGTCGTAGAGCAGGGTGATGAGGTCCTCGTCGAAGATCTCCCGCTTCTGGTCGGCCAGGCCGGTGAACAGCTTGTAGATCCGCTCGAGGGTGTCCTTCTCCAGGTCGTAGCCGAGGTCGGCGTAGCGCTGGCGGAGGGCGTGGCGGCCGCTGTGCTTGCCGAGCACCAGGCTGTTGGTCTTCACGCCCACGGTCTCGGGGGTCATGATCTCGTAGGTCATGGGATTGGCCAGGACGCCGTGCTGGTGGATGCCGGATTCGTGGGCGAAGGCGTTCTTGCCGACGATGGCCTTGTTGGGCTGGACCTGGACGCCGGTGATGTTGGACAGTATCTGGCTGGTGCGGTACAGCTCCTGGGTGACGATCCCGCACTCGTAGGGCAGCAATTCCTTGCGCACGTGGAGGGCCATCACCAGCTCCTCCAGGGAGGCGTTGCCGGCGCGCTCGCCGATGCCGTTGATGGTGCACTCGATCTGCCGGGCGCCGGCCTCCAGGGCGGCCAGGCTGTTGGCCACCGCCAGGCCCAGGTCGTTGTGGCAGTGGACGCTGATCACGGCCCTGTCCAGGCCGGGCACCCGCTCGCGCAGGGACAGGATCAGGTCCCGGTACTCCTCGGGGACGGTGTAGCCGACCGTATCGGGGATGTTGATCACCGTGGCGCCGTCCTCGAGGGCCTGGGCGACGATGTCGCAGAGGAAGGACAGGTCGCTGCGGCTGGCGTCCTCGGCGCTGAACTCCACGTCGGCGCAGAGGCCCTTGGCCCGGCGTACGCCGGCCCGGGCCATGGCCAGCACCTCGGTGCGGGTCTTCTGCAGCTTGTGGCTCATGTGCAGGTCGGAAGTGGAGATGAAGGTGTGGATGCGCGGACGGGCGCTCTCCCTGATGGCCTCCCAGGCGCGGTCGATGTCCCCGGGCAGGGTCCGGCACAGGGCGGCGATGGCCGGGCCCTGGACCTTGCGGGACACCATCCGCACGGCGGCGAAATCATCCTCGGAGGCGATGGGGAAGCCGGCCTCGATCACGTCCACCTTCAGCGCCGCCAGCTGCAGGGCCATGCGCAGCTTCTCCTGTGGCTGCATGCTGCAGCCCGGGCTCTGCTCGCCGTCGCGCAGCGTGGTGTCGAATATCTGGATCCGTTCTGACATGGGACGACCTTCCGGCATGGGAAACCCCATTACGCGCCCGCGCCCGGGCCGCGTCCACGACTATTCGGATTCCTTGGGGGGCAATAATCCCCGGCAATGATCCGGTCACCAGGCTTCCAGGAACTCCCGCGCACCGGCCTGGGCCGCGTCGGAGAAGCTTGCGAACCGCAACATCCGCTCGTTGAACTCGTAGTTGAGTTCGCGGCTGTCGTCCAGCACCAGCTCCAGCTGTTCCCGGTGGATGGCCTCGTCGGACAGGTAGTGCCAGAAGATCGCCTCGGCGAGCGTTTGGTGGCCGGCCACCCGGGCCTCCCAGTGGGCCCGGATCAGGCTGCGCCAGCCGACCTTGCGCAGCTGCCTGCCCTGGTCGATGCACTCCTGCCAGAGGGGGCCGGCCCAGCCGAGCAGCAGTTCCACGGCGGCCGCCTCGTCGTGGGCGGCCATCCGCAGGACCAGCTCGCCCATGTCGTAGACGACGGTCTCCAGGGCGAAGCCCAGGCCGGAGCGGGCCGCCGCGTGGCCGTAGTGGATCAGGTGGCGGGTGCCCTGGAGCATGAACTCCTTGGACCCGTGCAGGCCTTCGATCAGGAGCCGGTAGTGGTAGGACAGGTTCATGAACGGCCGAGCGTCCGGGCCTTCCATGGCCTCCCGCATGAGGGTGTTGAGGCTCATCATGTGCAGCTCGACCACCCCCTCGCGGCCCTGTTCGGCGGCCAGCAGGGCGGTGTCCACCAGGTGGCCGGCCAGTTCCGAGAGGATCTCGTGCTCGCGCCGGGTGGAGGTCTCCATGATCTTGAGCATCTGGGCCAGGACGTAGGCCTCCGGCCAGATCGCCTTGGCGCTCAGGTAGTCCTGCCCCTCCTTGGTCAGGCCTGGGACGAAGTGCGGGGCGTGGCCGCGCCAGCCGCCCGATTCCGGGCCCCAGCTGGGGATGATCGCCTCCAGCAGGGTGCGCAGGGCCCGGAGCGCGTGCAGGACCAGCTGGCGGTCGCCACGGGCGATGCCGGTGAGGGCGATGTTGGCCACCACGTCGATGGTCTGGAAGAAGTTCACCGCGTTCCCGGGCCCGCGCCGGCCCTGGATCACCCCGCGCAGGTTGCGGATCCCCATCCGGGTCAGCCGCGGCATGAAGTAGGTCGGGCGCAGGAACTGGCTCAGGGCGTAGAGGAAGGGCAGGGAAAGGGAGAGCAGGGCCAGGCAGACCAGGGCCACGCCGGTGTCGGCCACCCGCATCCAGAGGTGCCCCTGGGGCACGTAGTTCTCGGAGAGCAGGAGGATGTGGCCGACGCCGACGATGCCCAGGCCGGCCAGGATGATCGGGTGGGTGACGTAGACCTTCACCAGCCGCGGCGTGTAAAGGTTGGCCGTGAGCGGGATGATCAGGGCGATGCTGGTCATCATCACGGTGGAGAACTGGTTCAGCAGCCGGCTGGCGATGGCCGGCCCCTGGGGCTGGAAATGCTGGATGCCGCCGATCCGGGAGATCAGCGCGCCCAGGAGCACCGCGCCGAGGACGCAGCCCCACAGCAGCAGGCTGGACGGCAGGGCCTCGCCGCGCTCCCGGGAGGTGGGCAGCTCCATCTAGGCCGCGCCGGGCTTTCCGGCGAGGCGCCGGAGCAGGCCCAGTTGCCCGAGGTGGTAGGTCTCGTGCCAGGCCATGAAGCCGATGGCGCCGCCGACGGTGTCCGTGCCGTCGGGCAGGGTGCGGCCGTAGGGCACGGCCATGGCCGCTTCGGTGAGCTCCTCCCAGCGGCCCAGGATGGCGGCGTGGGAGGCATGGAAGGAGGCCAGGACGGCCTGGATGTCCAGGTCGGCCGGGACGTCGGCGGGGGCCGTGCCCTTGAGGAAGACGGCCTCCCAGGGGGCTTCCGGCTGGGGCGCGCCGACCATGGCGGCGACCTTCTTGCGGTAGGTGGCCAGGTGCCCGACCACCCAGCGGGGGGTGTGGCCGACCGCGTCCCTGGCGTTCCAGTCCTCCGGAGTGAAGTCGCCGACCAGCCGGGTCAGCATGCGCTCGCTGGTGGCATAGATGCGGGCGGTGGCGAGGAGTTCGGGCAGCATGGGGGACCTCCGTTCAGGATGCGGTTTCCGGGTATTCCCTGCAGACCAGGTCGAGGAAGGCCTTGCCGGCGATGGAGTGGGAGCGGGAGGCCCGGTACAGGATCCGCACGTCCCGGCCGATGGCCATGCCCTTCACCATGGGCGACACCAGCTCCCCGTTCTCCAGTTCGTGGCGGAGGCACATCTTGGGGATGAGGGCGATGCCCTCCTTGGCCTTGACGAAGTCCTTGATGGTCTCGAGGCTGGAGAGCTCCATGACGATCCGCAGGGGCACGCCCTCGCGGGCGAACAGGTCCAGGAGGTGGTTGCGGGTGGGCGTCTGGGCCAGATGGGCGATGAAGCTCTCCTTGCCCAGCTGGTCCAGGTCGACGACCTTGCGGGCCGCCAGGGGGTGCTCCGGGAACACCGCCAGGACCAGTTCGTCGCGGAACAGCAACCGGGTGTTGAGGTCCTTGTGCAGCGGGGTGAAGGTCAGGAAGCCGAAATCCACGTCCTGGTCCATGAGCAGGGATGGGATCCCCGAGGACGGGCAGCTGATCACCTCGATCTTGATCGCCTGGTAGGCGCGCCGGAAGGCCCGCAGGAGCGGGGGCAGGACGTAGAGGCTGACGCTCTCGTTGGCCGCCACCCGGAGCACCCCGCGCTTGAAGTGGCGCAGGTTCTCCAGGGTGTGGAAGGCGTCCTGGCGCAGCCGGGTCATGCGCATCGCATAATCCAGCAGGACGCCGCCGGCCGCGGTGAGGGTCACCTTGCGGCTGGACCGGTCCAGCAGCGGACAGTCCAGTTCATCCTCGAGGCGACGGATGGCCTGGCTCACCGCCGGCTGGGACCGGTTGAGTTTTTCCGCGGCCCGGGAGAAGCTCCCCTCCTGGGCCAAGCTGATCAGCACCTCTAGTTCTGGGAAATCCATGGACTCCGTCAAGCCTCCCCTTACAGGAGAGGTTATACCTTGACTTCGGCCGGAGCGAGCATATCCACCGGATTCAGGAACGGCATCTGCTGGCGCAGGTCGCGGCCGACCCGCTCGATCTGGAGCTGCTTTTCCGCGGCCCGCTGGGCTTCGAACCAGGTCCGGCCGGTCCGGTTCTCCTTGATCCAGCCGTCGGCGTAGGAGCCGTCCTGGATCTCCTTGAGAATCCGTCTCATCGATTCCTTCGAGTCGTCGTTGATGATCTGCGGGCCGCCGGTGTAGTCGCCGTACTCGGCGGTGTCGCTGATGGAGTGGCGCATGTAGGTCAGGCCGCCCTGGTACATCAGGTCCACGATCAGCTTGAGCTCATGGAAACATTCGAAATAGGCGATCTCGGGCTGGTAGCCGGCGTCGACCAGGGTCTGGAAGCCGGCCTTGACCAGGGCCGAGACGCCGCCGCAGAGCACGGCCTTCTCGCCGAACAGGTCGGTCTCGGTCTCCTCGGTGAAGGTCGTGTCCAGCACGCCGGCCCGGGTCGCCCCGAGGCCCTTGGCGTAGGCCAGGGCGAAGGCCTTGGCCTTGCCGGAGGCGTCCTGGTGCACCGCGACCAGGGCCGGCACGCCGCCGCCCTCGACGAAGACCTCGCGGACCCGGTGGCCGGGGCTCTTGGGGGCCACCATGCTCACGTCCACGCCGGCCGGGGGCACGATCAGGCCGTAGCGGATGTTGAACCCGTGGGCGAACATCAGGGTCTTGCCGGGGGTGAGGTTGGGGGCGATGGCGGATTCGTAGAGGGCGGCCTGCCCGGTGTCGGGGGTGAGGACCATGATCACCTGGGCCCAGGCGCAGGCCGCGGCCGGCTCCGGCACCTGGAACCCGGCCTGCTCGGCCTTGGCCCGGCTGGCGGAACCCGCGGCCAGGCCGATCCGCACATCGGCGCCGCTGTCGCGCAGGTTCTGGGCGTGGGCGTGGCCCTGGGAACCATAGCCGAGGATGGCCACCCGGGTGCCCCGGATCAGGCCGAGATCGGCATCGTTGTCGTAGTAGAGCTTGGCCATGGAGGTGCCTTTCAGAAGGAGACGGCGGGTTCGAGGGGGAGGGCGGCGCGGGCGGAACAGCGCTCCATGGCCACGGCGCCGGTTCGGCCCATCTCCAGGAGGCCGAAGGGACGCAGCGATTCGGTGAGGGCTTCGATGCGGTCGGGGCTGCCGGAGCAGGCCATGACCATGGTGTCGGCGCCCACGTCCAGGATCTCCGCCTGGAACAGGTTGGCGATCTGGAAAAGCTGGGGCCGATTGACCTGGGCGGCGGCCACGCGCAGCAGGACGGTGTCGCGCAGCAGCGGCGAGGCGTCGGTGAGATCGGAGACGCTGTGGATGTTCACCAGCCGCTCCAGGAAGGAATGGGCGCGCTTGGCGGCGTGGTCGTCCAGGTCGGTGACCAGGGTCAGCCGGCTGACCGCGGGGTTCAGGGTCGGGCTGACCGTCAGGCTGTGGATGTTGAAGCCGCGCCGGCGGAAGACCGAGGCGACGCGGTCCAGGACTCCGGGCTCATTGTCGGTGATGGCGACGAGGATTCTCAGCATGGCTCGCTCCTACGCGGGGGGTTCATGGATCATGTCCTGGATCCGGGCGCCGGGCGGGATCAGGGGGTAGACGCTGGCCTCGGGGTCCACGACGAACTCGATCAGGGTCGGGCCGTCCCCGGCCCGGGCCTCGCGGATGGCCGCCGCGACATCCTCCAGGGTGGTCACCTTGCGCCCGGAGAGGCCGTAGGCCTGGGCCAGGAGCGGGAAGTCGGGGGTGGGCATGGCCACGGAGGAGCGGCGGTCGCTGTAGAAGTGGGTCTGCCACTGGCGGACCATCCCCAGGGTGTTGTTGTTCAGGACCGCGACGTTGACCTTGATGCCTTCCTGCATCATGGTCATGAGCTCCTGGGAATTCATCTGGATGCCGCCGTCGCCGGCCACCACCCAGACCTCCTCGTCGGGGCAGGCCAGCTTGGCGCCGATGGCCGCCGGCAGGGCGAAGCCCATGGTGCCCAGGCCGCCGGAGGTGATCAGGGTGCGGGGCCGGTTGTGCTGCACGACCTGGGCCTCCCACATCTGGTGCTGGCCCACGTCGGAGACCATGACCGCGCCCGGGGCCTGGTTCTGCAGCTCGCGCAGGACGTCGATGGGGCTGAGCCCCTCGCCCTTGCGCACCAGCGGCCATGCGGGAGCGTCGAAGCCGGCCTTGAGGCCGTCCAGGTGCTTCATCCAGGCGGCGGTGTCGAGGGCCTCCGTCTGGGGCAGGAGCTGCTCCAGGACCGCCTTCAGGTCGCCCAGGAGGGCCAGGTCCACGTGGATGATCTTGTTCACCTCGGTGGGGTCGATCTCGACGTGGATCTTGCGGGCGTGGGGGGCGAAGGTGCTGGGCGAGCCGGTGACCCGGTCGTCGAAGCGCATGCCCAGGGCCAGGATCAGGTCGGCCTCCTGGATGGCCAGGTTGGTCCAGGGTGAGCCGTGCATGCCCATGAAGCCCAGGAAGAGGGGGTTGTTGGGCGGCAGCGCGTCCAGGCCCAGGAGGGTGGCGGCCACCGGGATCCCGGCCTTGGCGGCGAAGTCGGCCAGGGCCTTGTGGGCGCCCGAGAGGGTCACGCCGTGGCCGGCCAGGATCAGCGGGCGTCGGCTGGCCCTGAGCATGGCGTGGGCCTTGGCCAGGGCGTCGGCGGGCAGCGGCGGGGGGATGTGCCGCAGGTGGCGCCGGGGGGCGGCCGACTCCCAGTCGAACTCGCAGGAGCGGGTCTGGGCGTCCTTGGTGATGTCGACCAGGACCGGGCCGGGCCGGCCGGAGACGGCCAGGGCGAAGGCCTCGCGGATCGCCGGGGCGATGTCCTCGGGGTGGCGGACCAGGTAGTTGTGCTTGGTGATGGGGATGGTCACGCCGGTGACGTCGATCTCCTGGAAGGCGTCGGTGCCCAGGAGGGCGCCCGAGACCTGGCCGGTGATCGCCACCAGGGGCACGGAATCCATCATGGCCGTGGCCAGGCCGGTGATCAGGTTCATGGCGCCGGGGCCGGAGGTGGCCAGCACCACGCCGGTGCGGCCCGAGGCCCGGGAGTAGCCGTCGGCCATGTGCGCCGCGCCCTGCTCGTGGCGGGCCAGGACGTGGCGGACGGTGGAGTCGACCATGGCGTCGTAGGTGGGCAGGATGGTGCCTCCGGGGTAGCCGAAGACGATCTCCACGCCCTCACGCTGAAGACACTCCCAGATGATCTTTGCGCCGCTCATTTCCATTTTCCGCTCCGTTCAGGCTTGGTCCGCGCCCAGGTCGACTACCAGCACATTCACGTGGCACAGTCGGCTGCGGTGGGGGGGCGGGGTAGGGTAGGACATGGTCCAGAATTAGTCGAGCGCCGTGGGAATCCCAATGAATTACTGCATACTTTCAGAATTGGAATAGACCTATTGGCCGGGCCACTGGAAAAACCCGTCCCCACCGGAATCGGATCCATTGACGTCAGAGAGGTAAGCAACATGGCAAACCACGAAATGTCCGCCGCCGAACTGGCCGAACGACTGGGCGGGACCCTGCGCAACTGCCCGGGCGGGCGGCTCCTCTCCGGGGTCCTGCCGCTGGATCTGGCCGGCCCGTCGGCCCTGAGCTTCCTGGCCAATCCCAAGTACCACGCCAAGGCCGTGGACAGCGGCGCCGGCCTGATCCTGGTGGATCCCGGGACCGACCTGGGCGATCGGCCCCAGCTGGCCATGCCCAATCCCTACTGGGGTTTCGGCCAGGCGCTGGGCTGGCTGAACCCCGAGCCCGAACCGGAGTGGTGCGATCAGCCGGTGCACCCCGCCGCCGTCCTGGGCCGGGACGTCCGGATCGGCCTGGGCGCCACGGTCGGCGCGCGCACGGTGCTCGGCGACCGCGTCCGCATCCACCCGGGGGTGCACATCGGCGACGACTGCGTGCTGGGGGACGACTGCGAGCTGTTCCCGGGCGTGGTCCTGTACCGGAGGACCGTCCTGGGCAGCCGGGTCCGGATCCACGCCAACGCGGTGCTGGGCTCGGACGGGTTCGGCTACGCGCCGGTCGCGGGGGCCCACCGCAAGATCCCGCAGGTCGGCTGGGTGGAGGTGGGCGACGACGTGGAGATCGGCGCGGCCAGCACCGTCGACCGGGGCGCCCTGGGCCCCACCCGGATCGGCGCCGGCACCAAGCTCGACAACCTCTGCCAGATCGCCCACAACGTCCAGGTCGGCGAGCACTGCGTGATCGCCGCGATGACCGGCATCTCCGGCAGCACGACCGTCGGCGACCACGTGACCATGGCCGGCAAGGTCGGCACCGCCGGCCACATCCACATCGGCCGCAACAGCGTGCTCACCGGCAACACCATGGTGGCCAAGGACGTCCCGGACGGGAGCTTCATGTCCGGCTACCTGGCCCGGCCGCACAAGCAGTGGCTGGAATGCCAGGGCGCGCTCAACCGCTTGCCGGCCATCCTCAAGGCCCTGAAGGAAAAGGCGCGGACCTGATGCTGGACCGGCTGCTCTACGCCGACTGGGAGGACCCGCCGGAGGCCATGGACTTCGAGGCCACCTACGAAGAGGTCCTGGCGGAGCTGCACGGCCTGCTGCCGGGCATCCTGGCCGGCCGGGAGGCGGCGCTGGCCGACCCGGCCGCGGCCCCGGCGGCGTTCTGGGCGGACTGCCTCAAGCTCTACCTGGTCACCCCGGCGCTGGTGAACGTGGCGCTGAACTACAAGATCTGCGTGGAGCAGGGGCTGCCGCTGCATCCCACCTACTACTTCGAGGTCTCCGAGAAGAGCCGGTTCCAGGCCCACTACCCGGCTGTGATGGTGGACCACGCCAACCAGCTGTTCCAGGCCTCCATCACCGCGGCCAGGGCGGTCTACGGGCTGCGCCCGGACGCGGTGGCGGTCCTGGACCGGTTCATGGCCGGGCTGCCCGAGCTCATCCTCGGCTTCGTCTACGCGAGCTGCCGGGACAAATACACCTGGCGGGCCTCCAACCCGCGCTGGATCCGCGCGCTGGCCGACCAGGTGCGGGCCGCGTTCCGGCCGAACCTGATCGTCGGCGCCGCCCACGGCTCGATCATGTCGGGCCTGCTGTTCGCCAACATGGTGGACGCGCCCCTGTATTTCGTGCGGTTCTCCATGTTCAAGCGCAACGACCAGGACCCGATCCTGGCCCCCAGCGACCTGGCCCACCTGGCGGCCTTCCGCCCCGGGCCCGCGCTGCTGTTCGACGAGGACGTGGCCAAGGGCACCACCCTCACCCGGTTCGAGGAGGTCATGCAGCCGCTGTTCGAGCAGAGCCGGACCGGCAGCGTGCTCCGCCACGCGCTCTCGCCCTGTCGGCCCGAATTCGTGGGCCACAGCTGGAGCGACTGATGGATTTCGACCTCCTCGTCCCCGCCGACCCCTCGTTGTTCTACACCCGCGACGACCCCAACGATCCGCGCCTGGGCGACGCCGCCGGCCGAGGGCTGCAGGACTACCCGGGCTGCGCGGTCGTGCTGATCGGCTGCCCCCAGGACGAGGGCGTGCGCCGCAACAAGGGCCGGACCGGCGCCGCCATGGCCCCGGCCGGGATCCGCCGGGCCCTGTACCGCTACCCGGTCTCGGCGGCCCATGCGGATCTCCGCCTCCTGGACCTGGGCGACGTGCCCTTCTGCGGCACCCTGGAGGCCACCCACGACCTCCTCCACGCCGTGGTCCGGCGCTGCCTGCGGGACGGCAAGAAGGTCGTGGTTCTGGGCGGCGGCAATGACATCTCGTACCCCGACTGCTCGGCCCTGGTGGCGGAAGTGGACGGCATCCTCGCCTTCAACATCGACCGCCATCTCGACGTGCGCGCCGACCAGCCGCGCAACAGCGGCACCCCCTACCGGCAGCTGCTGGAGGAGGGCTTCCTGAAGCCGGAGGCGTTCCATGAGGTCGGCATCAACTCCTTCGCCAATTCCCTCCCCTACCTGCGCTACGTGGAAGGGCTGGGGGTCGGGGTGCACCAGCTGGCCGAGCTCCGGGAGGCCGGCTGCGGCGCGCGGGTGCGGGCCCTGGCCGAGGCCAGCCCGGCCAAGGCCATCTTCTGGGGCTTCGACATGGACGTGGTCCGCGCCGCCGAGGCCCCGGGGGTCAGCGATCCCAGTCCCATGGGGCTCACGGCCAAGGAGATCTGCGAGATCGCCGACGTGGCCGCGGGGGACCCCCGCACCCGGGTGCTGGAGATCACCGAGGTGAACCCCACCTACGACCGGGACAACATCACCTGCAAGCTCGCCGCCAACGTCCTCATGCGTGCCCTGGCGGGATGACGACCACCACCAGCCGCTTGGGCCCGTGCACGCCGTAGGCCAGGGTCTGCTCGATGTCGGCGGTCTTGCTCGGGCCGGATATGACCAGGGCGTTGGCCGGCAGGTCGCGGTTCCAGCCCAGCTCGCGGAAAGCCTGGAGCAGCGTGTCGAAGATCCGGTCCGCCCGCAGCAGGGCGATGTGCACCGGCGGCACCAGGGACAGCAGGCGCGGCTCCATGGGGCCCGGCGCCAGCAGCAGGCCGCCGGTCTCGGCGATGCCGCCCAGGGTGGTGGTGAAGCCGGCGGAAACGCCCTGGAAAAGGTGGTCCTTGAACGCCTCGACCGGACGGTCGTAGGGCACGAGCGCCGGACCCCGGTCCGGCCAGGCCGCGGCCAGGGCCCGGCCGGGACCGGTATCGGGGCCGTAGAGCAGCTCGGCGAGGCCCTCGGCCCGCGCGAAATCCACCACGGCCTTCGGCCAGTTGCCGTCGGCCGCGTCCAGGAACTCGGTCTTGACGGCGGCCATGCCCTGGCGCAGCCGCGCCAGCCGTTCCGCCGGCTCCCAGCGCTTGCCCTCCACCACGGAGAAGTCCAGCTCGGACGCCCTTCCCGGCCCGGGGGCGCCGCGCAGGTTGGCGAGGATGGCGGCCCTGGCGTCAGGCACGGGGCACCCCCGCGCCGATCCGGGACTGGAGGCTGCGGCGGGCCGCCCGGGGCTTCGTCCGGGTGCGGGTCCAGGCCCTGAGCACCGGCGCGGAGCCGGGCAGCAGACCCCAGAACCGGGTCGCGAACCAGGTCGAGAGCCGGAACGCGGCGGGATGCCCCAGCACCCAGCCCCAGATCCGCCAGGCCAGCACTTCCAGCCCGGAGCGGGCGGTCCCGGCGCCGGCCACGGTGGTGCCGGGCAGCTGGTGGCTGGCCTCTCGGCGGAGCCGGACCAGGAGGTGCGGGATGGGGATCTTCACCGGGCAGACTTCCGCGCAGGCTCCGCACAGGCTGGAGGCGTGGGCCAGGTCGTGGCGCAGGCCGGCGCCCTCCACCTGGGGGGTGAGGATCGAGCCGATCGGGCCGGGGTAGACCGCCTGGTAGGCGTGGCCGCCGATCCGGGTGTAGACCGGGCAGTGGTTCATGCAGGCCCCGCAGCGGATGCAGGCCAGGGTCTGGCGCAGCTCGGGGTCCTGGAAGATCCGCGAGCGGCCGTTGTCCAGGATCACCAGGTGGACCTCCCGGGGGCCGTCCAGCTCGCCGCCGCCCCGGGGCCCGGAGATGATGTTGAAGTAGGTGCTGATGGCCTGGCCGGTGGCGGAGCGGGTCAGCAGCGAATAGAGCGGCGCCACCTCGTCCAGGGTCGCCACCACCTTCTCCAGCCCCATGAGGGCGATGTGCAGGGGCGGCACGTGGGTGCTCATGCGGCCGTTGCCCTCGTTCTCCACCAGGCAGAGGGCGCCGGTGTCGGCCACGGCGAAGTTCACCCCCGAGATCCCGGCGCCGGCCTCCTGGAACTTTTGGCGCAGCACCGCCCGGGCCATGGCGGTGAGCTCGTCCACCTCCTCCGTGTATTGCGCCCCGCGGATCCGCTCGCTGAACAGCCGCGCGATCTGATCCTTGTTCTTGTGGATGGCGGGCATGATGATGTGGCTGGGCATCTCGCCGTCGAGCTGGATGATGTACTCGCCCAGATCCGATTCCAGGGCCTCGATGCCCTGCTCCCCGAGGAAGTGGTTCAGCCCCATCTCCTCGGACACCATGGACTTGCCCTTGACCAGGGCGGTCACGCCGCGGTCCTGGAGCAGCTTGAGGACCAGGCCGTTGGCCTCCTCGCAGGTGCGGGCCCAGTGCACCTGGATGCCGTTCTTGGCCAGGGAACGCTCCAGCCGCTCCAGCAGCTCGGGCAGGATGGCCAGGTTCTTGGCCCGGATCCCGGCGCCCAGGGCGCGCAGCCGGGACCACTCGGCCGGATCGGGGAACTGGGCGGCGCGCTTGGCCATGAGGCCGTCCATGGCCCGGCGGAAATTGCGCCGGAGCGACGGGTCGGCCAGGGCCCGGCGGCTGGAGGCGAGGAAGTCGAGTTCCAGGTCAACGGCCATGGCTGCGCTCCCGGAGGAACTGGGCGATGTGCACGGTGGCGGGCCCGGGGCCGCGCTTTTCCAGGGTGCCGCCGATGTTGAGCAGGCAGCCGCCGTCGGTCGACAGCACCAGGGCCGCGCCGGTGGATCGGGCCGCCTCGGCCTTGTCGGCGGCCATGGCGTCGGAGAGCTCCGGCTGGCGCACCGCGAAGGTGCCGCCGAACCCGCAGCATTCCCGCTCCCGGGGCAGCTCCACGAGCTCGACGTTCCGGAGCTGGCGCAGGAGGGCCTTGGGCTGGTCCAGCACGCCCTGGTCGCGCTGGGCGTGGCAGCTGGCGTGCAGGGTCACCTTCACCGGCTCGCCCAGGTCCTCGAGCCTGAGGTCCAGCTCGTCCACCAGGAACTGGGTGAGCTCGAAGACCCGCCCGGCCAGGGCCCGGGCCGCCTTCTCCTCCGGCTCGCCGTGGAACAGTTCCGGGTAGTGCACCTTCATCATCCCGGCACAGGAGCCCGAGGGCAGGATCACCGGCAGGTCCCTGGGGAACAGGGCCAGCTGGCCCCGGGCCACGGCCCGGGCCTCCTCCCAGAAGCCGCAGTTGAAGGCGGGCTGGCCGCAGCAGGTCTGGCCGCGCGGGAAGATCACCCGCACCCCGGCGTCCTGCAGGAGCTCGATCCCGGCCATCCCGGCGTCGGGGAAGAACAGGTCCACCAGGCAGGTGGCGTAGAAGTACACTTCCCTCATGGGTCCGCTCCTCGGCGGGTGGGCCCCATGATGGCACCGTTGTTCAACTCTTCAATGTGCAAGTCTTGGAAACATTGGAAGATAAAGAGGTCTCCTATTTGATCGGGGTTCCTGACGTGGTCCAGCTCTATCCGGTCCCCGCGGGGGCGGCGCGCTGCGACCGCTTCCAGGTGGCGGCCGGCGCCGCCGCGCCGTTCGTGGAGCGCTGGCGCGACGTGAGCTATGCCCGGTTCGGGGTGGCGGGCCCGGTGCCGATCGGGATCCGCGCGCCGGAGCCGGTGCGGGAGCTTCAGGTGCTGCCCCGGGCCGCGGTTTCCGGGGTCACGGTGGATGGCGCCCAGATCCGCTTCCAGCTTCTTGAACCAGCCAATCTGGTGGTGCGGGTCGATGGGCGGTTGTTGTTCCTCCTGGCTGATCCGCCTGAGACGGATCGTCCCGAACCGGGCGCGCCCGGCGTGTGGTGCCTGGACGCCCCACCCGCCGGGTTGGCCACGATGGCCCTCCAGGCCGCCCTGGACGCCGCCGCGGACTGGCCCGGGGGCGGCACGGTGCGGGTGCCGGCCGGCACCTTCCGCACGGGGACCCTGGTCCTGCGCGGAGGGACGACCCTCTACCTGGCCCCGGGCGCGGTGCTGCTCGGCTCGGACGACCCGGCCGACTTCCCGGTGGATCCCGGCCGGCGGGAGAGCGGCACGGATGCCACGATCACCGCCGCCGACGGCCGCTACCGGGGCGAGACGATGACCTTCTCGCGGATGCTCCTGGTCGAGGACGGCCGGGGGGCGCGCATCCTCGGCCGGGGCACGCTCGACGGCAACGGCGCCCACCTGCGCCAGGGCCGCAACGCGGTGCCCAACCTGATCCGGGTCCGGGGCGGGCGGGACATCGCCATCCGCGACGTCCTCCTGCGCGACGCCGCCGCCTGGACCCTGCACCTCCTGGCCGCCCGGGACGTGCGGGTCGAACGGATCAAGATCATCAACGACCGCACCGTCCTGAACACCGACGGGGTGGACCCGGATTCGTGCCGGGACGTGGCCGTCCGCGGCTGCCTGATCTACACCCGGGACGACGCCGTGTGCGTGAAGGCGACCCGCAACAGCGGCCTGCTGGACGACGTGGAGCGGATCGAGGTCCGCGGCAACGTGGTGAGCTCCCTGGACGCCGCGCTCAAGGTGGGGACCGAGACCCTGGCCGCCCGGTTCGAGGACATCGAATTCCGGGACAACGACATCTTCGAGTCGCAGCGGGCCATGTCGATCGTGGTCCGGGACGGCGCGAGCCTGCGCCGGATCGCCTTCCGCGACATCCGGGTGGGTCCGGGCACGGCGCACCTCGTCGAGCAGGTGATCGGGGTTCGGGCGGGCCCCGATCCCCAGCTTGGGACCATCGACCAGCTGCTGTTCGAGGACATCACGGTGGAGGGCCATCCGCGCCCGGAGCGCAACCGGACCTGGTACGCCCAGTTCCGACCGGCCGACAGCGGGGCCGTGTTCCAGGGCGCCGACCAAGGCCACCGGGTGCGCGGGCTCACCCTGCGCAGGGTGGTGGTGAACGGCGTCCGCCTGACCGATGCCGCGACGGCGGATCGGGTGGCCAACCTGACGTTGGGGCCGTTCGTGGAGGATGTCGCCTTCGGGTGAACCTGCCAGGTAGGTCGGACGCAAACAGCCCCCTTCCGGGGGCTGCGGTCCATTACCTGGAAACGTTTAACTACAGCTGGCCCGCCCGGAACGGCGTGAAGTGCGGCGTCCACTGCGCCTTGGTGACGGTCTTGACGATCGTCTCGTCATCCATCAGCCGGCCCAGGCCCTCGTCCCGGGCCTGCTTGGCCACGGCGATGGCCACGGCGGTGGCGGCGGCGCGGATGTCTTCCATCTCGGGAAGCATCAGGCCCATGGCCTCCTGTTCGGGGGTGACCATCTCGCTGATGGCGCGGCTGGCGGCCAGGAGCATGCCATCGGTGATCTTGGTGGCGTGGCTGACCAGGGCGCCCAGGCCGACGCCGGGGAAGATGAACATGTTGTTGCACTGGGAGGTGCGGAGGGTCCGGCCGTTCCATTCCAGGGGCGGGAAGGGGCTGCCGGTGGCCACCAGGCCCTTGCCGTCGGTGGCCTTCCAGACCTGGTCGGGGGTGCATTCGCACTTGGAGGTCGGGTTGGACAGGGCGAACACGATCGGGCGCTCGGTGTGCCGGGCCACTTCCTGGAGGATGGCCTCGCTGAACAGGCCGGTCTGGGCGGTGACGCCGATGAGCACGGTCGGGTGGGCGTTGCGGACCACATCCTGCATCGTGATCTTACCGGGGGTCTCCAGCTTCCAGTCCGCCACCGCGGCGCGCCGCTGGGCCATGGGCTTCTGGGGCTCTTCCAGGGCCGGGTCGTCCTCCACCAGCAGGCCCTGCTGGTCGATGGCGAAGACGTGGGCCCGGGCCTCCTCGGCGGAGGCGCCTTCGGCGATCATGGCGGCCTGGATGTTCATGGCGATGCCGGTGCCGGCCTGGCCCATGCCGACAATCATGAAACGCTCGTCCGAAAAGCGGCTCTTCTTGATGCGCATGGCCGTCATCAGGGCTGCCAGGGAGGTCGAGCCGGTGCCCTGGATGTCGTCGTTGAAGGACAGGATGCGGTCACGGTAGCGGGCCAGGTTCTTGAAGGCGGTGGATTTTCCGAAGTCTTCCCACTGCAGGAGGGCATCCGGGAAGTGCCGCTTCACGCCCAGGACGAACTTCTCGACGATCTCCTCGTAGGCCGGGCCGCGCAGCCGGTTGTGGCGGTAGCCCATGTAGTTGGGGTCGTCCAGGAGGCGCTGGTTGTTGGTGCCGACGTCCAGGGTGATCGGCAGGCAGACGTGCGGATGCAGCCCGCCGGCGGCCACATAGAGGCTGACCTTGCCCACCGGGATGCCCATGCCGTCCGAGCCCAGGTCGCCCAGGCCGAGGATGCGCTCGCCGTCCGTGACCACGATCAGGCTCACCTGGGGCAGGGTGATGTTTCGGAATACATTGTCCAGATTGTCGATATTTTCAGGGGTGATGTAGAGGCCGCGGAAGCGCCGCTGGATGTGGCTCATCTGCAGGCAGGCGGTCCCGACGGTGGGGGTGTAGACGATCGGGACCATCTCCTTGAGGTGGGCGGCCACCAGGCTGTAGAACACCACTTCGCTGCGGTCCTGGAGGGCGACCAGGAAGATGTACTTCTCCAGTTCATCGGGCTTGCGCTGGAAGGCCTCGTAGGCCCGGGCGACCTCGCCCTCCAGGGGGGTGATGGCCGAGCGCAGGAGGCCGTCGAGGCCCAGTGCCAGACGCTCCTCCTGGGTGAAGCAGGAGATCTTGTTCAGGTGCGGATCGTTGAGCAGCTGGCGGCCCCGGGCGTAGATCTCGTAGTATTCCTCGCCCGTAACGGGGTCGGTCTTGAAGGCGAAGGTTTTCATGGCCTGGTCTCCTCAATTGTGGATGCGGAGGTATTGTAACCCTTATTGCCGAGCGATTTTGCGCCTCGTTATCGGGCCTTCGGGTCGTAAAAAGTGATGACCGTCACATTGATGACCTACGGGTCTTTTTTGGAGTAGGATAATCCCATCTACCCACCAAGGGGACTTCGGTGAACACCGGGGCAAACAGGTAACTTCGAGACGGGAGGCCGCATGACGGTCGGACTTCTCTATGATTCCACGCGATGCATTTCCTGCCACGCCTGTTCCGGCGCTTGCAAGGAGCAGAACGGACTTCCAGGACCGGTGGAGGACAAGACCACGGCCTACACCTGGACCATCGTCCAGGACCACGACGGCACGCCCATGCGCAAACTCTGCATGCACTGCCTCGTTCCCACCTGCGCATCTGTCTGCCCGGTCGGCGCCTTGAAGAAGACCGCCGAAGGGCCGGTGACCTACGACGCCGACAAGTGCATGGGCTGCCGCTACTGCATGATGGCCTGCCCCTTCGACGTGCCCAAGTACCAGTGGGACCGGGCGATCCCGCTGGTCGGCAAGTGCATCATGTGCTACAGCCGGGTCAAGGAAGGCAAGGCCACCGCCTGCGCCACCGCCTGCCCTGTCGGCGCCACCGTGTTCGGCGAGCGCAAGGACCTGATCATGGACGCCCGGGAGCGGATGCGGCTGGAACCGGCCAAGTACGTGGACGCCATCTATGGCCTCCGCGAGGCCGGCGGGACCGGCGTCATGATGCTGGCCGGGACCTCCTTCGCGACCCTCGGCCTCAACACCAGCCTGCCCGATGAGCCGCCCCCCATGCGCACCTGGCAGGTGCTCTCCAAACTGCCCGATTTCGTGGCCGTCTGGGGCGTGTCCCTGTATGCCATCCACTGGATCACCAGCCGCCGGGACGAAGTGGCCGAATTCGAAGGGAGGAAGTGATGGAGGAGCGCCGCTATTCCGACCGCTACCGCGTGGGCTTCTGGAGCATCCTGTGCGGGATCTTCACCCTCGCCTTCCTGGTGATCGCCTTCCTGCGCTTCACCAAGGGCCTGGGCGCCGTCACCAACCTCAGCGACCGCTTCCCCTGGGGGCTCTGGATCGGCTTCGACCTGCTGTGCGGCGTGGGCCTGGCGGCCGGCGCCTTCACCGTGACCGCCTGCGTGCACCTGTTCAACCTCAAGAAGTTCGAGCCCATCGTCCGGCCGACCATCCTCACCGGCTTCCTGGGCTACATCTTCGTGGTGATCGCCCTGATGCTGGACCTGGGCCAGCCCTGGCGGATCTGGCACGCGATCATCTACTGGAATCCCCACTCCGTCATGTTCGAAGTGGCCTGGTGCGTCATGCTCTACACCTCGGTGCTGGCCCTGGAGTTCTCTCCGGCCGTGCTCGAGCGGTTCGGCTGGCACCGCCTGGCCCACCTCATCCATCGGCTGATCACGCCGCTGGTCATCATCGGCGTGATGCTGAGCACCCTGCACCAGTCCTCTCTGGGCTCGCTCTACCTGATCGTGCCGTCCAAGCTGCACCCCCTCTGGTATTCCCAGCTGCTGCCGCTGTTCTTCTTCACTTCGGCGATCGGGGCCGGCCTGGGCATGGTGATTCTCGAGTCCTACCTCAGCGGCAGGGCCTTCGGCCGCCACCTGGAGATGGACCTGCTGGTGCCCCTGGCCCGGCCGATCGTGGCGGTGCTGGGCATCTACGGCCTGATGCGGATCCAGGTGATCGTGCGCAACGGTTCCTTCCATGACATCCTCAACTTCACCTACGAAGGCCGGATGTTCCTGCTGGAATTCACGGTCGGGGTGCTCGCGCCGATCATCCTGCTGGCCATGAAGAAGGTCCGGGAGAATCCCTCCGGCCTGGTGCTGGGGGCCTTCCTGGCCGTCACCGGGTTCGTGATCAACCGCCTGAACGTGAGCGTCACCGGCATGGAACGCGCCGCCGGCGCCCACTACGTGCCGTCCGTCATGGAGATCACCGTCTCCATCGCCCTGATCGGCATCGCCATGGCGGTCTTCGCGCTGGCTTCGCGGTTCCTGCCGATCTTCCCGGAAAGCAAGGTGCCGGCCCGCAGCAAGCGCCCCGCGCCCCGGCTGGTCCCGGTGGCGGAAGGGGAATAGATGGGCACCCGGATCGGGACCCGCCTGATCATCGGGGCCGGCCTCGTGTCGGCCCTGGTGATCGGCGTGATGGCGGCGCTGGTCATGCGCTCCCACAACGCCGAACTGGTCTCGGAACTCACCCGCAACGCCAACCAGCTCAGCGCCACCATCAAGAGCACCACCCACTACGACATGCTCGAGAACCGCCGGGAGGGGCTCTACCGGCAGATCCGGACCATGGGCGCCCTGCGCCAGGAGGGCATCCGCAAGGTCCGCCTGTTCAACAAGGATGGCCGGATCATGTTCTCCTCGGACCAGGCCGAGATCGGCACGGTCCTGAACAAGCGCGGCGAGGCCTGCTATGCCTGCCACGCCGAAGGCAAGCCGATGGAGAAGCTGGATATCAACGCCCGGGCCCGGATCTTCAAGGACCCGGACGGCTCCCGGGTGCTGGGGATCATCAACCCCATCCCCAACGAGCCGTCCTGCTACACGGCCGATTGCCACGCCCACGAGGCCCAGAAGAGCGTGCTGGGGGTGCTGGACGTGAACGTCTCGCTGGCCGCGGTGGACCAGGACCTGGCCCGCAGCCGGGAAGTGCTGGTGGCCCTGGCGGTCCTGGCGATCTTCTGCAACAGCCTGATCATCTGGTTCCTCAACCGCAAGCTGGTGGTCCGGCCCGTGGAGGCGCTCCTGGCGGGCACCCGGCGGGTGGCCGCGGGCGACCTCACCACCGCGATCAAGGTGGCCGGCCACCACGAGCTCGGCAACCTGGCCGAAGCCTTCAACGCCATGACCCGGCAGATCGCCGAGACCCGGCTGCAGCTCACCCAGGCCGACAAGCTGGCCTCCGTGGGCCGGCTCGCCGCCGGCATCGCCCACGAGATCAACAACCCCCTGACCGGGGTGCTGACCTACGCCTCCCTGATGGCCAAGCGCCTGCCGCCCGAGGATCCGGGCAGCGCCGACGTGGAGGTGATCGTCCGCGAGACCAAGCGCTGCCGCACCATCATCAAGGAGCTCCTGGACTTCGCCCGGCCGACGCCACCCTCCCGGCGCCCCACCGACCTCAACGAAGTGGTCCGCCACTCCCTGGCCGTCGTGATGAACCAGCTGAGCCTGAACAAGATCAACCTCTCGCTGGAAATGGCCGAGGCTCTTCCGGAAGCCTACGCGGACGGCAACCAGCTCCAGCAGGTGGTGGTCAACCTCCTGCTCAACGCCGCCGACGCGGTCAAGCCGGGCGAGGGCCAGCTCCGGGTGGGCACCCGGGCCCTGGAGGACGGCTTCCTGGAGATCCGGGTCGAGGACAACGGCCACGGAATCCAGCCCGAAGATGTGCCACACTTGTTCGAACCATTCTTCTCAACCAAGGGCAATCGCGGCACCGGTCTGGGGCTCGCGGTCACCTGGGGGATCGTGGAGAGCCACGGTGGCTCCATTGATGTCCAGACCGAACCCGGCAAGGGGACCTGCTTCTCCATCCGGATCCCCATCCACCCACCCGCATCCGGGAATACCCCATCTGACAAGGAGGCACTGCCATGACCGTGCTGCTCGTAATTTTCATGCTCGTCGCGTTCGTGGGCATCGACTACCTGGTCCGGGAGACCGCCAAGAAGATGCAGGAGAAGCGCCAGCGCGAGGCCCGCGAGGAGATCCTCAAGGTCTCCCTCCGGCTGGACGTGGCCGGCGAGGTCAAGACCCTCAAGCGGGTGGAAGTGCCCGATCCCCGGGCGCGGATCCTGGCGGTGGACGACGAGGGCATCGTCCTGGATTCGTTCCGGCGGATCCTGGTGCTCGAGGGCTACAACGTCGACACCGTCGAGAACGGCCCCGAGGCGCTCAACCTCGTGCAGCGCCATGACTACGATTTCGTGTTCACCGACCTGAAGATGCCGATCATGGACGGCGTGGAAGTGGTCAAGGCGGTCAAGCACCTCCGGCCCGACGTGGACGTGGTCGTGATCACCGGCTACGCCACCATCGAGACCGCGGTCGAGACCATGAAGCACGGCGCCTCCGAGTATGTCCAGAAGCCCTTCACCGCCGAGGAGCTGGCCGAATTCGTCAACCGCCAGCTGGTCAAGCGCCAGGCCCGGCTGGACGCCCAGAAGCAGCCCACGGTCCGGATCGTCTCCCCGGCCCAGGCCGAGTCCGCCCCCGCGGGCGAATACTGCATCCCCGGCGGATCCTTCATCGCCGCCGGGCACACCTGGGTGCGCATCGAGCCGGACGGCCAGGTGCGGGTCGGGGTCGACGATTTCGCCAACAAGGCCATGGGCGCCGTGACCCAGGTGGTCATGCCGGCCCCCGGCCTGGAGGTCAAGGCCGGCGCCCAGCTGTTCTCGTTCCGCCGGGGCTCCGAGGAGATCCGGTTCAGTGCCCCGGTGGCCGGCAAGGTCGTCGAGGACAACGCCCAGGTCAAGGCCGACCCGGGACTGCTGGCCCATAGCCCCTACAAGGACGGCTGGATCTGCCGCCTGCAGCCCACCGACCTGGCCGCCGAGATGAGCTCCCTCAAGATCGGCAAGCCCGTGGTGGATTGGTACGGCGAGGAGATCAAGCGGCTGCGCGAGGAGTCCGCCGCCACCGGGGACGCGGCGCTGGCCTGGCCCGCCCTGGAAGCCCAGTTCCTCAAATAGACCGGCGCGAACCCTCGACTCCATGTCCGGGCCCAGCCCGTACATGGAGTCTTGGCGTTCTTCCATGCACAATGAATCCATGGATAAGCCGACCCTGATGCGCGAACCGCCACCCCTGGATCTGGATCCCCGGGACTGGCCCGGGACCCGCGCCCAGGCCCACCGGATGCTCGATGACATCCTCGACTACGTGGAGAACATCCGGGAACGGCCGGTCTGGCAGCCGATTCCGGCCGAGGTCCGGGCCAGCATCCGGGAATCCCTGCCGGTGGCTCCCACGGCACTGGAATCGGTGCACGCGGAATTCATGACGTCCGTCCTGCCCTACGCCAACGGCAACGTCCACCCGGGGTTCATGGGCTGGGTCCAGGGCGGGGGCAACGTCGCCGGTCTCCTGGGCGAGATGCTGGCCGCGGGGCTCAACGCCAACCTGGGCGGGCGGGATCACATGCCGGTGGAAGTGGAACGGCAGATCGGCCGCTGGATGGCCGAGGTGTTCGGCTTTCCGGAGACCGCCACCGGGATCTTCGTGACCGGCAGCTCCCTGGCCAATTTCATGGGGGTCCTGGTGGCCCGCACCAAGGCCCTGGGGACCAAGGTCCGCCCGGCCGGCCTGGCCGGGCACAAGCTGGTGGCCTACGCCTCGGCCTCCACCCATTCCTGCGTCCGCCGGGCCATGGAGATGTCCGGCCTGGGCAGCGACGCCCTGCGGGTCCTGCCGGTGGACGCCGACTGGAAGATGGACCTCGGGGCCCTGCGGACCACCCTGGCCGCCGATCGAGCTGCCGGGTTCCAGCCGTTCCTGGTGGTGGGCACCGCCGGCACCGTGGACACCGGCGCCATCGATCCGCTCGAGGCCCTGGCCGACCTGGCCGCGGCCGAGGGGCTGTGGTTCCACGTGGACGGGGCGTTCGGCGCGCTGGCCATGCTCAGCCCGGCCCTGGCCCCGCGCCTGTGCGGCATCCAGCGCGCGGATTCGATCGCCATGGACTTCCACAAGTGGGGGCAGGTGCCCTACGACGCCGGCTACCTGCTGGTGCGGGACGGCGCCCGCCACCGGGAGGCCTTCGCCTCCCCCGCCGCCTACCTGCGCCGGGAGGCCCGGGGCCTCGCGGCGGGCCAGGACTGGCCGTGCGATTTCGGTCCCGACCTGTCCCGCGGCTTCCGGGCCCTGAAGACCTGGTTCACCCTGAAGGTCCACGGCACCGCCCGGCTGGGCGAGGTCATCGAGCACACCTGCGCCGTCGCCCGCTACCTGGAGGCCCAGGTGGAGGCCCACCCGGAGCTGGAACTGCTGGCCAAGGCCAACCTGAACATCGTCTGCTTCCGCTTCCGGGGCCCCGATCCGGACGCCCTCAACACCCGGATCGTGCTCGAGCTGCACGAGTCCGGCCTGGCCGCGCCGTCCACGACCACCCTCCACGGCCATCTGGCGATCCGCTGCGCCATCGTCAACCACCGCACCCGGACGGAGGACATCGACCGGCTGATCGCGGCGGTGCTGAAATTCGGCGCCGGGTGAAGCCCGGTCCGCATCCCCGGAACCGGCACCGGGCGCGCTACGATCTCCCGGCCCTGGTCCGGGCCTGCCCGGCCCTGGAACCGCTGGTGCGGCCCAACCCCCTGGGCGAGCCCACGATCGACTTCGCCGACGCCCGGGCGGTGCGGCTCCTGAACCAGGCGCTGCTGGCGGTCGACTACGGGATCCGCGATTGGGACCTGCCCGACGGCTACCTGTGCCCGCCCATCCCCGGCCGGGCCGACTACCTGCACCACGCCGCGGATCTGCTCGGCGGCCGGCGCGGGCCGGAGGTCCGGGTGCTGGACATCGGCACCGGCGCCAGCGGCGTCTACCCCCTGATCGGCCACCGGGAATACGGCTGGTCCTTCGTGGCCACCGACACCGACGCCGGCGCCCTGGCCAACCTGGCAAGGATCCTCCAGGCCAACCCGCCGCTGGCCGGGGCCATCGAGCTGCGCCGGCAGGCCGACCCGGGGCGGATCTTCGCCGGGGTCGCCGGGCCCGGCGAGCGCTTCGACCTGTGCGTGTGCAACCCGCCCTTCCACGCCTCCCTGGCCGAGGCCCGGGAGGGCTCCCGGCGGAAATGGCGCAACCTCGGCCGGACGCCCCGGGGCGGGGCCGGGGCGCCGGTGCTGAACTTCGGCGGCCAGGGGGCGGAATTGTGGTGCCCGGGGGGCGAGGCCGGCTTCATCGCCCGGATGGCGGCGGAAAGCCGGGAACGGCCGGGCCTCTGCGGCTGGTTCAGCGCCCTGGTGTCCCGCTCCGAAAACCTCCCGGCGGTCCGTGCCGCGCTCCGCCAGGCAGGGGCCGGGGAGGTGCGGGTGGTGGCCATGGGCCAGGGCCAGAAGGAGAGCCGGTTCGTGGCGTGGCGGTATTAGAATCTGGTATCCGGAGTCCCCATGCGCATCCCCTCCTCGGCCTCCATCGTCGTGCTCACCGGCGCGGGCGTCTCCGCCGAGAGCGGCCTGGCCACCTTCCGGGATTCGGGCGGACTGTGGGAGCAGCACCGGGTGGAGGACGTGGCCACGCCCGAGGCGTTCCGCCGCAATCCCGCCCTGGTCCACCGATTCTACAACCAGCGCCGGGCCCAGCTCGGCACGGTCGAACCCAACGCCGCCCACCGGGCCCTGGCCCGGCTCGAGGCGGCCTGGCCCGGGGAGGTGCTGCTGGTGACCCAGAACGTGGACGACCTCCACGACCGCGCCGGCAGCCGGAACCTCATCCACATGCACGGCGAGCTGGGCAAGATCCGCTGCGACCGGTGCCTGGCGGTCCACGAATGGCCGGGCGACGCCGGCACGGAGACGGTCTGCCCCGCATGCGGCCGGGCCGGCGGCATGCGCCCCCACATCGTCTGGTTCGGCGAGATGCCCCTGGAGATGGAACGCATCCATGAGGCCCTGGAACGCTGCGGGCTGTTCGTGGCCGTCGGCACCTCCGGCCATGTCTACCCCGCCGCCGGGTTCGTGGAATACGCCCCGGCCGGGGCGCACACCCTGGAACTGAACCTGGAGCCGTCCGCCGTGAGCTCGAGCTTCCGGGAACACCGCCAGGGACCCGCCACCCGGCGGGTGCCCGAATGGGTGGAGGAGCTCCTGGCCGGGTCTCCGGATCTGAAGTGGTAATATCCCTGACTTTTTACTAAGGATTCCCTGGCTCCCCTCCGGCTGTCGTGGAAAACTCGGAACCATATCCGGAGTTTTCCCGTGGTGACCCGATTGCTCAGATTGGCCCTGGTCCTGGTGTGCCTGTGTCCGGCGGGCATGCCCATGCTGGCCGCGCCCCCCGCCTTGGCCGCGGAGACCGACTGGGCCGCCGTGATCGGCTCCTTCCCGGCCGAGGGTTCCCCGGAGGCCGGGGAGGAACTGGCCATCCTGCTCTGGCTGCAGCGCACCCGCGGGCCCGCGGACGTGGCCCGGGCCGCCAGGGAAGTGGACGTCAGCCCCGCCTGGTTCAAGGAAGTGCTGCTCCTCGGCAACCGCCCCCGGACGATGGCCCTGCTGGAACAGGCCCGGCAGGATGCCTGGACCCGGACCGGCGGCCTCAAGCAGCGGTTTCACCGGACCCGGCCATTCCTGGCCAACCCGGAACTGACCCCGGCGGTCTACCGGGATACCAGCTATTCCTATCCCAGTGGCCACGCCACCCTGGGTGTCCTGTACGCCCGCCTGCTTGGGGCGCTGGTGCCGGCGCGGCGGGAGGCGATCCTGGAGCGCGGCCTGCAGGTGGGCTACGACCGGGTCCTGGCCGGGGTCCACTGGCCCACCGATGTCCTGGCCGGGCAGAAGCTGGGCGAGGCGCTCGCGGAGCAGTGGCTGGCCGATCCGGAGCACCAGCGGCTGGTCCGGGAGACCCGGACCCTGGAGTGGAATTGAACCGACGACCGGACTGGCCTGCACCTTCCTCTGGAAGCAGGCCAGGTTGGTTCGCGAGCGAACGGCAGGCTTGCCTTCGTTCAGGAGAGGACTAGGCTTGGATCAGGAGGCTGTCCATGCAACCCGCGGAAAACGTCCCCCTGCCGAACCGGCCCGAAGGTCCGGAGATGCTGGCCATGGCTTCGGCCGGGCTGAAGGCCTTCGCCCGGATGGCCGGGTTCTGGGCCCTGAACGTGGACCAGCAGCGGCGGATCCTCGGCGACCTGCCCAAGACCACCTACTATGGCCTGCAGAACGGCAGTGTGCGCTCGGTCTCCCGCGACACCCTGGAGCGCCTGTCCCTGCTGATGGGCATCTGGGCCAACCTGGAGATCCTCATCCCCGACCCGGCCGCGGCCACCGCCTGGATGAACCGGCCCCACCCCGACCACCGCTTCGGCGGCGGTTCCCCCATGGCCTGGATGCTCCAGGGCACCGCCGCTTCGCTGGTGGACATCCGCCGGTACCTGGAGGCCTGGCGGTTCGGCGCGTGAAGCTTCCGGACGCGGTCCCCGTCCGGTGGCCCCGGGCCAGCCGGCTCGTGCCGGCCCGCTACCGCGCGGCCGAGTGCTTCGAGCGGATCGAGGAGCCCGAGGGGGGCACCCTTTCCGGCATCCTGGAACGGCTCAGCAACCTGACCGCCGCGGCCGGCGCCAGCGATCTGGACACCCTCGACCCGGCCCATATCCTGTTCGGCGCCGGCGCGGGCTGGATCAACGCCTCGTTCATCGCGCCCCGCCCCGGGCGGTTCTCCACGTCCCGCCGCGGCGCCTTCTACCTGGCGGAGGATGTGGCCACCAGCCTGGCCGAGGTGCGCCACCACCTCCAGGCCTGCTACCGCCGGGAAGGCGTCCGGGAACCGGTGGATCTGGAATACCGGGCCCTCCAGGCGCACCTGGAAGGCGCCTTCCCGGATATCCGCGCCAGGCTCCAGGCCCGGGCCCCCTGGTCCGCCATCTACGCCCCCGATGCCTGGGCGGCGGGACAGGCCTTCGGCGAACGGCTCCGGGACGCCGGGGCCCCGGCCGTGGTCTACGCCAGCCTGCGCCACCCCGGGGGCTCCTGCGCGGCCGTGTTCGATCCCAATGCGGTCCGGGCCTGCCGGCACGACACCTGGCTGGTGTTCCGGTGGAACGGCCGGGAGGTCTTCCAGATCTTCGAGAAGCGGGTGCTGCCCCTGGGCTGAGGCTCAGCCCCAGGCCAGGCAGCGCAGGCTCATGGTGCCCAGCTGCCAGCCGTCGAAGACCGTGCGCGGGACCTCCTGGGGCCGGGCCGCGCCCATGGCCGCGAACACCGTATCCAGATGCTCGGTGGTGGCGGCCGCCCGGCGGGACTCGGGCCAGAATTCGCGGTGGGCCAGAAGTTCCCCGGTCCGGCCCGAGAACAGCCGTTCCAGGAACCAGGCCTCGGCCTCCCGGGCCCAGGGCGCGACGACCTCTTCCGGGGCCGACCAGTCGACCGTTCGCAGATTGTGCACCAGGCCGCCGCTGGCCAGGATCAGCACGCCCTCATCCCGGAGCGGCGCCAGGGCCCGGCCGAATTCCATCAGGCCGGCCGGGTCCCGATCCGGCAGGCTCACCTGCAGGACGGGCACGTCCGCGTCCGGGAACAGGTGGCGCAGCACGGCCCAGGCCCCGTGGTCCAGGGGCCGGGCCGGGTCGGCGGCGGCGCCCAGGCTGCGGGCGATCCCGGCGGCCAGCTCCGGGGCTCCGGGGGCGGGATAGGTGACGGCGGACAGCGCCGGCGGGAAGCCGGAGAAGTCGTACATCACCCCGGGCCGGGGGCTGGAGGTGACCTGCGGGGTCCGGGTCTGCCAGTGCGCGGAGACCGTCACCACCGCCCGGGGCCGCTCCGCCAGGTTGCGGGCGAAGCTCCCGAGGGCGTGGGCATAGGGGTGGTCCGGCGGATCCAGGGCCAGCATCGGGGAACCGTGGGAAACGAACAGGACGGGTTGGGTGGCCATGATGAAGAACTCCTTGGGGCCGGGAGCGGTCCCGGACCAATTAGATGTTCAAACATCATTTTAACGGATGGCCACCCGTTTGCAACCCGCAACCTTTCAGGCCAGGGCCAGGATCAGCAGGGAAAGCCCCACCAGGCTCCCGGCCAGGGCGTAGCAGATGACCCGCAGGGGGTCGGCCTCGCGGTTGGAACTCAGCCGGGGCAGCCGGGGATCGCCCCGGCGGTTGCCATTCCAGCGCCAGCGGGCCGGCTGGCGCCGGCGTTCCCAGGTGGGGATCCGGGGCTTGCCGAGATGGGGGGTGGAATGGTTGGCCATGGCGGGGATCCGATGCGTGCAGAACCGCGGGTCCCTGTAAATATAAAAAATTTATTCAGGTTGACAAGGGCCTCCCTCCGGCGGCAGCCAGCCCCGGGTGCGCGCCACGGCCTGGTGCCAGGCGCCCAGCAGCCCGGCGCGTTCCCGGTCCCCCATGGCCGGCTCGAAACGCCGCTGCTGGCGCCAGTTCTCGCGGATCTGGGCGGTGCCGGACCAGAACCCCACGGCCAGGCCGGCCAGGTAGGCCGCGCCCAGGGCGGTGGTCTCGGTGACCTCCGGCCGGACCACGGCGACCCCGAGGATATCGGCCTGGAACTGCATGAGCAGGTCGTTCCGGGCGGCCCCGCCGTCGACCCGGAGTTCCCTGAGCGGGAGGCCCGAATCCGCCTCCATGGCCCGGAGCACGTCGGCGGTCTGGTAGGCGATGCTCTCCAGCACGGCCCGGGCCAGATGGCCCTTGTGGCTGCCCCGGGACAGCCCGAAGAAGGTCCCCCGGGCGCCGGCGTCCCAGTAGGGCGCGCCCAGGCCCACGAAGGCCGGCACATGGTAGACGCCGCCGTTGTCCGGGACGCTGCCGGCCAGGGCCTCCACCTCACCGGCGGTGGCGATCAGGCCGAGCCCGTCCCGCAGCCACTGGACGGCGGCGCCGGCCATGAACACGCTGCCTTCCAGGGCGAAGCTGGTCCGTCCCGTGAGCTGCCAGAGGACGGTGGTCAGCAGGCGGTTGTGCGAGACGGTCGGTTGCTCGCCTGTATTGAGCAGCATGAAGCAGCCGGTGCCGTAGGTGTTCTTGGCCATGCCCTCCGCCAGGCAGGCCTGGCCGAAGGTGGCGGCCTGCTGGTCCCCGGCGAGGCCCGCGACCGGAATGGCGGCGCCGAACAGGGCCGGATCGGTCTCCCCGACCAGGCCGCTGGAGGGGACGATCCGGGGCAGGACCGCGGCGGGGATGCGCAGGGCCTCGAGCAGGTCGGGATCCCAGGCGCCGGTCCGCAGGTTCATGAGGAGGGTGCGGGAGGCGTTGGAGGGGTCGGTGACGTGGGCCCGGCCGCCGGTGAGCTTCCAGATCAGCCAGGTGTCGATGGTGCCGAAGGCCAGTTCGCCCCGCTCGGCCCGGGCCCGGGCCCCGGGCAGGGTGTCCAGCAGCCACTGCAGCTTGGTGCCGGAGAAGTAGGCGTCCAGCACGAGCCCGGTGCGCTCCTGGAAGAAGCCCGCCAGCCCCTGCCGGCGGAGCCCTTCGCAGAGGGCCGAGGTGCGCCGGTCCTGCCAGACGATCGCCGGGGCCAGGGGCTCGCCCGTGGCCCGGTCCCAGAGCACGGTGGTCTCCCGCTGGTTGGTGATGCCGATGGCCCTGATATCGCCGGGCCGGCATCCGGCCCGGGCGAGGACCTCCCGGGCCACGGCCAGCTGGCTGGTCCAGATCTCAAGGGCGTCGTGCTCGACCCAGCCCGGTCTCGGGAAGGACTGGGCGAATTCGCGCTGGGCCAGGTCCACCACCGTTCCCTCCGGTCCGAACAGGAGGGCGCGGCTGCTGGTGGTGCCCTGGTCCAGGGCGAGGATGCAGGACATGTCTAGAGGGTTTTCCGTTTCTCGACGAGGTGCTCGACGATGGTCGGGTCGGCCAGGGTGGTGAGGTCGCCCAGATCGGTGTACTGCTCGGCGGCGATCTTGCGCAGGATGCGGCGCATGATCTTGCCGGAGCGGGTCTTGGGCAGGCCGGGGGTGACCAGGATGATATCGGGCGTGGCGAACGGCCCGATGTGATGGCGCACCTCGTTCTTGAGCTCGCCCATGAGCTCCTGGGAATCCTCCCAGCCCGGATTGAGGATGACGTAGGCGAAGATGCCCTCGCCCTTGATCTCGTGGGGGAAGCCGACCACGGCCGCCTCGGCGCAGGCCGGGTGGGTGACCAGCGCGCTCTCGACCTCGGCGGTGCCCATGCGGTGCCCGGAGATGTTGATGACATCGTCGACCCGGCCGGTGATCCAGTAGTAGCCGTCCTCGTCCCGCCGGCAGCCGTCGCCGGTGATGAAGTAGCCGGGGAACGGCTTCAGGTAGGTCTGGACGAACCGCTGGTGGTCGTTCTGGATGGTCCGGGCCATGCCCGGCCAGGGGTTGCGGATGGCCAGCAGGCCGGTGACGCCGTTGCCCAGGACCTCCTTGCCCTGGTCGTCCAGGACCACCGGCTCGATCCCGAAGAACGGCAGGGTGGCCGAGCCGGGCTTGAGCGGGGTGGCGCCGGGCATGGGGCTGATCATGATGCCGCCGGTCTCGGTCTGCCACCAGGTGTCGACGATCGGGCAGCGGTTCTCGCCCACCACTTCGTAGTACCAGCGCCAGGCCTCGGGGTTGATCGGCTCGCCCACGCTGCCGAGTATCCGCAGGCTGGAGCGGTCGTACTTCTTCACGAAGGCCTCGCCCTCCCGGGCCACGGCCCGGATCGCGGTGGGCGAAGTGTAGAACTGGGTGATCTTCAGCCGCTCCACCATCTCCCAATAGCGGCCGGCGTCCGGATACGTGGGCACGCTCTCGAACAGCACGGTGGTGGCGCCGTTGGCCAGGGGGCCGTAGAGGACGTAGCTGTGGCCGGTGATCCAGCCGATGTCGGCGACGCAGGCGTAGACGTCGCCCGGGTGGTAGTCGAACACGTAGCGGTGGGAAAGGGCGGCGTGCAGCAGGAAGCCCGCGGTGGTGTGGGCCACCCCCTTGGGCCGGCCGGTCGAGCCGGAGGTGTAGAGCAGGAACAGGGTGTCCTCGGCGTCCATGTGCTCGATCGGGCAGAACGGCCGCTCGCTGTCCATGGCCGGGCGGAGCCAGACGTCCCGCTGGGGATAGAAGGGGATCTTGTTGCCGGTGCGCTGGGCCACGAAGACGTACTTGACCGTCGGGCAGGCCATCACCGCCTCGTCGACGGTGCGCTTGAGGGGGATGATCTTGCCGCCCCGGAGGCCCTCGTCGGCGGTGATCACCGCCACGCAGCGGGCGTCGTTGATCCGGTCGCGCAGGCTCTCGGCGCTGAACCCGGCGAAGACCACGTTGTGGACCGCCCCGATCCGGGCGCAGGCCAGCATGGCGTAGGCCGCCTCCAGCATCATGGGCATGTAGATGGCGACCCGGTCGCCGCGGCGGATGCCATGGTGGCGAAGGACGTTGGCCAGGCGGCAGACTTCCCGCTGGAGCTCCCGGTAGTCGACCTTCCGGCTCTCGCCGGGGGCGTCGGCCTCCCAGATGATGGCGGTCTGGGTGCCCCGGCTGGAGGAGGCGTGGCGGTCCACGCAGTTATGGCAGGCGTTCAGCCGGCCGTTGAGGAACCACTGGATCTGGCCCCATTCCCAGTCGAACTCCCGGACCTTGCTGAAGGGATGGAACCAGTCCAGCTCCTTGCGGGCCATCTCCTGCCAGAATCCCTCCGGATCGCCGACGCTGCGGTCGTACATGGCCCGGTAGGCCGGCATCGACCCCAGGTAGGCCTGGTCCTGCATGGCCGGGGCCGGCGGATAGGTGGCGATGGGGAGAGAAGCCTCACCTTCGGGGAGCAGGGCCATGACGCCTCCGGGCGTGGGATGTTGGGCTAAGTCAGGGGGTCATGCTACTTCACTTTCCCTGGCCGAAACACCCAAAAGTCGGCCAGACTTCCCCCATGGAGAACCTCGCCCCCGCCGAACAGGCCCTGCAGCTGCTTTTCAAGAAGCTGCACCCGCAGCTGGAGGATGCCGCCTACGCCCTGTCCCAGGGCGCCGGCGCCGCCGAACTGGGGCGGCTGTACCTCAAGCTGGTGCACGCCTGCGACCAGGCCTCCGAAGTCCTGGACGGCCTTGCCGCCGGTGCGGAGGAGCCGCTCGCCGGGGTCCTCGAGACCCTCTCCGCCAACCTGCTCCCGGTCGGCGCCGGCTATCAGCAACTGCTTATTCTGGTTCAGTTGTGCCTGGAGGAAGCGCCCGCGGACCTGCTGCCGTTCACCCCTCCGGGGGCCGCGGCCCAGTCGGGCTGGGGCAAGCGGATGGTCGGCTTCCTGGCGCGGCTGGAGGATCCGGCCTTCCAGGCCCGGGTCCGGTGGGCGGCGGTGGATCCCGACATCGGCGATGAGGCTCTGGAAGATGGTTTTTGAAAACGCAATAAATAAATAATCAATCACGAGCTTGATTTGATTGTGGAATGATTTATTTATTGGCATTGCGTCCCCGCGCCGCGGAGCTGCCATGCCATCCCGGAAAGGCTTCCTCATCGCCTGGATCTGCCTGCTCCTGCTCGGGGGGCTGCTGACCCGGGCCCTCCTCCAGGTCCGCCAGGCCGACCGGGCCATGACCGGCCAGGCCTGGAACGCCTGCCACGAACAGACCCGTCGCGCCGCCGGGCAGGTCGACCAGCTCCTCGAAGAGCTGATGGCCCAGGCGCACCGGATCGCCGGGGAACTGGCCTCCGGGCAGCTCCGGCCCCGGGATCTGCCGCCGCGCCTGGCGCGGGCCCTGGCCTCGGCGCCGCCCAGCGCCTATCGGGTCGGCGTGCTGTTCGAACCCTACACCGCGGACCCCCAGGCCCGCCTGTTCGGGCCGTACCTGGAGCGCGCCGGCCCCGGCCTGCGGGCGTTCCGCTACGAGGGCACCGGCGACTACACGCGGCTGGACTGGTACCGCTATGACCTGGGCGTGCGGGGCTGGAACGAGCCCCGCCGGGACCCGGGGACCGGGATCCTGATCGTGGACTATTCCGAGCCGGTCCGGCTGCCGGGGGCCTCCGGGGCCTCCGGGGCCTCCGGGGTGGTCAGGATCGAAGTCTCGCTCAAGGACATCCAGAGGCTGGTGGGGGGCCTGTCGCCGGGAAGCTCCGGCTACGGGTTCCTGCTTTCCGCGAAGGGGATCTACCTGGCCGATCCCCTGGACAGCAACGTGCGGGACGGGGTCTTCTTCGGCGCGACCCCGGCGGCCCGGCAGGACCCGGGGCGGCGTGGGCTGGCGGAAGCGGCGCTCGCCCATCGGGCGGCGTTCGCCCCGGGCCGGAGCGCCGTGACCGGGCAGGCCACCTGGATGTTCCTGGAGCCGGTGGCCGCCTCCCACTGGTCCCTGGGCACCATGATCATCACCGACGAGCTGAACCTGGTCCCGCCGGGCCTGAACCGCACCTTGGCGCGGATCGTGACGCTGGCCCTGGGCACAGCCCTCGCCCTGCTCCATCTCCTCCTGGGGCTGTGGCGCCCCACCGGGGCGCGGCTCTGGGCGTTCTCGGCGGGCGGTTCCCTGCTGATCGCCGCGGCCACCGGCTGGCTGTGGCATTTCGCCTACAGCCTGCACCAGGCGCCCCGGAACCACGAGGTGGAGGTCATGAGCGTCGCCGGCCGCACCGCCTACCTCAAGGAGCACGGCCAGCTCGGCGCCGGCCTGGACTCGGTGGCGGCCGCCCAGATCCCGGTCGGCCTGTTCATCCAGACCATGGAACTGGGCGGGGACAGCCAGATGAAGATCTCCGGCCAGGTCTGGGAGCGCTGCCCCAAGGACTTCCCGGCGGCGGACCGGGGCCTGATCTTCCCGGAAGCCTCGGCCTGCGACCTCAAGGAGACCTTCACCAAGAGGGAGGGGGATTCCGACGTGGTCGTCTACAGCTTCCGGGGGGTGTTCCGGATGGCTGGGGACGGGATGGTCAACTACCCCTTCGACAACAGCTCCGTGCGGCTGCGGATCTGGCCCCGGGCCTACTATTCCAACACCCTCCTGGTGCCGGATCTGGAGGCCTACACCCTGCTCATCCCCACCAGCCTGCCCGGGATCGATCGGGACCTGAGCCTGGCCGGGTGGCGCCTGGGCCAGAGCCACTTCTCGTTCCTGGACGAAGGCTACAACACCAATTTCGGCATCGACTCGTACGTGGGCCAGCAGGATTCCCCGGAGCTGGCCTACGCCTTCACCCTCAAGCGGAACTTCCTGAATCCCTTCATCGCCACCTTCCTGCCGATCCTGGTGGTGGTGGGCCTGCTGTTCGCCCTGCTCATGACCACCACCCGGATCAAGGAGCAGGTATCGATCACCGGCTACAACACCATGAACGTGCTGCGCTCGGTGATCTCCCTGTTCTTCCCGGTGGTGATCGCCCAGATCAACCTGCGCAACCACATCCTCACGGAAGGGCTGCTCTACGTCGAGTACTACTACTTCCTGGTCTACTGCCTGATCCTCCTGGTGGCCGTGGATGCGCTGGTGGTGAGCCATTCCGATCACCCGGCCGTGCACGGCGACGACCACCGGATGGCCAAGCTCCTCTACTGGCCGCTCCTCTCCGCGTCCTTCTACGCCATCTCGCTGCTCTACCTGCGCTGACCGGAGCTCAGCGCTTGGCCATGCGGGAGTCCAGGTACCAGATGGCCCCGCCCTTCTCCCCGACGGCATGGAGGTGGTCGACGATCTCGCAGACCTTGGCCTCCTCCTCGACCTGCTCGGTCACGTACCACTGCAGCGCGATCTCGCTGGCGTAGTCCAGCTCGGCGCGGGAGGTCGCGAACAGCCGGTTGATCTGCGAGGTCACCCCGCGCTCGTGCTCCAGGACCCGCTCGAAGACCTGGATGACCCCGCCGAAATCGGTGGGCGGGGCCGGGATGGGCCGTAGCTCCAGCCGCCCGCCCCGGTCCAGGAGGAACTGGATGAGCTTGGCGGCATGGGCGGTCTCCTCGCCGGCCTGGATCGTCAGCCAGTGGGCGAAGCCCTTGAAGCTGAGGGTCGTGCAGTGGGCGGCCATGGCCAGGTAGAGCTGGGCCGAGGCCTGTTCGGAGTTGATCTGGGCGTTCAGGGATTCCTGCATGGTGGGACCGATCATGGGCGCCTCCTGGGAGCGTCACCATTATGGACCCGCCGGGAACCGGGAGATCAGGCCAGAGGCGCGCGATAGGGGACCGGATCCGCGGAGGCCCGGGCATAGGGGCCCGGCCAGGGGATCACCGCGCCCAGTTCCCGCGCGGCCGCCAGCGGCCAGCGGGGATTGCGCAGCAGTTCCCGGCCCAGCAGGACGAGGTCGGCCTCGCCCTGGTCGAGGATCGCCTGGGCCAGGGCCGGGGTGGTGATCAGGCCCACCGCGCCGGTGGGCAGGTCCGCCTCACGGCGGATGCGGGCGGCGAAGGGCACCTGGTAGCCGGGTCCCAGGGGGATCGAGGCCCGGGGCACCATGCCCCCGGTGGAGCAGTCCATCAGATCCACGCCCATCGGCCGCAGCATCCTGGCCAGCTGCACGGATTCCTCCAGGTCCCAGCCGCCCGGGGTCCAGTCGGTGCAGGAGAGCCGGACCAGCAGCGGCAGGCGCTCCGGCCAGACCTCCCGGATCGCCGTCACCACCTCCCGGAGCAGCCGCGAGCGGTTCTCCAGGCTGCCGCCGTAGGCATCCTCGCGCCGGTTGGCCAGGGGCGACAGGAACTGGTGCAGGAGGTAGCCGTGGGCCGCATGCACTTCCGCCACCAGGAAGCCCGCGGCCAGGGCCCGGGCAGCCGCGGTCCGGAAGGCTGCCACCACCCGGCCCAGGCCGGCCGGATCCAGGGCCTCCGGCACCGGCCAGCCCTCGGCGAAGGGCACCGCGCTGGGCGCCGCGCCGACCCAGGTGGCCGGGGGCACGCCGGTGCCCTTCCATGGGGCACCGGAGCCGGATTTGCGGCCGGCGTGGGCCAGCTGGATCCCGGGGACCGCGCCCTGGCCCTTGATGAACCGGACGATCCGGGCCAGAGGCTCGGCCTGGCCGTCGTGCCAGAGGCCCAGATCCTCGGCGCTGATCCGGCCGCCGGCTTCGACCGCCACCGCCTCGGTCAGCACCAGGCCGGCGCCGCCCTGGGCCAGGCCGCCCAGGTGCACCAGGTGCCAGTCGCTGGCGACGCCGTCCGCGGCCGAATACTGGCACATGGGCGAGACCGCGATGCGGTTGGGCAGGGTGACGCCGCGGAGGGCGAGGGGCGAGAACAGTAGGCTCATGGTGGATTCCTTTATCGCTTATTATACGAACGGCGTGGATCGTGTTGCGATACATTGGTCCAGGCGCCACCGGTAGGGTGCCGAGAGGGAGAAATGGCCAAGATCGCGATCGTGGACGACAGCCGGCTCGCCAGGACCTTCACGGCCACCGTACTCCGGAAACTCGCCCACGAGGTCGAGGAGATCGACCCCACCAGCATCTTCGACGTGCTCAAGACGCTCAAGGACACCCTGCCCGACCTGCTGATCATGGACTTCCTCATGCCCCAATGCCCCGGCACCAGCCTGGCCCGGGTCATCCACGAGGAAGCCGATCTCCAGAACATGCGCACCCTGGTCATCACCGCCCACCATGACGAGGAGGTCGCCCGCCGCCTGAAGGCCATGGGCGTGGCGGCCGTGCTCTACAAGCCGGTGGACCCGAAGGAACTGGGGGCCAAGGTCACGGAGATTCTGTCGGGGAGCGGGGCGTAGACCCCCGGCCATCGGTTCGGTGCTGGGCGCCGGGGCGATCGCCAGTCACGTTGTTCCAGGGTCGGCTTGCATAACGGAGTCCCCACCGGTGGCATCGAAATGGGCATGCCCATTACCTCCCGCCCCCGCCCAACGCAAAGTGGACTCCTGCCCCAAGCGGGATTCCAGGAAATCCTGACCCACATCCGATCTTCGCGGATTCGAGCCCTCCAGGCGGTCAATACGGAACTGCTCGATCTCTATTGGCGGATCGGTGAAGCCATCAGCGGCAAAGTGGAAAAGGCCGAATGGGGTCAGGGCACGGTCCGGGAGCTGTCGGCGTGGATCCAGGCACAGGAACCTGGCCTGCGGGGTTTCTCGGCTCCGAACCTGTGGCGGATGCGCCAGTTTTTCGAAACCTATCGGAACCAGGAAATACTCTCACCACTGGTGAGATTACTTAGCTGGACACATAACAATATTATCCTTAATAAATGCATATCCATGGAGGAACGGCGGTTCTACCTTGATCTGGCGGCCCGGGAGCGTTGGAGCAAGCGCGACTTGGAACGTCAGATCAATGCGGGGCTCTTTGAACTCAGTCTGTTGGGAAAGCCGAAAATCTCCCCGGTTCTGCGTGAGATGCAACCCCTTGCGGCTGCGTTTTTCAAGGACCGCTACCTGGTTGATTTCCTCGACTTGCCCGAATCCCACAGTGAGCAGGACCTCCAGAAGGCTCTCCTGCGCCACCTCAAGGCCTTCCTTTTGGAATTGGGGAGGGACTTCTGCTACATCGGAAGTGAATTCCCAATCCAGGTCGGGTCCCGGGATTTTTCCATAGATCTGCTTTTTTTCCACCGAGGCCTCCGTGCCCTGGTCGCCTTTGAACTCAAAATCGGCGAATTCGAACCTGAGCATATGGGGAAATTGGCCTTCTACCTGGAGGCGCTTGATCGGTTCCATCGCAAACCGTTCGAGGAACCGAGCATTGGAGTGCTCCTATGCAAGACCCGGGATGCGGATGTCGTGGAATTCTCTTTGAACCGCACCCTCAGTCCCGCCCTGGTTGCGGAATATCAGACCAAGCTGCCAGATAAGCACCTGCTCCAGGCAAAACTGGAAGAATTCTATGACCAGGCCAAGCAGGAATTGGAAGGGGAGGGAAGGTAATCCCATTGGGATCGACGACTGCGCCGCTGTCACTCGAAGGTCAGGATCCCCCGCTCCTTGCGGTAGGCGAACAGCTCCCCGAACCGCCCCCAGGCCACGATCGTCTCGAAGGTCAGCTCCGGATCCTCCATGGGCAGGCGGCCGGCGATCTCCTGCATCAGCTCCTCCCGCGCCAGGGCGCCTTCGCGCAGTTCCAGCATGTCCTTGACCACCCGGAACAGCTTGAGTTCCATGAGCTGGTCGCGCCAGATCAGCTTGCGCTCGTCCATGCCGGCCTCGACGAAGCGGCGGCCCAGGGGGGTGAGTTCCACGCTCCGCTTGGGGGTGTCGACGAGTTCGAGCATCTCCAGGCCCTTCACGGTGGTGAGCACCTTCTCGAAGGCCACGTGGGTGTGGGCCACCACCTGGAAGAGGTCGCAGGCGCCGCCCTGGGTTTCCAGGAATTCGAGCAGGCCCAGCATGTCGGCGTTCTGGGCGCCGGGCAGGGGCTCGACGATGTCGGATTCCACCGAGGGCTCCACGGTGGTCACCTGGATGTCGGGCAGCTCGGCGCTGGTGATGATGTCGTGGAGCTGGTCCACCAGCCGCAGGAACTCGGGGGACCTGGTGTTGCGCGGCCGGGGCAGGGCGTTCTCGACGATGGTGCGGATCCGGCCCGGATTGGCCGAGAGCACCACGATCCGGTCGGCCATGTAGGCCACTTCCTTGATGTCGTGGCTGACCATGAGGATGGAGGAGGGGTTGCGCTCCCGGTCGTCCCAGATGTCGAGGATCTCGGCGCGCAGACCCTCGGCGGTGAGGGCGTCGACCTGGCTGAACGGCTCGTCCATGAACAGGATCTCCGGGTTCACCGACAGCGCCCGGGCCATGCCGACCCGCTGCTTCATGCCGCCGGAGAGCTCCCGGGGATAGGCCTCCTCGAAGCCCTCCAGGCCGACCATGCGGATGGCCTTGTTGGTGCGGTCGCGGATCTCCGCCTTGTCCAGGCCCTTGGCGATGAGCACGTTCTCGACGTTGGATTCGACCGTCAGCCAGGGATACAGCGCGAAGCCCTGGAAAACGATGGCGACGCTGGAATTGAGCCCGACCTGCTTCTTGCCGCGGTAGCGGACCTGGCCGTCGGTGGGTTCGATCAGGCCGGCGAAGATCCGCATGATGGTGGACTTGCCGCAGCCGGACGGGCCGATCAGGGCGAGCACCTCGTTGGGGCGGATGTCCAGGTTGATGTCCTCGAGGACTCTCAGCGGCTGGCCGGTGCCCCGGTCGAAGGACTTCTGCACGCCGCGGAGTTCGAGGATGGGCTGGGCGGGTTGGACGGTGGCCATGGCTTCCCCTACTTGGTGAGCGAATAGCGGGTGTGGGCCAGCCGGTAGGCGGGCTTCCAGACCAGGCGGTTGAAGATCACGACGATGGTCGACATGAGCAGGACCCCGGCGGCCAGCAGGGTCAGGTTGCGTTCGTAGGCCGCCTGGCTGACCGTGGCCCCGAGCCCGAAGGTCTTCAGGGTCACGCCCTGGAAATCATAGTATTCCGCCACGATGCTGGCATTCCAGGCGCCGCCGGCGGCGGTCACCCAGCCGGTCACCAGGAACGGGAAGGTGGCGGGCAGGTAGAGCACCTTGAAGCGCTGCCACCAGGAGAGCCGGAAGCTGGTGGCGGCCTCCTTCAGGTCCCCGGGGATCGCCATGGCCCCGGCGATGACGTTGAACAGGATGTACCACTGGGTGCCGAGCAGCATCAGCAGCACGCAGCCGTAGTTCAGGCCGATGTGGAAGTGGGCCAGGGCGGCGATGACCACCGGGAACAGCATCGGCGCCGGGAACGAGGCCGCCACCTGCACCACCGGCTGGAAGATCCGCGACAGCCGGGGCGAGAGCCCGATGGCCAGGCCCGCCGGCACCGCCCAGAGGGTGCCCAGGGCGGTCGAGACCAGGACCCGCACCAGGGTGAGGCCGCCGGCCTTGGTGAGGTAGATCCATTCGGGGAGCTTGATGTGGGCCAGGAAGTGCATCAGCCCCACCGCCGCCCAGATGACCAGGGCCAGCAGGGCCACCAGCGCGAGGTTGGCGATCCACCGCTGGAGGGCGGCGACGCCCGCCACCTTGATCCGCGGCGCGGCCTTGATCCGGCCGGCCCCGGACAGCAGCCGCCGGTTGTGGATCCTTCGCGCCTCCAGCACCCGCAGCAGCCGGGAACGGCGCAGCAGGCGCAGCAGCCAGCTGCGGGGCGCCTCGCCCTGGGCGGTGTCCTCCACCCGGAACCGCTGGGCCCAGACCACCACCGGCCGCCAGATGACCTGGTCCAGGAACACGATCATGGCCACCATCGCCACGATCGCCCAGACCATGGCCGGGACGTTGCCCTTCTCGACCGCCACGCTCATGTACGAACCCAGCCCGGGCAGCCGGTAGTCCTGGTCGCCCAGCTTGAAGGCCTCGGTGATCATCAGGAAGAACCAGCCGCCGGCCATGCTCATCATGCTGTTCCAGACCAGGCCGGTGGTGCCGTACGGCAGCTCCACCCACTTCAGGCGCTCCCACCAGGTGAATCCGTAGACGGTGGCGGCCTCCTGCAGGTCCTCGGGCACCGACTTCAGGGAGTGGTAGAGGCTGAAGGTCATGTTCCAGGCCTGGCCCGTGAAGATCATCAGCACCGCGGCCAGTTCCAGGCCGATGTTGCTGTGCGGGAACACGGCCACCAGGGCCAGCACCAGGCCGGGCATGAAGCCCAGCACCGGGATGCTCTGGAGGATGTCCAGGAGGGGGATCAGCAGCTTCTCCGCGCGGTTGTCCTTGGCCGCCCAGTAGGCGTAGACCAGGGTGAAGCCCAGCGAGATCACGTAGGCCGCCAGCCCCCGCATCATCGAGAAGAACGTGTAGGTGGGCAGGGCCCGGGGCGACAGGTCGATCTCCACCACCGGGCGCTTGACGCCGGTCCACTGGTGGCCCAGCTGCACCAGCCCATAGAGGAGGGCGAACCCCATGAGGAGGACCAGCAGATCCACCCACCGACGGCGCCGGAACGGGTAGAACAGGGCGTTGGCCTGTCCCCATACGGTATCGATGAAACGGTTGAACATGGCGGATCCGGTAGGGAGGGCGCAGGGTCCCCGGGACATGATGGCATGCCTGTGTTGCCGGATTGTAACGCCGGATTGGACCTTGGCCCCCGGGTCAGGCAAACTTCAAGTTCAAGGAGCAACCCCGTGGATACCCGAAAAATGGGCTTCAACACCAGGCTGGTGCACGCCGGCATTCCCGACGACGCCCTGGGAAGCGTGACCACCCCCATCTACCAGACCTCGACCTTCGCCTTCCGCAACGCCAAGCAGGGCGCCGACCGCTTCGCCGGGGCCGCCCCGGGCTTCATCTACAGCCGCATCGGCAACCCCACCGTATGCGCCCTGGAGGAGGCCGTGGCCCAACTGGAGGGCGGTTTCGGCTGCACCGCCACCGCTTCGGGCATGGGCGCGGTCTCCACCACCTACATGGCCCTGCTCAACCAGGGCGACCACCTGGTCAGCACCGCCGGCGTCTACGGCCCGTCCCGGGTGCTCATGGACAAGCACATGAGCCGGTTCGGGGTCGCCGCCACCTACCTGGACACCTCCGACCTGGAGGCCCTGCGCCGGGCCATCCGGCCCGAGACCCGGATCGTCTACATCGAGTCGCCCTCCAACCCCTCCATGGTCCTCACCGACCTGGAGGCGGCCGCCCGCATCGCCCACGAGGCCGGCGCCCTGCTGGTGGTGGACAACACCTTCGCCAGCCCGTACCTGCAGAAGCCGATCGAGCTGGGCGCCGACGTGGTGGTGCACTCCACGACCAAGTACATCAACGGCCACGCCGACGTGGTCGGGGGGGTGATCGTCGCCGCCAACGAGGCCCTGCACAAGCAGCTGCGGGCCATGGTGGTGATCATGGGCCCGTGCATGGATCCGCACCAGGCCTCCCTGGTCAGCCGCGGCCTCAAGACCCTGGCCATCCGCATGGAGCGGGCCCAGGCCAACGCCCTGGTCATCGCCAAGTGGCTGGAGGGCCATCCCAAGGTCGAATGGGTGAGCTTCCTGGGCCTGCCCAGCCACCCCCAGTACGAGCTGGCCCAGCGCCAGATGGCCGGCCCCGGCGCCATGATCTCCTTCGAGGTCAAGGGCGGCGTGGAGGCCGGCGCCCGGCTCATGGACGGCGTCAAGCTGGCCGCCCTGGCCGTTTCCCTGGGCGGGGTCGAGACCCTCATCTGCCATCCCGCCTCCATGACCCACGCCAGCATGGGCCGGGAGGCCCGGATGGAGGGCGGAGTCAGCGACGGTCTGGTGCGCTACGCCGTGGGCATCGAGGACGTGGAGGACCTGATCGCCGACCTGGATCAGGCCCTGGCCGGGGCCTAGATACCCCCCATGAAAATGGATGAAAGACGTGCCTATTTCACAGGAATGGCGGCGTAGCCTTCCCCTTCGGCCTTGAGCGTGAATACGCCCGGGAAGGCCAGGTGGGCCCCGGCGACCACCGCCTGGGCCTTGGCGGCGCGCTGGAACAGGTCCTTGCGGGCGGCGATGGCCACGGGGGAATCCGAATCGAAGGCCACGCGACGCCCGGGTGGGCGAACTGGATCGCGCCGAAGTGGATCAGGTCGCCCAGGCACCAGAGTTCCCGGCCCTCGGAGCTGAAGGCGTAGCAGGAGTGGCCGGGGGTATGGCCGACCGTGGCCAGAGCCCGGATGCCCTCGCCCAGGGCCTCGCCGGGGGCGAAGGGGCGGTACTTCCCGGCCGCCGTATAGGCGGTGACGATGGCCTTGATGGCCGGCAGGCCCTTGCGGTTGCGCTCGGGGATCCGCTCCGGGTCGCCGGTCCAGAAGTCGTTCTCGGCCTGGGACATGCGCACGACGGCGTTGGGGAAGGCCCGGGTCCCGTCGGGCTTGAGGAGCCCGCCCACATGATCCATGTGGAAGTGGGTGATGAAGATCAGGTCGACCTGGGCCGGGTCCACCCCCGCCGCCTTGAGCCGCGCCGGCAGGTTGCCCGCGGCGTCGCCCGCGCCGGTGCCGGCCCCGGTGTCCACCAGCACCAGCTGGTGGGGCATCTGCACCAGGAAGGTGTTCACCGGCGTCGGGGCGGTGTCCTTGCCGCCGAGCATGGCCTTGGCCTCCTCGGGCTGGATATGGATCAGCAGGCTGGCGGGCAGCTGGAACAGGCCGTCCTGCAGGCAGGTGACCTGCAGCTTGCCCACGGTGAACGTGTGCACCCCGACTGCCGGATCCTGGGCCGCCAGCTGCAGCACCATGGCTGAAACGGTGAGAATGGAACGCATGGGACTTCGCATGGACAACCTCCGGAAACCTCCCGCCATCCTGGACCGGCCGGCGGGAATCCGTCAAGGCGGACCGTGCCGATGGGGTTTCCGGGCGAGCCCATGGACGCCTCCCCCGGAACCGAAGGCACTCAGGGGGTGCTGAAAGCCAACCGTACCGGCTCGCTCACCTGGGCCGGCCGGCCCGTGGCCATGGCCATGGGGCACCAGAGCGTCCGGGCCCGTGCCAGCAGGGCCCGGTCCCGGCCGCGGAGGATCTCGGTGTTGCGCTCGAAGCTGAGCTGGGTCGCCGGGCCCACCCAGGTCCGGGCGATGATGGCGTCGCCCAGCAGGGCCGGGCGCTTGTAGTCGATCTCGTGCCGGACCACCACCCAGAACAGCTCCGCCTGGGCCTCCGGGGAGGCCGCGGCGCGCCAGTGGGCCACCGCCGCCTCCTGCACCCATCTGAGGTAGACCACGTTGTTCACGTGGTTGAGCTGGTCGATGTCCTCCGGGCGGACTTCCAGGGCCAGTTCGTAGGGCGGAACGGTCGGGCTCATGGGGCTCCAGGGGTGGGAAGCCCTCAATAATAGCTGGTATCGATGACCAGTCCGCCCTCGGCGGCGAAGCTGCCGGCATGGTCCTGCTTGCCCTGTTCCTGGGCCTGGCCCATGGGCGCGTCGACGTGGTGCGGGCCGGCGGGGTCCAGGCCGATCACGAGTTTCCGGCTGGAGCGGATCGAGAGCAGGGTGCTTTTCGGTTTCTCGGCCTTGAAGGTGAACGTCTGCCCCTGGCCATCCCGCAGGATGAACCGGTAGCTCGAGCCGTCGCCCAGCTTGGCGCCCCGGTCCTGGCCATCCTTCATGAGGTTGGGGGTGAAGGTGACCCGCCAGCTCCGACCGGGCTCCAGGCGGAAGGCATCCCCCGCGGACTTCAGCTCCTGGACGGTGGCGGCGCCATCGCTGGGGGCGAATTTCACGCTGTCGAGGCCGTTCTGCTGCCCAGCCGCCAGTTCCACCGTCCAGTTGGACTTGCTCTTGGAACTGACGGAAAACGTGACGGCGTTGTTGATGCTTTCATCCCCGGCCAGGCATGGGAGCCCGGTGAGGGCTGGAACCAGCAAGGACATGCCGACGAAACCTCGAAACCTGCGTTGCAAGGAACAACTCCCAGGAAGTAATAACAATTAATAATAAATTTTATTTTCTGAGGGGCAAGGCCTCCCGCGGGCGATCGCCGCAGCCGGACCGGCGGCGGAGTCCCTGGACCGCTTCACCCGGACCCGATGAAGTCCGTTTGGCCGGTCTTGCCCGGGCGTTCGCCGATTTCCGCTTGGCTGATCTGAGGGGGTCGGACTACCTTGAAACGGATCGAGGAGCCGCCAGCCCATGCATGAAGCACTTTTCAGTCCGTACATCGTGCCTTTGGGCGCGTTCGCCGTGGCCATCGCCTTCGGGGGCTTCGCCGCCTGGCGCAAGGTCCGGGAACATGAGCTTCGCCATGAGTTCGAGCTCCGCCAGAAGGAGATGGAGCACCAGCAGAAGATGAAGGAGATGGACCTGGAGATGGCCCGCCTGAAGGACGGAAAGGCCTGACCGGTCAGGCCATGGAGTGCAGGCCGAACATGTTGCCTTCGGTGTCGAAGGCCAGGGCGATCGCCCCGTACTCGCCGATGGGGAATTTCTCCTTCATGATCCGGCCACCCGCGGCCACGACCCGGCCGGCTTCGACCCCGCAGTCGGCACAGGCGAAGTAGACCAGGGTGCTGTTGCCGCCGGAGGGGACGCCCTCCATGTGGACCAGGGAGCCGCCAGCGCCGTAGCCGTCCATGTCCGACGGGAAGGCCCACATCTCCAGGGGCGCGGCGTTCAGGGGCGTCAGCGTGACCTGCAGCACGGCCTCGTAGAAGGCCTTGGCCCGGGGCATGTCCTGAACGTAGATCTCGAACCAGCTGATGGGATTTTGCGCCATGGGGGCCTCCGGTGGGGCTCCATTCTCCGCCGCTTTTTTCCGCCGGGGCAAGAGCGAATCCGGATCCGCTGGCCGAGGATCGCCGGGGAAGGAGAAAGGCCTAGAAAAGGCTGACCCCGTCCATCTCCTCCGGCTGGGGCAGGCCCATCAGCTTCAGCAGGGTCGGGGCCACGTCGGACAGGGCGCCGCCGGCGCGCAGCTGGGTGGCCTCGAAGCCCTTGGCCACCAGGACGGCCGGGACCGGGTTGGTGGTGTGGGCGGTGTGGGGGTTGCCCTTCTCGTCGCGCATGCACTCGCAGTTGCCGTGGTCGGCGGTGATCAGCAGGGCGCCGCCCTGGGCCAGGGTGGCGGTGGCGATCAGGCGGATGGCGTCGTCCACCACCGCGCAGGCGGAGGCGGCGGCGCCCAGGTCGCCGGTGTGGCCGACCATGTCGGGGTTGGCCAGGTTGCAGACCAGGAGCTTGTGGGCGCCGCCCTGGATGGCCTTGACCAGCCCGCGCACCACCTCGTGGGCGCTCATCTCGGGCTGAAGCTCGTAGGTCGGGACCTTGGGCGAGGGCACCAGGATCCGCTCCTCGCCCGGGAAGGGCTCCTCCCGGCCGCCGTTGAAGAAGTAGGTCACGTGGGCGTACTTCTCGGTCTCGGCGGTGCGCAGCTGGCGCAGGCCGGCCTCGGAGACCAGCTCGCCCAGGATCCGGGTGAGGTTCTGGGGCGGGTAGGCCACGGCCACGTACGGTTCCAGATCGGTCTCGTAGGCGGTGAAGGTGACCAGCTTGAGCTTCGGGCGGCGGGCCTGGGGGAAGGCCGCGAAGGCCGGGTCGACCAGGGCGTGGCTCAGCTCCCGGGCCCGGTCGGCGCGGAAGTTGAAGAATATGGCCCCGTCACCGTCGTCGATGGCGTGGAAGGCCTCCAGGCGGGTGGGGCTGACGAACTCGTCGGTCTCGCCGCGGTCGTAGGCGGCCTTGATGCCCTGCTGGGCGTCCCCGGCGGTGAACTCCGGCACCCCGTCCACCAGCAGCTTCCAGGCCCGCTCCAGGCGCTCCCAGCGCTTGTCCCGGTCCATGACCACGTAGCGGCCCATGAGCGAGCCGATGCCCACCAGGGGGCAGTTGCGCAGCTGGAAGGCCAGCCACTGGAGGTAGCCGTCGGCGCTCTTCTGCTCGGTGTCGCGGCCGTCCAGGAAGGCGTGGATGGTGGTCGGCACGCCCTCGGCCTGGGCCCACTGGGCCAGGGCCACGAGGTGGTTCTGGTGGCTGTGAACGCCGCCGTCCGACACCAGGCCCAGGAGGTGCAGGCGCTTGCCCGTGGCCTTGAGGTCCTTGAACAGGGCGCCCATGGCCGGGTTCTCCCGGAAGGTGCCCTTGCGGATGGCGGCGTCGATGCGGGTGAGCTCCTGCCAGACGACCCGCCCGGCGCCCAGGTTCATGTGCCCCACTTCCGAGTTGCCGAACTGGCCCTCCGGCAGGCCCACGGCCTCGCCGCCGGCGTTGAGCTGGGTGGCGGCGTAGCGGCGGCGCAGATCGGCCATGTTGGCCATGCCGGCCACGAAGGTGGCGTCGAAGGCGTTCCGGGGGCCGTCCCCGAAGCCGTCGAGGATGAGAAGGGTGACAGGACCTGCAATCATCGGGTTCCTTCCATCGGTGGCGCTGGCTCCCGGTCCGGGCTCCGCCCGGCCCGGGAGCGGGGGTGTGGGGGGACGGAGCGCGAGCGAAGCGAGCACGTGGTCCCCCCACGGAGGATCAGGGCACCTGCTCCCCGTGCGGGTTGCAGAGCATGAACAGCACGGCCATCCGCACCGGCACGCCGTTGGTGACCTGCTGGAGGATCAGGTTGTTGGGGCCGTCGCAGACGTCGGAGGTGATCTCCACGCCGCGGTTGATGGGGCCGGGGTGGAGCACGGCCACGTCGGGCCGGGCCAGCTTCATGCGCTGGGCGTTGAGCTGGTAGAAGCGGATGTACTCGCCCTGGCCGGGGATGTAGGCGCCGGTGCCGCGCTCGAACTGGCAGCGCAGCATCATCACCGCGTCCTGGTGCGGCAGGACGGCCTCGAGGTCGTGGCTGATGTCGATCTGGGGCCAGGTCTCCTTCAGCGCCGCGGGCACCAGGGTGGGCGGGCCCACCAGGGTCACGTGGGCGCCCATCTTGGTGAGAAGCCAGAGGTTGGAACGGACGACGCGGCTGTTGCGGATATCGCCGACGATGGCGACCTTCAGGCCTTCCAGGCGGCCGAAGCGCTTGCGCAGGGTGTAGGCGTCCAGCAGGGCCTGGGTGGGGTGCTCGTGGGCGCCGTCGCCGGCGTTGACGATGCTCGCCTTCATGTGCCGGGCCAGGAGCGCGTGGGCGCCCGGGGCGGAGTGGCGCATGACGATCAGGTCCGGGTGCATGGCCTCCAGGTTCAGGGCCGTGTCGATGAGCGTCTCGCCCTTGCTGAGCGAGCTGGTGTCGGCGTCGAAGTTGATGATCTCGGCCGACAGGCGCTTCTCGGCGATCTCGAAGCTGTTCCTCGTGCGCGTGGAGTTCTCGAAGAACAGGTTGACGATCAGGCGCTTGCGCAGGGCCGGGACGATCTTGATCTCGGGGCGCTCGCAGACCTCCTCGAAGGCCTTGGCCTGGTCCAGGAGGGCGGTGATGTCCTCGGGGGCGAGCGGCTCGATGCCCAGGAGGTGGCGGTGCGGGAAGAAGTAGCGGGCCTGGGGCATGATCAGCTCCGGCTCTCGAGCAGGACGCAGTCCTCGCCGTCCTCTTCCATGACCCGGACGGCGACCCGGTGGGTCAGGGCCACGTCCATCTTCATGCCGACGAATTCCGCCTGGATGGGCAGCTCGCGGCCGCCGCGGTCGACCAGGGCCGTCAGCCAGACCCGCCGGGGCCGGCCGTGGTCCAGCAGGGCGTCCAGGGCGGCGCGGATGGTGCGCCCGGTGTACAGCACGTCGTCCACCAGGATCACCGAGCGGTCCTTGAGGCTGAAGGGGATCTCGGTGGGGCGCACGATCGGGCTGCCCGCGAGTTCGGAGAGGTCGTCCCGGTAGAGGGTGATGTCCAGCACGCCCAGTGGGATCTCCCGCTGCAGGATGTTCTCGAGCATGGTCTTGAGGCGCTCGGCCAGATGCAGGCCGCGGGTGCGGATGCCGAGCAGGGCGACCGTCTCGTCGTCCCCGAAGACGGCCACGATCTCGCGGCACAGGCGCTGGAGATGGGCTTCCATCTGCCGGGCGTCCAGTAGGCATGGGGCGTTCGCTTGGGGCATCGGTGGCTCCTGGTTCTTATCCGAAGCTCCAGTGTATCGGAACTGGGGCGCCCGCCGGCCGGCGGGAAGGCGAAAAGGAGACGAATTGCCCAAGGTCACTGGCATATTTTGCTAATCTCGTCTAAACGCGTCATTCGGAGGTTCGCCGTGGAAAACGTCATGGATTCCCTGGGATCCCAGGTCGACCTGGGCACGCTCGAGCCCGAAGGGCTCTGGAAACATTTCATCGCCTTGTCCCGCATCCCCCGCGGCTCCAAGAACGAGGCCGCCGCCGCCCAGTGGGTGGCCGACCAGGCCGTGGCCATGGGCTGCGAGGTGGTCCGCGACGCGGTGGGCAACGTGATCATCCGCAAGGCCGCCCGGCCGGGCCGCGAGAAGGCCCCGGTGACCGCCCTCCAGGCCCACGTGGACATGGTCTGCGAGAAGAACGAGGACACGAAGCACGACTTCCTCACCGATCCCATCGCCCTGCGCCGCGACGGCGACCTGCTCAAGGCCACCGGCACCACCCTGGGCGCGGACAACGGCATCGGCGTGGCCGCGGCCCTGGCGGTGCTGGAATCCTCCACCATCCAGCACGGCCCGCTGGAGGTCCTGATAACCATCGACGAGGAGACCGGCCTCACCGGCGCCGGCGGCCTCCAGGAGGGCCTGCTCAAGGCCGCCTACCTGCTCAACCTGGACAGCGAGGAGGAGGGCGACCTCACCATCGGCTGCGCCGGCGGCGTCGACACCACCGCCACCCGCAAGGTCGCCCTGGTCCCCGCCAGCGCCGGCAAGGTGGCCTTCCGCCTGAAGGTCATGGGCCTCAAGGGAGGCCACTCGGGCGTCGAGATCCACCAGGGCCGCGGCAATTCCATCCGGATCCTGGCCGGCGTGCTGTGGAATCTGGCGCCCCGGTTCGGCATGGAGATCGCGTCCCTGACCGGCGGCAACAAGCGCAACGCCATCCCCCGCGAGGCCTCGGCGGTGTTCTTCATGGAGCCGGCGCAGCTCGAGGCGTTCAGCGCCGAGCTCAAGGCCCTGGAGCAGGACTACCGTTCCGCCCTCGGCGTCTTCGATCCGGGCCTGGCCTTCGAGGTCGCGCCCAAGGCCGACGTCGCCCCCGAGGTGTTCGCCGCCCAGGACGCCCGGGCCGTCGTCAACTTCCTGTTCACCATGGCCCACGGCGTGGTGGCCATGAGCCCGGATATCGCCGACCTAGTCCAGACCTCGACCAACCTGGCCATGATCGCCACCAAGGGCGGCCTGGTGGAAGTCTGCACCAGCCAGCGCAGCTCCATCGCCAGCTCGAAGTGGGACATCGCCAACCGCATCTCGGCCTTCTGCGAAATGGCCGGGTTCGAGGCCGTGCGCGGCGACGGCTACCCCGGCTGGAAGCCCGATCCCAAGGCCGCGCTGGTGCAGGTGGTCAACGACGTCCACCAGAAGACCTTCGGCAAGCCGATGGCGATCAAGGCCATCCACGCGGGCCTGGAGTGCGGGCTGATCGGCGAGAAGTATCCGGAGATGCAGATGGTCTCCTTCGGGCCGAGCATGTGGGACGTGCACACTCCGGAAGAGAACATCAGCGTCAGTTCGGTGGGCAACTTCTGGACCCTGCTGGTGGCTGTGCTCGAGAACGTATAGGGAACCCGGTTCGTAAAAGGATCTTTCCTCGGCGCCTCGGCGCCGAGGAAAGAAGAAGATCAGTTCTTGTATACGCTCGGGAACGCCGGCTTGCGCTTGTCCTTGAACGCCTGCTTTCCTTCCCGGTAATCCGGGCTCTGGTAGACCATCTTGCGCAGGCCCTGGATCCGCTCCTGGGTTTCGGCGCTGATGACGTAGGAGTTGCCCAGGACCCGCAGCTGCTCCTTGAGGACGCTGATGGCCAGGGGGGAGTTCTCGAGGATGCGCTCCACCAGGGACCGGGTGAAGGATTCCAGTTCCGCGGCGGGCACGATGTGGTTGAGGATGCCCAGTTCCCGCGCCCGGCCGGCGTCCACGGGCTGGGCGGAGAAGAACATCTCCTTGAGGATGTGGATGGGGATGACGTTGATGAAGCGCATCAGGCCGGCGGTGGTGTAGGGGACGCCCAGCTTGGCCGGGGTGATGGTGAAGGTGGTTTCGGGCGTGCCGATGGCCAGGTCGCAGGTGAGGGCCAGGTCGCAGGCGCCGCCCCAGACGGTGCCTTCGATCATGGCGATGACCGGCACCGGGCAGACCTGCACGGCGTGCAGGGCGACCTCCAGATCCTCCTCGTGGCCGAGGTTGTCGACCCCGGGTTCGGGCAGTTCGCGGATGTCGAAGCCCGCGCTCCAGATCCGGCTGCCGGCCGGGGCCCTGAGGATGATGGCCCGGGCGTTGTCCTCGACCAGCGTGTGGATGGCCTGCTCGATCCCGCCCAGCATGGCCCGCGAGAGCGAATTGCGCCGTTCGGGGTTGTTGAGGGTGAGCGTGCCGATGCCCCGGTCCAGGGCGGTGAGGATCTTGGGCATGATGGCCTCCTAGGCCGTGATGAGGGCCCGGATCTCGTCGTTGCCGAACTCGGAGGTGCAGGAGATCAGGACGGCGCAATGTCCGGGCTGGCTGGGGGGGAGCTCGACCTGGGTGCTGAAGCTCCCGTCGGCGTCGGTCCGGCCGGTGGTGAGGGTGCCGGCCTTCTTGAGGCTGGAGATGAGGCGCACGGCCACGTCGGCGCCGGCCACCGGGTTCTGGCTCACGCAGAGGCGCGCCCGGATGCGAACCTGGAACGGCTCGCCGAACTTCGGGACAGGCGGCTCGTCCAGGACCAGCTCCAGGGTGTCGGTGTCGCCTTCGGCCTGGAGGTATTCCAGGATCGCCTGGTCCAGCGGCTTGTCGTTGAAGACGCTGCGCTCGGCCATCAGCGGGTCGTTGGGGGTGGTGTCGTACTTGCCGTTCTTGATGTCCCGGATCACGGACTTGTGCTGGTCGTCCATGCGCGCCTGGATGGCGGTGTCCTGGAGCGGGAAGTCGCCCAGGAGATCCTCGTAGGTGCCGCGGTAGCTGTCCAGGATCTCGCCGCCCACGTAGATGAGGGTCTCGATCTTGGGGTTGGCCAGGCCCTTGTCCTCGGTCTGCACATGGAAGATCCGGTTGCCGTGCCGCACATCCGTGTTGTAGCCGGTGATCATGGGGCTCCCGCTTCAGTTCCGGCGCAGTCGGTCGGCCAGTTCGGGCATGACTTCCCAGGCGATCTCGCGCAGCGCCTGGTCCCCCATGCGGGCGATCACCGCCTTGGCGAGCTGGTCCATGAGCGCCGGGTCGGCGAGGAGGGCGGCCAGCAGGTCGGCGGGGGCTTCGGGGGCGGCGGCCTTCGCTTCGGCCGCGGGAGGCTCCGGTACGGGCGCTTCGGCGACGGCCGGGGGCTCGGGGGCCTCGACCGGGAGGTTCTGGGTGACGGCCCAGGGTGGAACCGTGTCGCGGCCGGCGGCCAGGACCTCTTCTTCCCGGATCGTGGCCTCCTCCGGCTCGAGTTCCAGCTCGGCCAGCGGCGGCGGCAGGGTCTCCGGCAGTTCATGCACCGGGGTGGAGGGCAGGGCTTCGGCGACTTCCGGCACGAACGCCGGGGTCGGCTCGGAGCTGGGTTCCTGTTCCAGGAAGCTGTCCATCCCGAAATCGGCCGGTCCGTCGCCCAGGCCCAGCATGGATTCGCTCTGGTCGCTCCAGTAGTCATGCGGCGGCGGGGCCGGCGCGGGCGCGGTGAGGGGGTCGAGGTCGGCGCCCAGGTCGGGCAGTTCGTCGGTGATCACGCGGGAAGGCTCGTCGTCCAGGTTCAGCGCGCCGGACTGGTAGGCGTCCTCGGGGGCGAAGTCGGGGATGGAGGCCAGGTCCTCCCGGGTCGGCACTTCGGAGGATTCCGGGGGCAGGAACAGGTCGCCGCCACGCTCGGCCTCGGCGATGCCCTTGAGCAGGTCCAGATCCAGCTCCTCCAGCTCGAGGGTGTCGTCCCGGCGCGGCGCGGGCGCGGGTTCCGGCAGGATGTCGCCCGGCTCGAGAAGCAGAAGGTCGGCGTCCGGCGCGGACGGGTGGCCGCCCTCGGCCGGCAGGCCATGGTCGGCCACGCGCAGGTAGGGCATGGTCGCGAACTGGTTGTCCGGGGAGGCCTCCGGCACCGGTTCGGGTGCCGGTTCGGGTTCGGGTTCGGGCGGGGGCTCGACCACGGTGGCCGCGAGGGTCCGGACCCGGTCGGCCAGGTCCCGCAGCTCCACGGGCTTCTTGAGGAACCCCTGGATGGGGGCGTTGCGCACGATTTCGGGATCGACCGCGTCCAGGACCCCCGCCATCATGGCGATCGGCAGGAGGGCGGTGGCCGGGTCGCCGCGGAGGCGGGCCAGGAGCTGCCAGCCGTCCATGCCCTGCATGGTGGTGTCCAGCAGGGCGGCGTCGAAGGGGCCGGCGGTCCCCACCATTTCCAGGGCCTCGGCCCCGGAGGCGGCGCACGTCAGTTGGATGTCCGTGGCGGTGAGGAGCGTCTCAGCGATCTTATGGATGCTCTGGTTGTCGTCCACGAGCAGAAGACGGGGCATAAGAAACCTCGGGATGCCGGATTACGGTGAGGTGGCTGCGCTAACACTAACAGAGACTTTGGTACATCGTACCTACCGTTTCAAGGCGTTGCGGACGGTCCGGAGCCGCGAGCCGGGCAGCAGCCGGACCAGGATCGCCCGGTCTCCCACCCATACCCAGGCGGCCTCCGCGACCTCCCGCAGGGCGGTCTCCGGGCCCTCGGGAATCCAGCCCTTCACCGAGGCCCGGAGGCCCAGGGCGGTGCGCCACTCCGGGCGGAAGGCCCGGGCCAGGGCCTGGCGCTGGCGCTCGGGCTGGAGGGTGGGGGCGCCGGGGCCCCAGCGCTGGTCCCAGGCGGTGGCGGCCAGGTCGTCGCGGAACCAGGCCCAGGCCGGGTCATATTCCGGCCAGGCCGGGGAGGCTTCGGGCAAGGGGTAGAAATCCGCCTGTTCCAGGGGCGAGACCTTGCGCACGGCCGGGTCGCCCTTCTTCTCGGGAACGGTGAGCCCCATCCGCAGCGGCGGCTGGGCGTCCAGGACGCCGGGGCCGGCGGCCTCCCGCCGCCAGGTGCCATCGGCCAGGCGCCACAGGATCCACTGGCCGCCGGCGGTGGTCCAGAGGGTGTCCCGGGCCGGGAACCAGAGGCGGGCGCCGGGCTGCCAGGGGGCCATGATCCGGGCCCCCGGCAGGTCCTTGCCGTCGTCCCAGAGATGCCCCTGGCGGATCGCCCAGCCCCGGGGCGCCGGCGGCAGGCCGGGCTCGTCCCAGGGCGCCAGGGTCGGTTCGGGCCATTCCCCTTCGGTGGGCAGGGTCGCCAGCAGCAGGGCCGGCTCGGGCGGCGGGGGCCGGAGGCCCAGCAGCACGGCCCGCCCATCCCAGCTGAACCGGCTCCAGGGCCCGCTGTCGGTGGCCCAGAGGACCCGGCCTTCGGGGATCTCCATCAACCGGGTCTCGAACCGGCCCTGGCCCCGGACCAGGGTCACCAGCAGCCGGGAGCCCTTGGCCGGGTCCAGCCGGGCGCTGGCGAGCGGGCTGTCGAAACGGTAGTGGCGCCATTCCAGGCCCCGCCACAGGACCACCTCGCTGTGGCCGCCGGGGCCGTTGAGGGCCAGGCCCTGGTCGCCGAGGTAGGCCGAGGCCGGCTCCCAGGGGGTTCCGAAGCCGCCGCCGTACGGCCAGGGCTGATCCTGGTCCGGATCCAGGGCACCCTGGAAGCGCGGCGCCCAGCCATCCTGAAGGCGGTACTCGGCGAGCGTCTCGAAGGTGTCCATGGCCTGTTCCACCACCGCGTCCTCATGCACCGCGCCACCCTCCCGGGTGGAGCGCGGCGCCTGCACGACGGCCAGCAGCATGAGCATCGCCGCGATGAACATGCTGGCGAAAAGGTAGCGTTTCGGGATCACCTCTGGATCAACCCTCCTTGGACATGATGCAATCATTCGAGGGCAGGCTGCCATGAAACATGACGACCACGTGGAAATCGAAATGAAGTTCCGGATCGCCGCGCTGGCGCCCATGGCGAAGGCTCTTTCGGCCTGCGGTTTCACCCAGGAACAGGCCCAGGGCGAGGAGTCGAGCGTGCTCTGGGACCGGGGCCGCGAGCTGCTCGGGCAGGGCTGCGCGCTCCGGCTGCGGCGCTACGCGGGCCGGGCCCTGCTGACCTGGAAGGGGGCGCGGGTGGCCGATCCGCTGATGAAGATCCGTCCCGAGCTGGAGACCGCCGTGGCCGACCCGATCGCCGTCGAGGGCATCCTGGCGGCCCTGGGCTTCCAGCCGGTGTTCGCCATGGTCAAGAGCCGCTCGGTCTGGCGCCGCGGCGAGCTGGAGGCCTGCCTGGACCAGGCACCGTTCGGCTGCTACCTGGAACTGGAGGGCAGCCGCGAGGAGATCCTGGCGGCCATGGGGGAGCTGGGCCTGCGCGAGGACCAGGTGGAGCCCAGGAGCTACCCGGCGCTGTTCCAGGGCCAGGGCTAGGTCAGCCAGAGATCCGGGAAGCGGTGCCGCTCCACGAAACCCAAGCTCCGGTACAAGGCGATCGCCGGCGCGTTGTCGGCGGTGACGGCGAGGTGGGTGGTGGGGCAGCCGGCGGCGCGCAGGCTGGCCATGGCGGCCGCCATCAGGGCGGCGGCCAGGCCGCGCTGGCGGGCCCGGGCGGCCACGGCCACCTGGGCCACGTGGCCCTGGTCCGGACCCATGCGGGTGGCGAGGATGAAGCCCAGGAGCGCGCCGGTGCCGGGCTCCCGGGCCACGAACGAGGCGCCGGGCTGGAACGCGCCGCAGTCCTCGTGGGCCACGACCCGCTCCAGCAGGCTGGCTGCGCCTTCCGGGCTGTGGTGGAGCGGCCCGGGGGGGACCTGGTCCATCGCGGCGTGGATTTCGGCCATGATCCGGCCGGCTTCGGGCAGATCCCCGTGGCGCCAGGTCTCCAGCCTGCCGTCCGGCGCGAGCGGGCCGTCCCAGGCGCCTTCCAGGAGCAGGCGCTCCCGGACCTTCCCGGGGCCGAGACCCCGGATCCAGGCGGCCGCGCCCGGGGACAGCAGCAGCAGTTCGCCGGTGACCCGCTCCACCTCCGGGACGGCGAAGGCGGTGCGGAAGGCGGCGTCGAGCAGGGCGATCTCCACCGCCGCCGCCGGCCCGCCGCGGCTGGCGAAGACGCCGCCGAGGACGGCCGTGCCGCCGTTGGTGCCCATGGGCAGATAGCCCACCGCCCGGCCCCGGTCCATCCAGGCCAGGCCCTGGCGAGGGCGCGTGGCCGGGGCGGTCCGCCAGCGGAGGTCGCGCCAGAGCTGCTCGGCCTCTTCCGCCTGCAGCGGCGCCAGGGCCGGCCCGTCCAGGGTGGCCAGGTCCTCCAGGTAGCCGTCGGGGAACAGCGGGATTCCGGGATCGGGGGTTCCTGCCGCCATGCGCGCCTGCCTCCCTTCGGCCGTTATACTTTTAGCATGGCCCTGCGAACCGCGCCGCTCCTGCTCGTCCTGCTGGCCCTGGCGGGCTGCCGGGGGGAGGGGCCCGAGGCGCGGATCCACCGGGCCTTCGAGGCCGGGCGGCGGGCCGTGGAGGCCGGGGACGGCGCCGGGGCCAGCCAGCTGCTGGCGCCCGGATTCTCCGGACCGGACGGCATGGACCGGGCCGGGGCGCGGCTCTACCTCACGGCCGTGCTGGGCCGGCAGAAGGTCGGCGTGACGGTCCTCGGCGACCGGCTGGAGGTCCAGGGCCAGCGCGCCACCCAGCGGGTCGAACTGCTGCTCACCGGCCGCGCCGGCCAGGGCCTGCTGCCGGACGAGAGCTCCCGCCGGGAGCTGGTCATCCGTTGGGAGTGCCGGGATGGGGCGTGGCGGATCCGGGAGGTGGAGTAGCGGCCTTGCGCTTGGGCAGCCGCGGCTCGGCCCGTTCCTGTTCCAGCATCTTGCGAAGCGGCGGGCACTTGAGGGCCATCGGCCAGATCGGGTGGGCGGCGGCCCTGGCCTCGGCCATGGCCCGGGCGGCGCCCCGGTAGTCGCCCGCGGCATAGCGGGCGGCGATGCGCAGGGCCAGGGCGGGCTCGTTGTCCGGCTCCTTCTCCACCAGGGGCTCCAGGTAGGCCAGGGCCCCCTGCGGATCGGCTGGGAGGGCGGCCTCGGCCTGCTCGAGCGAGGTGATGCCCTTGGCCACCTCCGGTTCCGGCGGTGGCGGAGGCGGGGCGACCGGGACGGGCGCCGGCGCCGGGGCGGGCTGGACGACCACGGGCGGGGGCGGCGGGGCGGGCTGCCGGCGATGCCGGTAGAGCCGCCAGCCGGCAGCGCCGCCGGCGCCGAGCAGGGCCACCAGGAGCGCTCCCAGGGCCAGGTTCCGGCCCGGATGGCCGGTCGATTCGGTGGGCGCCGGTCCGGCGCTCGGCGGCCGGAAGGCCAGCAGCGCGCTGCGGGCCGATTCGGCCTTGTTCTGGCCGGGTTCCCACTGGGGGTCGCGGGCGGCCCGCAGGTCGACAGCCAGGGCTTCGGCGTTGGGATAGCGGTCGACCGGGTTCTTGGCCAGGGCCCGGGTGACGACCTTCTGGATGGCCGGGCTGATCCCGGCCAGCCGGGCCGGATCCAGGGGCGGCGGCTCCTCCGTGAGGATCCGGCTCAGGACGGTCGCGGCCGGGCCGTCGCCGAAGGGCCGGGCCCCCGCCAGGGCTTCGTACAGGATCACACCCACCGCGAACAGGTCGGCCCGCGCGTCGGGCTTGCCCGACTGCAGGTACTCGGGCGCCATGTAGCCGTAGGTGCCCAGGCGGTTGTGGCTGCGGGCGGGATCGCCGCCGGTGAGCCGGGCGATGCCGAAATCGAGCACCTTGGCCACCAGCCGCCCGCCGATCCGGGCGATCCGGATGTTGGTGGGCTTCAGGTCCCGGTGCAGGATTCCGCGTCCGTGGGCGCAGGCCAGGCCGTCGCAGACCTGGGCCAGGAGTTCCAGCATCTGTGGGCTGGGCAGCTCGCCGGCCGCGATCAGGCGGGCCAGGTCATCCCCGGGGACGTACTCCATGGCCATGAACAGGAGTCCCCGGTCCTCGCTGAACTCGTGGATGGTGATCAGGTTGGGATGGCTCAGCCGGGCGGTGGACTGGGCCTCCTTGAAGAACCGCTCGCGCGCCTCCGGCGTGGAAAGGGTGGCGGCGGTGAAGGTCTTGATGGCCACTTCCCGGCCGAGCAGGGTGTCCCGGGCCAGGAAGACCTCGCCCATGGCCCCTTCCCCTAGGCGTTCCTGGATTTCGAATTTGCCGATCCGGCGGGGCTGGGTGGACATGTTGGGCCTCGCTTCCATAGTGCCACGTCCGGGCGCCTGGGGTTCGCCCGTCGGCTACTTGAGCCGGGCCTTCTGTTCCAGCAGCCAGGCCTCGTCCCGCACGGGGATGCCGAGGGCCTCCGCCTTGGCCAGCTTGGAGCCCGCCTTCTCGCCCGCCACCAGCAGGGTGGTCTTGGGGGAGACCGCGCCGGTCACCTTGGCGCCCAACTCCTTCAGCAGGGCCTCGGCATCCTCGCGGCCCAGGGTGGGCAGGGTGCCGGTGACCACGGCGACTTCCCCGGCCAGGGGCAGGCCCGAGCGGTCGCGCGGCCGCGGCGGCTCCGGGCGGATGCCCAAGGCCTCCAGCTGGCGGGGCAGGTCCGGATGCAGGGCGGCGAAGGCCTGGATGCCGGCGGCCACCTTCGGGCCGACTTCCTCGACGCCCAGCAGCCGGTTCTCCTCCGCCTCCCAGAGGGCCTGGAGGCTGGGGAAGGCCTCGGCCAGCAGCTCGGCCGTTCGGGCGCCGACCATGGGGATGCCCAGGGCATGGATCCATCGGGCCAGCGGTTTGGTCCGGGCCGCCTCCAGGCCGGCCAGGACGTTCTGGGCGCTCTTCTCGCCCATGCGCTCCAGCCCGGCCAGGTAGGCCAGGCCCTGGGCGGGGTCCGCCAGCAGCGTGAAGATCTCCCAGGGCTGGCCGAAGCGCTGGGCCAGCTGTTCGACCAGGGCCTCGCCCAGGCCCTCGATGTCCAGGGCCGAACGGCCGGCCAGGTGCTGGAGCCGGGCGGAGATCTTGGCCGGGCACTCGGGATTCTGGCAGCGCCAGGCCACCTCCTCGTCGGAATCCTTGCCCACGGCCCCCGCGCACACCGGGCAGGCGTATGGGGCGGCCGGTTCCGGGGCGTCCCCCGGGATGGAATCGGGCACCACCGCCACCACCTTGGGGATGACCTCGCCGCCCTTCTCCACGAACACCCGGCAGCCCACCCGCACGCCCAGGCGCTGCAGTTCATCGGCGTTGTGCAGGGTGGCCCTGCGGACGGTCGAACCGGCGACTTCCACCGCCTCCAGTTCCGCCACCGGCGTCAGCTTGCCCGAGCGGCTCACCTGCCAGGTGATGCCCAGGAGGGTGGTGGTGGCCTGCAGCCCGGGATACTTGAAGGCGATCGCCCAGCGCGGCACCCGGTCGGTGAAGCCCAGGCGCTCCTGCAGGGCCAGCTCGTCCACCTTCAGGACCACGCCGTCGGTGTCGAAGGGCAGCCGCAGCCGGTCCTCCCGCTGGGCCTCGATGAAATCGAGCATCGCCTGGAAATCGCCCTCCGCATGCCCCGGCATGCGCAGGAAGCCCATCGCCGCCAATTGCTCCATGCCTTCGCTGTGGCGGGCCGAGCCGAGCACCTGCCAGGGCAGGAACGACAGCCGGCGCTCGGCGGTGATCCGGCTGTCGAGCTGCTTCATGGTGCCGGCGGCGGCGTTGCGGGGGTTGGCGAAGCGCGGCTCGCCCCGTTCGTCGCGGTCCCGGTTCAGCTGCTCCCAGCGGCGCCGCGACAGGAACACCTCGCCCCGCACCTCCAGGGTGGCCGGCGCGGTCTCCGGCAGGGTCAGGGGGATGTCGGCGATGGTCCGGGCGTTCTCGGTGACGTCCTCGCCCTCTTCGCCGTCGCCCCGGGTCACGGCCCGCACCAGGCTCCGGTCCTCGTAGAGCAGGGACAGGGACAGGCCGTCCACCTTGAGCTCGGCCGCGAAGACCGGCTCCAGGCCGGCCAGCCCCTTGGCCACCCGGGCCTCCCACTCGCGCAGCTCGTCCTCGGAGTAGGTGTTGTCCAGGCTGAGCATCGGCGTGACGTGCCGGGCCTTGCGGAAGGCGTCGAGCGGCTCGGCGCCGACCCGGCGGGTCGGGCTGTTGGGGTCGGCCAGCTCCGGATGGGCCTCCTCCAGGTCGCGCAGCTCACGCTCCAGGGCGTCGTACTCCGCGTCCGAAAGCACGGGCTGGTTCAGCACGTAGTAGCGGCGGCGGTGCTCCAGCACCTGGGCGGCCAGTTCCTGCATCCGGGCTTTGGGGGAGGTGGGCATGGGGTCATTCTAGCGGAGGTTCGACCCGGCCTCCCAGACCCTCGGCCTTCAGATCGGGCCTTCGATCTCCAGCGTCAATCCGCCCTCGTCGTCGGCCAGGGAGGTGTTGATGGGGGGACCCGACTCCCGGCCCATCCGGTAGAACTGGATCCGGGGCCGCTTGTCGTCGCCGCCCTTGCCGCCGTCCCGCTGCAGCCGGAACAGATAGCCGTTGGTCCCGGTTCCCTTGAGGATGAACAGCCGATTGAAATCCGGGCGGGCCGTGAACCAGGATTTCTGGGGCACCGGCGCGATCAGGGAGTCCTGCCCGGCGGGGAGCGCATAATCGGTGTCGTCATTCAAGATTGTGGGGTCGCTCAGCTTCTTCCGGATCGGATCGTAGGTGTAGAGTTCAACCTTGCCGGGCGTCTTGGCCTGGTCCGCCTCGGGAGCCTTCAGCCGGATCCGGTAGTCGTTGCCCGTGGTGTTCGTGACCACGAGGCCCTTGAGGACCTTGCGCATTTCGCGCTCGCTCAGGGCCGGGCCCTCGGCCTGCCTGGCGCCCAGGGGGCCGGCCAGAGCCAGGATGGCCGCGGCCATGCAGGCCAGGAATCGGTGTCGGATGGATGATCGGGGCATGGTCGACTCCTCTGGCCGATCCGGTGGAAGGCCGTGCAGGTGCCGAAAAGATAAAAGGGGCGGGCTGGACAGGCAAGCGGAATTAATAAAATATTAATTCTGAAATCTCACTTAACCTGCACCCGGTGCCGGATCGCCATGACCACCCCCAGCCCCAGGAAGTAGCTCAAGGTGCTGCTCCCGCCCGCGCTGAAGAACGGAAGCACGATGCCCTTGTTGGGCAGCACGCCGATCACCATGCCGACGTTGACCATCAGGTGCAGCGCGATGATCCCGGCCGCGCCCACGCAGAAGTAGGTCTCGGTGGCGCTGCGGGCGGCCACGGCGATGTCCAGGATCCGGCTCAGCACCAGGCCGAACAGGCCCAGGGCCAGGAGCACGCCCAGGAAGCCGCGCTCCTCGGCCCAGACCGAGAACACGAAATCGGTGGTCTTGACCGGCAGGAAGTTGAGCTGGGTCTGGCTGCCCGAGGTGAAGCCCTGGCCGGTCAGGCCGCCGGCGCCGATGGCGATCCGGCTCTGGTTGATCTGGTAGCCCTTGCCCTTGAGATCGGCGCCCGGGTCCAGGAAGGTCAGCACGCGCTGCTTCTGGTAGGGCTTGAGGGCCTTCTGCCAGGCCAGGGTGCCGCCCAGGCCGATCAGCACCAGGGTGAGCAGCACCCACTTGGCCCGCAGGCCCTTGAGGATGGGGATCAGCACCAGGATCGGCAGGAAGCTCACCGCCATGCCCAGGTCGGGCTGCTTGAGCACCAGCAGCATGGGGAAGAACACCAGGGCCGAGGTGCCCACCAGGTCCCAGGCGGTGAGATCGCCGGGCTGGCGCGTGCCCAGCCGGTGGGCCACGAACAGCAGGGTCAGCCACTTCATCAGCTCGGACGGCTGGAAGGTCAGGCCGGCCAGGACGATCCAGCGCTGGGAGCCGCCGATCCGGTGGCCCGCCACCAGCACCAGGGCCAGGGACAGGATCCCCAGCACATACAGGATGAAGCCGCTGCGGAAGATCCGCTTGGGGTTGCTGCCGGCCAGGAAGGCCATGACCGCGAAGCCCATGAGGTTCCACAGGCTCTGCTTGGCCCAGAGGCTGGCCTGGCTGGTGCCGCGCCCGGCCGAATAGACGGTGAGGGTGCCCATGAGCACCAGCAGCACCATCGGCCACAGCAGGGTCGGGTCCAGGGCCCGCAGCCGCTCCCTCATTGCGGCTCCTGGGCCTCGGCGCCCCCGGCCAGGGTGAACTCGTCGGGGAGCTTGGCGCTGGGCGGCGGCAGCGGCTTCTTGAGCCGGTCGATGAACCAGTACTGGCAGAGCTTCTTCACCACGGGCGCGGCGGAATCGGCGCCGAAGCCGCCGTTCTCCACGACCACCGCGAAGGCGATCTGCGGGTTCTCGCGCGGGGCGTAGCCGGCGAACAGGGCGTTGTCGCGCAGCTTCTTGCCCAGGTGGGCGTAGGCGCTCTTGCTGACGAAGGCGGTCACCTGGCTGGTGCCGGTCTTGCCGGCGATGGTGATCCCCGGCAGGGCCGAGGCCCGGGCGGTGCCGGAATGGACCACCTCGTAGAGGGCCTGGTCCAGCACCTCGTGGATCTTCGGGTCCAGGCCGGTCTCCTTGGGGGGCTGGCCCGGGATCAGGTCCATGGGGCCGTTGTCCTCCTTCTGGGTGCCGTAGAGCAGGTGCGGGGTGAGCAGCTTGCCGCCGGTGGCGAGCATGGCGTAGAACCGGGCCAGGCCGATCGGGGTCAGGCTGTTGGCGCCCTGGCCGATGGCCACGCTGATGGTCTCGCCGGCGTACCACTTCTCCTTCTTGACCCGCTTCTTCCACTCGCGGCTGGGGACGCGGCTGGCGGCCTCGTGGGGCAGGTCCACGCCGGTCGGCACGGTCAGCCCGTACTTCGCCGCGGTGTTGTAGATGTCGTCGATGTCCAGGCGCATGCCCAGCTCGTAGAAATAGATGTCGCAGCTGCGGGCGATGGCTTCGACCAGGCTCAGCGTGCCGTGCGTGTTGTCGCAGCGGAAATCCCGGCCGTAGAAGACCTTGTGCCCGTGGCAGGTGAACTGGGTGGCCGGGGTGATGATGCCCTTCTCCAGGGCGGCCAGGGCGACCAGCAGCTTGAAGGTGGACCCGGGCGGGTAGCGGCCCTGGATGACCCGGTCGAGCATGGGCCGGTCGGGATTGTTCCAGTACTTCTCCACCTGCTCCTGGGTGAGGCGGTTGAGGAAGACGTTCGGGTCGTACGGGGGGCTGGAGTACATCGCCAGGATGCCGCCGTCCCGCAGGTCCAGCACCACCCCGGCGCCGTTGTTGTCGCCCATGGCCTCCTTGAGGGTCTGCTGCAGGCCGGCGTCCATGGTCAGGTAGACGCTGTGGCCGGGCTTGGCCTCGTTCAGGCCGAACACCGCCACCTCCCGGCCCAGGTAGTCGACCAGGATCCGGCGCTGGCCGTCGATCCCGCGCAGGCGGTCGTTGCGGGCGGCCTCGAAGCCCGAGCGGCCGATGATCTCGCCCAGCTGGAAGCGGATCGGATCCTGGGCCAGCTCCTCCGGGGTCACCTCGCCCACGTAGCCCAGGGCGTGGCCGGCCAGCTCCTGGCCCAGGTAGACCCGGCGGGGCGCCACCTCGATGCTGAGGAACGGGAACCGGGCCCGCAGCACCTCGGCCCGGGCCAGGGCGGCGTCGTCCAGGTTGTCCATGAGCACCAGCATGCGGTTGCCCGCGGCCTGGCGGCTGAGCTGGATCCGGTGCTTGAGGGGCCCGGGCTCCATGCCCAGGGCCAGGCCCAGGGCCTCGATCTGGACCGGGTCGGTGGGCAGGTCCTCGTTCTGGATCACCAGGTGCAGGGCCCGGCGGTTGTCCACGATCTTGTTGCCGTTGCGGTCGAAGATGATGCCGCGGGGGGCCTGGGTGGTGCGGGTCTTGACCGCCTGGGAGAAGGCCAGCCGCTGCATCTCCCGGCGCAGGCCCAGCTGGACCCAGCCGTAGGCCAGGACCAGGCCCAGGATCAGGACCAGGGTGACCGTCTTCATGACGGCGATGCGGCGGTGGATGAGGCCCCGGTTCAGGATCTCCACCGGCTACCTCCGGTGCAGGGGCAGGTGGAGGCCCAGGGCCATGCTGGCCCAGAGCGGCACCGTGGCCAGGGACGGCAGCCAGGCCAGGCCCCAGGTGTGCGGGCCCGCGGCGAACCGGGTGGCCAGGTTGACCACCAGGACGTGCAGGATCACCAGCGCCGCCATGCGGCCCCAGAAGGGCTTGCGGGAGTGTGGCGGCCACTGGACCAGCAGCCAGTATGCGATCAGGCAAACGATCATGTTGCCCAGGGCGGTGCTGCCCATGTGCGGATACTGGCGCAGGCTGCCCTCCACCACCCAGCCGGCCGCGGCGGCCCAGACCAGGCCCTGCAGGGGCGAGCTGAAGCCCGGGGCCAGCCCCAGCACCAGGAACACCTGGAAGATCCCCTGCAGCCAGGGCCAGGGGGCGGTGAAATGGATGCCGGCCAGGGCCGCCAGGGCGATGGCGTGGCGGCGCAGGGCGGGGGCTCCCGAGGCGACGGGGTTCATCGGGGCGCCTTCTTTCCGGGCTTGGCCTTGCCGGCCTGGGGCGGGCCGGCCGGGGGCGCCAGCTCCAGCTGCGGCCGGGGCGGCAGGATCAGCACCAGGTAGATCCGGTCCAGGGGCGCGGCCAGGCTCACGTCCACCTGCAGTTCGGTCTCCCGCGGGCGGACCGCGGTGACGTAGCCCACCAGCAGGCCCCGGGGGAAATTGTGGTCCAGCCCCGAGGTGTAGACCGGCTCGCCGACCTGCACCCCCTCCTGGCTGCCGATGTAGCGCAGGGCGGCGCGGCCCGGGCCCAGCCCCTGCAGCACGCCGGTGGCCCGGGAGCGGGCCAGCATCACGCCGGTGGAGGCGTTCCAGGCGTCCAGGGGCAGCAGGCTGGACTGGTCCGGCCCGACCTCCCAGATGCGGCCCACCACGCCTTCCGGGCAGATCACGCCCTGGTCCGGCACCAGGCCGGCGTCGGCCCCCTGGTCCAGGACCATGCCGCCGAACGGGGCCCGGCGGATGTTGGCGACGATCCGGGCGGTGCGCAGGCTGAGCGGCAGGATCTGCTTCAGCCCGAGCAGCCGGGTCGCCTCGGCGGCTTCGGCCAGTTTCGGGGCGTCGCCGTCCCGGGCGGTCTGGAGCGCCTCCACCTGGGCCCGCAGGCGCTGCACCTCGGCCACCGCCGCGCGGTAGTCGCCGACCTTGCGGCCGCGCTCGGCGCGCCAGGATTCCAGGCGGCCGGACACGGCCCGGCCCGGGGCGCTGGCCAGGTTCATCAGGTGCCGCCAGCGGCTTTCGCCACCCCGGCCCAGCAGGACCCAGCCGAGATGGCCCAGGAACAGGACCAGGATGGCCCAGCGCCTGCGTCCGGTCGGGTTCCAGCCCCAGGCGCGCGGGCGCATGCTAATCGAGGATCTGGATCCGCCTCAGGAAGGGGATGTCCTCCAGCAGCATGGCGGTCCCGCGGACCACCGCGGTCTCCGGGTTCTCGGCCCGGTAGCAGGGCAGGTGGGTCTCCTTGCTGAGCCGGACGTCCAGTCCCTGGATCTTGGAGCCGCCGCCGGTGAGGCAGATGCCCCGGTCGATGAGGTCGGCGGCCAGCTGGGGCGGAGTCTCGTTGAGGGCCTTGCGGACCAGGTCGATGATGGCGCTGATGGGCTCGGCCAGGGCTTCGCGGATCTCGGTGTCGTTGAGGGTGAGGGTCTTGGGCAGGCCCTCGAACTGGTCCCGGCCGGAGATGCTCATGGTCCGGGTCTTGTCCGAGGTGTAGGCGGAACCCAGGCTCCACTTCACTTCCTCGGCGGCGGCCTCGGAGATCAGGACGTTGTACTTCTCGCGGATGTATTTGATGATAGCTTCATCCATCTCGTCGCCGGCGACCAGGATGGAATCGGAGAATACCTTGCCGTTGTAGGAGATCACCGCCACGTCGGTGGTGCCGCCGCCGATATCGACGATCATGCAGCCGCGCTTCTCGTTGATGGCCAGCCCGGCGCCGATGGCGGCCACCATGGTCTGGTCCACCAGGAACACCTCGCCGGCCTTGGCGTCGTAGCAGACCTGCTTGACCGCTCGCCGGGCGACCTGGTGGGCCCGGGGCGGGACGCTGACCACGATCCGGGTCCGGGCGATGCCCCGGTTGGGCCTCGCCTTTTTGATGAAGGCCGCCAGCATCTTCTCGGCGGCGTCCACTTCGTAGATCATCCCGTCCTTCATGGGGCGGATGGTCTGGACCCCCTGGGGGGTGCGGCCCAGGAGCTGCTTGGCCTCGTCGCCGACCGCCTCGACCTCGTGGGTCTGGGTGTTCAGGGCGACGATGGAGGGCTCGTAGACCACGATCCGGCTGGCCTGGCGGGTGTAGATGAGCACCGAGGCGGTGCCCAGGTCGATCGCCAGATCGGACGTGAACAGGCTGGACCAGAATTGACTCGAGAAGATGGTAGGCACCGATTACTCCAACGTAATCTCCTAGATTGCCATGGTTTTCAGGCTTGCGCTGCTGCCAATAGCTCCTGGACCAGAACATCCGGGTCCAGCCGCTGGGGGAGTTCCTTGTGGTAGCCCCGGACCCAGGTGCGGCCATTGACCAGGATGAACGGGATGGCCCGCTTGCCGGTCTCTCGCTCCAGCCGCTCGGCCGCTCCGGGGACGTGCTCGATGTCCACCTTGGCGAAGGCCAGGCCACTGGAATCCAGCCATTTCTCCAGGCGCCGGCAATCCGGGCACCAGGTCGCGCTAAATACCTGCAATTCCACATTTTTCAATAATTCCTGAGCGGACATGGTGGTTCCTCGCTAGGCAGGGTCTGCCTTCGATGTCATTCTGGAACTGAATCGACTAGGAGAGAAGCATGGAAATGCGCGGCGCGCGATGGATCGGGATGTGCGGACTGGTGGTCGTGGCCCTCGTGGGCTGCGGCAAGGTCTCCAAGGACAACTCCAAGGTGCTGGCCAACGTCGGCGGGGAGAAGATCACCGAGAACAGCTTCGCCGAGGCCGTCAAGATCCTCGTCGGGGATGACGCCAAGGCCAAGGAGCTGCTCACCAACCCGGCCATGCGCGACCAGCGCAACGAGTTCTTCGCCCAGTTCGTGGACCAGAAGGTGATGTCCCAGTACGGCGAGAAGCAGGGCCTGGGCCAGGATCCGAAGGCCAAGCTGCTGGCCGAGGCCGCCAAGGCCAACGCCTACGGCCAGGTCCTCCTGGAACGCTCGGTCGGCAAGGCCGAGCCCACCGACGCCGAGCTCAAGGCTTTCTACGACAAGGTCGCCGGCCAGGCCAAGGCCTCCGGCCAGCCCGGCGAATTCCCCCCCTTCGACACCGTCAAGGCCCAGGTCGCCACCGCCGTCAAGCGCCAGCGCATGCAGGAAGCCAGCATGAAGCTCCTGGCCGATGCCAAGGCGCAGGTGCCCAGCACCATCGACCCCCAGTGGAAGTCCATGGCGCCCGCGGCGCCGATGCAGTAGCCGCAGCCGGCAGGGACATGCCAGGCCCCCTTCAACGGGGGCTTGTTTTTTGATCATATTTTTTATCTCTTTTCATCCCCGTTCATCCCCGTTCATCCCCGGCTAACAAAAGCCAATGATGGGGAGTGTCAGGTTCTTTGTGTGTGAGCGGTTTGCATCGGTGGTCTCCGGCGGGTCAAGCCTGAGGGTGATCGAAGTGCTGGGGGTAAAGGATGGCGAAGTGATTC
>Ga0316224_1000131_pt1 | contig 121363 bp, 99 predicted proteins | sample TBH18013metaG_FD_206254 | JGI IMG/M metagenome (GOLD analysis project Ga0316224, IMG submission 206254) | Freshwater microbial communities from Trout Bog Lake, Wisconsin, USA - TBH18013 | ecosystem: Environmental > Aquatic > Freshwater > Lake > Hypolimnion/Profundal zone | place: USA: Wisconsin...
TATTCGCAGCGGAGCTTATTGTATTTTTAATCAACATTTTTTTCATCAATACGGAAACCTAAATCAGTATTCTGTATTTCAGCCTAACGGTAACCATATATTTGAATTGAACGATGAACAGGTAAGTAAATTGCAAAGCATTTATGACCGAATGTTTGATGAGATTAATTCTGATTACACACATAAGTATGATGTATTAAGAACGAATGTTTTTGAGCTAATCCACTTTGCATTGAAGATGGAACCATCAGCAATTCTTGATAAGAAAGCCATTCATGCTTCTCAAAGGATTTCAACACTTTTTTTAGAGTTATTAGAACGTCAATTCCCCATTGATGATAATCATCAAAAAATAAATCTTCGTTCTGCATCTGATTATGCAAATCAATTAAATGTGCATGTAAATCATTTGAACAGAGCAGTAAAAGAAACAACCGAGAAAACCACATCTCAATTAATAGCTGAACGTTTTTTGCAGGAAGCAAAAATTTTATTGAAACATAGTGCCTGGTCTGTTTCAGAGATCGCATATGCATTGGGGTTTACCGAAGTAACTCATTTCAATAATTTCTTTAAAAAGTACGTACAAATAAGTCCACTCAAGTTTAGGAATGTTTGATTTGCGTAATTCATTGTTTGGTTTTCGTTATTTTAAATAGGATAGTTAGTAGAATTTTACATTATCATTTATAAACAATAAATAATAATGAAAGGACTTATTTCAATCATCGCCATTTTGTTTGTCTTAAATGGATATGGGCAAACTTCAACTGAAACAGAAATCCTCAAACTATCAAAACAAATATTTAAATGGGAAGTAGAGAATAAAATAGATTCTGTTGAAAGTATATTTCATGACAAATTTTTGGTGGTAGGCTCTGATGGTAATGCTCAAACGAAGGCACAATATATTGTCAGGCTTAAAAGTGGCAATTTTATCCATGATAGTATAGATGTTGAAGAGAATTCTGTTACTGTTGCGGATAATACCGCAACAGTAATCGGTAAGGGAAAATTCAACGTTTCAGTTTCGGGTAAAAAAGCTTCGCTGCATCTTTCATACATAGAAGTATTTACAAGAAAAAATTCTTATGCGCCATGGACTGTATTAATAATGAAAGCTAATGTTCTCGAAAAATAAATCATCATTTTATAAATTCAAATATTATGCAAAAAAGAAAATTAGGAAATAGCGGATTAGAAGTATCAGCAATTGGTTTGGGTTGCATGGGATTAAGTTTTGGTTATGGCCCTGCAACTGACAAACAACAAGCCATACAATTAATCAGAGAAGCATATGAACAAGGCGTTACGTTCTTTGATACGGCGGAAGCTTATGGGAAAGAGAATGAAGAGTTATTAGGAGAAGCGTTAGCTCCTTTTCGAAAAGAAGTAGTTATAGCTACTAAGTTCGGTTTTAAAGACGGTGATTCTAAGAAAGGACAAGACAGTCATCCTGCACGTATCAGAGCCGTAGCGGAAGAGTCATTAAAGCGTTTAAATACGGATGTAATTGATTTGTTTTATCAGCATAGAGTAGATCCGAATGTACCAATGGAAGATGTTGCAGGAACAGTCAAAGAATTAATTGCAGAAGGCAAAGTGAAACATTTCGGTTTGTCTGAAGCAGGTGTTGGTTCTATCAGAAAAGCACATGCTGTGCAACCGGTTACTGCTTTGCAAAGTGAGTATTCCATTTGGTGGCGTGAACCTGAAAAAGAAATTCTTCCAACATTAGAAGAATTGGGTATTGGCTTTGTTCCTTTCAGTCCGTTGGGTAAAGGATTTTTAACAGGGGCGATCAATGAAAACACAAAGTTTGATTCAACTGATTTTAGAAATATTGTACCCCGTTTTAGTGAAGAAAACAGAAAAGCCAATCAGGCATTAGTTGAATTATTATCTGCCATTGCACAAGGGAAGAAAGCTACACCTGCACAAATTGCATTAGGTTGGTTATTGGCACAAAAGTCTTGGATAGTTCCAATTCCCGGCACTACAAAATCACATCGATTAACTGAAAATATTGGAGGTGCTTCTGTTAATTTAACTGATGCAGATGTAAAAGCAATAGATGAAGCATTTGCAAAAACAAATGTGCAGGGCGACCGTTATCCGGCGCATTTACAAAGCAGGGTTGGAAAGTAATCTAAACACATTTTTAATAATAAATCTATCAAAATGCAAAATCAAAATAGAAGAAACTTTCTGAAATTAGGAGCATTAACAGGTGGTTCGCTGATTGCATCTTCTGCATTTAGCATGTCATCAAACCATCAAAATAATAACTCGCCTGCATTGGATAAAATTACGAAAACACGTTTTTTAGGTTCCGGAAAAAATAGAATTGAGGTATCTGCATTGGGTTTGGGTTGCATGGGTATGAGTTTTAACAGGAGTTTCATTCCCGATAAAAAACCAATGATCGCTTTAATAAGAATGGCATACGAAATGGGTGTCACCTTATTTGATACGGCAGAAGCATATGGCCCATTTACAAATGAAGAATTAGTAGGGGAAGCCATTGCGCCATTCAGAAAAAAAATCACTCTCTGCAGCAAATTCGGATTTGATATACAGAATAATAAAATGACCGGTGGATTGAATAGTCATCCTACTCATGTAAGAGCAGTGATTGAACAATCTTTGAAAAGATTGAAGACCGATACCATTGATTTAGTGTATCAGCACAGAGTTGATCCCAAAATTCCAATTGAAGATGTTGCAGGCACCATAAAAGATTTAATTAGAGAAGGCAAAGTGAAACACTTTGGATTAAGTGAAGCCGGCGTACAAAACATTCGTAAAGCACATGCAGTTCAAACAGTAACAGCATTGCAAAGTGAGTTTTCTCTAATGACAAGAGAACCATTGGAAGATGTTATCCCTGCTTGCGAAGAATTGGGAATTAGTTTTGTTCCGTATAGTCCGCTTAGCAGGGCTTATTTAACAGGATATATCAATGAGAGAACAAAATATATTGCGAGCAATGATAACCGTCCAACATTACCTAGATATAAATCAGAAAATATTGTCGCTAATTGGAGCATCATTGACATACTTACTGCATTTGGAAATCAAAGAGGATATACTGCCGCACAAGTTTCATTGGCATGGTTGATGGCACAAAAACCTTGGATTATTCCAATACCTGGAACAACTAAACTTGCTCACCTGCAGGAAAATCTTGGGTCTGCGGATATTGAATTCACTGCTGATGAATTAGCTAAATTAACCAGTGATATTACAAAAGTTAAAATAGTCGGGGATAGATATCCAACGCCGCAAACAAAATAATTCTCAACTTTTGTAAATGAAATGGATACTCTTTTTACTTGCTTCGTTATTATTTATTCAAATTGTAAATGCACAAATAGCTAATCAATCTAAAATGAAAAATGTAATTGTATTAGGTGCTAGTGGCAGCCTTGCCAAATATGTGATAGACACTTTACAAAAAGTTTCCGACGTTCACCTTACACTTTTAGCAAGAAACAAAAGCCGGATTGCGAACGATACAAATAACTGTACAATTATAGAAGCAGATGTAATGGACTACAATAAATTGAAAAATGCTATTTCAGGTCAAGATATTGTATATGTAAATCTTTCAGGTGATTTGGAAGCCATGTCAAAAAATATTGTAAAAGCAATGCAGGAAACAAGTGTTAAACGCGTCATCGCTATTAGTTCTATCGGCATTTATGATTCGCCTATGAAATCTGTTTTAATTCCTTACAGGAAACTGGCCGATGTAATAGAAGCTTCAGGATTGGATTATACTATTCTTCGCCCCGATTGGTTTACCAATGCAAATGAAATTGACTATACTATTACGCATAAAGGAGAACCTGAGATAGGGAGTGCCATATCAAGAAAAAGTATTGCAGCTTTTATTGCAAGCCTGATTGAAAACCCGGATTTGTATAAAAATGATAACTTAGGAATCAGTAAACCCTAAGTGAGGTGAAAAATTACGAATGCTGATATTACTTAATAAAAGATAATTAAACAGTATGAATATAAAGACTAAAAATGTTACTGTTGTAATCGGTTCCGGTTCTATTGGTCAAGCAATCGCCAGAAGAGTAAGTGCCGGTAAACATATTTTGCTGGCAGATTTACGTGAGCAAAATGCTGAAGCTGCAGCGAAAGTACTAAGCGAGGCAGGGTTTGAGGTAAGTACAACAATTGTTGATATTTCTTCAAGTGATTCAGTTCATGCACTTGCCGAAAAAGCTGTGTCTATCGGAAACATCACCGGACTTATTCATGCAGCCGGTGTTTCTCCAACACAAGCTTCACCTGAAACTATTCTTAAAGTTGATTTATACGGCACTGCTGTAATACTCGAAGAATTTGGAAATATTATTGCTAACGGTGGTGCAGGTGTAGTAATAGCATCACAGTCGGGTCATCGGTTACCATCATTAACACAGGAGCAGGACAAAGATTTAGCAACTACTCCGGTTGAAGAATTACTGGCGCTTCCCATGCTTCAGCCTGATAAAATTACAGACTCGCTTCATGCTTACCAGATTTCTAAACGGGGAAATTCTTTACGTGTAAAAGCCGAAGCAGTTAGGTGGGGTAAACGTGGTGCAAGAATCAATACAATCAGCCCGGGAATTATTATTACACCGCTTGCAAAGGATGAATTAAACGGGCATCGTGGAGAAGGATATCGTAAGATGATAAATTTGTGTCCGGTAGGACGAGCAGGAACTCCAGATGAAGTTGGAAATGTAGGTGCCTTGCTGATGGGAGCAGACGGAGCCTTTATTACAGGCAGTGATTTTTTAATGGATGGTGGTGTAACCTCAGCCTATTGGTATGGCGAATTATCTCCAACAAAGAGATAGTTTAATTTATATATATTATTATAAAACCACTATTTTATTTGGATAACTCTATGGAACACTTTGATATTATTTCAACAGGTTCATCAACTAAGCCACCAGTCTCTTAACGATACCTGCGCTGAACTGACAGCCGTTCCTTGTTTTGTATCCCTTTTGATTTAACTCCCTTGAAATTTCACTATAATTGATATACCCATGTTTCATTTGGAAGTGTTCTATATATGTAATAGCCCGTTTCCAATTTTCATTCTCAACCTTATTCTGAATTACAACTTCAACACCTTTTTTTCTTGCAGCAGCAGTAAGGTTCTTGGGAGTGCCTAATTTTTTAATCTTTTTTAATTCAGCTAACGAACGTTTTGTCCGGTTTGAAATCAGTTCTCTTTCGTATTGCGCTACCGTACCGAATATGCCAAGTGTAAGTGTATTAAGTTCAGGTAGTTCAATGCAACGGAGTTTAACACCTTTATTCCGTAAGGTAAATAAGAACTCAACCTCACGAGATAATCTGTCAAGCTTGGTGAAGAGAAGTGTGTATCCGTTTTTTGTGCAGAGATTAATTGCTGCATCTAAACCAATACGTTTATTGTTCTTTCCACTTTCTTGTTCTGTGATAATATCAATAAGTTCATCATGGGATGCTTGAATGAATTGGTCAATTCTTGATTTTTGTTCATCAAGTCCGAGTACCTGTCTTCCGGTACTCGTGCGAACATAACCTACATATTTTTCCATAAAAATTGTTTATGGCTAAGGTAAAAGCTCTTATTTAGCAGGCCATAAACGTCGGTTTAAGGTTTGTAAAATTGACCAATTTTAGCGATCTGTTAGCGCTCTGGAAAGAATATGTAACTCTGAAAAATTACCGGTGGACTATAGGCGACTTTTCACCGGTGCTGCTGAAGAAATTGATTGGCATTTTTAGTCCTAAATCATGGAACCTTGATTTACAACCTTCAGGGCCGGGTCCTTCAGAGCCGGATATTTGTTTGGCAAATAAAATGGAAGGAGATAATCGGACTATAGTGCAATATTATGATAGCCTTGCCAAAGATGCAATGTCTATAAATGATGATCCTAATGACGAAAATTAAACTTTATAAGGTTCTTTTTTTAAATTAAAAATTCAGTTTTCTTCATTCTGCTGCACAGTTTGCTACACAGATAAAACAAATAAATCATAACTCAAAAACCTCCAAAAACAACAAAACCCTTAATCAATAAGGGTTTCGGTTTATCAAGTGGTCCCGGCGAGAATCGAACTCACATCTAAAGTTTAGGAAACTTCTATTCTATCCATTGAACTACGGGACCATTTTACTTTTTAAATATCTTCTACCAGCTGCGGTTTTAAAATATTTCTCTCTTTGTATAGCTTCATTCCTTGTCGAAAAAGTTTCAAAATAAGCAACCCGAAAAGGAATAAATTTTTTTATTGATTCGGTATAACCCGAATTATGTTCTTTTAATCTTTTGTTCAAATCTTCACAATGACCCTTATATAGAAAGTCCGCTACCTCGCTTTTTATAACATATGCGTAATACATAACTACTATGACTTCTATTTTCTATCCCCGTCCGACCGGAGTCATCCGGGCGGGCATTGAACTATGGGACCATTCACGCAAAAATAATAGATTCACATCAACAGTTTTCAAAGTTTATAATTGTTAACTTTCGTTTTCAAACTGCAAAATGAAATACTTTTTAATTTTAATGCTATCATTTTCACTTGGTCTATTTTCTTTTGCTCAAAAAAATTATAAACCAAAAGCTTCATTAAACCATACAGCCATTTTTGTGATGGACCTGAAAAAGTCAGGAGACTTTTATCATCAGATCATCGGTCTGGATACGATCGCCGAACCTTTTCATGACGGTAAGCATATTTGGTTAAGAACAGGTGAACATACGATGCTGCATATCATCCAGGGTGCCGATGCAAAAAAAGAATATTATAAAAATCAACACACTTGTTTCAGTGTCCAGGACATTACAGTTTTTGCAGAAACACTTAAAAAAAGCAATATCATTTTTGAAGATGTGAATGGGAATAAAAATGTATTTAGTAAAAGAACCGATGGCGTGCATCAATTGTGGTTGCAGGACCCGGATGGTTATTGGATTGAAGTGAATGATGATAAGTATTAAGCTGCGCCTTATCTTTGCAGCCCTCAAAGAAATACTATGAAGTTCTACAACATTATCATCAAATATCGTTTTTGGTTAAGCCTGCTGGGAATCGTGTTGGCAATTGTGGTGAATATTACGTCAGGGTTCTGGCCTTCATTCATTTTATACTTTATTTCTGTGATCGGTTTATTCACTCATTTTTTTATCGGACCATTAAGATTGATCCAGGAACCGATGGAACAAGGAAGAGTGGAAGAAGTACAAAAAATATTAGACACTGTTTGGTTTCCGGGTTTATTATACACACCGGTTCGTTCTACTTATTACACCATCAAAGGAAACCTTTCTATGATGGCGCAGGATTTTGACAGCGCCGAAAAACATTTAAAGAAAAGTTCTTCTTTAGGTTCGCCGATGCCCGAAGCCGAAAGTGCCAATAAATTACAATTGGGAATGATGGCCATGCAGAAAGGTGATTTACGTCAGGCAGAAGGTTATGTTCGTGCTGCCATCCGTTTGGGTATTGCCGATAAAGAAAGTGAGACCGTTGCTTATTTAAGCATGTGCCAGATATTCATGAATAAAAGAGAATTCAAAGCTGCAAAAGATTTCTTCCGAAAAGCAAAAGCCTGTAAGCCCAAAACCAAGCAGGTGTTGGATCAGATCAAAGAAATAGAAAAATATATTTCGCGTATTCCGGGATAATTCATCACATTATTTTTTCAAACATTGTTCAATCACCTTTGCATAATGTTCATGTTCCAATACATGGATCCTTGATGCCAATTCATCAGGCGTATCATTTTCAAAAACGGGACAAGTTGCTTGAAATATGGTGGAACCGTGATCGTATCTATCATCAACATAATGAATGGTAATGCCGCTTTCTTTTTCTTTTGATTGAATGACTGCTTCATGCACAAAATGCCCGTACATTCCTTTTCCGCCGTATTTCGGTAACAATGCAGGATGAATGTTAATGATCTTATTTGGATAAGCTGCAATAAGTGCAGAAGGCACTTTCCATAAAAAACCTGCGAGTACAATAAAATTAATTCTTGTTTCTTTTAATTCATGCAGGTAACTATCCCCATTAAAAAATTTCTCTTTTTTTATGATCAAAGAGGGCAGGTGGTGTTCTTTGGCAATTTCCAAAACACCGGCATCAGGTTTATTGGAGACAACTAAAGCAATATGTATGGAAGGATGATTTTTAAAATGCTCAATGATCTTTCTTGCATTGGTGCCTGTACCTGAAGCAAAAATGGCAACGCGAACTTTTTTGCTTTGCGAAACCCTGCCTGCGATCCTTTCTATATAATTCTTAAAAAAAGAAAACTGCCCGAAAGGAATACTGATCGCTAATACACATAAAGGCCAGATGATGCACACAATAAAAATATACAGAATGATCCTGATAAGATTGTTATCAACAGAAAGGGCAGCTAGTATTTCCTTTCCCGCATAACCGCAAAGGCTTCCGCCAATGGCAAAAGTGCAGATGATCAATAAGAACCGAACCCAACTGACATTCCATTTTTCTCTTAATTTCTGAAACATGTTTCAAAAATGGGATAAAATTTTGACTAATCTTTTATCCTGAAATAAATAAAACCATACAACATTTCCGTTTACCAAAAAATGACATAAATTGAATCAAAACACTGCAATCCTCTGAAATGCAGGCCAGATAAGGCTAAAAAAATTTTTTTAACATTGATTTTTTGTCAGGTTACTACCCTATTTTTGCAAGCGTTCATGGTAATTTTTCCACACTAAGAACAATAGATTGTGAATATGATATCTCACAGAAGTATAACCAAGACCATTCTCCTCAGTACAATTGTTTTTCTGAGTTTTTCGTTCGGTAATATAGTGATGGCACAAGATGGTAAAGCACTGTTTTCCCAAAATTGTGCAGCTTGTCACGCTATCGACAAAAAGCTTACCGGGCCTGCATTGTTGGGCGTTCAGGATCGTTGGACTGACCAGAAAAAACTGTATTCATGGATCAGAAACAATCAGGCTTTTCTGAAAACAGGAGATGCTTATGCAAATAACCTGTATAATGAGTACAATAAAACAGCCATGAATCTGTTTCCCAATCTTACAGATGCTGAGATTGGTGCTATTTTAAAATATATTAAAGAGTGGAAACCTGCTGTAGCGCCGGTTGCAGCTGGTGGTGCCCCGGCTCCGGAAGGAGACAGCACACTCTTATTTGGTATTCTTACTTTGATATTAGCCATCATAGCATTTACATTAATGCAGGTGAACAGTAATTTGAGAAAATTATCTGATGATAAAGAAGGTATACACGCTCCGGAGCCTGTTCCTTTCTGGAAGAACAAAGCTTATATCGCATTTGTGACCGTTATACTTTTCTTAGTCGGCGGTTATTATACAACAAAAGGTGCCATCGGATTGGGGCGCAACAAGGGGTATCAACCCGAACAACCTATTTATTATTCTCATAAAGTGCATGCAGGAATCAACCAGATCAACTGTCTGTATTGTCACGGTGGCGCTCAAGACAGCAAACATGCAAGTATTCCTTCAATGAATGTTTGTATGAATTGTCACATGGCCATCAATGAATACAAAGGACCAAAATTCTATACCGAAGAAGGAGAAGAGGTGAACGGTACGGCTCAAATTCAGAAATTATATGAATATGCAGGATACACTCCCGGCAAGCCTTGGGATCCTTCCAAAGCAAAACCGATCGAGTGGGTTAAGATTCATAATCTTCCAGATCATGTTTACTTCAATCACTCACAACATATCAAAGCAGGAAAAGTACAATGCCAAACCTGTCATGGTGAGATCACCAATATGGATGAAGTAAAACAATTCGCAGACCTGAGCATGGGATGGTGTATCAATTGCCACAGAGAAACAAAAGTTCAGTTTAAAGAAAATGGTTTCTACAGCATTTATGAAAAATATCATGAAGATTTAAAGAACGGAAAGATCGATAGCACCAAAGGAATTACTGTAGAAAAGATTGGCGGAACAGAGTGTCAGAAATGTCACTATTAATGTTGAATTGAAATCTGCAATTGCGATTTGAATGAGCAGGAAATCATTGCAGAACGACCAAATTCTCAAATTGTCAAATTGAAATAATGGAGCAAAAAAAGTATTGGCAAAGTTTTGGAGAACTGAATAATTCTGAAGCTTATCAGCAATCAGTTAAAGATGAATTCGGCGAAGAATTGCCTGTTGTAACAGACGATAAAGGTTTCTTGGAATCTAAAACTCCACGTAGAGATTTCTTGAAATATGTAGGTTTCAGTACTGCCGCCGCAGCTATTGCAGCAAGTTGCGAAACGCCTGTAAAAAAAGCAATTCCTTTTGTAAATAAACCCGAAGATATTGTTCCGGGTGTGGCTAATTATTATGCTACAACCTATGTACAGGATGGCGATGTGGTAAGCGTTTTAGCAAAAGTGAGAGATGGTAGGCCGATTAAAATAGAAGGCAATGAATTAAGCCCGATCACTTCTGGCGGAACATCAGCCAGAGTACAAGCTTCAGTATTGGATCTCTATGATACTGCAAGATTGCGCTTTCCAACAATTGATGGAAAAGAAGTAACATTTGAAGCAATTGATAAAGCAGTTGGCGAAGCCATTAATGGTAAATCGGTTGTATTGCTTACCAATACTATTACTTCTCCTTCATCAAAAGAGATCATCAATCAATTTTTAGTAAAATACCCGGGAAGTAAACATGTGGTGTATGATGCAGTTTCTTACAGCGGCATATTATTGGCGAATGAAGCTTCTTACGGTAAAAAGATAATTCCTTCTTATCATTTCAATAATGCAAGATTGATCGTAAGCTTGGGTGCTGATTTTCTTGGTACCTGGTTAAGTCCGATTGAATTTGCAAAACAATATTCTAAAGGCAAAAAGATCAATGAGAAGAAACCTGATATGAGCAAACACATTCATTTTGAAAGTGTGGCAAGCTTAACAGGTTCTAACGCGGATGAAAGATATTTACATCGCCCGTCACAAACAGGTGCTATAGCATTGGCGTTGCTGAATTCTATCACGGGCAAAAGCGCATTTTTGGATGATCCGAAATTATTAGCAAGTGTTGCAAAAACAGCTACTCAATTAATTGCAAACAAAGGACAATCCTTGGTTGTATCCGGAAGTAATGATGTAAATGTGCAGATCATTGTGAATGCGATCAATGACGCATTACAATCAAACGGAGCTACGATCGATTGGTCATCTCCTTATAATACACATCAGGGAATTGATGGTGATTTTTCAAAATTAGTGGATGATATGAATGCCGGCAATGTTGCTGCATTATTTGTTGTTGGAGCTAATCCTTCTTATACATGGTATGATGCGGATAAGTTTAAAACAGGACTGAAAAAAGTAAAGGCAAGTGTTTCGTTCAATCCAAAGAATGATGAAACTGCACAGCTTTGTAAATATGTTATTCCTGATCATCATTACTTGGAAAGCTGGGGTGATGCAGAAGTAAAACCCGGATATATTTCATTCCTTCAACCAACCATCGCGCCATTATTTAAAACACGTCAGTGGCAGGATAGTTTGTTGAAATGGAGTGGAGCAACTACTGAATATGTATCTTATTTAAAAACATATTGGGGCAATAAAGTTGGCGGAGAGAACGGATGGAACAAAGCATTGCAGGATGGAGTGATCAATCCAAAAGAAACAACCACTTATTCTTCTGCAACAATTAATAATGCTGCTGTTGCTTCTGCAACTGCTGCGATTCTTTCAGCAAAAAAAGGCGGTAAGATAGAATTGGTATTGTACGAAAAAGTTTCTGTTGGTGTAAACGGAGCATCAAATCCATGGCTGCAGGAATTACCTGATCCGGTAACAAGAGCAACATGGGATAATTATGTGATCGTATCTCCGGCATTGGCAAAAACATTATTGGATATTGATCTCACAAATAACGGTCAGGCAGATGCTTACGAAGTTCAGCCTCCAAAAAAAGTTGTAAAAGTTACAGTAAATGGTAAATCTGTTTCATTACCGGCATTGATCATTCCGGGCACACAAAAAGATACAATCGGTATTGCAGTTGGTTATGGCCGTACAAAAGAGATCGGTAAATCTGCTGAAGATGCAGGAAAGAATGTTTTTGGTTTTGCAAGCTTAAGCGGAAGTACGGTTAATTACACAGTTGCCGATGTTACAGTAGAATTAACAGACGAATTATATAAAGTAGCATTAACACAAACGCACGGAACATATAATACGGCTCAGGGCAATCGTACTGAGATCATGAAAGAATTGACATTGGCTGATTTTAAAGCAGAGCCCAATGAAATTCTGGATGACAGAGAAAAAGAATTGGCACCTTATGGAGGCTTGGCCAATTATGAAAAGAACGGAACGATCTATCCGTATTTTGATAAGCCCGGTATTAAATGGGGAATGAGTGTTGACTTAAACACGTGTACCGGTTGTGCAGCTTGCGTTGTGGCTTGTCATGCAGAGAATAATGTTTCTGTTGTCGGCAAACCCGAAGTATTGCGTTTCCATGATATGCACTGGTTGCGTATCGATCGTTATTATACAGGCGATATAGAAAATCCAAAAGTTGTTTTCCAGCCATTGATGTGTCAGCATTGTGATAATGCACCTTGCGAAAATGTTTGTCCGGTTGCTGCAACCAACCATAGCAGCGAAGGATTGAATCAAATGACTTATAACCGTTGTATCGGTACAAGATATTGTGCCAACAACTGTCCTTATAAAGTACGTCGTTTTAACTGGGCTGATTATACGGGAGCTGATAGTTTCCCTGATAATCAAACAGGAATTGTGAATGATGTTGTGTTGGATATGAATGACGACTTAACTAGAATGGTATTGAATCCAGATGTTACAGTGCGGGCACGTGGTGTGATCGAAAAATGTTCTTTCTGTGTTCAACGCTTACAGGATGGAAAATTAAAAGCGAAGAAAGAAAGTCGTCCATTAAAAACAGGAGAAAATAATGAGTGGGATGTAAAAGTTGCTTGTCAGCAGGCATGTCCAACGGATGCGATTGTGTTTGGTAATGTAAATGATAAGCACAGTGCTATTACCATGACAAGAATTGATAATTCATTACGTACTTTCTATTCATTGGAACAACTGCACGTGATGCCGAATGTAAACTATCTGGCAAAAGTGAGAAATCTGGATACACAAGAAAAAGATGAGTGGTTGAAAGATGAAAAGAAAGAAGATAAAAAAGACGAAAAGAAAGTTGCAGAACCTGCTGAGAAAAAGTAATAGAGTACAAGTGTGCGACGCAACAGTTGCCGAACAAAGATTAAAAGCTGATTAACAAAAAATATAAAAACGTTAGTTCATACATAAAAATATGAACTGCTAAATACCAAGACCAGATGCATTTAAAGTACGAATCACAGCTCAGGGAACCGTTGGTGTATGGTACAAAAACCTATCACGATGTAACGGAAGATATTGTTCGCCCTATTGAAGCTAAGCCAAGTAAACTTTGGTACATTGGCTTTTACATTGCAGTAGCATTATTATTATTTGGTGTGTATGCTTTGTACAGAGATGTTACTTATGGTATTGGTCAGTGGAACTTGAATAAAACGATCGGATGGGGTTGGGATATCACCAATTTCGTGTGGTGGGTTGGTATTGGTCATGCAGGTACATTGATCTCGGCGATCCTGTTATTATTTCGTCAGGGATGGAGAACCGGTGTAAACCGCGCTGCAGAAGCGATGACCATTTTCGCGGTAATGTGTGCGGGACAATTTCCTATCTGGCATATGGGTCGTGTGTGGATGGCATTCTTCGTATTACCTTATGCAAATACACGTGGTCCTTTATGGGTGAACTTTAACTCACCATTGTTATGGGATGTATTTGCGATCTCAACTTATTTCACTGTATCATTATTATTCTGGTATAGCGGTTTGTTACCCGATCTGGCAACAGTTCGTGACCGTGCAAAAACAAAATTGCGTAAACATTTATATGGTATTGCTTCTTTTGGTTGGACCGGTTCTACCAAACATTGGCAAAGACATGAATCATTATCTTTAGTGTTGGCAGGTTTATCAACTCCGTTGGTATTATCCGTACACACGATCGTATCTTTTGACTTTGCTACATCAGTTGTTCCGGGATGGCATACTACTATTTTCCCTCCATACTTTGTTGCCGGTGCGATCTTCTCAGGATTTGCCATGGTGCAAACTTTGATGGTGATCATCAGAAAAGTTTTTGGAATGGAAGATTATATCACAATGGGTCATATTGAAGCAATGAATAAAGTAATTGTTTTAACAGGGTCGATTGTTGGTGTTGCCTATCTCACAGAATTATTCATGGGATGGTATAGCCAGAACAAATATGAAGGATATACTTTCTGGTACAGCCGCGCTAATTTATTCAGCCCTTACGGATGGAGTTATTGGGGAATGATGGCATGTAATGTATTAAGCCCGCAGATATTCTGGTTCCGTAAAATGAGAAGAAATTTATTTGTAACATTCTTCATGAGTGTGATCGTGAATATCGGTATGTGGTTCGAACGTTTTGTGATCATCGTTACTTCATTGTATCGTGATTATCTGCCATCAGCATGGTCTGTGTATTATAGTCCAACTATTTGGGAGATCGGTTTCTATACCGGAACATTCGGATTATTCTTTACCTGCTTCTTCCTGTTTGCAAAATATTTCCCTGTTATCGCGATAGCAGAAATTAAATATGTATTGAAGACAACAGGTGAAAGTTATAAAGACAAGATGGGGCATCTGGAACATGTACCTGCTGAAGTTTTTGCACACAGCGGTCATGGACATACTGTAGTAGAAAACGAAAGCACAAACTAAAATATAAAGATCATTTCTTAACAATAAATTCCTGAAAGGGAAGATTGATATGGCAAAAAAGAAATTCGTAGTTGGCTGTTTTAATGATGAAGCTGTTTTATTTCCCGCAGTAAAAAAAGTTCGTACAGCAGGATATAAGATCCATGATGTATACACGCCTTTTGCGGTGCATGGTTTAGATCATGCATTGGGTTTACGCGAAACAAGTTTGCATACTGCAGGTTTTATTTATGGCATTACAGGTACATCAACTGCATTGGGTTGCATCAGTTGGATACTCACTTACGATTGGCCTTTGAATATCGGCGGTAAACCGCATTTTGCTTTGCCTGCATGGATACCAATCACATTCGAATTAACGGTATTATTTGCTGCAGTGGGTATGGTGCTTACGTTTTGTTATTTATGTCAGTTATCTCCATTTATTAAAAAACATCATTTTCATGCTCGTGCAACAGATGATCTTTTTGTGATGGTGATCGAAACGACAGATAAAACAAATGTGGATGATCTGAAATCATTTTTATCAAACGCAGGCGCAGTTGAAACAGATGTTCAAATTGCAGAAGCAGGATGGTGGTTAGGAAGATATGATAAAGACGAAGTTCCTTTTCAAAATAAAATTGTTGCTGCTTAATCATAAGAATTGAATGACGATGAAGAAATTATTTATCATAACAGCTTTAGTAATTACAGGTGCAGCAATTATCAGCTGCAATGATGTACAACGTAAGCCAAGTAATGTGTACATGCCGGATATGGCATACAGCCGTGCATACGAAACCTATGCAGATCACAGCAATTTAGCAGAGTTAGGCATCAATTATACGAACCTGCCTGTTGCCGGAACGATTGCACGCGGAGAAGAATTTCCTTTCCCTCTTACCAAAGATGCATTGGGTGACACAGCAAATTATTTTGCATCCAAACAAGTTAAGAGCCCGATCGATTCCTTATCAAAATCAGAATATACAGAAACAGAAAGATTGTATTTGATCAATTGCGGAATTTGTCACGGAACTAAATTAGATGGTAACGGTCCATTGTATAAAGGTGGGGAAGGCACTTATCCTGCAAAGCCTGCAACATTGGTGGGTGATCCGAAATATGCTGCAATGCCTGAAGGACAAATGTTTTATTCTGTGATGTACGGAAAGAATTTGATGGGAAGCTATGCATCACAATTGAACCGTAAACAACGCTGGCAGATTATTAAATATATTAAGTTGAAACAGGCAGAAGCAAAAGCTACTGCTGCGCCAGCTGATGCCACTGCTAAGAATTAATAAATTTTACAACTGATATAAAAGATTAACATGTCATCTATTAAAGAACATTTTGAAATTCCTGCAAGACTCAAAACATGGGCATACGCATTGATCGGCGTAGGTTTGCTGGCTTTGATCATTGGTTTCATCACCAAAGGAAGAGGAACAGAAGAAGAGCAGGCTGTGTTCATCGGCACGATCATGTACAATACTATTTTCTGGACATTGATCACCAATGCCAGCATGTTCTTTATATGTGTAACAACATTGGCAATGGGCGGATGGCAACAATCTTTCCGTCGTATTCCGGAAGCTATCTCAACAATGGTTCCGATATTCGGTTCAATAACAGTTGCAGTTTTATTATTCGTTGTTTTCTCCGGCAATCATCATATTTATCATTGGTTGGATACAAATGCTGTTGCGAATGATGAAGTATTAAAAGGTAAATCCGGATTCTTAAATGTGAAATTCTTTACTATCTGGACCTTATTAGCAGTTGGTTTATGGAGTTTGTTGGGATGGAGAATGAGACAATTAAGCAATGAAGCAGATGCAGGTGCATTTAACGGCGAAACAGGCACTTCATTCATTTGGAGAAATACAGTGAGGGCCGCATTATTCACCGTATGGTTTGCATTAACTGTTGGATCAACAGTTCCATGGTTATGGTTAATGAGTCTGGATGCGCATTGGTACAGTACGATGTACAGTTGGTACACTTTTGCAAGTTCATTTGTGAGCGGTATGAGTTTGATTGCACTATGGGTTATTTACATGAAGAACAAAGGTTATCTGGAATATACCAATCAGGAACATTTACATGATCTCGGAAAATTCATGTTCGCGTTCTCTATCTTCTGGACTTATTTATGGTTCTCTCAATACATGTTGATATGGTATTCAAATCAACCTGAAGAAACATTATATTTCAAACACAGAGTACAGGGTCCTTACAAAGGAATTTTCTTCCTGAACCTGATCATCAACTTTATTTGCCCGTTATTGATCTTGATGAAGAGTTCGGCTAAAAGAAATTATACATTGGTTACATTTATGGCAGTGTTGATCATCTTCGGGCATTGGATAGATTTTTATCAAATGGTGATGGGAAGCATCAGCAAAGAACAGGTTACATTAGGCTGGCTCGATTTCGGAATTTTGAGTTTATTTGTAGGATTGATGATATTCTTTGTTTCCAAAGCATTGGCTAAAAAACCTTTGATCGTAAAATATCATCCTTTCCTGAAGGAAAGTATTATTCATCATACATAATCTTTTTGCAAGTATCATTGTTACTATATTAAGCAAACACCTAACAACATGACATTTTATTTAACCATAGCAGTAATTATTCTGGTCTTTCTGATCATCTTTCAGATATCCAAAGCAAGTGAATATGTAGCTATCTTAAAAGGAGAAGACCAAAACCGTAAGAACACCAATAAGGTAAACGGATTTTTAATGGTAAGTTTTTTGATTATTGGGTTGCTTGGTGTTTGGTACTGCAACAATTTACTTTTCGGCAAGACTTTATTGGCACATGAATCTGCAAGTGTTCAGGGTGAAAGAGTGGATTCTATGTTATGGTTAACATTATCCATAACAGGTATTGTTTTTATCGCTACTCAAATTTTATTATTCTGGTTCGCTTATAAATATCAGGAAAACGATAATCGCAAGGTTGTTTATTTTGCGCACAGCAATAAATTGGAAGCATTGTGGACCGGTGTTCCTGCCATTGTATTAACTGTATTGGTTGTGATCGGTTTGCGTAACTGGAGTTATTTTACCAGTGATGCGCCGAAAGATGCGATGGTGGTTGAAGTAACAGGAAAACAATTCGGATGGATATTTCGATATCCCGGAAAAGACGGTGTATTTGGAAAAAAATATTATAAGAATATCGACCCTGCATCAAATTCATTGGGATTGATCTGGAAAGACAGTGCTTCTTTAAATTTAAAAGATGACCCTGCCACACATGATGATATTGTTCAGGAACAAACCATGTACGTTGTAAAAGGCAAGCCCGTAAAATTAATTATCGGCTCTCGAGACGTGATACATGATGTTGGTTTATCTCAGTTCCGTTTAAAGATGGATGCAGTTCCGGGAATTCCTACAACACTATGGTTTACACCAAAATTCACAACTGCAGAAATGAAAAAAATAACCAACAATCCTAATTTTCAATATGAGATCAGTTGCGATCAAATGTGCGGCAACGGGCATTATTCTATGAAGGGTGTAATTGAAGTAGTAGAACAGGAAGACTATGATCTTTGGTTGGCAAAACAAAAACCATTGTATTATCAGTCATTCCCGGAAAAAGATCCATCAGCACCGAAAGCTGACAGTACAGCAAAAGCAATCGCTAAAAATTAATGTGAATCATAACCAAAATATTTTTTGGTTCTTATAAATTTCTAACTCGATCAAAGATTTTATATGAGTAACGAAGCAACTCTTCACCCTTCAGTTGATGTTTCAACATCACATGATGCTCACGGCGACAGCCATATACATCATCATCATGAAACGTTCATTACTAAATATGTATTTAGTCAGGATCATAAAATGATCGCAAAACAATTTTTGATCACAGGTATGGTTTGGGCAGTATTGGGTGGATTGATGAGCGTATTGTTTCGTTTACAATTAGGTTACCCTGATTCACATTTTACATGGTTAGAAGATATTTTAGGAAAATGGTGGGTGAAAGACGGACAAATCACTCCTGAAGCATATTATGCATTGGTAACAACGCATGGAACTGTTTTGGTATTCTTTGTATTAACAGCAGGATTAAGCGGAACATTTGCAAATTTTCTAATTCCATTACAAGTGGGTGCAAGAGATATGGCATCACCGTTTATGAATATGCTTTCTTATTGGTTTTTCTTCGCAGCAAGTTGCGTGATGTTATCTTCTATGTTCGTTGAAACTGGACCATTCAGTGGTGGCTGGACCGCTTATCCACCTTTAAGCGCATTGGGAAGTGCATCACCAGGTTCTAAAACGGGGATGGATCTATGGATCATTGCCATGGCATTATTTGTTGTATCATCTTTATTAGGTGGTTTGAATTATATCGTTACGATATTGAACATGCGTACCAAGGGAATGACGATGACAAGATTGCCATTAACCATCTGGGCATTGTTCTTTACTGCTGTTCTGGGTGTATTATCATTTCCTGTTTTATTATCAGGATTCATCTTATTGATATTTGACAGAAATTTCGGAACAAGTTTTTATCTCTCCGATATTTTTGTGAACGGTGTAGGTGCTTTACCGAATGAAGGCGGAAGTGCCATTTTATTTCAACACTTATTCTGGTTCTTAGGGCATCCTGAAGTATATATTATTTTATTGCCGGCCATGGGAATGGTAAGTGAAATCTTATCCGTCAATTCGCGAAAACCGATCTTCGGTTATATGGCAATGATCGGATCTTTATTCGCAATTGCCATTCTTGCATTTTTAGTTTGGGCGCACCACATGTTCGTGACGGGATTGAATCCATTCCTCGGTTCTGTATTTGTGTTGCTTACTTTATTGATCGCTGTTCCTTCAGCCATTAAAGTATTTAACTGGTTAACTACTTTATGGAGAGGTAATATCCGTTTCACTCCGGGGATGATGTTTGCAATTGGTTTTGTTAGTTTATTTATCTCAGGTGGATTAACAGGTATCTGGTTAGGAAATTCTGCATTGGATATTCATTTGCATGATACTTATTTTGTGATTGCACACTTTCATATTGTAATGGGTGTGGCATCCATGTTTGGAATGTTTGCAGGTATCTATCATTGGTATCCAAAAATGTACGGAAAACATTTGAACAATACTTTGGGTTATATCCATTTCTGGATCACGATCGCAGGGGCCTATTTAATTTTCTGGCCAATGCACTATGAAGGTTTGGCTGGTATGCCGCGCAGATATTATGATTACAGCAACTGGGAAAGTTTCAAACAATTTGTTGATCTGAACAGATTCATCAGCACTGTTGCGATGATCGTATTTGCAACGCAATTGTTATTCTTATTTAATTTCTTCTATTCGATTTTCAAAGGAAGAAAAGTGACTTCATTGAATCCATGGCAATCGAATACATTGGAATGGACAACACCGCTTCGTCCCGGTCACGGTAACTGGCCCGGTGAAATTCCTGAAGTATATCGCTGGCCTTATGATTATGGTAAAGACGGTGTGGATTTTATTCCGCAAACAACACCGGTTGGCTCAGAAGAAAGTCATCATTAAAAACAAAGTGCTTCTTAGCGGCACAATTTCAATAATATTAATGCCCTGAGAAATTTTCAGGGCATTCTTTTTCAGATGGGATCATTCAATTATAGATTAAGTGAAGTAATGGGAAAAGCAATCAACACATCGGCATCTTCTTCTTTCGCTATTGTTGCGAAAGTGAAAGATTATTTTCAACTGATAAAATTCACATTGAGTTTTACAGTTGTTTTTTCTTGTGTGATCTGTTTTTTATTAGCTCCCGGTAATGGATATGATCTAAAAATGATCATCATTTTATTTGTTGCCGGAATGCTGGTGTCGGGTAGCGCGAATGCGATTAATCAGGCTGTAGAGAAGGATACTGATGCACAAATGAAGAGAACAAAATCTCGGCCTGTTGCTGATGGTAGAATGAGCCAACAAGAAGCTTACACATTTGCTTTTATTGCTGGCTTGATCGGTGTTTTCATGATGTGGTATTTTTTTAATCTTTCTTCTGCATTGGTTTCTGCATTCAGTTTATTTGTGTATGCGTATATCTATACGCCATTAAAAACAAAAAATTCAATTGCAGTTTTGGTGGGTGGTTTTCCGGGCGCATTACCTTGTTTGATAGGATGGTTAGCGGGTTTTTATAATCAGGAGATAAGCTGGACGGGTGGATTGATTTTATTTGCTATTCAATTCTTATGGCAGTTTCCCCATTTTTGGGCCATTGCATGGGTGGCACATAGTGATTATACAAAAGTTGGTTTTAAATTATTGCCGAGTGATAAAGGCCCGACAAAGTTTACAGCATTACAAGCCATCATGTACAGTGTGTTGATGATACCTGTTGGAATATTGCCTTATTATTTTCAATTAAGCGGACAAGTAAGCATGTGGATATTGATCGCCTGTAATCTGTTCATGGTATTTCAATCTGTTCGTTTATATAAAGAGATGGATGTGAAAGCAGCACGAAGAGTAATGTTCAGCAGTTATATCTATTTGCCGATCGTTTTATTAGCATTATTGGCAAATAAGCTGCATTAAGCATAATGGTACAAGAGTGCCCCGAAGGGGTTCCTTTGGAACGACGCAAGTGCAGCTGAGTAAGGAACAAAAGTTGGTAACAAAATAAATAAAGTGATAATGACAGCCGTGAGTTCAAATGAAACACATCGTATCCATCCGCATAAATTTACTTTATGGGTGGCCATCGGCAGCATCTGTATGATGTTTGCTGCATTTACCAGTGCGTATATTGTGAAACGCAATCAAAGTAAATGGTTGGATATTGATCTGCCATCGGCATTCTGGGTTTCAACCATTGTGATTGTTATAAGCAGTATCACCATTCATCTTGCACTGAAATCATTTAAGGCAAGAGAGATGAGCCGTTACAGATTGCTGATAACCATTACTGCGGTTTTGGGCATTGCATTTTGTCTGTCTCAATTCTATGGATTTTCCGAATTAAAAAATAATGGCATACAGATTTTTGGTCAGGGCAGCAATCCTGCAGCTTCATTTCTGGGTGTGATCGTGGGATTTCATGTGCTGCACGTTTTAGCTGGCGTGATAGCTATATTGTTTATTTTCATCAAAGCATACAGCAGCAAGGTGAAGAATTACAGCGGCGTTCCAATTGAAATGATCAGTACGTTCTGGCATTTTGTGGACCTGCTTTGGATCTATTTATTCATATTTTTCATGTGGATCAGATAAAAACTAATTTTTTTGGATGAAATGTTTTAATTTGATGTGAAGCCAATAAATTTGCGAACATAACCTAACAACGAATATGTCAACAACAACAACTGCGGTACCGGAAAAATTATGGAGCGGAGGTAAAAGCCCTTTCAAAGTAGAGTATGGCAAATTAATGATGTGGTATTTTTTGATGAGTGATGCTTTTACTTTTGGTGCATTTCTGATCGCTTACGGCACAACAAGATTTGCAACAAACGGATGGCCCAATCCCAATGAAGTTTTTAAATCTTATCCTTTTGCAGGAGAAAATGCAAATGCTCCATTGGTGTTTGTAAGTATCATGACTTTTATTTTGATCATCAGTTCTGTAACAATGGTGTTGGCAGTACAGGCTGGTCAGCAAATGAATAAAAATAAAGTTGTCATTAATTTGATATTGACCATTTTGGGAGGCGCTGCATTCTTAAGCTGCCAGGCTTGGGAGTGGAATCACTTATTTCACGAAGGTGCATGGTGGGGCCGAAATCCTTTTTTAAATGCAGACGGAACCGCATCAACAACCAATTTCACTAATTTCTTTTTTACCATCACAGGTTTTCACGGCTTTCACGTTTTCAGCGGAGTGATCATCAATATTATTATGCTGATCATGACACTCACTGATAAGTTTGAAAAACGCGGTCATTATTTAATGATCGAGAAAGCCGGATTATATTGGCACTTTGTAGATCTGGTTTGGGTATTTGTATTTACCTGTTTCTATCTGATCTAATTAAATAATCAATCACGAATTTAATATTATAACATGGAACATACAGCAGATGCAGAACATCATGGCGGTGGAACAAAAGAAGTAATTAAAGTAACCATCATTTTATCGATACTGACAGTTATTGAACTGGCATTGGGTTTTGCCATGATGGGAATGGAACAGGGCAGTAGTTTAAAATTAGCCATCAAAGGAACCATTGTTATTTTAATGATGGCAAAAGCCTTTTATATTGTTGGTTATTTCATGCATTTAAAACATGAAGTGAAGAATTTGATCATGACCATCGTTGTTCCTTTGTTATTATTCGTTTGGTTTATCACTGCGTTTTTATCTGACGGCAATTCTTTCAAGAATTTAAAAAACACATACGATCCCCATAAAAAAGAATTGAGCACACAAAAAGTTGAGAAAAAAGAAGAAGTAAAAGAGACCAAAACAGAAGAAAAGAAAAAAGCGGTGGAGTAATTTTTTGATTTTTGATTTTCTTTTCATTAAAATAATAATTAACCATCGCTCTGTGGCGATGGTTTTTTTATGAAATAAAATTATGAGCAAAAAAGCATTATTGGCATTGATGATAGCGGTATTGTTGCCGGTTGTATGTTATCTGATCTTACAAACATTCAGCGAGAAAGCAGTAGTGATGCCGAGAAAATTTTTATTGGATAGCGTGATCACGTCAGTACGTAACGGTAAAGAAATACAAGACAGTATCTGGCATAAGACTTCGGATATTAAATTAATTAATCAATTAGGCGATACAGTTAATCTATACAGTAAACAAGGTAAAATAATTGTACTCGATTTCTTTTTTACAAGTTGCCGCAGTATTTGTCCGCATTTAACGAGTAATATGGTCAGGCTGCAGCAATCATTTGCAAAGGGCGGAGATGTTCGCAATAAAATTGATACATCCATTGTTCAGTTCGTCTCAATGAGTATTGATCCTGAAAGAGATTCTGTTCCTGTACTGAAAGAATATGCAGATCGTTTTAATGTGAATCCGGATAATTACTGGTTATTGACCGGCAAACGAGATTCCATTTATCGTTTTGCATTTGAAGAATTGAAAGTAGATAAATTCAGCATGGAACCCATCAACCCCGACTTTGTGCATACGAGCCGATTTGTTTTGATTGATCGTGATATGATCGTTCGCGGATATTATGACGGATTGGATCGTGACAGTACTTCCTTAAAACAATTGGCAAGAGATATTGGTTTGTTGATGTTGGAGAAAGACAGAAAGCAACCCAGTGAAGTATTTAAAGAGATCATCGGTTTAAAATGGTTATGGCTGATCATTGTGATCCTGGTAATAATTTTTGTATTGTATATTTCTGCAAGAAGAAAAATAAATGGCTAAAAAATAAAAAATTTATGTTAGAAGCGAGCATTCAAAAAAACGATAAGCAGGCAAGATTATTGATTGGTGTTTTTTCTTTTGTGGTCTTTGCAGCAGTGGTGTTGTTGAGCAGATATAAATTAAATCTTGATCTTGGTTTTAATGCGCATGTATTTGCAGCAGCTAATGCAATTATCAATTCTATTATTGCTGTGTTGTTGGTTGGAGCATTGATAGCAGTGAAAAATAAAAATTACCTACTGCATAAGAAACTGATGTTTACTGCGCTTATTTTATCCGTTGTTTTTTTAGTGAGTTATATCGCTCATCATTTATTGGCAGGCGAAACAAAGTTTGGCGGAACAGGAACGATCAAGGTCATATATCTCATCATTTTATTTTCGCACATATTTTTAGCGGCTATCATTTTACCTTTTATCTTATACACTGCATATCGTGCATTAACTGCAGAATTTGAATCTCATAAAAAATTAGCGAAGTACACATGGCCTTTATGGTTTTATGTTGCAATAACAGGACCTATTGTGTATTTGATGATTAGCCCGTATTATCACTAAAGCGTTAACTCTTTTACAGGATCCCAGAATTTTTTTTCAAAATCAAGAATTGTATCATTCTTGATTTTTATTTTTTCTTTCTCCAATAATTCCTGCATTAATGTAGGTGTTCCAAAATGCGCTTTACCACTGAGCATTCCGTTTCTGTTCACGACTCTGTGTGCAGGTACTTTTGGTGTGATTTGAAAGGATGCATTCATGGCCCATCCAACCATTCTTGCACTCATCTTTGTTCCGAGATAAGATGCAATGGCACCGTAAGAAGTTACACGCCCTTTGGGTATTTGACGAACTACATCATACACATCTTCAAAAAAGGAGTTCTCTTTTTTGATCTCAGGTAATGCAACAGGTTTTTTGGAAGATATTTTTTTTGAGGTCAATGTTAAAAGAATTTCAATAAAGTTATCTGATTTTATTAAAACGCTACTCAGATGTCTGGGCCGTAATTATTGCAGACCTCTTTGGTTCGGGAACATTTTCATAATCGTAGGGGCAATGCCTACAACCATGACCGCAGCAAAAGCCTTTTTCGAGATGATATTTTTCTGTCAATACCATATAGTGGTCATCATCATAATAAAAATCTTCGCCTTCAATTAATGCTGTGCTCACTGATCAGTTGTTTTAAAATTTCATCTTTTTTAATGGGTAGATTTTTGTTTATCCTGAATTGCAAATAATGAATACGATTACTTTTTGCAATATCCAAACTCTCGTAATACGTTTTGATGGACAGTTCTTGAGAAATTTCCGGATCGGCATAAACGTCATCTGTATCCTCTAACAACTCTAATTCAAATAAGTTGATAACTGTTTTGGTAAATTTATACAGATCGGGGCTATCTGTTTTTAAATGAATCAAACCATTCGGGATCAATATCTGTTGATATAAGCGTAAAAATTTAGGATGCGTTAATCTTTTCTTTGCTTTGGATAAACGCAATTGCGGATCGGGAAATGTGATCCAGATTTCACTCACTTCAGCTGTATCAAAATAATCTGTCAACTGATCAATGATAGTACGCACAAAAGCGATATTATATAAACCGGCATCCAGCGCAGTTTTTGCGCCACGCCATATACGGTTGCCTTTAATGTCAATGCCGATAAAATTTCTTTCAGGATATAATGTACCGAGACCAACTGCATATTCTCCTTTGCCGCAGGCTAATTCAAGTGTAATGCTGTTATCATTTTTAAAATACTCTTTCCATTTTCCTTTCATCCATTTCGGATGTTCTAAAACGTTAGGAAAAGTCTTGATGGCCTCGAAGCGGATTAATTTTTTATGTCCCATGAAGCATCAAAAGTAATGCAGGCAGATAAATAACAAAGCCCTCGAAGTAAAAACTTCAAAGGCCTTAAAACACCGAAATAAGAAAGCTGTAGGGGTAGGAGTCGAACCTACACGAGGAAGTTAGCTGCAACACAAAGTCCGGTGGTCAACCCCGGTCTTTCTTGCGAAAGGCTCTATGTTACGTTTATCCTGGATTCCTCACCCCCGAGACGAGAGGGCATGTCTGCCAAAAGTTTCATCACCCCACAGTATAAAGAACTATTCATTCTTGTTGATAGATCAAAATTAGGGTAATGGCAGTATTTATGAATAATTTTTAAATAAAATTTTCAAAATATAGATAATATTCAAATAAAATGTATTAATATTGAATAATTATTAAAAACAGATAAAAAATGGCTTCCAAATTAAATCTTGACAAACTTGATTTCCAGATCATCCAGGAGATGATGGAAAATGCTGAGATTTCTTATGCTGATCTCGGCAAAAAATTATTTGTTTCCGGCGGAACAATTCATGTACGTATAAAAAAACTCGAAGAGCAAAAAGTAGTTAAAGGTAGGAAATTAGCCGTTGATTTAAAATCTTTAGGCTATGATGTTATTGCGTTTATAGGAATTTATTTGGAAAAAAGTTCTTTATATGATTCCGTAGCCAAAGAATTAAAGAAGATACCTGAAATTGTGCGCTTGAATTATACAACCGGCAATTACAGCATGTTTGCTGAAATTGTTTGCAAAGACATTCAGCAATTGAGACATGTGCTGCATGATAAATTACAAAACATCAAAGGGATTGAAAGAACTGAAACTTTTATTTCTTTGGATGAAAGCTATAGTCGTAATGTTGTGGTAACAGACGGGATCTGATATTAATTTTAATTGATTGAACAATATGAACGCATCTTCATTTAATCTAATTGATGTGATCGCTGTTTTTCAAAAGCGGTGGAAATCAATCGGCATTTTTATTATCATTTCATTGGCAGTAACAGGCATTGCGCTTTTAATTGTTCCAAAATTTTATCGTTCCACAACGGTGGTTGTTCCCGCAAGCCCTGTTTTAGCAGATAAGGCAAGATTGTTTAACACAAATATTCAAAACCTCTATTCATTTTTTGGTAATGGAGATGATGTAGAAACATTAACGGGTTTTGCAAAATCCGATACGGTTTACTATACATTGATCGATGAGTTTAAGCTGATTGCTTATTATGAAACGAGAGGCGAGAATGAAAGTGTTAAAAGAAAAAATACGCTGAAACTTTTAAAAAAAGATATTGATATCGCAAAAACGGAATTCAATCAGTTGAAGATAATTGTTTGGACAAAAGATAAAACACTTTCTGTAAAAATCGCCAACCGCATCATCGATATCATTCAGCAAACTGAACAGAATATGTGGAAGCAGATGTACCAAACCAGTCTCGATAAAACCAACGAATCAATAACAGATTTAGAAAAGCAGTATGCAAATATTTCCGACAGTATTTCTGTTGAAAATAAATCCTTTAAAAAGGAAATGCTTGAAACTCAGCGCCAGTCTGCATTAGAGCAGATCAAACAATATCAAAAATCAGCCAATGAATTGAAGCTGGCTATTGCTGCAACGCCGCCGGCATTGTATATAGTTGAAAAAGCAATTCCATCCGCCTCGGCAGATAAACCCATAATAGTAAATGTTTTGCTTATTGTTTTATTTGCGAGTGCCGTATTCGGAATGATTGCTGCGTTGGTGTATGAAAGAAAGCAGTCAGACCGATAATGTTTTTTTTAAAACGATATGATCGTTTATTTATCACTGCTGCACTGATTTTTATCATCAGTTTGATCATTGCCCTGTTTACCCATAAATTTTTATGGCTGGTCATTCCTTTTATCTGGATATTGTTTCCATTTGTTTTTAAATATACTGTTTCTTTCACGGAACAATTATTCTGGTTGATGATCATTGTTTTGCCCTTATCAACGGAATTGAATGTCACCGATTCACTCGGTCTTGATTTTCCTGATGAACCATTATTAATGTTACTGACCGGAATTTTTGTTGTTAAATGTATTTATACTCCGGAAATATTTCCATCTGCAATCATTAAACAACCACTCTTTTTAATTTTAATAATTTATTTAGCCTGGATATTGGTCTGCTGTTTTTTTTCTGTTGACCCTATTTTATCAATCAAATTTTTTCTTGCAAAAACCTGGTATATCATTCCGTTTGTTTTGCTACCTCAAATTATTTTGCGGTCGCAGGATGATTTTAAAAAATTGGCAGTTTATTTAGTATTGCCCATGCTGTTTGTTGTGATTCAGGCATTGATTCGGCATTCGTTCTATGGCTTTTCTTTTGAAGGTATCAAGCAGGTGCTTGATCCTTTTTTCAGAAACCATGTAAATTATTCTGCCATGCTGGTTTGTTTTTTGACTGTTGCGTGGAGTTTACAAAAACTTACTCCTAAAAGTAATCGATATTCAAAGTGGATCAATGTGGGAATAGCTATCGGCCTGATTGGCCTATTATTTTCTTACTCACGTGGTGCATGGACTGCATTGATACTCGGAGCTGTTGCAGGTATCATCATTCACTATAAAAAAATAAAACTCTTTATTGCCCTCTTTATTTCCTTTTTAATGCTTTCTATTGGTTGGCTATATTTCAATGATAATTATTTAAAATTCTCGCCAGATTATCAGCATACCATTTTTCATACAGATTTCAGTGAACATTTGCAGGCAACCTTAACACTCAAAGATGTTTCTAATGCAGAAAGATTTTACCGATGGGTGGCTGCTGCCAGGATGATTTCTGAAAAACCCATGACGGGATTCGGCCCTAATAATTTTTATAATAATTATAAGCCATTTGCTGCCAATATTTTTAAAACATGGGTTAGCAATAATCCGGATCATTCCTCAGTTCATAATTATTTTCTGCTAATAGCATTGGAACAGGGAATCCCCGGATTGATTTTATTTTCGGCCCTTCTTTTCGGGATGATCATCAAAACCCAACAATTATATCATCAATTACACAATGCTTTCTATAGAACTATCGCAATGAGTGTTGGGATGATTTTGATAATGATTGCAACTGTAAATTTCTTAAGTGATTTAGTGGAAACAGACAAAATAGGGAGTTTATTCTGGCTCAGCCTCGGGGTCATTTTTTTGTTGGATGAGAAATTGAGAGAAGAAAAACAGTCGATCGCCTGAAAATGGCACAACTTGAAAGTCTAACGGACTGCAACAGATAATATTTACATCCTTTTTAACCTGTTCTACCGAAATATTATCTTTTTTACCGAATAATCGTAATGCAAGGCAACATTAGCAGCATTCTTGCAATCATTAATGTATTACGCATTAAACTTTTGTAAATACAAAAAGTCCTAACAACAGTAAATGTTTTGTTTATGAAAAATTTATTTTTCTTTCCGTTTGTTTTGTTAGCAATGATTTTCCTGATCATTTATGCCTATTGGCCCGAAAATAAAAGTGAGATAAAAAGAGTTTGATCATTACCCTATTGATTATGTAGGGTTTATGAGATAAATTTATTTTACTTTTCGTCCTTTCCAATAATAAGAGCCGAATTTCCCCAACCATCCTGCTGTTACTGTATAGGCAATATGCAGCGGCTGCAATAAAGGAAGCTTCCAGACAAGTGGCTGATTGAAAAATCTTCCTACAGGTATCACAAACAATAATTCCACCAGAGATTTTAGCGAAAGAAAAGCCAGCCAAAATAAAAAAAGCATTGGATAAAACAATGACAGAAAAGGCATCACAAACAATGACAGATTAAAAAAATAAACCAATACAAGCACCCAGAAAATGCTTTTGTCTTTAAATTGATCTGCTTTACTTGCCCATCGTATTCTTTGATTAATAAAACTTTTCCAATCCGCCATTGGATCTGTTGTAACAATCGCAGCTTTCGAAAATAAAAACTCAATTTGGGAAGGAAATTTTTGTTTTATCTTGTTCATCAGCAACATATCATCTCCACTTGCAATCATGTCAATTCCTTTAAAACCATTCACTTCAGCAAAAACGTCTTTGCGGTAGGCAAGATTGGCACCATTGCACATACTATGAAAACCTGCCGAAACAGAGGCTGCAGTTATGCCCTGCAGGGTCATAAAATCTAAACATTGAAAAGTTGAAATAACGGTACCATTGTTACAGAATGCAACCGGCGCAGCAACAAAAACAGGATCTTTTTGTTGAATGATCGCAGCAAATGATTCAATCCATTTTTCTGTCATCATGCAATCTGCATCTGTTGTAATGATCCAATTGCCGGTGGCAATTTGTATGGCCTTCTCTATTGCTTTTTTCTTGTAAGAATTAAGTGCTTTACCATCTGCATCGTCTGCAAGACGGATTAATTTCAGATTTACAAACTGTTTTTGTAATTGCTGCACAATTTCACTTGTTTGATCTGTTGAATGATCATCAACAACAATCACTTCAAATAAATGTGCAGGATATTTTTGCCGGAAGATTGATTGCAAACAAACTGCGATTTTATCTTCTTCATTTCTTGCAGGAATGATGATGGAAAAATTAGTCAGCGGTTTAAATGAAACAGGGACCAAAAAAGGATGTAATTGCAAAAACCATTTTCTGTACAGCAAAATAATTATTGCATACGGAATGAACAGAGCAACAGTAAACCATAAATAAATGCTTAACCACATTATAGCAAAGTAAACAATTTAACGGCGAATCAAAACAGCAATATCATCCGCATATTTTGTTTTTAAAAGCTGATGGCCTGTTTCCAATTCTTTAAGAGTAATAAAACTTTTCAGGTTTTTTTGGAACCTCAATCCGTATTTTGTTACAATAACGCGATCGTATTTTCCAAAAAGCATATCCACCTTTATTTTTCTATCTGTAATTATTTTTTTCAGGAAATGCAAATTGGGATTGAATTTACGCATGGTTGTCCATCTTTTATAAAGCAGTTGCCTCGATGCATTATCGTCGAGATAAAAATGCACAAAATTAAAAATGCTTTTATTTAATAGCCTCATTTTTGAAAGCAGCTTCATTAAACCAAACACCCAGGTTGGATGATTCATTGTATAAGCAAAGAGTTTATTGCCAATAATAGTTCGTGTTGAAAGATTTTGCCAGAAAGTGTGATGAAGCCCATCAGGCGCTATTAAAATTAATTTTTCAATTCGCTCCGGAATTACCTCAAGCAATTGTAGTGCAACCCTTCCACCCATGCTATATGCAAGTACACTGAAGTGCTTTGATGCAGAACCTGTTATTTGATCTATGATGATAATCAAATCTTCAGCAGTAAATAACAGGGGCTCTTTCCATTCAGTTCCTCCATGAAAAGGAAGATCTAAAGCAAAAACAGTGTATTCATCATTCAAAACCCCATCAAGAAAGGCGAATGTTTCCGAATCTTCTCCATAACCGTGAAGGCATAATAAAATAGAATGGCCTTCCCCAAAACGGCGATAGCTGAATATTGAGTTTTTGTATATGATCGACTTTGTTTTCAATTCTTTGAAATCCAATCTTACAAAAAATTAACGAAGGAATACTTGGTAATTTGATAAAGATACACCAATTTTGAAATTAGTTGCATAACTAACTATATGCCAAACAACCAATTTAAAAGAGGAGAACTCTACAGCGTTATCAACGGGATGGCTTCAACCGCTGTGGCAAGAAGATTGCAGAAAAACTTTCGTCAATCAGGTCTGGAGATCACCATTGAACAATGGAGTGTCTTATATCATCTCTGGAAAGAAGATTGCTTAAGCCAGCAGGAATTATGCAACCGAACATTCAGAGATAAACCCAGTATCACTAGGTTGATCGATAATCTCGAGAAACAAAAATTGGTAAAACGTACAGCTTCAAAGACAGACAGAAGGATCAATTTGGTTTGTTTAACAGATGCTGCAAAAGAAATGCAGCAAGTGACTATTGATATAGCCAACCAAACAATGAACGAAGCATTGGTAGGAGTAGTAAAGGAGGATATTGAAACTGTAAAGAAAGTATTTCAACAGGTATTTGATAATCTCATATAAAATTTTAACTAATAAAATTTCTGTCATGTCAACCACATCACAACAAACCACTGCATTGAAAGGCGGCGAATGGTTAATTAAAGAAAGTAATCCATTCGAAACTTTTATTCCGGAAGATTTTGATGAAGAACAAAAAATGGTAATGGATATGTGTCAGCAATTTCTGGACACTGAAATATATCCTGCCCTGGAACGCATTGATAAATTAGAACCCGGATTAATGCCATCATTATTAGAAAAAGCAGGAGAGCAGGGCTTGTTATCAACATCATTTCCTGAAATATATGGTGGACTGGGTAAGGATTTTATCACATCAACCATCGTAAATGAAGGATTAGGTGGTGGTCATTCTTTTTCTGTTGCTGTTGCAGCACATACTGGAATCGGCACATTGCCCATTTTATATTTCGGAACAGAAGCACAGAAACAAAAATATATCCCCAAATTGGCAAGTGGTGTTTGGAAAGGTGCTTATGGTTTAACAGAACCTAATAGCGGAAGTGATGCATTGGGTGCAAAAACTAATGCAAAGCTGAGTGATGACGGAAAATATTATTTATTGAATGGACAGAAGTGTTGGATTACCAACGGCGGTTTTGCCGATGTGTATACAGTGTTTGCTAAGATCGATGGCGACAAGTTTACCGCATTTATTATTGAAAGAGGCTTTGAAGGATTTACGCAAGGGCCCGAAGAACATAAAATGGGAATCAAAGGATCGTCTACCGTTCAATTATATTTTCAGGATTGCAAAGTACCCGTAGAAAATATTTTAGGAGAAATAGGTAAAGGACATATCATCGCATTTAATATTTTAAACATCGGTCGTTTGAAATTATGCGCTGCAACTTTAGGAGGAAGCAAAAGAGCAACTACAACTTCTGTTCAATATGCAGCAACACGCGAACAATTCAAAATGCCAATCGCAAAGTTTGGAGCTATCAAACATAAATTGGCAGAGATGGCTATCCGTATTTGGGTATGTGAAAGTGCATTGTACCGTTCTGCAAAATGGATCGATGATAAAGAAGTTGCTTTAGAGAAAGAAGGAGAAACAACCGAAAAAGCTTTATTGGGTGCTGCCGAAGAATATGCTATTGAATGTGCTATGCTGAAAGTATTTGGAAGTGAGGTGTTGGATTTTGTTGTGGATGAAGGTGTACAAGTGCATGGTGGTAACGGTTTCAGCGATGAATACATTATCAGTAAAGCCTACAGAGATTCGCGTATCAACAGAATTTATGAAGGAACAAATGAGATCAATCGTTTATTGACTGTTGACATGGTTTTAAAACGTGCTATGAAAGGGAAATTAGATTTGATGGGACCTGCAATGGCTGTTCAAAAAGAATTAATGAGCATTCCTGATTTTGGTAATGAAGATGAAGGGGCATTTGCAAAAGAGAAAAAATATATTGCCAATTTTAAGAAAGCAATATTGATTGTTGCAGGTGCTGCCGTTCAGAAACTAATGATGCAATTAGATAAGGAGCAAGAAATACTCATGAATATTGCTGACATGGCCATTGAAGTATATCATGCAGAAAGTGCATTGCTTCGTGTTGTTAAATTGACAGAACAGCGTGGTGAAGCTGCAACCACTTTAGAAATAGATATGATGCGCACTTATTTGTATGATGCTGCGGATAAGATCAACAAAGCGGGTAAAGATGCATTGAACAGTTTTGCCGATGGTGATGAATTGAGGATGATGCACATCGGTTTAAAACGGTTTACAAAAGTAGAACCGTTTAATACAAAAGATGCCCGCAGAAGAATATGTGCCAAATTATTAGAAGAAAATAAATATTGCTTTTAATAATATTTAGTTTAAAGGCCTTCAGCATGAAAATTGCTGAAGGCTTTGTTATTTTTATATATCCGGATGGTGCAATCATAAATTGAATAACTTAGCCTCTGTATTTATGAAATCTCTAAAGAACGATAATAACAGAAGAACATTCTTATTCATCAAATCAGAATACAAACTCATCAAGATTAATTTGAGTGATGTTTTATTTTTATCGGGCCTGAGAGATTACACGCAGATATATATGAAAGGAAAAGCTTCGCCGCTTACCACTTTGCAAAATTTAAAACAATTCGAGAGTAAGTTACCGGAAGATAATTTTATCCGCGTTCATCGATCTTACATTGTATCACTAAATCATATTGATTCTATCAGCAGGAATGAAATAAGTATCGCCTCACATTATACTATTCCGGTCGGGAATGCATATAAACAGGCGTTTGATGAAATGGTAGAAAAAAACTCTTAGCATTTGCTAAGAGTTTTTTATTTATTTTATTATTTTAAAACTATCGAGTTCTTGAAGAGTAACACTCGGAAGTTTCTTGTTCGTTATTTTTTCTAAGACAAGATTGCCAATTTTTTCTGCATCTTCTTTGGTCGCAAATCCTTTTTTGCCTTGAATTCCGGGTATTATATCCTGATGAATCAATGAAGTGTCATTTGCTGTTATATCATATCCCCAACCGATAGGGGTTTGATACGTTTTTACTTTTAATTCAACTTTGCCTTGCTTTGCAATATTGCTGTTCTTGCTGAATTTGGAAAAAATAAAAACAAGCACTGCAATTGCAAAAACAATATAAATCCAGTATTTCTTAATCATTTGCATTATAATCATCAGCAGGGAACCATTCGTCATAGTCATCAAAAGAAAGTGTACCGCTTTTTCCTGTGCCTACAAACCCTCTTTTCAAATTAAGAAAACTCCAGCTAACAGCTCCTTGTCTTGCAGTACGTTCATAAGAAGTTTTTCTTGCCCAAAGATCAGTGGCAAAGTCATATTCCCATGTTTTTGCAGTAACAGATCCGTTTTGTCCGCAAACAAGATAGGCCTTCCAAACCCCGCTATTAGGCATGACCAGAGAAACGGCATGATCTCTTACAATATCAGTATAATCATCATCATAATTATCAGCACTTGTATTGGCAATATCTCTTAATTGAGACCATCCTGTTGTAGGATTGTAACGCCAGAAATCATGTAATTCGGTTCCATTGTTTGTTCCTGTAACAATATATGCAGAAGTATCGTTGAATGTGGTAAATGCAACAGAACCTGAACGTTTATTACCTGGAATATTGGTGATTGGTGTCCATGTATTTGCTACAGGATCCAATTTCCAAAAATCTTTTAACCAGCTACCATTATAACCGGTTCCTAAATAACCATAACTGCCGATTGTAAATGCTACGGCATCATATCTTGCACCTGTTCCCGGCCCCTGAATATCGGGTAAACTTGCTTTTTGAAGCCAACCATTTGTTGCGGGATTGTATTCCCATGTATCTTGAAAATATTGCGGGGTTGTTTTTGGATTATAACCTGTAGCAACATAGCCTTTTGTACCAATGGAAAAACCAACACCTGAATGTCTTGCCACACCTGGTAAATATGCTTTTTGGGTCCAGTTGTTTTTTACTGGATCAAATTGCCATAGATCCGAAAGACATGAGTCATTGCTCGAATTATATCCTGCAGCAATATAACCGGTATCACCTATCACAAAAGACACGGCTCCGTTTCTTGGCCAACCGCCAATTTGAAAGCGTTGTACCCAATTACCACTTGTTAAAGGAGAAGTGGATGATTTCGAACAGGAAACCGTAATTAAAATAATACTTGCCGAAAGAAAAAATAGATTTTTCAAGTGCTTCATCTTAGAAATTTTGAATGAAATTATTTGGCGGGCTTATCGCTAAATCGTTAAAATGGATTTTCGAGAATATTTTAACGATAAACAACCGAACTTTGTCTGCCAATGTTTTTGGCAAGATAAAATTTTATTCTTTGATATACCAAAGAAAATTGAATATATATTTGTTCTTTGTATTTGCAGACAAAATAGTGTAACTGGTAGTTGTAAGCGGTTTATTTATCCATCGTAACAATTTTCTAACAGCCACCATTTCTATTATTGCGTGTTATAAAATCAGATTCACCACATTAAAGAGTATTTTGAACGAATGACTAAATTTTTTCTCACAATATTATTATTGTCTGCTTCTGTGTTTTTCATCGCTTCATGTACGAAGCCTGATATTCAATTTGGTCAAGAGCTCATCAATATAAGCAATACACAAATTGTGATGGTGGATACTTTCTCCCCCAAATTATCTACAGTTTATATAGATTCTTTTGTTACATCCGGAAAAGGAACAGGCCTAACAGGCGGATACACTGATCCGGTATTCGGGGCAATATCTTCACAGTCATATTTAGAATTAAATCCGCCGCCTTATAATAAAGATTATACAGGAACAGGAAGTTCTATTTATGATAATACGATTTATGATTCTCTTTCTTTGATTTTAAAATTAGATAAAGGAAGTTATTATGGCGATACGACCAAACAAATTCAAATAAACGTTCACCGGCTATCTGAATTAATGACGCCTCCTAATAATGGATCAGTTTTTTACAACGTAAATACAACAGCAGTATTTCCGACACCACTCGGTTCGGCATCCTTCCTTATTTATCCTGCACGTACTGATACTGTAGCCATTAGATTAAGCGATGCATTAGGAACCGAACTCTATAATAAATTAAAAAATTCGAATGATGTTGATATGCAGAATTCGACTAATTTTTTATTGTATTTCAATGGCCTTAGAGTCAGCAGCCCGGCATTAAGCAATTTAGCCATTGGTTATAAGGATAGTGTTATCATGCGTTTGCATTACAGAAAATTTGGTATGTATGTAACCAATGAACATGTAGATTTCACTATTGGAAATGTTGCACATCAGTACAGTAATATTGCAATTGACAGAACAGGAACACCTCTTGCCGGCATCAATTCTGTGAACAGAGAAATTCTTTCAGAACAAACAAATAACATCAGTTATATGCAGGCTATTACCGGAACGATGGTAAAAATCACCTTTCCGAGTTTATTCGATGCCCACGGCTTACCCAATTTTGTAAAGCTGATGAGTGCTCAATTAATAATCAGGCCTATGCAGAGCTCTTATCGTACCTATCCTTTACCGCCTCAATTGCGATTGTCTGTAACAACTACTGCCGCAAATGCAATCGGTAACGATATCGTATTTACGGGCGCCACTGCATCAACACAATATGGAAATTTAGTTATTGATTATATAACCGGAATTAATACGGCATATACGTATGACCTGACTGCTTATTTCAAATCTTTGCTGTTAAGCAATACCAGTTATTTTCCGGGAAGCCACAACGGTTTGTTATTATCTCCGCCAAGTAATTCTTTTGAAACAAAATTCAACAGGGCTATTTTCGGAAATAATGTTAATACTTTAGGCAAATTGGAATTACAAATTTATTACGGTGCCGTACAATAATATATTCTTAAGAGACATGAAAAGAATTGGATTAAGTATATTGATATTTTTTGCGGCAACATTAGCTGTTTCAGCTCAGAACAATCCTTCACCCTATTCCATATTGGGAATCGGTGATATTGAAACGAGTTATTTTGACAGATCTGCAGGTATGGCTAACACCGGGCTTAGTTCATCATCCAACAGATTTTTTTATCATGCTAACCCTGCTTCTTATTCTAATCTCGATAATCATTTCTTTACGGCCGAAATAACAGCCCGATACAAATACTCGACTTATTCAGGTAACAGTTTAACATCTACCAGCAATAATACTGCTTCCGATCTTCAGTTTAAAAAAATGGCTATTGCCATAAGAGCAAGGAAACATTGGGTTGTAAGTGCTGGTCTGCTTCCATTTAGCACATCAAACTATTCTTTTACTTCACCTAAAGCAATATTAGGAACGCCTTATTCTACTTCTGCTTATTATCAAGGTTCGGGAGGACTGAGTCAGGTATTTATCGGTAACAGTTTTGCTATTACAAAAAACTTGTCTGTCGGCATTCATTCTGCATTTTTATTCGGACACATGCAGCAAATCGAAATAGTTAACCCGGGTCTTATCGACAGTGCTTTGACGACAGCTAAAAATATTTATTATAATAATCCATACTTCAAATTTGGTCTTCAATACAAGAAAAAAGTTGCATCAAATGTTCAATTAGGATTTGGAGCAACCGGTTCTCTACAAACAAAATTGCGCAGCAATACAGCCGTACTTGTTCAAGAGGGTACTGCATCTATAAGTATTAATGATAATTATAGCAATGATTATTACAAGTTGCCGTATATGTACAGCGCAGGTCTATCAGCCATAATAAACGATAAATATACTTTTGCAGCCGATTACAATTATCAGGGATGGAATTATTTGAATTATACGGGCGTAGGATACAGGCTTACCAACAGCAACAGATACAGCGTTGGTTTTGAGTATTCGAAAAAATTGCGCTATCGAGACCTGTCATTTGAAAAATATTTTATGCAGGCAGGGTTGTTTTACAATAACTCTTACCTGATCCTCAGCACACAACAGATAAACGGCTATGGTGGAACAATCGGAGGCGGCTTTAATTCATTGAAAGGCCTTTCTTTAATGGGAACTTTGGAAGTAGGGCAGAAGGGCACAATAGCCAATGGACTAATCAAAGAAAATTATGTGCAATTCACCATCGGTATCAGTTACAGAGATTTTTGGTACACGAAGATTAAACGCTACGATTAAAATAATAAGTGAAAACATATTCGTATCAGGGAAGCAATTCATTTTGTTTCCCTGATTTTTTTAGATGAATGCTATCAAAATGATTTTTATTACTTTCATAGTATGAAGATCAAATTGCTGATTGCCTGTATTGTTATTTCATCCTGCCTGATTGCTCAGAATACCACACCAACTTATTGGTTAGGTAAATCAACGGGGAAGTTACCATCACTCGCTTATGGATTGGGAGACGACAGATTAGGCGGTGCCAAAATGGGATTTGTGGATACGAATATTGTTTTCAAGATTATCGATAGCACCAGTGCTATGTATGAAGTGCAGCTTTCTAAAAATCATACTGCATTCATTGAAAAATCTTTTATTAAAAAAGATTCAACCATAAAAGAGAAATTATTTTATTTATCCAATTCATGGAAAGTACAGGGTGTTGACAGTATCGGTTATGATGTTCTGTCGATTAATTTAGACGAAAGACTTCCTTATAAAAGTTGGATGGAAATAGAACCATCAAAGATCATTTTTGAAATTTATGGCGTACAAAGCAATACAAACTGGATCACACAACTTTCCTCTGTAAAAGAAATAAAAAATGTTTATTACAATCAGGTGGAAGATGATGTATTAAGAGTTACAATAGAATTAAAGCATGAGCAGCATTGGGGTTACAGCGTAGCGTATAACAATAAGAACTTGGTGATAAAAGTTAAAAGGCAACCGCAAATATTATTGCTGAAGAATTTAAAAATTGCGATTGATGCAGGACATGGCGGAACCAATGCCGGCGCCAGCGGCTTAAAAACAAACGCTTCAGAAAAAATAATCACTTTAAAGTTTGCAAAAGAGCTTGAAAAATTATTACGCAAACAAAAAGTAAATGTGGTAATGACAAGAAAAACAGATACCACTTTTGATAATAAGGACAGGGTATTGTTTTTACAACAAGAGAACCCTGATGTATTGATCAGCTTGCATTTGAATTCATCTGCCAATGTTTTGGTAAACGGCAGCAGCACTTATTATAAACATATAGGCTTCCGGCCTTTGACTGAAAATATTTTGAAGCGCATGCTTGAAATAAAAATGAACGAGTTTGGCAATGTGGGCAGTTTCAATTTTACATTGAATGCACCAACCGATTTTATAAACTGTTTGTTGGAGATAGGATTTTTAAGTAATGAAGCAGACGAGAAAAAAATTCTTGACCCTAAATTTCAGGCAGCAGTGGCAAGACAAATCGTAAGTGGATTGAATGATTGGTTGAAGGATGTAAAAAAATAAAATTATAGGTATAAAAATAAAAAAGCGACTTATTTATTAAGTCGCTTTTTTGTTTATGAATTATTTCTTCAACCATCTTTCAAAAAATTCGTAAGTGCGCAGCATTTGATCGATACGTTGACGATTATTTCCACTTCTTGTTAATTCATGTGTGCCACCCGGATGACGAACATACTCAACAGGCCTTCCTAAAACTTTTAAACTTTTATATAGCATCTCACCCTGAATAGTTCCTGTTCTCAAATCATTTTCACCATGAAAAATAATATAAGGTGTTGTGATATTTTGAACATAAGTGATGGGAGATTCTCTTTGTAAAATGGGTTTTACTTTTTCTTCCCATGGATAACCGCCAAAATAATTCGGCACTAAACGCCATGCATTTCCTTCGCCAAAAAAAGTATTGAGATCGTATACACCGCGTTGCGAACAGGCTGCTTTAAAGCGATGATCGTGACCAACAATCCAACTCACTAAATAACCGGCATAAGAACCACCGCTGACAACTAATTTACTTGTATCGGTCCAACCTTCTGCAACTGTCTTATCCAATGCAGTTAATACATCGCTTGTGGGCCCTGTTCCCCAATCGTTGATATTGCCGCGTAAAAAATCAGCACCATAGCCACCGCTGCCTCTCGGATTGCAATAGATCACGCCATAACCCTTTGCACAGAAGTACTGAAACTCATGCCACATGCTGCTTTCGCCTGGTCCCCACATGGCAGATGGACCGCCGTGAATGTCTAATAACAAAGGATATTTTTTTCCTGCTTCATAATTAATTGGTTTCATCACCCAATATTCAACCACCATTCCTTTGTTATTAGTGAATGAATGTTTTTCCGGAGCTGATAATTGTTTTGCCTGCAACCAATCGTAATTAAAACTGCTGATGCGTTTTGCATTTTTCATTTGTGCATCTGCTACATATAATTCATAAGGATTTGCTGCTTCTGTTTTTGCATACACAATAGTTTTTGCTTTTACATCAAAACTATTGGCGCCAAAATCATAATCTGATAAACGTTCTACTTGTTTTGTTTGTACATTAATCTTATAAACTGGTGCACCGCCGTTACTTTGTGCATTGGTGTACAAATATTTTTCATCAGCACTCCAAATTAAATTGCCTTTGTTCCTGTCTAAATTAATGGTGATCATATCTTTTGCAGAACCACTCAATGGCATGATATTTAATGAAGGGACATCAACAAAAGAAGTAAGTCCTGATTGAAATGCTAACCATTTCCCTGATGGTGAAAGAGATGGGTTACTGAATCTTTTTCCTGCAGCGCCTAATAATAAATGCAGATTATTTCCATCAGCATCGGCAATAAAAATTTCATTTTCCAAAGAACGATCCGGATGCTCTGTTGAATCTATATCCCCTGAAATAATTAATTGTTTTCCATCGGGTGTAAAATCAACAGAAGCATAACGATAAAATCCATGTGTTAATTCAGCAGGAGTTGCATTTTGTTTTGCGTCAACAATAAAAAAATGATTGAAGCTGATCTCGTTTGAAGTAGTTGATTCTTCCTGAAACTGAAGCTTGGTAAGCACTTTGGCTTTTTTTTCTTTTTCGTTATTTTCTAAATAAGCTCTTATTTCTTCGATGTTTCCGTCCGCATCAGCTTTTGCTGAATTTAATTTTAAATTTTCATTTTTATCAAATCCGGGTTTTTCATAAGGCCATTTAGGAACTTCTTTTTTAGGATTGAGAACAGAGTCTCTTAATAAATCTTTTAGTGAAATGTTAGATGAAAAAATAACTCTCTTTCCATCGGCAGTCCATTTGGGGGTACCTGCGCCGTATCTGAATTTTGTAAGCTGAATGGCCTCACCCCCATCCAATGACAATAAAAATATCTGCGGCTTGCCATCTGCCAAACGGACAAAGGCCAATTGTTTTCCATCGGGGCTCCATGCAGCTTGTGAAGAACCTTCTTTTGTAGTGGTTAATTGTTTTGGCGATGAGGAGCCATCTGTTGTCACTTCATAAATCTGATTCACATATTTAAACTCGCCTTTATTATCTGTATCGGCTTCAATAGACGTAACAGTAAATACAGCTTTACTTCCATCATTATTTAATGTAATCCCGTTAATGGCTTTCACATTTAAAAGATCGGTCACTTTTATTTTTTCTTTTGCGGTTTGCGCAAAAAGAATAAATACAAATAAAGTGGTTGACAGGACAAGAATAATTTTCTTCATAGCAGTTAATTGAAACCTCAAAATACAAATTCCCTATTTACGAAATGAATAAAATGATGAATGAAAAATAAACTACCCAAAAGCCTTTTGTATTTTTAATGCCTAAAACTATTTTATGAGCGAATTAATAAAAGAATTCAATGATTACCGTGCTAGAATGAATGAAGTGATTTTGAGTAAAGACAATCTGGTGATGAAACGTTTATGGAATTTAGATACGAATACGTATGAAGACGGAGCACTGGATAAAAAAACAAAAGAAATGCTGGGATTGGTTGCCAGTATGGTATTGCGTTGTGATGATTGTATCAAATATCATCTGGGAAAAAGTCATGAGTTGGGCATAACAACAGAACAGATATATGAAATTTTTGCTGTAGCCAATATTGTAGGCGGCACGATTGTAATTCCACATACCCGAAGGGCTGCAGAATATTGGGAAGAATTAATAAAAGCCCAATAATCCAATATTTCTTGTTAGATGATGTTTAAACAAATAAATTTGCAGGATATATCCAAGTTATGAGTGAAACATTGATTGCGCCAACCCTCACTGCCAAAGATTTTGCCACCGATCAGGAAGTTCGTTGGTGTCCCGGTTGCGGTGATTATTCCATTCTTGCACAAGTGCAGAAAGTGATGCCTACATTAGGTATCCCGAAAGAAAATGTAGTTGTTATTTCAGGTATCGGCTGCAGCAGCCGTTTTCCGTATTATATGAATACATTCGGGATGCACTCTATTCATGGACGTGCAACTGCTGTCGCCAGCGGTTTAAAAGCTGCCAGACCTGAATTAAGTGTTTGGATCGTTAGCGGTGATGGGGACAGTTTAAGCATTGGCGGTAATCATACCATTCATTTGCTGCGCAGGAATTTTGATGTAAATATGTTGGTGTTCAATAACCAGATTTATGGTTTGACAAAAGGGCAATATTCTCCTACTTCAGAAGAACATAAGGTTACCAAGACCTCACCTTACGGAAGTATCGATCATCCTTTCAATCCATTGGCATTGGCCATGGGTGCAGATGCAACATTTGTTGCACGCAGTATGGATAGAGATCCAAAACATTTGCAGCAAACATTAATACGTGCCAATGCACACAAGGGATCTTCATTTGTAGAAATCTATCAAAACTGTAATATTTTTAATGATGGCGCTTTTGAAATATTTACTGAGAAAGGAACAAAACAGGAAGAAACATTATTCCTTGAAAGCGGCAAACCATTGATATTTGGTGCCACTCAAAATAAAGGGATCAAGTTGGACGGATTTACTCCTGTTGTAGTTGAATTGGGTAATGGTGTTACGGCCGATGATCTCTGGATCCATGATGATAAAGATTTTTATAAAGCGCAGATTTTGGTAAGAATGTTTGATGATCCGAAAAAAGCGAATCACCTTCCAAGACCATTCGGTGTGTTCTACGAAACCGAAAGGCCTTGTTATGAAGAAGTGATGGCTTTGCAGATCGAAGAAGTGATCACAGCAAAGGGGAAAGGTAACCTCGATAAATTACTTCGGGGAAATGAAGTTTGGGAGATCATATAAAATCAAAATAAAATCGTTTTTAATCTGCCATTCTGTTCTTCAGAATGGCAGATTTATTTTCACTCAACCGATAATAAAAGTTAGAACATTAAAAAAATGGGTGTTTTTCCCGTTGTTTAGTAAATATACTCCTACTACATTTACACAGTTATTTGGTTTTCTAAAGTGTTTTGTTTTTTTATTCATTTTGGGGGTTATATATGCAAACAACGGCGATTTTTTAATCGCTGTTTTTAAAAGACAATAGTAACTAAACATACTCAACGAGGGGGTTTTTGCTTTTATGTAAAAGCAAATACAAACGGCGGCCATTTGGCTGCCGTTATCATTTACAACTAACCCATTACGCTTATTTTGTAATTTGTACCTGATTATGTTATTACAAGTTCATCCGGATAATCCCAATCCACGCCATATTAAAACGATCATTGAATGTTTAAAAGATGGTGGAGTGATCATTTATCCAACCGATACCATTTATGGTTTGGGCTGCGATATCTTTCACATAAAAGCTATTGAAAAGATTTCGCGGATCAAAAATGTGGATTACCGCAAATCACAACTCAGTTTTATTTGTTATGATCTGAGTGATCTGAGCAAATACACAAAAAGTATTTCAACACCGCTGTATCGTATGCTCAAAAGCCATTTACCCGGACCTTATACTTTTATTTTACCTGCCAGTAAGGAAGTGCCAAGATTATTGAAAAGCAAAAAGAGCACCATTGGTTTGCGTGTTCCTTCCAATAATATCGCAAGAGTTATTTTACAGGAATTAGGTCATCCGATATTAAGTGCATCCATGCCGGGAGAAATGGTGGAAGAATATACTGATCCCGAATTGATCTATGAAAACTTTAAAAACCTTGTTGATATTGTTGTGGATGGCGGTATCGGCGGAATGATTCCTTCCACTGTTATTGATTGTACCAATGATGAGTATGAAGTGATACGGCAGGGAGCGGGTGAATGGTCAGAATAATTTTATTTCATTCGGTAAAATATTAAAACTCTTTCTGTGATACTGGCATAAACCGAATTCTTCAATGGCTTTGCGATGTTCAGCAGTACCATATCCTTTATTTTTTTTCCAGTTGTATTGTGGAAATCCATTGTGCAAGTTCATCATCCAATCATCACGATATGTTTTTGCAAGAATACTTGCTGCTGCAATGCTTGCATAAATAGCATCGCCTTTTACAATGCATTGATGTTTTATTTTTTTATAAGGAATGAAACGATTGCCGTCGATCAGTAAAAATTGGGGTTTTATTTTTAATTGATCGATCGCAAGATGCATGGCTTTGAAAGATGCTTTTAAAATATTGATCTGATCTATTTCTGTATGCGAGACCATTCCCACACCAAAAGCAATTGCATTCTCTTCAATCACTTTTCTTAATTCATTTCGCTGTTTTTCTTTAACCTGTTTACTGTCGTTCAATAACGGATGATAAAAATCTTCGGGTAAAATAACTGCTGCGGCAAATACGGGACCGGCATAACAACCACGGCCCGCTTCATCACAACCTGCTTCTGTTAGTTCCTGTTGAAAATATGTTTTTAGTGATGCCATTCGTTCAACAAATATCGTTATGCGAAAACAGATTCTTTATTCTTTCTGCAAAAAAGATAAAACAGAATTGTTGAGCCAATACCTTTGCGACGGAATAAATGTAAAGAAGTATGACTGAAGAACGATCTACAAAAATAATTGCCAACTGGATCTTCATCGGCGTTGCTATGCTGATTGTTCAGGTATTGTTGGGAGGCATCACGAGACTAACAGGCTCCGGATTATCCATCACTGAATGGAAACCAATTGTAGGAACTTTGCCACCTTTGAATGAAACACAATGGCAGCAATCATTTCAGCAGTATCAGCAAATTGCACAATACAAATACCTCAACCATCACTTTACACTCAGTGATTTTAAATTCATTTTTTTTTGGGAATGGTTTCACCGTTTGTGGGCAAGAATGATCAGTATTGTATTTCTTATTCCGTTCATTTATTTTATTATAAAAAAATATTTTAAGCAATGGATGATCATGCCATTGATCATTTTGTTTTTACTCGGTGGCATGCAGGGTGCTATCGGCTGGATCATGGTAAAAAGCGGATTGAATGATGAGAACCTGTATGTAAATCATATTCGCCTTGCCATTCATTTTGTTTCGGCAATGGTATTGATCTGTTATGCGTTGATATTCGGTTTGAAATTAATTATTCCTCAAAAAGATTTTATTAAAGACGCAGGATTAAAAAAATATACAGCGGCTATTCTTGTTGTTGTTATTATACAATTATTTTATGGTGCATTCATGGCAGGAATAAAAGGCGCTGTTGCTGCGCCAACATGGCCGGATATCAACGGTATGATGGTGCCAACCCCATTCTTCAGCGGCGATATAAGTAAAGATCTTTTTTTCAATATCATCAATATACATTTTATACATCGCTCATTGGCATATATCATTTTTGTTTTGATTTTGATCTGGTGGCTGAAAGCAAAAAAACAAAACTCTGTTTCATTCAACAAAGCAAAACATTGGCCAGTGGTTTTTGTATTCGTTCAAATAGTACTCGGCATCTTTGCATTATTAAACAGTCCGAATATTGTGTTGGGACATTTCGGAACATTCGAATGGCTGGCACAACTGCATCAGTTAACAGGAATGCTTTTATTGCTGTCACTGATTTCCGTTTTTTATTTATTGAGATCGAATAAGTGATTTTTTATTTGCCGGGCTCAATTGCTTTCATCAACAGTTGTTGCGTCGCACACTTGTACGTTCCGAAATTCTATTCAGCAAGGGAAATTAAGGCTGCAATAAATTAAAAGCATCTTTTAAAACTTCGATCTTGAATTCTTCTGTTGTTTCTCTGGGTTCACCATCAATATGCAAAGGCGCATATTTTAAATTTTTGATAGTGAGAGATGATGTTTGAAAATACAGAACACTTTTCTTGCTCATATCGTCCACCAATTCACGCAATTTATTATTGCCACGAATTTGTTGTAACAACGCAAAAGGTAATTTGGCCTTACTCATTTTTTGGATAATCACAATATCGAGCAAACCATCATTCAAACTGGCTTTTGGCGCAATGGTCAAATTATTTCCGAACTGGTTACTGTTGGCGATACTGATGGCGAAAGCATCCGTAAAAAAAGAAAAATCATTCATCGATACTTCAAACTGAAACGGATGCGCTTTAAAGAAATTGATCAAACTTTCCTGTGTGTATGTAAATAAACCTCTTGTACTTTTTGCTGCAAAATTGTGTGCCACCTGCGCATCAAATCCCAATCCGCTTAACATGCAGGAATAATGTTCATTGATATAAAATGCATCCACCGGTTTTGTATTGCCCGAAAAAATGATTGAGAGGGCTGCTTCCGGTTTCTTTGGAATATCGGCAGCAAATGCCAAACCGTTACCTGATCCGAAAGGAATGATACCGAATGTTACAGGTAAATGCCTTAGCGCATTAGTAACCTGATTAACAGTTCCATCACCGCCAATAATAACAACATCAGTAAAATGTTCTGTTGTAATTTTTTCTTTTAAAAAATCGTAATCGCCATCAGGATCTGTGGCAGCTATTTCAAAATGAATTTCTCTTGCGGAAGTTTCTCTTTCGATCAATTTTTTTATTCCTTCCTTCTTCGATGTGCCGGAGATGGGATTGATCAGATAAATTATTTTTCTTTCCATCACTTAAATACTTTCATCATCAAATATATTCTAACAAATAATTGTAATTACCATTTTAACAAAGCACTTGCCCATGTGAATCCGCTGCCGAACGCAGCAAGACAAACCAGATCGCCATCTTTTATTTTACCCAACTCCCATGCTTCACATAATGCAATGGGCACAGAAGCCGCTGTGGTGTTACCGTAATGCTGAATGTTGTTATACACCTGGTCATCTCTTAATTTTAATTTTTGCTGAACAAATTGCGCGATTCGCAAATTTGCCTGATGCGGAATAAGCATATTCAGGTCTGATGTTTCATACCCGTTCTTATGTAATGCTTCCATAATTACTTCCGGAAATTTTACCACAGCTTTTTTAAATACGGATGGGCCATCCATGAACGGATAATTCTGCGCTTTGTCGATCATCGCATGACTCATGAACATATCTGAAATTTCTGCATCATCAAAGTCGGCATAATTTTTTGTTCCCCAATGATTGGCATGTGTGCCGGGATTATACATGGCCAATATTTCCGCACTTTCCCCATCGCTGTGCAAATGTGTACTTAAAAGTCCCTGATCATTTTTTTCCGTTGGTTGTAAAACAACAGCGCCTGCACCATCACCGAATATCACAGAAACATTTCTTCCTCTTGTTGAAAAATCCAAACCAAATGAATGTTTTTCAGCACCGATCACTAAAATATTTTTATATGTTCCGGTTCGGATAAATTGATCCGCCACACTTAATGCATACACAAAACCACTGCATTGATTGCGGACATCCAAAGCACCTATCTCTTTCATCTTTAATTCACGTTGTACCAGCACACCGCAACCGGGAAAATAATAATCTGGGCAAATGGTTGCGAACACAATAAAATCAATATCCTGTGCAGTAATACCTGCTCTTTCAATTGCGATCTTGGCCGCTTCAATGCCCATGGTTGTGGTTGTCTCTTCAGTACGATGGGCATACCTTCTTTCTTTGATACCGGTTCTTTCCTGTATCCACTCATCACTGGTGTCCATGAACTTCAGCAGATCGTTATTGGTAAAAATATTTTCAGGTACATACTTCCCTATTCCTGCAATTTTGCTGCGGGGCATAACAATCGTTTTAAATGAAAAGTGAAGATAAGAGAATTTAATTTTGATACACGATAAACAGCTTTGGAAAAAAGCAACTAATTAACAGCATGTAATTGCATGACCGATGAGAGAAAATCAGCAATTTCATGTTGTGGTGTTTTAATATCATGCGAAACAATGGGAGAGCCTAATACATGGTCACCTGCGTTTGGCACTGCAATTATCTTCTTTTTATCATCGGCTGTTCCCAATTGTGTAAACATTTCTTTGATGGCAGAAACTTTTACAACCTTATCTTGATTTTTTTCATCACGGTAATAATATAAAACCAAGGCAGGTTGTTTTATTTTGCTGAAAGTATTTTCATTCATGGTAGTTTCTAATAATTCTTCCAATTCAACTGTTGCTTCCAACCGATATACATCGTTCCAGTATTTTTTATAAGCAGCAGATGCATTTGGAATGGTATTAAACTTAGATTGTTTTACCAATTGTGCAATCTGTAATCCCCAGTGATTATTCAGTAACCAGGCATTTGGATCATTGATGGCAATATTGGGCGATAATAAAATGATTCCTGCTACATCCGGATATTCCGCTGCTAATTGCAAGGCTTCAGTTGCACCGGTTGAAGTACCCATCAATATTACTTTATTGCCTAATTGTTTGCCGATACTATATGCTTCTTTTGAACTTTCCCATAATTTATCTGCTGTAAAATTCACTAATACATCTGTGGTATCAATTCCATGTTCTGCCAATCTTGCTAAATATAAATTACATCCGAATTGTTTGGCAATATTGCGGTGAACAGGATTACCTTCTTCCTGCGATGCACTGAAACCATGCAGATATACAATCGCGTATTCTGTTTTTTGTTTGAGAGAGTCATTTGCCCACACTATTCTTGCTTCATTGTCGGGTTTTAACTTATGTGCAGATTCCTTTGCTGCAACATATTGCTGCAATGCAATCGCATCGGCTGGAACATCGAGCAGGGTTTTATCATATTTCGGTGTTGAAGGATGCGGACCAAGTATATAGATCAACAATAAAACTATCGTTAAAAAAATAATATTTCTGATCCAACGCATGTGGGGAGTTTTCTTAAATATACTGAATTATTTTTTGCAGCGTAAACCTCAGATACTAAAATCTAATTAACCACGGTATTTTATCTTGCATATTGTTTATATTCGGAAAACCAAAAATTGCTGCCATGTCATCCTCTCAACGTTTTCAGGCACTTGATGTATTTCGCGGAATGACCATTTGTTTTATGATAATTGTGAATACTCCGGGAAACGATATGTCTTTTTCTCCATTGCATCATGCAAAGTGGAACGGCTTTACTCCAACGGATCTGGTATTTCCATCATTCTTATTTGCAGTGGGAAATGCCCTGAGTTTTGTGATGTCAAAATGGGATACAAAAACACAGGCTGAAGTTCTCACAAAAATTTTTAAACGTACGGCACTAATATTTTTATTAGGTTATTTAATGTATTGGTTCCCCTTTTTCCGTTTGGATGAAACCGGTCATATTATTGCGGCACCTATCAGCAATACAAGAATTCTCGGCGTGTTACAACGTATAGCATTGTGTTATGGTATTGCAGCATTGATGATCTATTATTTAAAACCAAGACTCTCTGTTATAATGAGTGTTGTATTATTATTTGTGTATTGGATTATAATGTATGCATTTGGTGATTATACGTTGGAAGGCAATGCAGGATTAAAATTCGATCTCTGGTTAATGGGCGAAAAACATTTGTATCATGGTGAGGGTATTGCATTTGATCCTGAAGGTTGGTTAAGTACCATGCCTGCGATTGGTAATGTGATTGGCGGTTATATTGCAGGGAAATTCATTCAACAAAAAGGAAAATCTTATGAAGGTTTGGCAAAATTATTATTAACCGGTTTTGCATTATTCGCGATCGCTTATTTCTGGAACTTATCTTTTCCTATCAATAAAAAATTATGGACAAGCTCTTTCGTATTGCATACAGTAGGGTTGGATTGTATGATTTTAGCCGCCATCATTTATGTCATTGATTTTCTGCATAAAACAAAAGGCGTTTACTTTTTTGAAGTGGTCGGAAAAAATCCATTGACCATTTATTTATTGTCTGAATTATTGGCAACAGTTCTTTATATGATCAAGGTTGGTGATAAAAATTTATTCGAATGGATCTATGATAATATTTTCAGTTATGCAGGAGATTATTTCGGTTCACTCGCATTTTCTGTAACATATATGCTGGTTTGTTGGAGCGTTGGTTATTTTATGGACAAAAAGAAAATTTATATCAGAGTATAAAATGAAATAAAAAAAGCTGTTTGATTTCAAATAGCTTTTTTTATTCAGAAATTACAATTGCTCGAACCTTGCTGTAAAATGCCGCAGCAACGGTGTTTCATAAACGATTTTATAACCTTTGATTGTTTCTCGCCTTTTAAATACTTTAATGATCACTTCAGCAACATAATCAATATGACTTTGCGTGTATACTCTTCTCGGAATGGCTAATCTTACTAATTCCATCGGTGCCGAAATTGTTTTTCCGTCAGCATCATATTTTCCGAACATCACAGTGCCGATCTCAACACCACGAACACCGCCTTCCAAAAACAATTCACCGCATAATGCTTGCCCCGGATATTCATTTGCTGGAATGTGAGGCAAAAAAGCTTTCGCATCTAAATACACCGCATGCCCACCCGTTGGTTTAATATAAGGTACGCCAACTGTATCTAATTTATCACCGATGTATTCAATACTTCTGATACGATACTTTAAATAATCTTCTTCCATTACTTCTTTCAAGCCAATAGCGATCGCTTCTAAGTCACGCCCCGCAAGGCCTCCATAAGTTGGAAATCCTTCGGTGATGATTAAAAGATTTCTGCATTTCATTGCCAAAGCTTCATCATTCATTGCAAGGAATCCACCAATGTTAGCGAATGCATCTTTCTTGGCACTCATCGTACAACCATCTGCATAAGAAAATAATTCTTGTGCAATTTCAAAAATCGTTTTGTTCTCAAATCCTTTTTCTCTTTGTTTGATGAAATAACAATTCTCTGCAAAACGGCAAGCATCAATAAAAAATGGGATGCTGAATTTTTTACAAATCAAACTTGCGGCTTTGATGTTTGCCATACTTACGGGTTGTCCCCCGCCGGAGTTATTGGTGACAGTAATAATAACCAAGGGAATATTTTCTACCCCTTTTTCCTGAATTGTTTTTTCCAATGCAATGAGATCAATATTTCCTTTGAATGGAGAGATGAGTGAAGGTTGTTTCCCTTCTTCACATAAAAGGTCGATTCCTTCAGCGCCTGCAAATTCAATATTGGCACGGGTCGTATCGAACAAAGTATTGCTGATAAAATATTTTCCTTTGCCACCGGTAATGCTGAATAATATTTTTTCGGATGCTCTTCCCTGATGCGTTGGGATAATATATTTCATGTGTGTGATGGAGCTCACGGTTTCTTCAAACCTAAAAAAACTGTCACTGCCTGCATAACTCTCATCGCCGCGCATGATGCCCGCCCACTGTTCGCTGCTCATGGCACTGGTGCCACTGTCCGTTAGCAGATCAATGATCACATCTCTTGCTTTAATTAAAAACGGATTATAAAAAGCATCACGGAGAATATTAACGCGTTGCTCTTTTGTAGTGAAATGAATGGGCTCTACCGATTTTATTTTAAAAGGTTCTATGATTGTCTGCATAATCAAATTTTAATGATAGTTGAATAAATGATTGAACGAAGAAGACCGATGATTTAATAAACGATCAGTGTTGCATAAAATTGATGCAGCACAAGTGTGCGACGCAACAATGACGATAGTAAAATCAAAAGCTTGGATCAAAAAAGTAACGGAGCGAAAAGAATCGCTAAAAACTAAGTGGGACTTTTAATAATATTTTTCCAGAGGTTCATGAATAAATTCTTGCGGCAAAGCTATGATTTTAAAATTGTATCATCCTTTTGCCTGTTTATCTGAGCCTTTGTGTTTTTTTGTACTCTTTTTTTCAGGAGGCGGACTATTATCAACTATTTCGCAAATACATCTGAAACCTAACCAACATTCAGGAAAATAATATTTTCGGTCTTTCTGAATTTTACAATCTTCGATGTATAAATTAAAATGCCCGCCTTTTGAGATCCCTTTTTCTTCAACCATTTCAGATACATTACCGATCATATTATAAAGGCCGTATTTATTGGGTTCTGAAGAAAGAACGGGAAGAACTGTTTCTCTGAGATTAACCGTTGAATCTACTCTTTCATATAAACAATTGAATGTGTTGTAAATTTTTCCATGCGATTTGAATTCGGTTGTTTCATATCCGAAAGGAAATTTTTCAAGCTCTAATTTTCCGCCTGCTGCCATTTCCCATTCTTTTTTGGTAGGTAGGCGATACAAAATTTTTCTGTAAGGTGCTTTTGGTGTTCTTTCCAATAATTCATTCACTCTATCTGTGCGCCATTCGCAAAATGCTTTTGCCTGTTCGTAACTGATGCCAACGACAGGAAAATCATTATAATCAGGATGACGAAAATAAAAATCAATGAAAATAGAGTTATTGAATAATTGCGTTTTCCAAACGGTGGTATCTGGCAACATTTTGATGTAGAGATCCGGGTCATTCTGCACTTTAAGAATATAATTCACAAATTCCCGCCACGCAATATTACTTACCTCGCATTTGTCAATATAAAGACTATCGATCAATTGAACGGTTCCGGGAGGGGCTGAAAATTTATCGGCTGTAAATTTTTTCTCACTTATAAACCCAAAGAATACAGCAAAGGAGATGAACAGCAGTATTTTTTTCATTTTGGCAGGTTTACAGCTAATTTACTATAATATATGTTATTTCATGATTAAACAACCAATAAAATGCTTGAAACCCGCTGTAAATGCGTACCTTCGCCGCCTCAAATTTTTACATGGAAATAAGAAACATCGCTATTATTGCTCACGTTGACCACGGTAAAACTACTTTGGTGGACAGGATTTTACAAACTACTAAAGTGTTCAGGGATAACCAGGAAACCGGTGATCTGATCATGGACAGTAATGATCTTGAAAGAGAAAGAGGGATCACCATTTTTTCCAAGAACGCCTCTGTACAATATAATGGCGTTAAAATTAATGTGATTGATACTCCGGGTCACAGTGATTTTGGCGGTGAAGTTGAACGTGTATTGAAGATGGCAGATGGTGTTTTATTATTGGTTGATGCTTTTGAAGGACCGATGCCGCAAACAAGATTTGTATTACAAAAAGCATTGCATTTGAATTTGCATCCGATCGTTGTTATCAATAAAGTTGATAAAGCAAACTGCCGTCCTGATGAAGTGCATGATGCAGTTTTTGAATTATTCTTTAATCTCGATGCAACAGAAGAACAATTAAACTTCCCTACTTTTTATGGCAGCGGAAAGAATGGTTGGTTCAATGATAGCTTAGAACAAACAGAAGATATTATTCCGTTAATGAACGGCATCATCAAATTTGTTCCGCCCCCAACAGTTAATGAAGGACCGTTGCAAATGCAAATCACTTCATTGGATTATTCTTCTTTCTTAGGAAGGATTGCGATCGGAAAAGTAACACGCGGATCAGTGAAAGAAGGTCAGACCATTGCTTTGGTTCAGGCAGATGGTTCAGTAAAGAGATCGAAAGTAAAAGAATTATATGTGTTTGAAGGAATGGGAAAACGCAAAGTAACGGAAGTATTATCCGGCGATTTGTGTGCAGTAGTTGGTTTGGAAGAATTTAATATCGGTGATACGATTTGTGATTTTGATACACCCGAAGGATTGCCTGTTATTAGTGTAGATGAACCAACAATGAGCATGTTGTTTTCCATCAATAATTCTCCTTTTTATGGTAGAGATGGGAAGTTTGTTACATCACGTCACTTGCGTGATCGTTTGATGAAAGAAACAGAAAAGAATTTGGCATTACGAGTTGAGGATACTGATAGTGCAGATAGTTTCTTGGTATTTGGTCGTGGTATTTTGCATTTGGGAATTTTGATTGAAACCATGCGCCGTGAAGGATATGAATTAACTGTTGGTCAGCCGCAAGTTTTAGTAAAAGAATTATTAGGCAAGAGACATGAACCTTTTGAAACATTAGTGGTGGATGTTCCTGCTGAATTCAGTGGTAAAGTAATCGATCTTGTTACACAACGCAAAGGCGAAATGCATGTAATGGAAAGCAAAGGCGAAATGCAGCACCTTGAATTTGAAATTCCTTCAAGAGGCTTGATAGGACTGCGTTCTCAAATGTTGACCAATACTGCCGGTGAAGCTGTGATGGCTCATCGTTTTAATGAATACAAACCTTGGAAAGGACCGATTCCCGGAAGAAATAACGGCGTATTGATCGCTAAATTTCAAGGAGTAACAACAGCTTATTCGATTGATAAATTACAGGATAGAGGAAGCTTCTTTATTGATCCTGCAGAAGAAGTGTATGCAGGTCAGATTATCGCTGAACATATAAAACCGGGAGATCTGAATGTAAATGCTGTTGAAATGAAAAAACTAACCAATCACCGTGCAAGCGGTAGTGATGACAGTGTTAGAATTACACCAAAAGTTCAGTTCACTTTGGAAGAATGTATGGAATATATTCAGCAGGATGAATGTATTGAAGTAACCCCAAAAAATATCAGGATGCGCAAAACCATTCTGGATGAAGAAGACAGAAAGAAAGCTTCGAGAAACATGAAAGCAGAAGCATTAGGATAATTCATTTTGTATTAAATCGCGTTATTTTAGAAACCTCCGGACTTTTCGGAGGTTTTTTATTGATATTTGCAAATCAGTTTAATTCAATCAATATGAAAAAAATATCAGTTTTCTTTTTTGCAATTATTGCAATTGGTTTATGGTCCTGCAATAAAAGCAGTTCAGGAACAACCGCTAATGTTCGGTTGGTGAACCTCTCTCCAAATTCTACCACGTTCGATCTGTATATAAATAATTCGTTGCTTATTGGCGGCGTTGGTTACGGTGCTAACAGTAGTTATATCAAAGCTACCGGCGGCAATGTTAATGTTGCTATTGCACTAACAGGCTCTACCACAGCAAGCATCAGTGGTGATATTACTTTAAATGCCGATTCTTATAACTCTGTTTTTTTGTTTGATTCGGTAGCAAAAGTACAAGGCACTGTGATTGTTGATGATAGAACGGCACCACCATCGGGAAAAGTAAATATTCGATTCTTTAATTTTGTAAGCGGGGGAAATACTGTTGATATTTTACGGGCAGGAACAACAAAACTTTTTTCCTCTCGCAGTTTTAACGATCAGAATACATTCACTAATTTAACAGCATATACAGCTTTTGATCCCGGCCCATTCAGTGTTTCAGCGGTTATCGCAGGAACTACAGTAGTAATAACTTCTTTACCTTCTATCGATGCCACTGCAGGAAAAAGTTATACACTGGTATTAAAAGGATTCCCCGGCGGTACGATTTCTTTAACACCCATCGCTGATAATTAATTACTGAAGCAAAAATTAGTGTATAAAAAAAGGAAGACTTTTCGGTCTTCCTTTTTATTTGCAGTACTTAATTTAATTAGCTTTTGCTTACTACAACATCTTCAATAACATTTGTGTTGATGTTTACATCAAAACTTTCGCGGTAATTTGTTTTACCGGATTGAATGCTGAAAGTAACTTTACTTACTTCTGCAGATTTAGGTAAAGCAAATGTTTTTGCGAAAGATTTTTCTTTTGAAACTGTTCTGTAAATAACTTCACCCACTTCGTCGGTTACAGTTAATACAAAACTTTCAGCACTTGCATTGTCAAACTTAACGTTGAACAATAAATTTTCCTGGCTCAATCCTACATACTTGATTGCAGCATTGCCGGTACTTTTTTCAGTAGAAATTTTATTGTGGTTAGTATAATCAGCGTAAACTTTGTTTTGTGTTGAGAAAAATAATACTGCTGCTAAAATACTTCCTGCAAAAAATTTCCTTGCGATGTTGTTTAATGTTTGCTTTTTCATGATTTTCCTTTTTTAATGATTAAAAAAATAGTTGCTTCATACGCACAGGCGTCACATGAATTGTCACATGTTCGTCAGTAAATTTTCATTAAATGGTCAGTTGCAAATCAATCAGGATATTATTTCATTTCGACAAGCAGTGTCGTATCAGATTGTAACGAGCGGGCCTGCTTTTGTTACCATTAATACTAAAACTTAAAAAAGGTAACCCTGCTATTTTTATAGACTGTGTATTAAGTAATTATTAACACATTCGATATCTATATTCAGCAATAGAATATTAAACCTGCACAGGCTTATTTAATGTTTGCCACAAAAGATCTTTTAATTCTATTAAACCTTTATTGGTAAGTGATGAAATAAATAAGTGAGGAATATTTGCAGGCAATTCTTTTACAATCGCCTCTTTTAATTCATCATCCAGCATATCGCTTTTACTTACTGCGATGATAAAATCTTTTTGCAGCATTTCGGGATTGTACTCTTTCAGCTCGTTCAATAAAATTTCAAATTCTTTTTTATGATCTGCACTATCAGCAGGAATTAAAAATAATAAAACAGAATTGCGTTCTATGTGTCGTAAAAAACGATGGCCTAATCCTTTTCCTTCAGCTGCACCTTCAATGATTCCCGGAAGATCTGCAATGCAAAAACTTTTTCCGTCGCGATATTCAACCATGCCCAATTGCGGAATTAAAGTAGTGAATGCATAGTTGGCGATCTTTGGTTTTGCAGCAGTGATCACACTTAATAAAGTTGATTTACCTGCATTAGGGAAACCTACCAAACCCACGTCAGCCAATACCTTCAGCTCTAAGAACTTATAACCTTCCACACCTTCTTCACCGGGTTGCGCATGATCGGGAACCTGATTGGTGGGTGTAGCAAAATTAGAATTACCCAATCCGCCACGGCCTCCACGCATCCAGATTATTTCTTGTCCGTCTTCTAAAATTTCTGCTTCTATTTTTCCCGTTACTTCATCTTTCGCAATCGTTCCCAAGGGTACTTCAATGATGATATCTTTTCCGTCATGTCCCGTGCAATTATTTTTACTGCCTGCTTCTCCATCTTCAGCCAACACATTTTTAAAATAACGCAAATGCAGTAATGTCCATAATTGCGAGCTGCCTTTTAAAATAATATGGCCGCCACGACCACCATCACCGCCATCAGGTCCACCCATTGCTGTTAATTTATTACGCATAAAATGCCTTTGGCCCGCTCCACCATGGCCGCTACGACAAAAAATGCGGATATAATCTATAAAGTTATTTTTCTCTGCCACTTTTAATAATTGAATGTTTGCGAAGATAAGCTAATAGATGCCATTGGTGCAATTGACGAAGCAGTCCGTCGCATAAAGCTTTGAAGTACAAGAGAGCGACGCAAGGAACGATGCCATGAAAATATGCAGTTGGTATTCAAAAAAATTACAACAAACTCTTTTCAGTTTTATAACATGTGCCTTTGAATAAAGCTACCAATTCGTTGTGCTGATTATTTATTTCGATGAGATATAAACCGGTGCGATTGGTTTTATTGATCTGTTTTGCTTCGGCAAACAAAATATCATTTTCTTTAACTGCTTTAGGATACGAAATAGAAACATCTAATGCCACTGTCATTTTTCCATCGCTGTTACATGCAAAAGCAAAGGCACTGTCGGCCAAAGAAAAGGCGATGCCACCATGAGCCGTTCCAAACCCGTTTATCATTTCTTTGCGAACGATCATCGTAAGTTTACTGTATCCATCTTTAATTTCTAAAATTTCAATGCCTAACCATTTGGAGAATTGATCTGTTTGCATCATTTTCTCCACTACTTTTTTTGCAAGTACATCTTTTTCAGTATTCATCAATAGTATTTTGATATTTGAAATCTACGATTTTATTCTCCTGTAAAATTTGATTTTCTTTTTTCCAAAAATGCATTTACACCCTCAGTAAAATCTTTTGTTGCAGCAGCTTTTTGCTGAAACTGATCTTCCAATAATAATTGTTCTTCTAAACTATTTGTTGCAGAATAATTTAAAACATGTTTGATATAACCCAAACTTTTTGTAGGCAGCTGCGCTAATGTTACAGCAATTTTTTTTGATTCATCTTCAAATGATTCATCTTCAAAAACTTTGTAGATCATTCCCATTCTTTCTGCATCTGTTGCAGCAATTTTATCACCTAACAACATCAATGCACTTGCTTTTTGCCAGCCGATCAATCTGGGTAAAGTATAGGTGCCGCCGCTATCGGGTATCAATGCGATCTTGCTGAATGCCTGAATAAAAGATGCAGAAACACTTGCTAACACTACATCACATGCCAGAGCAATATTTGCACCTGCGCCTGCTGCAACTCCGTTTACTGCTGCTACAACAGGCTTTGGAATATTTCTGATGCGAGTGATAATGGGATTATAATGTTCGCTCAAAATCTTTTCCATGCCCGGTCCGGCGGGATCGATCACTTCTGCGAGATCTTGTCCGGCCGAAAAACCTTTGCCTGCACCTGTGACATAAACACAACGAACTTCTTTCAACGATGCACATTCGTCCAATTTATTTTGCAGCAACAAAGCCATTTCTTTGTTGAAAGCATTGAGTTTATCCGGGCGGTTCAATGTAATGAAACCGATATTATTTTTTATTTCGAATAAAATAGAAGACATGATTTGATGATTTATGAATTACAATGTACGATTTGAAAAAATAATTAATGGCATTTAAAATAATCAAAAGGTTCTTTGCAATCGTTACATTGGTATAATGCTTTGCATGCAGTAGAACCAAATTGTGAAATCAATCTGGTGCTGTAAGAATTGCATTGCGGACATTGAATGGCTTCTTCTTTTTGAAAACTATCCGGTGAGCAAACTATTTGTTTTGAATGAGGAGGTGCAATACCGTAAGCCTTTAATTTTTGTTTTCCTTTTTCTGTCATCCAATCTGTTGTCCATGCAGGAGATAGTTGTTGTGTGATCTTTATTTTAGAAAAACCATTTTCCAATAAACCCATTCTTATGTTCATGTTGATGGCATCTGTTGCGGGACAGCCTGAATAAGTGGGCGTAAGGAAGATTTCTATTTCATCTCTTTTCGACTTCACATCTCTGATGATACCTAAATCAATAATTGATAAGACAGGCACTTCGGGATCTGTAACTGTTTCAAGTATTTTCCAAATTCTCTCTACTGATATGTTTGTTGTCTCTACCATTCACTGTTGGGGTAAGCTCTTTGTAAGAATTGCATTTCGGCCAAAATAAAACCTAAATGTTCTGAATGATTTCCAATTTTCCCGCCTGATTGATACCATGATGTTTCTGCGGGAACATCAATGGTTGCTTCTTCAAAAACCGATCTGATCTTTTTATTCCAGTTTTCTTTGAGGAAAATAAAATCAATGTTTATGTTTAGTTCGTAAGAAGCGGGTTCAAATAACTCTCCGGTGAACATCCACAATTCATCAACCGCTTTTAATAATCTTTTTTTGCTTTCTTCTGTACCATCGCCTAAGCGTATCACCCATTCGCTGCTCCATCTTACGTGATAAGTTACTTCTTTCAAAGCTTTGGCAGCAATGGCTTTCAATTGCTCATCATTATTATTTTGTAATTGCTGATACAAATAATATTGATAAGTGGAAAAGAAAAATTGTTTCAAAACGGTTTGTGCCCAATCGGCATTAGGTTGTTCAACGAGTAAACAATTTTTATATTCTTTAGCATCACGTAAATAAGCTAATGAATCTTCGGTTGCATTATTGTCAATTAATGTAGCTGCGTATTGATAAAAGTTTCTTGCCTGTCCGATCAGGTCCAATGCAATATTTGAAATGGCAATATCCTGCTCTAATATCGGCCCATGTCCGCACCATTCGCTGTTGCGATGACCCATGATCAGTGCATTGTCGGCTAAGAATAATGTATAATTAGTGAGTTGATCCATTACATATGTTTTACTGCATCCGGTAAATTGTAAAATGTTGGATGACGATAAGCTTTATCATTCGCCGGATCATACATAGCATTTGCATCATCAGGGTTAGATGCATGAATGTGTTTGCTCTCTACCACCCAGATACTTACGCCTTCCATTCTTCTGGTATATACGTCTCTTGCATTTTCGATGGCCATAGCTGCATCTGCCGCATGTAAACTTCCTGCATGCTTATGATCCAGTCCCTGCTTACTTCTGATGAACACTTCCCACAAAGGCCATTCTTTTTTAGCTTCGTTAGTTGATGAAATATCAGCTGCACCATTTTTGCTTTCACCATAATCACCGTAATAAAATTTTCTGATCGTTATCATAAAAATTAATTGAATTAAAATAATTATGCTGCATTTGTATTTTGCTTCGCCAATTTCTTTTCAGCATAAGCAGTTGCAGCTTCTCTTACCCATTCGCCATCAGCCCAGGCTTTTTTTCTGGCATCTAATCTTTGTTTATTGCAGGGGCCGTTGCCGCCAACCACTTGCCAAAATTCTTCCCAATTTATTTTTCCGAAATCATAATGCTTTTTTTCTTCATTCCATTTTAATTCGTCATCAGGCAAAGTCATGTTCAAAATTTTTATTTGTTCGGCGATCATATCTATGAACTTTTGCCTTAACTCATCATTGGTAAAACGCTTGATTTTCCATTTCATGCTTTGCGCAGTATGCGGTGATGCATCATCATTCGGTCCGAACATCATCAAACTCGGCCACCACCAACGATTGATCGCATCCTGACACATTTCTTTTTGAGCTTCTGTTCCCTGCGACAGAGTGAGCAACAATTCAAATCCCTGCCGTTGATGAAAACTTTCTTCTTTGCAAACACGCACCATTGCTCTTGCATACGGACCGAATGATGTTCTGCATAATGGTATCTGATTTAAAATAGCGGCACCATCCACCAACCAACCGATGGCACCAATATCGGCCCATGTTAATGTTGGATAATTAAAGATGGATGAATATTTTGCTTTGCCGGTGTGCAGTTGATCATACATTTCATCCCTGGAAATGCCGAGTGTTTCTGCAGCGGAATATAAATACAATCCATGCCCGGCTTCATCCTGAACCTTTGCAATCAAAATTGCTTTTCTGCGTAATGATGGCGCACGTGTTATCCAATTTCCTTCGGGTAACATGCCAACGATTTCGCTGTGTGCATGTTGAGAGATCTGACGAATGAGTGTTTGCCGATATTTTTCGGGCATCCAATCCTTCGGTTCGATCTTTATTTCATCATCAACTTTTTGTTGAAAATTTTCTTCCAGATTCATTTTCTTGCAATTCGTTTGCAGTAAATATAAAATCTTTTTTCTTGTTTGCTAACAATTGTTAGTTCGAAAAAGGAAAATAAGATTTGATAACTTACACTTCTATTTACTTATTCTGCTTATGAAAAATAAAATCTTACTGATCCTCTCGTTTTTATGTGCATCAATTATTTCGGTGACAGTTGTTGCACAACCATTCAAGGATGAAATAAACGCGTTTAAAAAACTTGACAGTGCTGCATTTCCTGCGAAGAAGCAGATATTGTTCGAAGGAAGCTCTTCTTTCAGAAAGTGGACAAATGTGCAGGAAGCATTTCCTGATCATAAAATAATCAATCGCGGATTCGGTGGATCAACCTTGCCTGATGTGATCTATTATGCCGATGATATTATTTTTCCGTATCATCCTAAGCAGATCGTTATTTATTGTGGCGAGAATGATATTGCATCTTCTGATACGATCACAGCAGACATCATGTTGAAGCGTTATCAACAATTATTTTTTCTTATCCGTTCAAAGATGAAAAGGGTGGAGATTGATTTTGTTTCCATCAAGCCAAGCCCGAGCCGCATAAAATTCAGAGCAACTGTTGAAAGATCCAATCAACTCATCAAAGATTTTATTGCCCAACAAAAACACGCCAAATTCATCAATGTATTTGATGCGATGCTGAATGAAGATGGAACGATCAAGCAGGAAATTTTTATACAGGACAATTTGCACATGAATGAGAAAGGCTATGCCATCTGGCAAAAAATTATAGAACCGTATTTGAAGAAATAAAGCTTTTAATTTTCTATTTCAATATCATATTTATCTAACAAACCAACAATGCCGTGCAATGAAAATTTTGCTTTTTTTATTTTATTCAATTCAGGATTGATCGAATAATTAAAGGAAGTTCGAAGATCGGCTTTCTCCAAAATCGTGTTTTCGAATTTTGTTTTTGATAGATCACAATGATCAAAAATTACGGCAGTCAAATCTGCATCTGTAAAATCAGCTTCGCGTATTTCTGAATTTTTGAAAACTGTCTTTTTTAATTTCTGTTGATAAAACGAAGAAAAATTTAAAGTACAATTTTCAAAAGAAATAATGAATGGCGTTTTATTGCAATCCTCAAAATGTAATCCTAATAATTTACAAGCTTTAAAAACAACATCGTTGAATGTGGTCTTAGTTAATTTTGCCATGCTGATATTGCATCCGGAAAATTCACATTCAGCGAAACTGAAATTCGACAGATCTGCATTTGAAAAATCACAATTCAAAAAAATGCAATTTTCATACACGCCAAAAGGAAGCGTCTTTTCAATGAAATTTAATTTCTCAAATTTTTTATCTTCAAAATAATTGCTTTCCATGGAGAATCTTATTTAACATCATAATCCACCACCACTTTTTCTGTTGTTGGATGCGATTGACAAGTTAATATATAACCCGCTTCAATTTCTTCGGGCTCTAACGAATAGTTTACATCCATCTTTACTTTTCCTTCGATGAGTTTTGCTTTGCAGGTGCAGCAAACACCGCCTTTGCAGGCATAAGGGAGATCGGCTCCTTGTTGTAATGCAGCATCTAAAATGCTCTTGCTGTTGAATGCCAGATCAAAATCAAAACTTACACCATCGAGTTTAACGGTGATCTTACTTTTTGCTGAATGATCAATTGCTTGCAACTCGCGATTAACGACTAACGATTCACGTTTGTTTGAAGCAAACAATTCAATATGAATCTTCTTCGCATCAACATGCTGTGCAATTAAAAATTCCTTTGTGTTATGGATCATTTGTTCGGGACCGCAAATAAAGAATTCATCCATATTTTTTAACCCTATCAACTTAATTAATTCCTGCAATTTTTCGTCATCAATTCTTCCGTAATGAATGGCGGCATCTGTTTTTTCCCTGCTTAGAATATGAATGAGTTGAAAACGGTTAATGTATTTATTTTTCAATGCATCCAGTGCTTCTTTAAAAATAATAGACGAACGGTTTTTGTTTCCGTACACTAAAGTCACATGGCTGTTCGGCTCTGCTTCTAAAATAGTTTGGATGATGGAAAATACAGGTGTGATGCCGCTTCCCGCAGCAATGGCCAAGTAACTTTTTTGATGTGTTGCATCGATCGAGGTTGAGAATTTTCCTACAGGAGGCATCACATCAATGCAATCAGCAACTTGTAATACTTCATTTGCAAAAGTTGAAAAAATTCCGCCTTCGTTTTTTTTAATAGCAACCCGCCACTCGTTATGTAATGGAGATGAACATAAAGAATAAGAACGGCGAATTTCTTCACCATTGATTATTTTGCGAAGCGTAAGATATTGTCCGGCTTGATATTGAAATGTATTCTTTAATTCATCAGGGATATCAAATGCAACAGAAACACAATCGCCGGTTTCTTTTCTTATCTCTTTAATGAAAAGCGAATGAAAGTGCAATGACATGTTTGCAATCGTTTAATTCAAATCTTATTTCTTCAAACCACCAACCAAAATAGTGATCATATTTTCTTCTAATTCTTTACCGTTGATCTTTTGTTTGCTGCGGTGCCAGCTCTCAATACCGCTGATGGCGTGCAACATGATCAACACTGCTGTTGTGGAATCGATTTTCTTGATTTCTTTTTTCTTGATACCATCTTCAACAATAACTGCAAAGCGTTTGCGATAAGCACGGCGCTGTGCCTGAAAATTCGATAAGTATGGTTCAGATAAATATTTCCACTCACGATCGCTAACATACACTTCTTCAAAATTGTGTACCATGCCGCCAATCAAAAAGCGAACTATTTTTTCGATCTTTTGAAGGCTTGTTGTTTTTTCTGCCTCCACTTCATCCATCATTAAATTATAACGATTGGCAACATTGAAACATATCAAATGGAGTAATTCACTTTTGCTGCGGATATGGTTGTATAAACTGGCGGCTTCCACGCCAACTACTTCTGCCAGCTCTCTCATACTGGCAGCTTTAAATCCTTTTTCTTTAAACAGTTCCGCCGCTTTTCTAATGATCACATCTTTGCGGGTGCTGTTGTTTTCAGTTTTTATTCGTCCCATGATTTTTCAAATTTACGCTAACAAATGTTAGTACAAAAGAAGATTTTTGTTAGCCTGCATTCCTTTTTCATGGCATCGTCTCTTGCGTCGTTCCAAAGGAATCCCTTTGGGACACACTTGTACTTTCTTTTCTCTGTGCCGCATTTAGAGCTATTATTGTTTAAGCAATCTGTGTAAATCCTTTTAATCTGCTTCATTGGTGTTCCTTTTTGGGTTGAATGCTTTAGTTTCGCGACCGATACTAAAACATAAACTATGTCTTTGATTGTTGTTGGTTCAATGGCATTTGATGCGATTGAAACCCCGTTTGGTAAAAGCGATAAGATCGTTGGTGGTGCAGCTACTTATATTGCATGGTGCGCTTCTAATTTTACTTCTGTTAATCAGATATCTGTGATCGGCGGCGATTTTCCGCAGGAAGAACTAGATGCTTTAACAGCACGTGGTGTGTCATTGGATGGTGTGGAGATCAAGAAAGATGAGAAATCTTTTTTCTGGAGTGGCCGTTATCACATGGACATGAATTCACGGGATACTTTGGTTACAGAATTAAATGTACTGGAACATTTTAAACCTGTTGTGCCCGATAGTTATCAGGACAGTGAGTTTTTGATGCTGGGAAATTTAACGCCTTCTGTTCAAATGAGCGTGATCAATCAAATGAAAATTCGCCCTAAATTAATTGTAATGGATACCATGAATTTGTGGATGGACATTGCCATGGACGATCTGAAAGAACTCTTGAAAAAAGTAGATGTGTTGATGGTGAATGATAGTGAAGCCAGACAATTAAGCGGTGATTTTTCTTTAGTTCGTGCAGCAAAAACTATTTTGAAGATGGGCCCCAAATACCTCATCATCAAAAAAGGAGAACACGGTGCATTATTGTTTCATGATGGTAAAGTTTTCTTTGCGCCTGCATTGCCTTTGGAAGAAGTGTTTGATCCAACCGGTGCAGGCGATACTTTTGCCGGCGGCTTTATCGGTCATATTGCAAAAACAAAAGACATTTCTTTCGAGAACATGAAAACAGCTATCATCGTGGGAAGTGCGATGGCAAGTTTTTGCGTAGAAAAATTCGGGACAGAACGTTTGAGAGAGATCACCAAAGCCGATATGGACGAACGTTTGAAAGAATTTGTTCAATTGGTGAATTTTGATATAGACCTGAGCGAATAGAAATAAATTTTGCACCAATTCAAATTGATTCTATTTTCGCAACGCAATGAACAAGTCAATGAAACATACAAAGAACATAAAGAAGATCATCTCAACCGGAGAAGACGCTTAATGTTTTATGTACAACAACCATAACTAACTGAAGGCCTTCTCCAAAACGAGGAGGCTTTTTTGTACCCCCATCCCCTAAAGGGGAGAAGGAAAAAATTATTATTAACTAAAACACTCCCTTTAGGGAGAAGGAGGGTAAACAAAATGAAAGTGGCCGTAGTTGGAGCTACCGGTTTAGTTGGCTCAAAAATGTTACAGGTATTGGCAGAAAGAAATTTTCCGGTAACGGAATTAGTTCCCGTTGCATCTGAAAGGTCAGTGGGTAAGGAAGTAGAATTTAAGGGAAAGAAATATAAGGTGGTAAGCATGGCAGAAGGTATTGCAGCAAAACCGGCGGTAGCCATATTTTCAGCAGGTGGTGGTACATCGTTGGAATGGGCACCGCAATTTGCAGCAGCAGGAATTAAAGTGATCGATAATTCTTCTGCATGGAGGATGGATCCCACAAAAAAATTAGTGGTTCCTGAAGTGAATGCTGATGTATTGACCGCAGACGATTTTATTATTGCTAATCCTAATTGTTCAACTATTCAAATGGTAGTTGCATTGATGCCCTTGCATCAGAAATATAAAATAAAAAGAGTGGTGGTAAGTACTTATCAAAGTGTTACAGGAACAGGTAAGAAAGCCGTTGATCAATTATTCAATGAAAGAAAGGGTATAGAAGGAGAGATGGCGTATAAATATCAAATTGATCTGAATGTGATTCCGCAGATCGATGTCTTCTTGGACAATGGTTACACTAAAGAAGAGATTAAAATGGTGAAAGAAACATGCAAGATCATGAAAGATGATTCTATTCGTGTTACTGCAACAACCGTTCGTATCCCTGTTGTTGGCGGTCACAGCGAAAGTGTGAACGTAGAATTCGAAAATGAATTTGTCCTGAGCGAAGTGAAGGATCTGCTTAGCAAAGCACCGGGAGTTATTGTGCAGAATGATGATGCTTCTCAGTTATATCCGATGCCATTGTGGGCACATGAAAAAGATGAAGTGTTTGTAGGAAGGTTGCGCAGGGATGAAACTCAGGCAAAGACTTTGAACATGTGGATCGTGAGTGACAACCTTCGCAAGGGCGCTGCTACCAATGCTGTTCAGATAGCAGAATATATGTTGAGCGAAGGATTATTATAATTTTTAAATTTGGGTTAGTGAATAAAGGAGATGAGTACGATCATCTCCTTTTTATTTGCAAAATAATTTTTATCGCAATCCGCTTCGAACAGCCAACTTTGTTGTTGATTTTTAATAAATGAACATCCATACTTTTAAAGCACTCAGCAGCCGCAATTATCGGTTATATTTTTCAGGACAATGTATATCCCTGATAGGAACATGGATGCAGCGAACTGCTGTGTACTGGCTGATATATGCGAAAACGCATTCTCCATTTATGCTCGGTGTTGCGGTATTTGCAGCACAATTCCCTTCATTTTTATTTTCTCCTTTGGGCGGTGTTGTATCCGACAGATATAACCGATACAGGGTAATGCTTATTACACAAACAGCTTCTTTAATTCAGGCTGTTTTATTAACTGTGTTGGTCCTATTTTTTCAATATACTGTTTGGGAAATATTATCGCTGAGTATACTGCTCGGAATTATTAATGCTTTTGATGTTCCTGCCCGTCAATCGATGGTGAATGAGATGATAGATAATAAAGATGATCTTCCTAATGCTATTGCACTTAATTCATCTATGGTTAATCTGGCAAGATTGATCGGTCCTGCAATTTCCGGGATTGTGTTAGAGAAACTTGGCGCAGGAACCTGTTTTCTGATCAATGCTTTTAGTTTTACGGCAGTCATTATATCACTGTTATTAATGAATCTTCCGAAATTTATTCCGCAACAGCATTCCAAAAAAATAATAAATGAATTTAAAGAAGGATTGAAATATTTAAGACAAACTCCTTCTATCGGCTTCATTATTTTAATGCTGGCATGTGTGAGTTTATTGGTGCTGCCTTTCATCACCCTGCTTCCGATCTATGCTAAAGTTATATTCAAGGGGAATGCAGCAACATTTGGTTATCTCAACAGTGCTATCGGACTTGGAGCAGTAGGTGGTGCTTTTTTCTTAGCTTCCATAAAAACAGGCACTGACTTGAAAAAAATATTATTCATTAATCTTTTGATCTTTGGTGCAGGATTGATTTTGTTTTCACATATAAATAATCTGCCGATAGCTTTGTTTTTTGCGATGATAACTGGTTTTGGAATGATGTCGCAAACAACGGTGAGCAACACGATCATTCAAACAAGTGTTTCTAAAGAAATGAGGGGAAGGGTTATCAGTTATTATGCAATGGCTTTTTTCGGAATGCAGCCTATCGGAGGATTATTGATCGGAACAGTTTCGCATTATGCAGGAGCACCTTATACTATACTTGCAGAAGGAATTGCAGCGATATGCATTGCTTTTATATTTTTGCCTTTTCTTCGAAAAGATATTTTGAAAGAAAAGGATAAAATAGAATTGATAGAATTAGAAGATTCATCTGTCATCATTGAATAGTAAATGAAATGGAAAAAAATAACAATCAGCAGACAGCACTCTTAATAATGGATGTTCAGGGCGCTACCGTAAAAATGTTAAATGACGAAACAGGCTTTCTTCATTCAGTTAACAAAGCAATCAATCATGCACGTGCCAATAACATCCCTATAATTTATATAGTGGTGGGATTCAGGAAAGGATATCCGGAAGTGAGCCGGAATAATAAATCTTTTACCGTATTGAAAGGTGGCACGATGAATCTTGATAATGAAGAGTCATACAAAATTCATGAATCTATAGCACCTCAAAAAGGAGATATTATTATTACCAAAAAAAGAGTAAGTGCATTTACAGGCAGTGACCTGGAAGTGATATTACGTTCGCTGGAGGTAAAACATATTGTATTGACTGGTATCGCAACCAGCGGTGTTGTGCTCTCCACCTTGCGTGAAGCGGCAGATAAAGATTATGTAATAACAGTTCTTTCTGATTGTTGTGCAGACAGGGATGAAGAAGTGCATCGTGTACTAACCACTAAGATTTTTATTCGCCAGGCCGATGTGATGAATGTTGAAGAATGGATTCATTCATAAATTATATTCTTATTCAGGGGGTTTAATTCGCTTGCAAATTTCTAAAATTACAGTATGAAAATCAGGTTACTTTTTTCAATGATTTGCCTCAGTATGTTCGGTTCAAACGTATTCAGTCAAAATCATTCTTTCGATCAAAAATGGTGGAAGGAAGCGGTAGTATATCAGATCTATCCCCGCAGTTTTAAAGACAGCGATGGTGATGGTGTGGGTGATTTGAAAGGAATCATCTCAAAATTAGATTATATCAAAAGTTTAGGAGTAGATGTTGTTTGGTTGAATCCTATTTACAGTTCACCAAATGATGATAACGGTTACGACATCAGCGATTACCGTAATATCATGAAAGAGTTTGGTACTATGGAAGACTTTGATGCATTATTAAAAGGAATGCATGAACGCGGAATTAAATTCGTGATGGATGTAGTTGTCAATCACAGCAGCGACGAACATGAATGGTTTAAACAATCACGCAGTTCAAGAACAAATCCATATAGAAATTATTATCATTGGTGGCCCGCAGAAAAAGGCGAACCACCTTATCGTTTCAGTCAATTCGATGTTCATCGTAATGCATGGAAATACGATTCATTGACTAATGCGTATTACCTGCATTATTTTTCTATCAAGCAACCCGATTTGAATTGGGAAAATCCGCAAGTGCGAAAAGAAGTTTTTGATATGATGAATTTCTGGGCAAAAAAAGGAGTGGATGGTTTCAGATTGGATGCATTTCAATTTGCTTGCAAAGACACAACATGGCCTGTTTTTCCAAAAGAAGATTACCCGAAAGATTTTATAAAATATCATGCAATGGTTGAACCCATACATAGTTATTTGAAAGAAATGTATGATAATGTTTTGAGTAAATATGATGTAATGAGTGTTGCTGAAGGCGCCGGCAGGAATTTTCAAGACGCACATGATCTGGTGGATGCTGATCGTAACGAGTTGAATTTAGCGTATGCATTTGATCCGATCGATGCACGTTGGTCAAAGGATTATAGCATGCTGAAGATGAAAAAAATATTTTCGAAATGGGATAGTGTTTTTGAAAACAAAGGTTGGTTAAGTATTTTTTTGGCAAATCACGATAATGCAAGATTGGTGAGTCGCTTTGGCAATGATGAACCTCAATACAGAGAAGTCTCTTCAAAAATGTTGACTACATTTTTATTAACTATGCGCGGCACGCCTTTTTATTATAATGGCGATGAGTTGGGAATGACGAATATTAGATTCAATAAAATTGAAGATTACAAAGATATTGCTGCTTTGAATGGTTATAAATATGTGCAAAGTATTAACGGCGATACAAGTAATTACATCAGTTTTTTGAAAGAAAATGGAAGAGATAACGGACGTACGCCGTATCAATGGAATACGAGTCTCAATGCGGGTTTCGGCAATGGCAACCCCTGGTTATCCGTAAACCCAAATTATAAAACAATTAATGCAGAAGCAGAAGAGAACGATGCCAACTCTTGTTTGAATTATTTTAGAAAAGCAATTCAGCTTCGTAAACAAAATAAAGTATTGGTGTATGGTAAATATGAATTGATTGATGCGGATAATCAAAAAGTGTATGCTTATACCAGAGAATTGAACGGAAAAAAAATTATTGGTTGTGTTAAACTTCACAAAAGAAAACACTTCATTCAAAACAACACTTGATATCAGTCATTCAAAAATATTGCTATCCAATTATTCAAATGCATCCAAAAATAAAGAACTGAAACCGTACGAAGCAGTGGTATATGAACTGCATTAGAAATAAAATCATAAATTACTTTTCTTTTCATCACCTAACGAAAATATCATGAATAAAAAACTTGCCTTGTGGTCAATAACGGTTGGTTTGGGCGGATTTCTTTTTGGATTGGATGTAGCCGTTATATCCGGTGCAGAACAAGCCATTCAAAAATTATGGGGATTAAGCGACTGGATGCATGGAACTGCGATTGCTATGGCATTGTACGGCACAGCCTTTGGTGCAGCCTTGGGAAATATTCCTGCCAATAAGATCGGTCGTAAAAAAACATTGATCTGGATCGGTATCTTATTTTTTGTGACTTCGATTGGTGCAGCATTATCAACCGATGTTTATTTATTCATGTTCTTTCGATTTGTAAGTGGATTAAGCATTGGCGCATCTTCTGTTGTTGCACCGGTTTATATTTCAGAAATCGCTCCGCCAAAATATCGTGGAAGAATGGTGATCTCTTTTCAATTGAATGTTGTTGCAGGTATTTTGATCGCTTACTTTTCAAACTATTTATTACAAGGCGTTGGCGGTACAAATGATTGGCGCTGGATGTTAGGTGTAGTGGCTATTCCATCATTGGTATTTTCGACATTAATGTTATTCACTCCCGAAACACCAAGATGGTTGGTGTTGTATAAAAAAGATGATGAAGCTGCAAAAAAGGTTTTAGCTATTACCGGTGAAGCAACCGATCATATCATCGAAGACATAAAGAATTCTGTTTCATCAACCAAAGAAGCATTGTTCAGCAAAAAATTCATTAAACCATTGATGCTTGCATTTTTAATTGCATTCTTTAATCAAATGTCCGGCATCAATGCCATTATTTATTTTGCCCCAAAAGTTTTTCAAATGGCGGGTATAGAAAGAAATGGCGCATTATTATCAACAGTTGGTATTGGTGTCATCAATTTAATATTTACAATCACAGGTTGGTATTTGATTGATCGTTTTGGTCGCAGAACTTTAATGTTCATTGGCTCATTCGGATATATTCTTTCACTTTCATTAATTGCCATTTCATTTAACGGAACCGATCACAGCATGATCGTATATTATGTTTTTCTTTTCATCGCATCGCATGCAGTTGGACAAGGTGCAGTTATCTGGGTATTCTTATCAGAACTCTTTCCAAACTCTGTTCGTGCCAGCGGAACTTCATTCGGTTGTTTAACGCATTGGGTGTTTGCAGCCCTTGTGGCGCAAGTGTTTCCATACTTCGCCGCCAATGTTTCAGGTGCATATATTTTTGGATTCTTCGCTTTCATGATGGTATTGCAATTGTTGTACGTTTGGAAACTGATGCCCGAAACAAAAGGTATGGCTTTAGAAGATATGGGTAACAATATTGTTTTGCATTAGATTTTTTTGAAACAAACTAATTGCTGCTATGAATCTTCTGTTGCGTCGTTCCAAAGGAATCCCTTTGGGACACACTTCGACGTTCCGATTTTCATAGCAGCATTTTTATTAATTCTGTTTCCGTTTGAGTAACTTTATATTGAATTAATTTTTTACTAAAAATTAAACATTGCTTTTATTATCCGCACAGCAAATTCAGGAATGGGATGCATTTACTATGCTGCATGAACCGATTCAGTCAATTGATTTGATGGAAAGGGCTGCAGAACGTTGCGTAGATTGGATATCAGGCAATCATTTCTCCGATAAAAAAATAAAAATATTTTGCGGAAAAGGAAATAATGGCGGTGACGGATTAGCAATTGCCAGATTATTACTTCGTAACAATTATGATGTTGAAGTTTATATTTTAGAATTTGGCGCAAAAGGAACTGATGATTTTCAGATCAATCTGCATTTGTTGCATCAGCTAACAACTGAAATTCATTTTATTCAATCATCAGAATTTATTCCTGTGATTGAGAAGAGTGATGTTGTTATCGATGCATTGTATGGTTCAGGTTTGAACAGGCCATTACAATTATTGAGTAAAGAAATTGTTGAACAGATCAATCAATCAGGTGCAACCATCATTTCTATTGATGTTCCCAGTGGTATGAGTATCGATAAAAGTTCGAAAGGAAATACCATTATTCGTTCAACACACACATTAACCTTTCAATCATTAAAACTTTGCTTTCTGGTTGCTGAAAATGCGGATCATTTTGGAGCCGTACATGTGTTGGATATTGGATTGCACCCCCAATTTTTGGAAAGAACGTATGCTGTTTTTGAAATGATTTCGAAACAGACGATTGTTGAGAATATCAAGCTGCGTAAGGATTTTTCACATAAAGGAAATTATGGGCATGCTTTGTTGATCGCAGGAAACAAAGGAAAAATGGGAGCTGCATTATTAGCTGCCAAAGCATGTTTACGAACTGGTGCAGGATTGGTAACTGCAAATATTTTACAGGAAGATCAATCAAGCATCAACACATTTCTCCCGGAAGCAATGACGTTAAACAGGGCATTAAAAAATTCTTATGATAACTATTCAGCTATTGGAATTGGTCCGGGTCTTGGAATAAAAAACGATGCACAAAAATTAGTATTAGAAGTGTTACAATTGTATAAAAAGCCAATGGTGATTGATGCAGATGCATTGAACATTATTTCAGAAAATAAAAAATTAGTAGAACTCATCCCTGAAGGCTCTGTCATTACACCGCATCCCAAAGAATTTGAAAGATTGGTTGGGGAATGTGAAAATGATTTTGACAGATTGAATAAAGCAATAGAATTATCAACCCAATATCCACTGATCGTTATTTTAAAAGGACATTATACTTTGATCGCGGTGAATGGCAAAGGTTATTTTAACAACACTGGTAATGCGGGTTTGGCAAAAGGCGGCAGTGGCGATGTGTTAACGGGAATGATCACTTCTTTGCTTGCACAAAAGTATCAACCGCTACACGCTGCATTGATCGGTGTTTATTTACACGGATTGGCTGCTGATCTTGCTTTGGAAAATCAATCAATTGAAAGTTTATTGGCAACCGATGTTATTGCTGCGATTGGCAAAGCGTTTAATTATTTGAGAGATTGATCATCCTTCAATTCCCCTGTTCAAAAATTCAATGAAAGGTTGTAAAGCTTCAAATGCTGCAACAATTTTCTTGGTTAAATTTTTATCTGTAAGATCGGCATCAGTTAATGACGCTGTTGCTAACCAGCTTTTTAATTTGATATATTGAATGGCAGGATTATCTTTTTCGTAACCTTTTGGTTCGCGGGTCAAAGATGTTTCATCAGATATTTCCAAACCTTTATACTGCGCCACAAATTTTTTATTCTTGATGATCTTGGAGAATTCATCAAAACAATAATCGATCTCCTGTCTTACTTTTTTGACCACATCAGCATCGGGCATCCATAGTCCACCCCCAACAAAAGCACGGCCGGGTTCACAATGAAAATAATATCCCGCAACAATTGCTTTCTTGCCGCCTTTGCTAAAACTCGCACCCAGATTGGTTTTGTACGGACTCTTGTCTTTGCTGAAACGCACATCACGATTGATTCTAAACATACAATCCTTTGCTGTTAACGTTGCAATGGTTTCATCTTTCTTTCCGAATTGCTGAATTATATTATTTACCAATTTAGCAAAATCTTCTTTCGCTGCTTCATACAGTTTTCTGTTTTTATCAAACCATTCTTTGCTGTTATTCTTCTTTAAATCTTTTAAGAATTTAATTGTTGATGGTTGTAACATGATTTTTTTATTGATTGACTAATTGAAGAAATTCATCTTCCGTAATAATTTTTATGGTATTTATTTTTTTTGCTTTTTCTAATTTGCTTCCGGCATCTTCACCCACCACCAGATAATTTAATTTTGCACTGACACCTGTAACAATTTTTCCGCCATGTTGTTCGGCCATTGCTTCTGCTTCGCTGCGTTTTAACTTGGCGAGTGTTCCGGTAAATAAAAATGTTTGTCCTGATAATCCTCCTGCAGCAATGGCTTCACGCTTTTCATTTTTAAATTGCAATTTTGCTTTCTGCAATTCACACAGCATTTCAATGTTCTGTTCATTATGAAAAAATTGAAAAATACTTTGTGCTACTTTCACACCAACATCTTCTAATTGTTTTAATTCTTCTTCTGATTTATGTTGAAGATCAAATAAATTCTCGATCGCATTGGCTAAAGTTTTTGCAGTGGTTTCGCCAACAAAACGAATGCCCAATGCATAGATCAAGCGATGCAATGGTTGTTGTTTGGATGCTTCAATTGCAGCTTGTAAATTATCAATAGATTTTTTTCCAAAGCCTTCAATAGTATTGAATGCATTAAAATCCAAATGATAAATACCGGGAATGTCTTTTAATAATTTCAATTCATAAAATTTGCGAACATTGGCTTCACCAAAACTTTTAATGTCCATCGCATCTTTACTCACAAAATGAATGATGCGTTCAACAACCTGGGCTTCACATTCAATATTGATGCAACGCCAAACAGCTTCTGTTTCTTCTTTGAATAATTTACTGTTACAAACAGGGCAATGTGTTGGGAACTCAATCTCTGTTTCAGTTCCATCACGCAGCTCGGGTAATGATTTAACAATTTGTGGTATCACATCACCGGCACGTTCTATTAAAACATGATCACCGATTTTCAAATCTTTTTCTTTGATATATTCTTCATTATGAACAGAAATACTTGAAACAGTTACACCGCCAATATATACAGGATTCAATTTTGCAACAGGGGTAACAGCTCCGGTTCTTCCTACCTGAAATTCTACATTAATTAATTTTGTTGTTGCTTGTCTTGCTTTGAATTTGAATGCAATGGCCCAACGAGGATGATGGGTGGTCATGCCCATTTTATCCTGCAATGTAAAGTCATTCACCTTCACTACCATACCATCAATTTCATAAGGTAATGTATCACGCATCTCTTCAAAATCGTGCACATGTTTAATTACTTCATCGATTCCCTGTACAACTAATTTTTCTTTTTGAGGAGAACGAAAGCCGCATTCCCACAGCATTTGCAAGGAAGAGTCGTGAGTGGTTAATCGTGAATCGCGAGTTCTTGAACTTGCGACTCCCGACTCCCGATTTACGTAATAGCTCACGTGATATAAAAATGCTTCCAATCCCCTTCTTGCCACTTCTCTCGGATCTTTCATTCTCAAACTTCCGCTGGCTGCGTTACGCGGATTGGCTAAAGCAGATTGCCCTTGTTCGGCCAACCAATCATTATATTTTGTAAATGATTTTTTACTCATGATCACTTCACCACGTATCTCAATTTGCTGAATGCCGTATTCTGAAAAAGGTGCTGACAAAGGGATGGAACGGATCTGCTTGATGTTGTTGGTAATGTCTTCACCTTCTACACCATCACCTCTTGTTGCTGCACGTATTAAAATATCATTTTCATAGATCAATGAAATGCTGGCACCGTCAAACTTTGGTTCAATGCAATATTCGATCTTATCCAAACCTGTTAACTCTTTTGCTTTTCTGTCCCAATCAATTAAATCATCAGCATTATAACTATTCTCCAAACTCAACATGGGCACCAAATGTTGCACTGTTTCAAAACCTGTATTCAGGCTGCTTCCTACGCGTTGTGTGGGAGAATCTTTGGTGATGAGTTGCGGATTTTCTTCTTCGATCTTTTCTAATAATTTATATAATTGGTCGTATTCAAAATCACTTACCAATGGATCGTTCATTACATAATATCTGTATTCGTGAAATCGTAAAACTTTTCTCAGCGATTCAATAGCAACAGAAACATTCTTTTTTTCAGTTGATTGTAATAACTGTTCTGATAATTTTTTTATTTGTAAAGTTTGCTCCTGCGTGTACATAAGAAATATTAGGCTATAAAATTAATACCATCACCGACTTTCAAAATTTTTATTATTGTGTAAAATATACACAATTAAATAAAAGCTGTACCTTAACATTACGATTAAGTCTTTTGTTTTTACGAAAGGATATTATTTAATTTGCTGCCATGACGAAAAAAGTTACGAATAGCGTATTTGCAACGCATGCTCCGCACCTTATCAAAGACGCTGTAAAGCTGATTGCTTCTTACCCTAAAATGCCCATTACGGTTGACTGTGTGATCTTCGGTTTTGAAGAAAGCGAGTTGAAAGTATTATTGATCAGAAGTGATCTGGAAATGTATAAAGGCTTTTGGTCTTTATTAGGCGATAATGTAAAAGACAATGAAGAGTTAGATACTGCCGCGTATCGGATTTTAAAAGAAAGAACAGGGATGAATGATGTATATCTTGACCAGGTACGAGCTTTCAGTCATCCAAAACGACATCCCGGCGGCAGAGTAATTACATTAGCGTATTGTTCGTTATTAAATATTCAGCATCATGAATTAAAGATCTATGCAAACGAATTGCATTGGCATAGTTTTTCTTCTATCAAAGAAATGGCATTTGATCATAAAGAAATTTTAGATACTTGTCACACCTGGTTACAAAAAAGAATACAGGAACATCCTTTGGGATTTAATTTGTTGCCCGATAAATTTTCTTTGCGCGAATTACAAAATTTATATGAAGCCATATTGGGTGTTAGTTTAGACAGAAGAAATTTCCGTAAAAAATTCGCATCAATGGATCTGCTGATCGATGTAGGAGAGATGGAAGAAGATGTGCCGCACCGTCCCGGAAAATTATACAAATTCAATTTTGAGAAATACGAGAAGAACAAAAGGAAATGGATCGGCATCGATTTTTAAATGCTGCCGCCTTCAACCAAAAGAGATTCCTGAATTAATTCTGACGTTGTAGTTTCTCCTGCAAGGCAGGCAAGCATTTTGCCGAAAGCAAGTTTCCCTAATTTATAGCCGTTTGTTTCAATATAAGTAATCTCTGGAAAGAAAAGTTTAGGAAAGAAACCATTGCTGATAGCAATCACAGCAATATCGTTCGGCACTTTCAAATGCATTTCCTGCAAGGTTTTCATAACTCCGGTCAGCGTTTCATCGCTCATGCAAAAAACAGTATCGGGTTTGTTCTTTGATCGGCAATATTTGTAACAGACATTCCTTGCCTCTTCGGCTGAAGATACATGCTCAATAATGAGTTTTGTGTCATCATTTTTATTCTGAAATTCAGACTTAAATGCAGCTTCTCTTTTTTGGGTGATGGAATGATCCTTGTCACCGAAAATGGCCAACACATTTTTCTTTTTTTTCTGAATGATTTTCTTTGCTGCAATGATAGCGGCATCTGCATCAGCAAAACATACTTTATTGCATAAAAGGTTGGAAGGAACCTTATCAAAAAAAACAACAGGAGTATTAAATTCACTGAAGCGGATAAAGTGTTCTATGTCTTTTGTTTTTGGAGAAATGCAAATGAATAATCCCATTACTCTGTTTTGACGGCATAATTTAAAATTATCCATTTCAATCTGAGGGTCATCACCGGATTGTAAGATCATTAATGAATATCCGTGCAGCCGACTTTCTTCTTCTACTGCCGAAATAAAACTTTCGTAGAAATAATTGGAAATATGCGGCACGATCAATCCAAAAATTTTGCTTTTGCTTGTTCTTAAATTGATAGCATTTGCGTTTGGCTCATAATCAAGTGTTTTGGCCAAATCCATTACCCTTTGCTTTGTTTTACAGAAATATCAGGATGATCTTTTAAAGCCCTCGATACCGTTGAAATACTTAAACCAAGAACTTGAGATATTTTTTTAAGGGTAATAGTGGTCATATTCCATGAAATTGAGGATAATTTACGTGAGTTTAAGAAAACAACAAGAAAATTTAGAAACAGAATTGAACCGCAATTCATTTTAATCTGAATAGTTTTATTCAATACCACTTCGATACTCATTCAGTCATCCTTCTTAGGTTACCGAAATGGATACCTTGTAATCTCCGTTTTGTTTTGAAGAAAGAAGTACTAACAGTCTTATCTGTACTTTTTAAGCTATTACTGCGCTATTGCGAGTTTACCAATACATAAGAGATTTTCTGCAAGATTTGTCATGTTGCAAGATTTTGAAGGATACAAAAGAGATAGTTGAACCGGGATTAAAGGCAGATGAATGAATATATAATCCAAATATAAAGTACCTATAAACCAGTGATAAGCTACCTTTAAACTACCCTTAATTAGGGTAGCTTATAGGTGGCTTATGGGTAGCTTAAAGGTAGCTTATAGGTGGCTTATCTAAGAAAATATATCCTTTCTATCTTATCTCTGAAAATGGAGAAACCTCTATAAGAATTGACAGTTGGGCATTAGATTATAGGTTACTATAAGCTATAATTCATCTTTTACTTGATAAATGAATAGGAAACAAATATTTAAAAATTGCCTGTAAAAGACTCCTGCTCAGGGGTGTTAGTATTAGAGGTAACCCATTTTTTAAAAAAAGAGCTAAAACTTTTCCACCGCAACCATTTTCGCAAACGTTTGCAGTACTAAATTGTTAAACAAATTAACGATTGATGCAGCTTTTAGGATAGATTTAATGCCATAAATCAAACTTAAATTTTTAACTGAGAAATAATATACTGTTTGTCTCGTTTTTGAACTTTCGGGATGAACAACATTTTTTAGTAAAAATTTTTGTTGTTTGTTTATCATCTTAACACTAAACGTTTGTTTATGAACTTAACGACACTTGCCAAAGGTATGCTATACCTATGCTTGGCATTCCTCTCCACAACGGCATTAGCCCAAAACAAAGTAATTACCGGTAAAGTTACAGATGCAAAGGATGGATCGGCCGTTCAAAGTGCGTCGGTGCTTGTTAAAGGTGCCAAATTAGGTACTCAAACTGCACAGGACGGAACTTTTAAATTGTCAGTTCCTTCAGATGCAACTACAATTGTTATTTCTTCCTTAGGATTCGGTACCCAAACGGTAAGTATCCAGGGAAAAACTTCTGTAGAGGTAGGTTTAAAAGCAACAAGCGATCAATTAGGTGATGTTGTTGTGATCGGTTACGGTACAGCACGTAAAAAAGATGTAACAGGTGCGGTTGCTTCTGTTCAGGCAAAAGATTTTAATCAGGGCATCGCTGCGGCTCCTGACCAATTACTTCAAAATAAAGTAGCGGGTGTGGAAATCACACAAACCAATGGTCAGCCCGGTGCTGCAACTACCGTTAAGATCAGAGGTAACAACTCTATCCGTGCAGTAAACAATCCTTTATATGTTGTTGATGGTGTTCCTTTAGATGGAAGATCTGCAAGACCGAATCCGGGAAACCCTGCATACGGTGGTGCTACTCCTGATGGAAACCCTTTAACTTATATTAACCCTAACGATATTGCGAGCATTGATGTATTGAAAGATGCGTCTTCAGCTGCTATCTACGGTTCTCGCGGTGCAAATGGTGTAATTGTGATCACTACAAAAACCGGTTCTTCTGGTCCTGCTAAATTAGAGTTCGGTACAAGCTGGGGTGTGAATGCAGGTTATATGAAAAAATTTGATGTATTAAACGCCGGCGATTTTAGAAGTGCTTTGGCTAAATATAAAGTGACCGGTCAAGATAATGGCGCCAGTGTTGATGCATTTAAAGAATTGGAAAATTCAAAAATGTCTCAGAACTACAACCTCGCTTTCAGCGGTGGTAATGAAAATGGAAAATTCCGTGCTTCATTCATGGGATCTTCTACAAACGGTATCATTAAAAATTCAAGCTTAGATAAGTATGTCGCTAATATGAGCGGGACATACAAATTCTTAGATAAGAGATTGACCTTAGGTTTTAATGTAACCACAGGTCACACTACTGAAAGTTTAGTACCTGTTTCCAACACACCGGGTTCTGTTGGTAACTTGATCAGTTCTATTTTACAATGGAATCCTACCACTAAAATGACAGATGCAAGCGGTAACTATGTTTATCCTGCAAACGGTTCCGGTAATCCTTTGGCTATGTTGGCTTCCGTTTCTGATATAGCATCTGTGAACAGTGTATTAGGAAGCATGTCTGCTTCATACAAAATTTTGGATAACTTGGAATACAAATTCCTCTATGCAGTTAATAATAGTGTTGGTAGCAGATTGACCAATGACTATGGTTTTGTTCAGGGTGTTTCGGGCTTATCCGGTTTGGGATACGGTGCTATTTCAAATGCACGTTTAAGTTCTCAAACATTTACACATACTTTAAATTACAAAGCTAACCTTACCAATAAATTGCATTTAGATGCGATCGCAGGCTTTGAGTATTGGAAATCTGATTATTCTAATAATTCATTCTCTGCTTCAGGATTTAATACCAACCTGACTCAGGCTACCTTTATCGGAATACCTTATACCAATATGTTACAGGATGGTAATACGCAAAATGTACCTTCTACTTATGTTGATCCAACAGTTGAATTACAATCTTATTTTGGCAGAGCAGTATTGAACTATTCTGACAAATATATTTTGACTGCTACCATCAGAGCTGATGGTTCAAGTAAATTCGGTGCTAATAATAAGTACGGTTACTTCCCTTCCATTGGTGCTAAATGGGCCATCATTAATGAAGATTTCATGAAGAACAGTAAGGTCTTCTCTAATTTGGATTTAAGAGCTTCATGGGGTATCACCGGTAACCAAGAGTTTCCTGCCGGTGCTTCTCAGGAACAATTTTATTTCAACTCATTTAACAACGCACAACAAAGTAATGTTGCAAACCCTAATTTGAAATGGGAACAAACCAATTCATACAATATCGGTTTGGATTTCTCTACAAAGAGTGGTAAATTCTGGGGTAGTGTAGATTACTACAGCAAGAACACAACAAATATACTTTTCCAAAGCACAGCCATACAACCGGCACCTGCTTCTATCTACTTTATCAACCTTCCAGCAAACTTAATGAACAGCGGTGTTGAATTAAGTTTGGGAATGAATTTGGTGGATCATAAAGATTTCACATGGGATTTGAATCTGAACTATTCTTACAATAAGAATAATTTGAAGAACTTCACTCAAAACGGACAAAATATCCTGATCCAAACAGGTCAGATCAATGGTCAGGGTGTATCAGGTACATTGGCTCAGGCAATCACCAACAACCAACCTGTTGATGTGTATTATCTGAAAAAATTCGGTGGATTTGACGCTACAGGTGCTCAGATCATTGGGGCAAATCCGGGTTTTGCAGGAGATCCTAACCCACACAATAACTACGGTATCAGTACTACTTTGAAATATAAGAAGATGAGTTTAGTTATTAATGGTGGTGGAGCAGGCGGTTATTTGATCTATAATAACACAGCTACCAGCGTAACCAATATTGCCGGTATCGCAAACGGAAGAAATATTGATAAGAATGCTTACAACTCTGCAGAAAATCCTGCAACAAGTGCTGTGGGTGCTTCTACAAGGTTCTTAGAAAGCGGCAATTACTTTAAAATAAGAAACGTTTCTTTTGCGTATCATTTCGGCAATGCAGGAAAATATGTGAAAAACCTGAATGCTTTTGTAACTGCTAACAATTTATTGGTGATCACTAAATTCTCAGGATTTGATCCGGAAGTGAATATTGATAAGAGCAACAACAATTATCCTTCAAGATCAATTGAGTATATTCCTTATCCAACCGGCAGAACAATTTCATTCGGTCTAAACTTTTCTTTATAATTCAATATAAAATTTAAACGTATGATAAAGTATAAAAATCTTAAACTATACGCTCTTCTTCTGGTTACGGCTGTGAGCTGTACAAAATTAGATGAGCATTTAAACAGCACTTTGACCAACAGTCAAACAGCGAATGCCTTAGGTAGTGCTGGTGTAGGCTTATTGTTAAGCGGTGCCTACTTAGATCTGGGTGGCCCTTTTACAGGCCAGGATCAAGTATTCTCTTTGGAAGAGAACTCTTCAGATGAATCTTTAGTGCCTACCAGAGGCGGTGACTGGGATGATAACGGTGTATGGCGTGTTATTCATAACCATACCTGGAATGCAGACCACGGTCAGGTTTTGACAGTGTTTAACAATTTAAATAAGCTCAACTTTGATGCAACCAATGTGTTAGGATTCAGTCCTTCAGCACAACAGGCAGCTGAAGCAAGGTTCTTAAGAGCATTTTCTTTGTATTATCTGTTAGATATTTACGGCCAGTTCCCTGTTAGGAATCCGGGAGACAATTTATTGAATGCGCCTACTGTTATGACAGGTGCAGCAGCAGCACAATTCCTCATCACTGAATTAACAGCCGCTATTCCGGCTATGGCTGCTACTGGTCCTTCCTCTCAGGCAACACAGGCTGCCGGTAAAGCACTGTTGATGAAAGTATATTTGAACAGAGGCGCTTGGGCTAACAGAGCAGCTCCAACCTTCTCTGATGCTGATATGCAACAAGTAATAACACTCGGTAACAGTATCATCAATAGCGGCAATTACAGCTATGGAACTGATTATTTCAGCGCTTTTGGAGTAAATAATATTTCATCTAAAGAAGATATCTTAATTTATCCAAATGCTTCAGGTGTACCTGCTAATAATAGCGGACCTCAGGCTCTTTGGTGTATGACTGAACATTATAATCAGGAAACTGACTATAATCCTAATGCAGGATGGAATGGTTTCTCTACTATCAGTGATTTCTATAACAGTTTCAGTACAGCAACCAAAAGTACAACAGCTACAAACGCAGCTAACAGAGTAGCTGGTTTCTTTACAGGTGTAGGTGCAACTAATAACCCTGATACTGCAATTGATACAAGATTAGGCGGAAGATATTATCCCGGTGTTACCAATATATCCGGACAAAGAGTTGGTTTCCAGGTTGGTCAACAATACAATGAAAAAGGTGTTGCAGAATTAGACAGAAAAGGAAATCCATTGGCTTTCGATCCGGCTATTGCTTCTACCATGCAGGAAACTGGTCCTAACTTGGAACTTACAGGTATCCGTGTAGTAAAATATCCTCCTGATTTTTCAAATGGTACAAAATATTATGAAGGACCTGCCGGTAACGGTATTGTGCTCATGCGTTATTCTGATGTAGTATTGATGGTTGCAGAAGCTTATCTGCGTCAGGCTACTCCAAACGCCGGACAAGCTTTATCTTTAGTAAACGCTTTAAGAACTGCAAGAGGTGCCACTGCATTACCTTCTATTAAATTAGTTGGTTCAGGTACAGTTCAACAAACATTGTACGATCCAAATGCATTATTAACTGAAAGAGGAAGAGAATTGTATTGGGAAAGAGGTAGAAGAACAGATTTAATACGTTTTGGAGTGTTCGGTCAGCTTTGGCAATACAAACCAACCGACGATCCTAAATACTTGTTATTCCCAATTCCTAATCAGGCATTGGCAGCTAACCCTAATTTAACTCAAAATCCCGGTTATTAATTTTAGCGCAATCTGTTATTTTATATTCTAATTTTGAAGCAAGGTCAATATAATTATTGACCTTGCTTTTTTCTTATAATACCTAAACCTTTTTTGATGCGCTTGTTTAACAGATACTTTTTTTTATCCGCATTTGTTTTTTTCTTTTCCTGTAAATCAAAACAGGAAAAGGCATTGTTTGAGTTGGTGGATAATTCCGGCATCAGTTTTAATAACGAAGTGAATGACGGTAAAAAAGAAAACAGCTTTTTGTTCCGGAATTTTTACAACGGAGGCGGTGTTGCAATCGGCGATATAAATAATGACGGATTACCTGATGTGTTTCTTACCTCAAACATGGGCAATAATAAATTGTACCTTAATAAAGGAAATTTCAAGTTTGAAGATATTTCAAAATCTGCCGGCATCATTGAAGATGACAAATGGAATACAGGTGTTGTATTTGCAGATGTGAACGGCGACGGATGGCTGGATATTTATGTTTGCTCATCAGGACACATGCCTACGGGTAACAGAAAAAATAAATTATACATCAATAATCATAATAACACATTTACTGAATCTGCTGCGCAGTATGGTTTGGATATCTCTGCTTACACAACACAAGTCTCATTCTTTGATTATGATGGCGATGGCGATCTCGATTGTTTCATGATCAACAATAGTCCTATTCCCGTTAATCAGTTAGAATTCGCCAATAAAAGAGATCTCTTAGAAAGTAAGTGGCCTGTTGGTGATTTTTTAAAAGGTGGGGGTGATCATTTATTCAGGAATGATAACGGCCATTTTGTTGAAGTAACACAAGCAGCAGGAATTCACGGAACACTCATCAGCTTTGGAATGGGTGTTTCGGTTGGCGATATTAACGGCGATGGATGGCCCGATGTATATGTATCTAACGATTCTTATGAAAGAGATTATTTATACATCAACCAGAAGAACGGAACATTTAAAGATGAGTTAGAAGATAAAATCCAGCACACCAGTTTCTCTTCGATGGGTGCTGATATTGCGGATATCAATAATGATGGTTATCCGGATATTTTCAATACAGACATGTTACCTCTATCGGATTACCGAATAAAAACAACAGGTGCCTTTGATGATATCGACATGTTTAACAGAAAGATAAAAGCGGGTTTTTATTATCACTATGTAAAAAATTGTTTGCAGTTAAACAGTAAGTCGGGAAATTTTACCGAGATCGGAAATTATGCAGGTGTTAGTGCGACTGATTGGAGCTGGGGTGCATTAATGTTTGATATGGATAACGACGGATGGAACGATATTTATGTTTGTAACGGTGTAAACCGCGATGTTACAGATCTTGATTTTATGAATTTCTTTGCCAATGATGTTATTCAGAAAATGGTGTTGACAGGAAAAAAAGATGAAGTGGATCAGGTCTTGAAAGAAATTCCGCGAAATGCCTTAAAGAATAAAGTGTACAGAAATGATCATCAGTTAAAGTTTACAGATATTGGCGATCAATGGGGCTTTACGCAACCTTCCTTTTCAAACGGCGCAGCTTATGGTGATCTGGATAATGACGGCGATCTGGATCTTATTATCAATAATGAAAATCAACCTGCATTTGTTTATAAGAACAATGCAAGGGAATTGAATAAGAATAATTATCTCGGCGTTTTCTTAAAAGGGAAAGGCAAAAATACTTTTGCAATTGGAAGTAAGGTTCAGGTTTATGCCAATCAGCAGATGTTCACAAGAGAAGTTATTCCGAGTCGTGGCTTTCAATCATCGGTTGATTACAAACAGATCATTGGATTAGGCACCATAAAAGATATTGATTCAGTGGTTATCACATGGCCGAACAGAACAATCAAAAAAATCATTCATCCTAATATCAATCAGGTACTCACCATTCAGCAGGATGATGAAAAGGAAAAGATGATTGAAAAAGAAACAATCCCATCTTCAACATTATTCACTCAAATAAAATCATCTTTCGATAAACACGAAGAAAATGAAGTGATCGATTTTTATACGGAAAGGAATATTCCCAGAATGTTGTCACGCGAAGGTCCGAAAGCGGCAGTGGGAGATGTGAATGGCGACGGACTCGAAGATGTTTTTATTGGCGGAACACCCGGTCATATTGGTCAGCTTTATTTGCAAAATGCCGATGGTTCTTTTACCAAGAAAGAAGAAAAAGCATTTCAGCAATTTGCATCCTTCGAAGATGTAGCTGTTATCATGTTTGATTGTGATCATGATGGTGATCTGGACCTATTGGTTTGTCCGGGTGGTAATAACAATGATATTAATACAAGAGAATTGCAATTGCGCTTATTTAAAAATGATGGCAAAGGCAATTTCACCATTGATGCAAATGCATTTCCAAATACATCCATGAATATTGCCGTGGCAGCAGTGAATGATTTTAATGGTGATGGATTTCCCGATCTGTTCATCGGTGCAAGAAATTATCCGAAAGTGTACGGAGCAGATCCCACAAGTTTTCTTTTTGTGAATGACGGCAACGGACATTTTACAGATATCGCAGCAACAAAAAATCCTGATATATCAAAAATAGGAATGGTCACCAATGCTGTATGGGCAGATGTTGTGGGTGATGCCGCAAAAGAATTAATTATTGTTGGTGAATGGATGACACCAAGAATATTCTCCTTTAAAAAAGATCATTTTGAAGAAGTAAAAAACAATTTAAATAATTTATTCGGATGGTGGCAAACCATTGCTGTTGCTGATGTTAATAATGACGGCAAACAGGATCTGATCATCGGGAATATCGGCGAAAATTTTTATTTGCAGCCCGATGAAAAAAATCCAGTGAAATTATGGCTAAATGATTTTGATCAAAACGGGATTTTAGATAAAGTACTCACATATACCATAGATGGAAAAGATAAACCGGTGGTGGTCAAGCATGATCTGGAAGAGCAGTTGCCATCTATCAAGAAAAATAATTTAAAACATGTAGATTATGCCAAACGGTCTATTCAGGAATTATTTTCAAAAGAATTGATCGAAAAAAGTGTAGTGAAAAAATTCAATTATTGCGCATCCATTGTAGCGATCAATAAAGGGAATGGAAATTTTGAGATACAAAAGCTTCCGTTGATGAGCCAGATGAGTTGTATCAATTCGTTTTATTGCACCGATATCAATCATGATGGCTTTGTGGATATTATTGATGGCGGAAACCAATTCGGATTCTTGCCGCAATACCAACGATTGGATGCCAACAGTGGTGAAGTATTGATGAATGACAGGAAAGGAAATTTTACAAGGACAGATCCATTTGAAACCGGATTGCATTTGCGTGGCGAAGTGAGGGATATTCAGAAAATAAAACTGAAAAAAGAAAACGCTTTATTGTTCCTGCAGAATAATGAATATCCTGTTTTATTTAAAATGAATGAAACGGGCAGTAAAAAGTAAAAACGAGTTGCATTGCTGCATAGTGGATAAAGCGTACAAGTGTCCAAAGGACTCCTTCGGAGAGTGACACAACCTGGAAACATAGCAGCACAACAGCCCGTAACATAAAAATGAATTTTGATTGATGTGTAATGATAAAATGATACAAAGATTTTCAACATACTTTATTTTTTTGATTCTATTCATGTCTTCGTGTAAACAAAAAGAGAAAGATGATTTCCTTTTTGAATCGATGCAGAACACGGGTATTGTTTTTAATAATAAAGTGCAGGATAATGATTCCATTAACATTTTAAACTATCGGAATTTTTATAATGGCGGCGGTGTTGCTATCGGTGATATCAACAATGATGGTTTAGCTGATGTTTTTTTTACTGCCAATCAGGGAAGCAATAAATTATTTTTAAACAAAGGCAATTTTAAGTTTGAAGATATTTCTGAAAAAGCCGGGTTTAAAGATAAGCTCCAATTCAGCACCGGTGTTGTATTTGCTGATGTGAACAATGACGGCTGGTTGGATATTTATGTGAGCAATGCAGGAAATATGAACAGCCCAGAATTGAGAAAAAATCAATTGTATATTAATAATCACGATCTCACTTTTACAGAACGTGCGGAAGAATATGGTTTGGCAAATGTTGGATATACAACGCAGGTAAGTTTTTTTGATTATGATATGGATGGCGATCTGGATTGTTTTATGATCAATAACAGTCCGATCCCCGTAAACAGTTTGGGTTATCCGCATCAAAGGGATCTGCCTGCAGATAAATGGCAGGTGCCTGATTATTTAAAAGGTGGCGGCGATCATTTATACAGAAATGATAACGGTCATTTTACAGAAGTAACACAACAAGCGGGCATTCACGGATCGTTAATGAGTTTTGGTTTGGGTGTTACTGTTGGTGATGTGAACGGCGATCATTATCCTGACATATATGTTTCGAATGATTTTTTTGAAAGAGATTATTTATACATTAATCAAAAGAACGGAACATTCAAAGATGAATTAGACAGCCGTGTGTTGCATACAAGTTATGCTTCGATGGGCGCAGACTTTGGTGATATCAATAATGATGGTTATCCTGATATTTTTACGACCGATATGTTGCCTGCGGATGATTATCGTTTAAAAACAACTTTAAGTTTTGATGATATTGATCAATTTCGTTTGAAAGAAAGAAACGATTTTCACCATCAGTTTTTACAAAACACGTTACAATTAAATACGGGCAACGGAAAGTTTATCGACATAGCTAATTATAGCGGCGTGAACGCATCTGAATGGAGTTGGGGTGCATTGATGTTTGATGCAGATAATGACGGCTTTACTGATCTCTATGTTTGTAATGGTATTTTCAGGGATCTGACGAATCAGGATTTTTTAGATTTCGATGCGAATGAAATAAGAGAGCGGATGATCGCAACCGGTAAAAAAGATCTCACCGAATTGGTCAATAAAATTCCATCGATCGCTGTGCCGAATAAAATGTTCCGCAATCTCGGCAATTTAAAATTTGCAGATCAGGGTGCAGCATGGGGCTTTACGCAAAATTCCTTTTCGAACGGTGCTGCTTATGGTGATTTGGATAATGATGGTGATCTGGATCTTGTAGTAAATAATGTAAATGAGCCTGCATTGATCTTTAAAAATTTAAGCAGAGAAAAAAATCATAACAATTATATCGGCATTACTTTAATTGGAAAAGATAAGAACCGATTTGCAGTAGGAAGTAAGATCATTGTATTTGAAGGAGACCAAAAATTAAGCAAGGAAGTGATCCCGAGCCGTGGCTTTCAATCATCGGTTGATTATAAACAAATAATCGGCATCGGAAAAAATACAAGCATTGATTCGATGATCATTTATTGGCCTGATCTCACATTCACAAAGATCATTCATCCTGAAATAAATAAAGTCCATACGATCACACAACCTGAAAAAGGCGAAAAAATAAAAGAAGTTGAAGCTGTTAAAAAAGAACCTTTATTGGTTGCAATAAAATCAAATTTTGATAAACACGAACAACCTGATTATACAGATTTTTATGCAGAACGTGCTATTCCGGAAATGTTGTCGCATCAAGGTCCCAAGGCAACTGTTGCAGATGTGAATGGCGATGGATTGGCTGATGTTTTTATCGGCGGCACTGCAACGCATTCTGGACAATTGTATTTGCAAACAAACAATGGGTTTCTAAAAAAGGAAATTCCTGAAATGAAACAGTTCATCGGATTTGAAGATGCTGCTGTTTTATTTTTTGATGCAGATGGCGATGGCGATATGGATCTGTTCATCGGTGCCGGTGGAAATAATATTACACCTGGCAGCAGAGAATTACAGAACAGATTATTCATCAATGACGGTAAAGGGAATTTTAAAATATCATACAATGCTTTTCCTTTAAATCAAGATAATATCGGTGCCGTTATTGCTTATGATTTTAATAAGGATGGTTATATGGATCTTTTTGTTGGTGCAAATTCTGTTTCTAAAGAATATGGCATTACTCCGCACAGTCATATTTATTTGAATAATGGAAAAGGATTGTTTTCTGAAATGCCTGAAAATAAACTAAGCGGTATCAATTCCGTTGGAATGGTGACAGGTGCAGTGATGTGTGATGTGGACGGTGATAAAGAAAAAGAATTAGTGATCGTTGGTGAATGGATGAGTCCGAGAATTTTTAAATTTCAAAAAGATCATTTTATTGAGATCAATTCTGATCTGAACAAATTATCGGGTTGGTGGCAAACGGTTGCTGCTGCTGATATAAATGGTGACGGGAAAGAAGATCTGATCTTGGGCAATCGCGGTGAGAATTTCAATTTAAGGCCCGATGAAAGGAATCCGATCAAAATGTGGTATGGTGATTTTGATGAGAATGGCAGAATGGATAAGATCATGAGTAAAACGGTTGATGGAAAAGATAAACCCGTTTTTATGAAACGCGATGTGCAGGATGAATTGCCTGCACTAAAAAAACAGAACCTGCATCATGCAGAATATGCAAAGAAATCTATGGATGAATTGTTCACGCATGAGCAATTAAAGAAGACGGTTGTAACGCAAATTAATTATGCTTCTTCCATAATTGCAATCAATCAGGGCAACGGAAAATTTACCATCCAACCATTGCCGCCCATGGCACAATTGTCTTCTGTAAAATCAATTGTTTGTACCGATCTGAATCACGACGGATTCAAAGACCTGATCGTTTGCGGCAATGAATTTAATTTTCAACCGCAGTTGGGCAGATTAGATGCCAATCCGGGCGAAGTATTCATCAATGATGGCAAAGGAAATTTCAGATTCTTGCCGTCAGATGCTTCAGGTTTGGAATTAAGAGGCATGGTGAGAGATGTTGCCGTGATTCCGTCAAATAAAGGATTGAATTTTTTATTTCTTCAGAATGATATGGTGCCTGTTTTATATCAATTACAAAAAAGTTTTTCATCCGGCAAAAAATAGAATTAGTGTTCATGAGTTTATTTATAAAAAATATCAGATCAGTTACAACAATAATTATTGTTAGTATTATTTCATCATGCAGCAATCACAAAACTGATCGGCCTGTGTTATTTGAAACATTAGATGCCGATAAAACAGGATTGCACTTCATCAATAAGCTTACGCCTACCGATTCTTTCAACATGTTTCATTATATGTACTTCTATAATGGCGCAGGTGTGGGTGCCGGTGATTTTAATAATGACGGAAAGATTGATCTGTTCTTTGCATCTAATCAGGGAGATAATAAACTGTATTTGAATGAAGGTGATTTAAAATTCAAAGATGTTACAGTTGATGCAAAAATACCGCAGGATAAAGGATGGAGTACCGGTGTTTCAGTGATAGACATCAATAATGACGGGCTATTAGACATTTATATTTGTAAGGTCGGAAATTATGAAACATTGCATGGAAAAAATCAATTGCTGATCTGCAAAGGAATCAAAAATGGTGTTCCTTATTATGAAGATGAAGCAGCACAATATGGTTTGGATTTTTCAGGTTTCAGCACGCAGGCTGTCTTCTTTGATTATGATGGTGATGGGGACCTCGATATGTTTTTATTGAATCATTCTGTTCATCAAAACGGAACATTTGCACCCCGTGATAATTTTTTAGGGACCTATAATGAATTGTCGGGCGACAGAATGTTTCGCAACGATGGCAACAACCATTTTACAGATGTAACAAAAGAAAGTAAGATCAACAGCTCTGCTATCAGTTATGGATTGGGCATTGCAGTGGCTGATATTAATTTAGATGGTTGGCCCGATTTATACATTGGTAATGATTTTCACGAAAATGATTATTTGTATATCAATCAGCACAACGGAACTTTTACGGAAGAAGGAAGTCAGCGCATGATGCATACCAGTCAGTTCTCCATGGGTGTTGATGTTGCCGATGTGAACAATGACGGTTATCCTGAAATTATTTCAATGGATATGCTTCCATCAGATCCGTACATGTTAAAACGCTCATTGGGTGAAGATGAATATGATATTTTTTATCACAAGATATCTGTTGGTTATAATTATCAATACACCAGAAATAATTTGCAATACAACAGAAAGAATGGTATGTTCAGCGAAGTAGGATTGTATTCAGGTGTGTATGCGACCGATTGGAGTTGGGCACCATTATGGATGGACTTTGACAATGACGGATTGAAAGATCTTTTTATTTCTAACGGCATTCCGAAACGGATGAATGATATGGATTATGTGAATTTCGTTTCTAATGAAGAGATACAGCAAAAATTGAGAGAAAACAAAATGGATGAAAAGGATATGGCATTGGTGAATAAATTTCCTGAAATAAAAATCCCGAATAAATTTTTTCTGAATAAAGGCAATTTATCTTTTGAAGATGCAGGTGCATCGATCAGTAATGACAAACCCACATTTTCAAACGGTGCAGTTTATGCCGATCTGGATAATGACGGCGATCTCGATGTGGTAGTAAATAATATAGATGATGCCGTGATGGTTTATGAAAATAAAAGCAACGATAAAAAAGACAAACCTTTTGTAGAAATTAAATTAAAAGGAGCTGCAAATAATATTAATGCGATCGGCGCAAAGGTTGTACTGTTTGCAAACAATGGAATAAGAACCTATGAAAAAAATCCTGCAAGAGGTTTTCAGTCAAGTATGGAAATACCATTGCATATAGGATTGGTCAATACAAAAGTCGATTCAGCATTTTTGATCTGGCCTGATAATTCTTTTCAATCCATCTCACTTTCAAATAAGGAATCACATATTTCATTCACGTATCAAAAAGGGTTACCAAAATTTGATTACGGAAAGATCACTTCACATTGGAAAAATGAAACAAAGCCAATGGAAGAGATCACAGTGCAAACCGGATTGAATTATGTGCATCATGAAAATCCTTTTATAGAATTCAATCGTGAATTCCTGATCCCGCACATGGTTTCAACAGAAGGCCCTGCATTAGCAGTTGCGGATATCAATCATGATGGATTGGAAGATGTGTTCATCGGCTCATCAAAAACTTTTCATAACGCCATCTTCCTGCAACAACCCAATGGAAAGTTCATTCAAACCAAACAACCATTGATGTTGTTGGACAGCATGATGGAAGATGTGGATGCGCAATTTATAGATGTAAACAATGATGGCAATCTCGATCTTGTAATTGCAACCGGCGGCAATGAATATTACGGACAGGATGAACATTTAAAACCGCGAGTGTATCTGAATGATGGTAAAGCAAACTTTAAAAAATCAGAAAATGCTTTCGGTGATATTTTTGTAACACAGTCCTGCGTTGTTCCTTTTGATTTTAACGGCGATGGTTTTGTTGATCTCTTCATTGGAGGAAGATCTGTTCCATGGGAATATGGCAAAACACCACGATCTTATTTATTACAAAATGACGGAACAGGAAAGTTTATTGATGTTACAGAAAAATATACCAAAGAACTCGGCAATATCGGAATGGTAACACAGGCATTGTGGTTTGATATAAATAAAGACGGGCAAAAAGATCTGATCGTTTGTTGCGAATGGGGCGGTATCACTGCGTTCATCAAGAATAAAAATTCATTCACCAAAAAAGAGTTAACCGATAAAAAAGGCTGGTGGAATTTTGTATTGCCGGTTGATATAAACAATGACGGCAATATCGATCTGATAGCGGGTAACCTCGGCTTGAATTCAAGATTGCATGCAACTGATAAAGAACCGGTACGTTTATATTATAATGACTTTGATGATAACGGCAAGAAAGAACAAATATTGACTTATTATCTGAATGGGAAAGAAATTCCTTTTGCCAATAAGGATGAATTGCAAAAACAAATGCCTGTTATTAAAAAGAAATTTTTATATGCAGATGATTTTGCGAAATCAACTTTGGAACAAATCTTTTCGAAAGAGAAATTGCAAAATGCACAACTGCTTACAGCCAATTATTTTTCAAATGCGGTATTGATCAATCACGGAAACTTGAATTTTACCATTGAAGCCTTGCCATGGGAAGCGCAGTTAAGTTCTTTACGCGATGCTATAGTGGTTGATGCGAACGGAGATAATCTTCCTGATATTTTGATAGCCGGAAATTATTACGACAATAATATCCAGATGGGAAGATATGACGCAGACTACGGCACTTTACTGATCAATAAAGGCAATGGAAAATTTGTAACAGAGAATATTAACGGATTACAAATAAAAGGGCAGGTGAGGCATATTAAGTCGATCAACATTAATCATCAACCTGCATTTATCCTCGCTAAGAACAATGACAGCACTATCATCATTCGCTTTAAATCAAATAAATGATTACATCACCGGATAATACCACCTGGTTATCCATTTTGTTGTATCTGTCTCTTTAGAACGATCAGTGATCATCATTTCAAAAGGGATGGCGGGGCTTACTCTTTTTGAATCTAATAAATATGTATTTAATTGCTCAAAACTTTTTTGAATAACAGAAGGTCCTCCTTTGATTTCGGTAACAAAAATATTCCCTTTATACGGCATGCGTTTTATGCGCATATCATTTGTTTGCTCGATTACTTTATTAATTGGGATGCCGATCATGGATTGATAATGTATGTCATCGATCTTGTTTACAAACAGCATGGGAGAATTTTGAATAGTTGCATTTTTGGATGCTGCATAATCCGACAATAATTTTACCTGCTTGTAGATTTCTTCAACAGAAGGATATTTTGGAGATAATATTTTTTTTGTAATCAAAACAGAATCTTTTAATTGCGTTTCTTTTACATTGATTCCATATATACCCGATGAATTATCTAAGAACATTTTTAGCTGATCCATTAAACCGGTCATGCTTTCTTTTAATTGTATCGCTTCCCTATATTTGCTGATACGGCCGAGCGGATTCAATCCTGCTTCAATCTCTGTTACACATTGTATGGCAGAAGAGTCAAGATAAATATTCAATGAGATCAAATTTCCTTTCAAATCAAGCGTATTGGATTTTACGGTAAACCCGGTGATATTCGAAACGGTTTTTTCAATATTGTAAGTGAAACCTTTGTATTGATATCCATTTTCTGTTTTGCCGGAAACAGATTGAAACCAATTATTCATAATTGTTTTATCTGTTTGAAATTTGAGAACTGTATTATGATATGCCTTAACATATCTTACAGTTGATACGGTTATTCTGGCAGGAATAAAAATATAAATACCGGCAACACAAATAACAACAATAATTAATAATCCGTAAATCAATCTTTTCATATAGTAGCATTGAGTGCTTTGCAAAATAAGCATTATAATAGCAAAATAAATTATAAAATTCAGCGGTAATGGTTGATTATAAATTGTATTTTAGCTATTCATTTTAATTGATTGCTTCTATGAAAAAGAAACTGTTTTTTTTATGCAGTTGTTTTATTTTTTCTTCTGTTAATTTTATTTTTTCGCAGACGATTGATATTTGGAAAATAAAGGCTGATAAAATAGATCCTTCCAATTATTACGGTGTAACAGTTGCCAACGGCATGATCGGAATTGTTTCTTCTCCTGAGCCTTTTAAAGTGAAAGATGTTGTTCTTGCAGGTGCTTATGATTTATACGGAAGAGGAAGAGTAAGCAATTTTTTACGAAGCTTCAATTTACTGAATGCTTATGTTGAGATTGACGGGAAAAGATTGGATGCAAAGAATACCACTAATTTTACACAGGAACTGGATATGCGAAAAGCCAGCTTTACCGCATCATTCGATTACGGAGATAAAGCCACCATTTCTTATACATATTATTCTTTACGCCATTTGCCTTTTACTGTATTAATGGATATAACCATTACTGCAAAAAAAGATATTGCTGTCAATGCGGCAAGTGTAATGGAAGCACCAGATGCATTAAAAGATGTTCAGAATTATTATAATGAGATAGATCGTCCGCATGCAGTGATCAGTTTATTGACATCTACAGGAAAAAGCCCTACCGGAAAATTATTGATGTGCGCATCCAATACTTTTTTATTTAATGAGGTGCACGGACAAGAGCCTCGTGTGATCCATGAAATGTGGGATAACAATATGCACTTGATGAAGTTTCAGAAAAAATTAAGGGCCGGTGAAAAATACAGTTACAGTATAGCAGGGTCTTCCATTACTTCTGCGCATCATGATGATCCGTTGAATGAAGCAGAACGCATGACCATTTTTGCAAAGTTAGAAGGAAGAGAAAGATTGATCCAATTCCATCAGAAAGCATGGAACGACCTATGGAAGAGCGATATCATTGTGGATGGTGATGATCAATCACAACAAGACATTCACAGCATGCTGTATCATTTGTATTCTTTTGTGAGAGAAGGTACGGCATTAAGTCCTTCGCCAATGGGCTTATCCGGACTGGGTTACAACGGACATGTTTTTTGGGATGCAGATCTGTGGATGTATCCTGCATTATTGGTATTACATCCAGAAATGGCGAAGAGCATGATGGAATATCGTTTTGAAAGATTGGATGCTGCAAAAAGAAATGCATTCAATCATGGATTTAAAGGCGCTATGTTTCCATGGGAAAGTGCAGGAACCGGAGTAGAAGAAACACCTGTTTGGGCTTTGAGCGGACCATTTGAACATCATATCACTGCTTGTGTTGGATTGGCCGCATGGAATTATTATTGTGTTACACAGGATAAAGAATGGTTGAAAGAAAAAGGCTGGCCTTTACTAAAAGAAACAGCAGATTTTTGGGCAAGCAGGGTGGAAAGAAATGGTCTCGGAAAATATGATATTAAAAATGTAGTGGCAGCAGATGAGTGGGCAGAGAATGTAGATAATGATGCATTTACCAATGCTGCCGCAAAAGCCAATTTGCAAAATGCAACAGCTGCCGCAAAAATTTTAGGTGTTACTGCTGATGCCGACTGGACGAATGTTGCTAATAATATTCCGGTACTCAAATTTTCGGATGGTGTTACAAAAGAACATGCAACATACAGAGATACAGGCATCAAACAAGCCGATGTAAATTTATTGGCGTATCCATTAAAAGAGATCACAGATCCGATACAAATAAAAAAAGACCTCGAGTTTTATGAGAAGAGAGTGCCTAATGAAGGAACACCGGCCATGACACAAGCTATCTTTACATTGTTATATTCCAGATTGGGCGATGGTGAAAAAGCATATCATTGGTTTAAAGATGCTTATGTCCCTAATTTGAATCCGCCATTTAATGTTATTGCAGAGACCAAAGGAGGCACCAACCCTTATTTTGCAACAGGTGCCGGCGGAATTATACAAAGTGTACTGATGGGTTTTGGGGGATTGGAAATCACACCTAACGGAGTTACACAGATCAAATCATCATTACCAAAGCAATGGAAAAAACTGACGATAACCGGTGTTGGTATAGAAAAGAAAACGTTTGCAGTGAATAAATAATTGATTTTTTTTCAAAGGAAGGCTGATTTATCAAAGAAAAACTTATCTTCATACCTCTTATTCGATTGAAAAAGATTGCTGTTATATCGCTGATGGGCATTTTGCTGTTTAACTGGTACGGTTACCGTTTTGTAGCTGATTACTTTGAAAACAAAGCATCCAATGAAATGCAGGCCCAGCTTGATTTAAACAACTATGCAGAATCTGAATTGATTACTATTAAAGTTCCCCTCAGTCTTCCTTACGGACCCAACTCTCAAAATTTTGAAAAAGTAAACGGTAATATTGACATTCACGGCGTAAGTTATCAGTATGTAAAACGCAGGTTTTATAATGATACTTTAGAGTTGAAGTGTATCCCCAATACTGCAAAAACGACGATCAAAAATGCAAGGGACGAATTCAGTAAATTGGCGAATGATTTTGTAAATCTTTCTGCTTCTAAAAAATCATCCGGTAATCACGGCCATAGCTTAAAATATTCTATACAGGATTTTACAGGCGATCATTATTTTGATATGCATCAATTAGCATTATCTGTTAAGCCTGTACATAATGTATCTGCATTTCAGAGATTTAGTTCTATTTATCTCGACAGGTTAGAGCAACCTCCGCAAGCATAGTATCTCACTATAGCTCCTAACCTTTTTCTATTATTATTTTTTAAATCATTTTCTGAAATGAAAAAATTCATTTTGGGTCTCTTTATTGCGGCCACTTTATTTGCTTGTAAATCGAATACTGACTATAAAACTTATTTGCATAACCCTGAGTTATTTTCTTCTACGGTTCATCAATTGAATGATGTGGTGATGGGAAATAATTTCCCTCCAATGATCGCAGCACGTAATTATGTTTATGCCGCTGTTGCTGCATACGAAGTGATCGCTGCTCAGGATCCTCAGCATTATCAATCATTGGCTGGTCAGGTGCATGGTTTAACTGAATTGCCTAAACCCATTGCAGACCAACCGATCGATTATGAATTAGCTGCCTTATTAACTTATATTAAAGTAGGTGAAGCTGTAACATTTCCTGAAGGAAGTATGCAACACTATAAAGACAGTATCTTAAATGTGGCCCGTGATAAAGGATTGCCCGAAAATATTGAAAAAGCATCTCAGCAATTTGCCGACAGCATCAGTGCGGCAATAATCAAATGGAGTAAAAAAGATAATTATTTAGCAACAAGAGGAGCTGAAAAATATACAGTGAATGAAAAAGATCCATCTCGTTGGGTTCCTACACCTCCGATGTATGCTTCTGCTACTGAGCCGCATTGGAAAGAGATCCGCCCGATGGTGATTGATAGTGCGAATTTATTTGCACCACCGCCACCTTTTAAATTTGATATCACAAATAAAAACAGCGATTATTATAAACAAACAATTGCTGTAAAAAATGTTGGAGACAGTTTAACTGCTGAACAAAAACACATTGCTGATTTCTGGGATGATAATCCTTTTAAGATGAATGTGACCGGACATATCATGTACGGCAGCAAGAAATTTTCTCCTTCTGGTCACTGGATGAGTGTGGTAGGTATTGCTGCAAAAACTGCCAATGCAGATTATGCGACAACCGTATATGCTTTTGCCAAAACAGGTATTGCTTTGTTTGATGCATTTATAGAATGCTGGTGGGCAAAATATACATACAATACTATCAGACCCGAAACAGTGATCAATAAATATATTGATATCAACTGGAGACCTTATTTACAAACGCCTTCTTTCCCTGAATATACCTGCGGACATTCAACAATTTCCGCATCTGCCGCACAGGCACTGACCAGTGTTTTCGGCGACAATTTTTCTTACACCGACAGTACAGAATTGGAATTCGGTATCAAGAACAGGTCATTCAAATCATTCAGGGATGCGGCTTTGGAAAATAATCTCGCCCGCTTTTATGGTGGTATTCACTTTCATCCATCCTGTTTGGTAAGTACTGACATGGGAACCAAAGTTGGTGACTATGTGGTGCAGAAACTGAAAATGAAAAAATAAAAAAAGTAGCAAAGAATTATTGACTTCATCTTATCACTAAACAGTTTGTACATGCGTGTACATGTTGTGCGGTGATATGTGAAACAAAAACATAAAATAAAAAAAGTTCAAATTTTTATTATCTAAGGTTCATAAACAGATTCGCTCCTCTGTTTCTACTCAGGAGCTTATTTTAAAAACAAACAAAAAACATAAAATAAAAAAGTTCAAATTTTTATAAATAATGTTCATAAACAAATTCGCTCTTTTGTTTCTACATAAGAGCCCTTTTAAAAACAAACAAAAACATAAAATAAAAAAAGTTCAAATTTTTATTATCTAAGGTTCATAAACAGATTCGCTCCTTTGTTTCTACTCAGGAGCTTATTTTAAAAACAAACAAAAAAATTAAAAATAAAAAAAAGTTCAAATTTTTATAAGTATAAGTTCATAAACAAACACCCCCTTTTGTTTCTACAAGAGGGGCTATTTTAAAAATATTCAGCAATTCTCATTAAGTAATTTTTTAAAAACCTAACAATGAAAAAATTATCTATTGGCATCATAGTGATGCTACTCTTCGTAAAATCTTTTTCTCAGGGATGTGTTGCCATCCGCAGTAACGGCGGCTTTTGTACAATGCCTCATGCCGACAGCAGTAAATGGCAACTGAGTGTTAACAACCGTTTTTTTAAATCATACAAACATTTTATCGGAACGGAGGAGCAAAAGCAACGACAAACATTGGGTACTGAAGTGATCAATCATCAATTCACCACTGATATTACATTAACGCATAAGATCAATTCAAGATGGTCGTACATGGTCAATCTTCCGATAGCATCTAACTCCCGTTCTTCTTTGTATGAACACAACAATGTGGGAAGATATTTGACACATTCTTTTGGTGTAGGTGATATTCGTTTTGCAGTATATGATTGGATATTAGATCCTGCAAAAGGAAATAAATTTAATGTACAGTTGGGCTTAGGTATTAAACTGCCAACGGGCAATTATAATTGCCAGGATTTCTTTCATGTAACCAAAGATTCACTGAGAGTGGGTCCTGTTGATCAATCTATTCAATTGGGTGATGGCGGTACAGGGATCACGTTTGAACTGAATACATTTTATAATATCTCTCATCAGTTCAGTTTATATGGGAACTTTTATTATTTAAGCAATCCGCAGGATGTAAATGGTACTTCAACAGCAAGAGGAGGCGCTGTTTCATCATCATCCATTCAAAATACAAGCAATGTAATGAGCGTACCCGATCAATATATGTTCAGGGCAGGGGCGTCTTTTATGTTTAATGCATTAACAGCATCGATTGGGGTTCGTGATGAATGTTTACCGGTGCATGATCTGATCGGCAGCAGTCACGGTTTCAGAAGACCTGGATATATTATTTCTGCCGAGCCCGGCATTACGTATCAGATAAAAAAATTAAATCTGTATGCTTATGTTCCTGTTGCATTGGTTCGTAACAGAACGCAAAGTGTACCTGATCAAATCACAACACAATTAACCGGGGTATACACACATGGCGATGCGGCGTTTGCAGACTATGCTGTTAATATCGGATTTAGTGTAAGATTTTAATTGTAACGCATTTCCTTAATAAAATCATTTTAGATAAAGTTTATAAATAAACAGCTTAGTTGTTTTAACAACAGAGCTATATCAAAACCATATTAATCACTCAAAACCTAACAACAATGCAAACTGTTTTTAAAAATAGAAGGCTGGTACTTCTATCGGTAATTATGCTTGCCTTTATGAATATGTTGCAGGCACAAACAGACGAAGATGCAATTATGATGTCGAAAAATAATTTATGTTCAGGCATCATGTACGGTCACAGCAGTTGGAACAATTACTGGGAAGGAACGCTTAAACGAGATAATCAAAATATAGGAACTGTTTCTACAAATATGTTCAGCATCATGGAGAATTATGGTGTTAACCGCAGATTGAATATCATCGCTAATCTTCCTTACATAGAAACAAAAGCTTCAGCAGGAACATTGCACGGCATGAGGGGTTTGCAGGATCTATCCGCATGGGTTAAATGGATGCCTCTTGAAAAGGATCTGAAAAAGGGAACGATATCCTTATACCTGTTAGGCGGCGCATCAGTTCCTGTTTCAAATTATGTGGCAGACTTTCTTCCGCTTTCCATCGGTCTGCACAGTAAAACACTATCAGGAAGGATTATTGTGGATTATCAATTAGGAAACTTCTTTACAACCGCATCGGCAACTTATACTTACAGGAGTAATGTTACCATTGACAGAACATCTTATTATACAACGACGCTTATTTTAAGTAATGAAGTGCAAATGTCTGATGTAGTGAGTGAAAATTTCAGGATCGGTTACAGGAGCAGCCACTTAATTGCAGAAGCAGTTCTGTCTAATATGACAACATTGACGGGTTTTGATATTCGCAGAAATGATATGCCTTTTCTGAGTAATCAAATGAACGCAACAACAGCAGGAGTAAATTTTAAATACACACTTCAAAAGCTCTCAGAGCTTGCAATAACCGGCGGTGTTAATTACACAGTTGCCGGAAGAAATGTAGGTCAGTCCACCAATTTGAATATCGGTGTATTTTATGTTGTTGACTTCAGTCCAAAAAAGAAGGATAAAAAATAAATCCATTTATCAACTTCTTAAATAAAAAAATATGAAAAAAATAATAACATTTATATCATTAGCAGTCATAACTACAGCAATTATTTTAATTGCCTGTAACAAAAATATTTCAGGAAGGACTGACAATCTTCCGGCACTCAATCCTTCGAATGCAGATTTGAATGCAGGTACATGGAAAACAGTAGTATTGAAACGTCCAGATACTTTTGCAGTGGCAACTCCATTGGCTGTTACCAATCCTGCTTATATCGGAGAATTAAATGAGATCAAAGGCTATCAAAAAAATCTTACATCCGATCAGGCAGATAAAATAAAATACTGGGCTGCGGGTGGGGTATTGAGATGGAATGAGATCATGCGTGGATTAGTTGCAAAATATAATTTGCCGCCATATCAAAATGCGGATGGTACTTATCCAATACCAAGTTCTGCCAATCCTTTTGCATATCCTTTATTTCCTTTTGCGAATCCGCCTTATGCTGCAAGAGCGTATGCATATATCAGTGCTGCACAATACGATGCATTGGTAGCATGCTGGTATTATAAAAGTAAATTTAACCGACCGGCACCTTATGTAGTTGATACTACCATTCATGCAAGTGTTACTAAAACAACACTGCCTTCTTATCCATCCGAAGCTGCAGTGCTGGCAGGTGTTACAACAGAAATGATGATCTTATTTTTTCCGGATGAGATTGCCAATATTCAACAAAAAGCAATTGAACAGGAACAGGCTGCTGTTATGAGCGGTGCTGCTTCACGCAGTGATATCATTGCAGGTGAAGCATTGGGCCGCCAAATCGCTGATGTGTTTATTGCAAGAGGAAGAGCAGACGGAGCAGGTGCTGCCGTAGGTAATCAAACAATTTGGACTGCTCTTGAAACGAATACGATTGCAAGAGGTGAAACACCTTGGTATAGTTTGGAAGTACCAAAGCGTCCACCGATGTTGCCTGTATTCGGAAAAGTAACTCCATTCCTTTTTGATACCGCAACAACAAGTGCATTAAGACCGGGACCACCACCTGCAACAGCCGGTGATCAAATGAAAACAGAATTAAATGAAGTATATGGGTATATAAAAAATCCGACAAGAGATAATATACGCATTGTTCATTTTTGGGCTGATGGTGTGGGTACTTATACACCTCCGGGACATTGGGATGCAATAGCAGCAGAAGATTTCATCACCAAAAATTTCAGTGAAGTAAGATGGGCGCGCAATATGGCATTATTGAATATGAGTCTAATGGATGCGGGTATTGTTTGCTGGAGCACGAAATATTTTTATTTCAATGCAAGGCCAACACAATTAAATCCGGCAATAAAAACATTAACAGGTATCCCGAATTTCCCGGCATATATTTCCGGTCATTCAACATTCAGTGGTGCTGCAGCAACTATTTTGGGATATATCATTCCAGAAAAAGCAAACGCATACTCAGCAATGGCACAGGAAGCATCCTTGTCAAGATTGGTGGGTGGTATTCATTATAAAAGTGATTGTACTGTTGGATTAACTGTGGGAGCAAGTGTTGGAAATTATGCGATACAAAGAGCAAAAACAGATGGCGCGAATTAGTATTATTTTTTATTGATTGTTAGGGGGGTAAAAAATCCTTTCAGTTTCTACTGAAGGGATTCTTATTTTAAAATCATTGCGGTTCCAATAAACAAAACGAATAAGGTTCGATGATGAGGAATTCGTGATTGTTTCCAACATCATAATATTTATCCTGCCAGTGATCATACAATTTTTTAGGCGCAGCTCCATGTTCTTTAAATGCAAACCAGGTTAAATAAGCGGCTTCGTTACTGAAATTAAATAAGCAGTATAATTTTTTATCGGCAGAAGATCTTAAATATCCTGCAATATGAATATTATGTGGCGTAAGCCAGTTTAGATTTTTATAATCGGCCACAACGTCTATTTTTTTTCTGATGCTGATGAGTTGTTGGGTGGAAGAAAAAATCCGCTGTTCAATAGTTCCTTCAACATCAATCTTTTTATTTTTTTGCCAGTCAATAACAGGTCGATGCATCCAACGGTTATCATAACTTTTTCCTGCATCCTGCAAATAAGAATAATCATTGGTGTAGCCCAATTCATCACCATAAAAGATCATTGGTAATCCGCCAATAAAAAAGCTTTGTGCCTGCATCAATAAAATTTTTCTAACAGATAATTCAATGTCTGCTTCATTATTTTCCTGCAAAGCCTTTTCCAATCCGCATAATGATGCCAATGATCCGCTGATCCTTGCATCCTGTGTTTTGGGATTCACAGAAAATAAAGCACCTCTTGCAGGCGAACCTTCCTGTACACCGGAATAATAATTTTTTAAAAATTTGCGATGTTCATAAGGATTGTATCCTGTTTGTTCGATCATATAATCATCATAACCCAAACCAATATCATCATGGCATCTTGTATAAGTGATCCATGAAGTTCCGAAAGGTTTTTGCAAAATTTCATGTTGTGCAGCCAACATTACTCTTGTATCGCCTGTTGCCAATGCATCCCATTGCAATGCCATTTGAGTTGCGTTATATGCAAAGTCGCATTCTTTGGCAGTGTATGATCCTGTTCCGAAATATTTCATGATCTCTTTGGGTGCAACAATGGCTTCGCCTAATAATGCCATGCCCGGTGTTGCAACTTGCACACATTGTTTTATCAATCTTAAAATAAGATGTGCTTGCGGTAAATTCTGGCAAGCAGTTCCTAATTGTTTCCAAATGAAAGCAGGCGCATCAATTCGTAAAATATCAACACCCAAATTTGCATAGAAGAAAATGGTATCTAACATTTCAATGAATACAGCAGGATTACTGTAATTCAAATCCCACTGATAATTATGAAAAACAGTCATCACCCATTTCTTGCATTCTTCCACGTAAGTAAAATTACCGGGAGAACTTTCAGGAAAAATTTCAGGCATGGTTTTCTCCATTTGATCGGGTATTGTGCGATCATTAAACATGTAAAAATAATCCTGATATTTTTTATCGCCTTGTTTTGCTTTCTCTGCCCATTCGTGACGATGCGAAGTATGATTTAAAACAATATCGAGCATGAGATACATCTTCTCATTGCTCATCTTTTTTTGAAGATGAATCAGATCTTCAAGCTTACCGAAACGTTCATCCACTTTTCTGAAATCCGAAACTGCGTATCCACCATCGCTTTCTCCCTGCGGACTTTCGAAGATGGGCATCAGGTGTAAAAAATTAACGCCGAGTTTTTTGAAATAATTCAACTTGCTTTCCATGTTTTTAATGTTGCCGCAAAAGCGATCAACATACAAACTCATTCCGGTTATTTCATTACTTAGAAACCAATGACCCTGAATTTCTTTTTCTTCATCACTTGATTTTAAAACATCGGGTCTTTTTTTATATCCGTTTGAAATGGTTTCGATCAAGGAAGAAAATATTTCTTTACTTTTTGCATGATGTCCGTATAATTCATTGTATAATGAACTGATGGCGGAAGTGTTCGCAACAAAACGCGTATAAAATAAATTATCCTTACCCGCAATATCCAATTCGTTTTGCTGTAAGCTCTCTGTTATTTGCTGATGAAGCTGATAATTATACACGGCAATACTTTTGCTTATTGAAAGATTTGATTGTTTAAATTTTTGAATGCCTCCATAGCACCTAAATACTCGCAGGTTCTTGCACCGGCTTTATTTGCATTGGTGATGATATGTTTCCAATCGTCAACTGAAAGTTCTTTAATAATGACCAGGTCTTTATCAGATAACTGATACAAAACAGCACCAACAAAAGCATCTCCGGCGCCGGTTGTATCAACAGGTTTTACAGGAATACTTTCAATTATTTCTGTCTGGTTATTGAAACCAAGCATGGTTCCCTCTTTTCCTAATGTAATGGCGAATACAGCATTTGTTTTTTCTGAAAATATTTTTGCCGCTTCAGCAATGGTAGCTGCTCCGGTCAATAATATCGCTTCTTCATCACTTACTTTAAAAAAATGGCAATGCTTCATGAAATACCAGGATTGTTCAATGAATGTTTGTGTATCATTTTTAAACAACAGCTGGCGATAATTTGGATCGAAGCTTACGAAAATATTTTTCTCAAATGTTTTATGCAATAAACTTTTGTAGGCAGCTTTTAAAGGACCTGGAAGAAATCCTGTTGCAGAGCCAAAGTGAATAATGGAATATTCAGATAGATCGATTTCATTAATTTCTTCTTCGGTTAATTGTCCATCTGCACCGCGATTAAAATAAAAATCACGTTCACCGTTTTCCATCAAGGAGACAAATGCAAAAGTGGTAAAATGTTTTTCATCCTGAATAACCCATTTCGTTGATACACCAAATGATTGCATCACATCAATTAAATGTTTACCAAAGGGGTCTGCACCAACCTTCGCTGCTAATTCTGCCCGGCCCCCCAATGCAGCAATCGCTGCAGCTACATTGGTTGGCGCACCCCCGGCTTTTTTAAGGAAATTATTTCCATCAGATAAAGGGCTTCCTTTATCGGTACAAATCATATCGATCAATGCTTCACCAACACAAAGGATTTTACCCCCGGCCCCTAAAGGGGAGTTAATATCGTTATTCATTTTCACTTCGTTATTTATTAAAATTAGTTGTTCAATAATTATTTTTAATACTCACTAATATTCCCCTTTAGGGGATAGGGGTTTAATGACCACCTGCCAAAGGCATATTTATTTCCGCATCGGTATTGTTTTTTGTTTTTATTCTTAAAGTTGCTAATGCGGCAAATAATAATAACACTCCTGCAAACGTGATGGCATTGGATGGATTTTTTCCTAAAAAATTTTCATAAACAAAACGGAAAGAAATGGTTTGTAATATCATTGGAATCACGATCATCATATTTACAATACCCATATACACACCATATCTTTCTTTAGGGATACTGCTTACCACCAAAATGTAGGGTATGCCCATCATACTTGCCCATGCAATACCAAAACCGATCATTGGTGCAAATAGTAAATATTTATTTTCAATCGTTGGAATGATAAATAAAGAAATGGCAGCAAGGATTAAACAGATAACATGCACTGATTTTGCACTGTATTTTTTTGCAAGTCCTACCAATATAAATGCTGACATGAAAGTGATGATGTTATAAAAACCGTTTACTAATCCTGTCCATCCTGTTGCTTCCTGATATAAAGCTCTGTTGTCAACCGAATTGGCATGCCAAACTGATTTTGCAATGCTGTGTGAAATGAATTGCCAATAAACAAACATGGCATACCATTGAAACAAATAAACCAACGACAATTGCCACAAAGTTTTGGGCATGTCTTTGATGGCAGAAAGTATTTCAATGAACGGATCGAATAATCCTCTCTTATTCTCCCTGATATGTTTTAGTTCTTCCGGGGTGGGCGGAATTTCAGGTGTTTTAATGACCGACCATGCTACTGTTCCGATAGAACAAACAGCACCAACAAAGAAAGAACCGAACACCCAATAAGGAATACCTGCATGTGTTTCGCCGGTGATCACCTGTTGAAATAAATACAAGGAAACATTTGCCAATGTAATGCCCAAACCGGTAAAGAAACTTTGCGTTAAAAATCCTGTTGCTAATTGGTTCGAGGGTAATTTATCTGCAATGAATGCACGATAAGGTTCCATTGCGGTATTATTTGCTGCATCCAATATCCATAATAATCCAACAGCCATCCATAATGCACTGCTGAAAGGAAATGCAAATAAACACAAGCTGCAAAAAATAGCACCGATCAAAAAGAAAGGTTTTCTTCTTCCAAAACGCGGATGCCATGTTTTATCACTCAATGCACCGATCAGTGGTTGAATCAATAAACCTGTCATCGGCCCGGCTAAATTCAATAATGGTAATTCCTCCGGCTTAGCATGCAGAAAAGTATATAAAGGATTGATGGCTGTTTGCTGTAAGCCAAAGCTGTATTGAATTCCGAAGAATCCAACATTCATATTGATGATCTGCCAGAAACTGAGTTGAGGTTTTTTGAACAACATAAGCAGAATGTAAGGTTAATGAATGAATGCGGTAAGTAAACAGCGTTTGCAATATTCAGAAGCGGAATTCTTGGTAATACGCATGACCAATCGTTTTGTGTGATTTTTAAAGATAGCATATCGGATTAAATTACCGCAGGAAGAATTTGCTCAGTCACAGCGCAAACGGTTGATGTTTACATCTTTAGCAAAGCGTTTTAAACCCTTTTTCACCGATAAAAATCGGCGGATGATAAGTATCATAAAGAAAAATTTTTTAGTTGTGTAAAATGTACACATATTTGTGGACTAATGTGTACGTTGTACACATATAACAAACGATTGCGAAATCGATGTCATGCCACTTATGAGATTTTTTTGCATTATAACTTGCTTAATGCTTGCTGTATCCGGCAATGCTCAACTTTTAAGTTGGTCGCCAACATTTATTACAGATACATCATCAACAGTAACCATTACTTGCGATGCAACTCAGGGCAATCAAGGATTAAATAATTATGCTACAACATCTGATGTGTATGTTCATATCGGATTGATTACTTCCAACAGTACTTCTTCATCTAACTGGTTGCATGTTCCATCATTTTCTGTTTGGGCAACAACCAACTCACAAATTCATGCAACCTATCTTGGTAACAATAAATGGCAGTATATCATTACAGGTGGATTGCGGACTTTTTTTGGTGTGACGGATCCAAATGAAAAAATTTTAAAGATTGCGATTCTTTTTAGAAATGGTAGCGGCTCATTAAAGCAAGCGAATACTGATGCATCAGATATGTATGTTCCTGTTTATTCTGCAACAAGCTTAGCGGTAAGATTGGATGCACCGATTCGTCAACCTTTATATTCGCCTGCATTGGTTCCGGTAACAAAAAAAGCAGGTGATAATATTTCAATAACAGCAAACGCCGATCAAAGCAGCGCCATCACTTTATTTTATAATGGAACTCAAATAGCAACTGCATCAGGTGTACAAACACTTTCATCGAGTGCAACTGTTACTGTAGGAACTCAGACAATCATTGCCAATGCAACTGTTGGAAGTACAACTGTTGCAGATACATCAACTTTTTTTGTTTCATCATCAACCGTCTTTGCTCCATTACCAAGTGGTGTTGTAGACGGCATTAATTATGAAGCTGGAGATACTTCTGTCGTGTTAGTTTTATATGCACCGCATAAAACTCAAATTGTTGTTGTAGGAGATTTTAATAACTGGACGCAATCATCAGCCTATCAAATGAATGAAACATTGGATAGTTTGCGTTATTGGATCCGAATTAAAGGATTAACACCGGGAACAGAATATGCTTATCAATATGTAATTGATAATTCATTAACCGTAGCTGATTATAATGCTGAAAAAATATTGGATAAAGCAAACGATCCATATATACCCACAACTACTTATCCAAATTTAAAATCATTCCCTTCCGGTGCTACAGGAAATATCGTTAGTGTTTTACAAACAGCAAAACCTGCATACAACTGGCAGGTAACTAATTTTACCAGACCTGATAAAAGAAATTTATCGGTTTATGAATTATGGGTCGGCAATTTTACGGCTGCACAAAATTATCAGGCATTAAAAGACACGCTTACTTATTTAAAAAGATTAGGAATTAATGCAATTGAATTGATGCCGGTTAATGAGTTTGAAGGAAATGTAAGCTGGGGCTATAATCCTAATTTTTATTTTGCTCCTGATAAATATTACGGAACCGAAACAGCATTGCGTCAATTTATTGATGCTTGTCATCAACAGGGAATGGCGGTGATAATGGATATGGTACTGAATCATTCTTTTGGCTCATCACCCATGGTTCAGATGTATTATGATGCTACGAATAATATTCCGGCTGCCAACAATCCTTGGTTCTCGCAATATTATACACATGGATATGATGTGGGATATCAGTTTAATAATAGTTCTAATGATACTAAACTGTTCAGAGAAAGAGTAATAGCACATTGGTTGAAAAATTATCATATTGATGGTTACAGATTTGATCTGGCAAAAGGATTTACGCCCACAAATACCTGTGACGCAACCGGAAATAATTGCAACTTGACCGCAATGTCAAATTACGATCAGGCAAGAGTAAATATTTGGGACACATTATATAATTATCAGCAATCAGTTTCTTCAGGTAGTTATTGCATTCTTGAAATGTTTGCAGATAATTCCGAAGAAAAAGTGGAAGCTAATTATGGTATGATGATCTGGGGAAACTTGAATTATGCTTTCAATCAAGCAACAATGGGGTATGGCACTAGTTCTTCATGGGATTTAAGTTCCGGTGTTTATACCAACAGAGGATATAATTCTGCCAACTTGGTTACATATCAGGAAAGCCACGATGAAGAAAGATTGATGTATAAGAATGAGGTATATGGAAATAGCAGTGGTTCGTATTCTACAAAAGACACAGCAACGGGATTAAAACGAAATGCAATGGCAGCAGCTTTTTGGGCGATGATACCGGGTCCTAAAATGTTGTGGCAATTTGGAGAATTGGGATTTGACTATTCAATCAATACATGTGCTGATCTCACGGTTGATGCTTCAGGTGCTTGCAGGTTAACGCCTAAGCCATTGGTGTGGAATTATTATAGCAATGCAAACAGACTTGCATTGTATAACGTTTATTCAAAATTGTTGAATTTAAGAAATACACCGAAATATATCAATGCATTTACAACAGGTAGTATCAATTATGATTTGGCAAACGCATTCAAATCATTGGTTGTTACCAGCGATTCTTTAAGTTTTGTCGTTGTAGGAAATTTTGATGTGGTACCGCAAACAGGTTCAGTTACTTTTCCAACTGCAGGAACCTGGTACAGTTATTTAACAGGCTCGCTCATAACAGCTTCAGGAGCTGCTCAATCCATCACATTACAGCCCGGCGAATATTATGTGTATACCAATCGCAATGCAAATGGTTCATTGGCAACTGCTCTTGCAACGGTGAATGCAGATGCGAATGATCTGGAATTATTCATTGCACCCAATCCGGTTAATGTTTCAACAACAATTGCATATAATTTACCTGCGAGTGGTAATGTATCAATCAGTGTGATAGATATGAATGGAAGAAAAATGGGAACACTCTATAATGGATTTAAAACAAAAGGAAAACAAACAGTTCTTTTGAACAGCAACGGATTTAATTCATCTCAGTTTGCAAGTGGCGTTTATCTTTTGCAGTTGCAGATGAACGGAATGAAAAAGACAGAAAAATTTGTAATAACCAAATGACCAAGCAACGGATGCTGACTAACATTTGTCTGTATTATAGTTATTGTGTAAAAAGTACACTCTCTCATAATACTGCCATACACTGTGAATTAAAACTCAAGATAGATTGCTAAAATTTTTTACTTGTTAAACCAGTAAACTAAAAATTATGAATGTAAAACGACTGCTTGCTGCGATGGTATTACCGCTGGTATTTTATGCATTACCGGCTCTATCGCAAGACAAGGTGGTTACCGGTAAGGTAACTGATTCTAAAGACGGAAGTGCTATGCAAAATGCCACCGTTAAGGTTAAGGGTACACAAATTATCACTCAAACAGATGCAACCGGATCTTTTAAAATTAAAGTACCGGCTTCAGCTACAACATTGGTTATTTCTTCTATTGGCTTTGCCAACTATGAAGCGCCGATCAGTGGTGCAACAGTAAATGTTGCGCTTGTACAAACAAGTGCTGCTTTAGGCGAAGTTGTTGTAATCGGTTATGGTACGGTACGTAAAAAAGATCTTACGGGTTCTGTATCTGTTGTAAGCTCAAAAGATTTTCAGGGCGGTAACATTGCAACACCCGAACAATTGATATCAGGTAAAGTTGCCGGTGTATCTATTACTTCTAATGGTGGTGCTCCCGGTTCAGGAAGTGTTATCCGTATTCGTGGCGGTGCTTCTTTAAATGCAAGTAATGATCCTTTGATCGTTATTGACGGAATGCCTTTGGAAAATGCAAAAGATAATAGTGGTAATTCCTCAATATCTGGGGTAGCCAATCCATTGAGTTTGATCAATCCAAATGATATTGAAACCTTCACTGTTTTAAAAGATGCATCTGCTGCTGCCATTTATGGTTCAAGAGCATCTAATGGTGTAATATTGATCACTACGAAAAAAGGCAAGAGCGGAAAACCTGTATTTAATTTCAGTACTCAACTTTCTGTAGGTACCATTGCGAATCAGGCGAGTATTCTTTCTCCCAATCAGGTAAGACAAATCGTAACTGCCAACGCCGGTATCAACGGGCTTCCTAATTTAGTTTCTTTAATAGGTCCGGCCTTTACAGATTGGCAAAGTCAGATTTATCAGACAGCTATGTCAACTGATAATAATTTAAGTGTTTCAGGCGCTATGAAGAATTTGCCTTATCGTCTTTCATTAGGTTATATGAACCAGAATGGTGTGTTGAAGTCAGATGGTTTGCAGCGTACTACTTTAGGACTTAATATCAGTCCTGTTTTATTAAAGAATCACTTAAAGATTGATTTGAATTTAAAGGGCTCATACAGTACCAGCCAATTTGCTGATCAGAATGCGATAGGAGCAGCGGTTAGTTTTGATCCAACACAAAATGTGAAGTCAGGAAGCAACCGTTTTGGAGGATATTGGGAATGGTTGAATCCAAGTTCTGTTTCAGGACTTCAGCAATTAGCACCAAGAAATCCATTAGGATTATTGATGCAAAGATCTAATACGAGCATAACACAAAGGAGTATAGGTAATGCAGTGGTTGATTATAAATTTCACTTCTTACCTGATTTACATGCAGTGATTACTGCCGGTTATGATATATCTCAGGGACAAGGAACAAATGTTACACCGGATAGTGCTGCATCCAGTTACAATCGGTTTAAAGATGTCAATGGTAAATATCATGGTGGTGTAAACACGCAGTATAAACAATCCAAAGCCAATACTTATTTAAACTACAGTTTGACTTATTCTAAAGAGTTAAAATCAATCAAGAGTAAAATAGAAGCATTGGCAGGTTATGAGTATCAGGATTATTTGACCAAGAATTATAATTATCCCGATATAACTTATGACGGTACAGTCGTATCAACACCAAACTATCCTTATGACAAACCCGAAAACAGATTAATCTCTTATTTGGGAAGGGTTATTTATACTTACGATAATAAATATATCTTAACAGGATCTGTACGTAAAGATGGTTCTTCAAAATTCAGTCCTGCAAATCGTTGGGGTGTATTTCCATCAGGTGCATTTGCCTGGAAGGTTAAGAATGAAGCATTTCTTGCCAATGTTGCTGCAGTATCTGATTTAAAGATCAGAGTAGGTTATGGTGTTACAGGTCAGCAAGATGGTATCAATGATTATGATTATCAGTCATTCTATGCTTTAAGTAACTCACAGGCTCAATATCAACTGGGAAATAATTTTTATCAGATGTACAGACCTGGTGGTTATTACTTAAATAGAAAATGGGAACAGACTGCAACAACAAACGTTGCGATTGATTATGGTTTCCTCAATAACCGCATCAGTGGTAGCATCGAATATTATTACAGAGAAACAACAGATCTGTTGAATAATATCGCTCAATCTGCGGGCACCAATTTCTCCAACCAAATTGTTGCGAATATTGGTAGCATGACAAATAAGGGTGTAGAATTCACCATTAATTTTCAACCCATCAAGACTAAGGATATTACATGGGATGTAGCATTCAATGCAACCTATAATGAAAACAAGATCACCAAATTGACCATCTCCAATGATCCTAAATACGCTGGTGTATTAACAGGAGGAATTTCAGGAGGTACAGGTAATACGATTCAGATTCAGTCAGTAGGTTATGCAAAGAATTCATTCTATACATTCAAACAGATCTATGATCCAACAAGCGGTAAGCCCATAGATAATTTGTTTGAAGACATTAATAGAGATGGTATCATCAATCAAAATGATTTATATCATTACAAGAGTCCGGATCCGCAGGCATTCTTCGGATTCAGTACTAATGTAACTGCAAAAAAATGGAACGCAGGTTTTGTATTGCGTGCCAATGTAGGAAACTACATGTATAATAACAGAGCTTCCAGCACAGGTACATTAAGAAATATCATGAATCCTATCGGTTATATCAACAACGGATCAACAGATGTATTGTACACCAATTTCAGCGGTACAGGAACCAACTATTACATGTCTGATTATTATGTACAAAATGCTTCTTTCCTGAAAATGGATAATATTAATGTTGGATATAATGTAGGCAAAGTGTTTAACAATAAAGCGACATTACGCTTAAATGCAAATGTTCAGAATGTTTTTGTGATCACAAAATACACAGGAATAGATCCTGAAGTTTATGGCGGAATAGATAATAATTTCTATCCTCGTCCAAGAACATTTGTTTTCGGCTTAAACCTAACTTTTTAAACCATTGCAAATAACTACAATAAAAAAATTATTATGAAAAGAAATATTTTTAAAATAATGATAGCCTCCGGGCTCTTTGCCGGCAGCTTCTCATCTTGTTCTAAGAAGTTAGACCTTCTTCCAACAAATGATATTACTGCTTCGCAGGTTTACAGCACTTCAGCAGGCTATACCGAAGCTTTTGCAAAAGTTTACGGAAGCTTCGCTTTAACAGGTAATCAAGGCCCTGCAGGAAACGGAGATATTCAGGGTATTGATGAAGGAACATCAGACTTTGTTCGTTTGTACTGGAATGCTCAAGAGTTACCTACAGATGAAGCGGTATGTGCATGGGGAGATCCGGGCGTTCCTGATTTTCACGCTATGAACTGGTCTGCAAGTAATACAATTCTGTTAGGGCTTTACTATCGATCTTTTTATCAGATCACTTTGTGTAATGATTTTATCAATCAGTCATCTGACGGAAATCTATCATCACGTGGTATTACAGGTGCCAGTGCAGATAGTATCAGAAAATATCGTGCAGAAGCAAGATTTTTAAGAGCATACCAATATTCAGTTTTAATTGATCTTTTCGGTAATGTTCCTTATGTAGATGAAACTATGCCTTTGGGTTCTGTATTGCCGAAACAAATGAGTCGTGCCAATTTGTTTAATTATGTTGTTGGAGAATTAAAAGCCATTGATGGTTTATTATATCCTCCAACTCAAACTCCGGGTACTGTTACTTATGGCAGAGCAACTCAGGGTGCAGAGTGGGCTTTGTTAGCTCGTTTGTATTTGAACGCAGCAGTTTATACCGGCACTCCACATTATGACAGTGCTATTATTTATTCTTCAAAAGTAATTGGTGCAGGATATTCTTTGATTCCAAATTATTCTCAGCTCATGCTTGCTGATAATAATTTAAACACCAGTGAATTTATTTTAACCGTAAACTACGATGGTGTAAAAACACAAAATTACGGTGGTACTACATTTTTAACCCATTCTCCTGTTGGCGGTTCAATGAAGGCAAGTGATTTTGGTATTGATGGCGGATGGTCCGGTAATCGTGTAACCAGCGCATTAGTAGGTCTTTTCCCTGATCCAAATGGAACAGGCGATAAACGTGCTGAGTTTTATACTAATGGACAAAGTTTGGTGATTAATAGTATCCCGACTTTTACAGATGGTTATGGGGTTACAAAATTCAAAAATTTGACACGTACAGGTGCATTAGGACAGAGCTTGGCTTTTGCAGATATAGATTTTCCTTTGTTTCGCTTAGCTGAACAATATCTTATTTATGCAGAAGCAACTTTACAAGGTGGAGCAGGCGGAAGTGCAACACAAGCATTAGCTTATGTTAACTTGTTACGTGCAAGAGCACAGGCAACACCTTTGACAAGTATAGCTTTACAAGATATTTTAAATGAAAGAGGTCGTGAATTATATTGGGAAGGATTCCGTCGTACAGATTTGATTCGTTTCAATCAATTTGTAGAAGGGACTTATTTGTGGCCTTGGAAAGGTGGTATTCAATCAGGTACTTCAGTAGCATCATTCAGGAAATTATATCCGATACCTTCTGCTGAAATATCATCCAATACAAACCTTGTTCAAAATCCGGGATATTAATTCTTCAATCATGAATGAATTAAAAAACAAATTAAAAATATCTGATAAAATAAATTATTATGAAAACATTAATTAAAAATCTGTTTTTCATCGGCATGGGAGTAGCCTTCTTTGCATCTTGTAAAAAAGATGAGAACATAGACTACTTTAATGGAGGGACCGCACCTGTATTAACAGCTTCGGTGTCGGGGACAATCCCATTGTCCAATGCAACTCAAAATAATGTTGCGGTAACTTTTTCATGGACAAATCCTAATTATGCTTTTACAACAGGAGTAAGCTCTCAAAATGTTTCTTACTTATTAGAGATAGATACATTAGGAGCAAACTTTACCAACCCGTTGCATTTATCAGTTTCAGTTAGTCCTGATCTGGGCTTGCCTTATGTAGATGCTGCATTGAATTCAGCACTATCGAATCAAATGTTATTAGCGGTTGGCGTTAAACATACCATTCAGGTAAGAGTTACAGCAACTCTTAATTCTGTAACGAACACTAAATTGGTATCTAATGTGTTGCAGTTTACGGTAACACCTTGGAATCCGCCGCCAGTTATAACACCTCCTGCATCAGGTACTTTATTTTTAGTAGGGGGAGATACAAAATTAGGTTCATGGTCTAACCCTGTTGCTGTTCCGGCTCAACAGTTTACAAAAGTAAGTTCGACTTTATATACAATTACAATTGCATTAAATGGTGATGGCAATTATGATTTTATACCTGTAAATGGGTCCTGGAGCGAAAAATATTGTGTTAAGGATGCAACTGTTCCGGGCTTAAGTGCTGGTGGTAGTTTTGAGGATGTAACATCAGGAGGTAGTGATATACCCGGACCGGGGGTTGCAGGCACTTATAAGATTGTAGTAGATTTTCAGCATGGAGTATTCACAACCACCAAACAATAATATTGTGTTTTAAACAATCATAAAAATACCATTATGAAATATTTAATAAAATATCTTTTAACGATAAGCATAATTGCAACAGCTTTTACGGCTTGTAATAAAGTTGGGAGCTTGCCCTTATACAAAACAGGGAATGCCGTTGTGTTGACAAGCTCGTCAACTAACATTACGCCTGCACCAAGCGATTCCAATAATGCAGTTGTAACTTTTTCCTGGACATCTCCTAATTATGCTACTGATACGACTACTCAAAAATTCATTCTTGAGATAGATTCTACAGGACGCAATTTTACTAAGGAAATTACAAAGACAGTTACCGGCACGCTGAATACTGCTTTTACAGGCGGACAGCTGAATAATATTTTAGCGGCATTTGGTTTTACTCCGGGCCAAACATTCACTTTTGATATAAGAGTAACATCTTCTTACGGTAATAATAATGATCTCTACAGATCTAATGTAATTACCGTTAAGATAACATCTTATTTAGTGCCATTGACTTTAGTTCCATCATCAACTAATCCAATAACATTGTTGGTTGCGAATGCTTCAAATACTGCGATTTCGTTTAATTGGAATTCTACTCCTTATGGAACTAACACCATTAATTATGCATTGCAGTTTGATACAGTAGGCGGGAATTTTGTTAGTCCTCAGGTAATTAAATACGGAACCGCACTCACTTCAAGCATACTTGTTAATGATTTGAATAATGCAGCTATTGCGGCAGGTGTGCAAGGTGGTTCTACAAAAAATATGGAGTTTAGAGTAGTTAGCTACTTAGGAACTTCCTATGCAACACAAATGGTTCTTTCCAATACTGTTGTCATTAAAGTAACAACATTTACGCCCGTGCCTCCAGCTTTATACATTGTTGGTGATGCAACACCGGGTGGATGGAGTAATCCTGTGCCAACACCATCACAACAATTTACAAGGATCGATGCGGTTTCTTATGGTATCGTTGTAAATCTAACTGCAGGCAAAAGCTATTTGATGTTACCATTAAATGGCGACTGGAGTCATAAGTATGGTGGTGCTAGTGCAACAGGTGGTCAATTATTATCAGATAATGCAGTTCCGGGTTCAAATACACCGGCCCCTGCTACCAGTGGCATGTATCAGATCGTTGTAAACTTCCAAACAGGTACTTATACTGTTACACCATTTACTGCTACCATTCCAACTAACTTATATATAGTAGGTGATGCAACAGATGGCGGCTGGAATAATCCGGTTCCAACTCCTTCTCAACAATTCACTCAGATAGATGCAGTTTCTTTTGGTATAGTTGTGAATATGACAGCAGGAAAGAGTTATTTATTCTTGCCGTTAAACGGTGACTGGACTCATAAGTTTGGTGGATCAAGCGCAACAGGTGGTGCATTATTAGCTGATGGTGCCGTTCCCGGTTCTAATACACCTGCACCTGCAACAAGTGGTACGTATCAGATCGTTGTTAATTTCCAAAACAATACTTATACGGTAACACCATATCTTGGTCCTTTCCCTGCACCGACTAATTTATATATTGTTGGAGATGCAACAGCAGGCGGATGGAATAATCCGGTACCTGTACCATCACAACAATTCACAAGAATTAATACTACTGATTTCCAATTGACAGTTGCTTTAACTGCAGGAAAGAGTTTCTTACTCTTGCCTTTAAATGGCGATTGGACTCATAAATATGGCGGTACAAGTGCAACAGGCGGAACAATATTGGCTGATGGTGCCGTTCCAAGTTCAAATACACCTGCACCTGCGGTATCAGGCAATTATTTGATAGATGTAAATTTCCTTACAGGAAAATATACGCTGACAAAACAATAATGTTAAATTGATCTAATTAATAAAAAGAAAGAGCAGTAAGCAATTACTGCTCTTTTTATTTGATGTAATCATAAATGGATTGAACTAATTTTGTAAAAGAAAACATATCATCATTATGAAAAGCATTTTCAGATATTCTTATTTTCTTTTGATGGTAATGGTATTTGGATGCAGTAAACAGGATGCATCCTCACAAACTACTCCAGTCACACCTGTTACTCCTGTAACACCGGTGACGCCTGTTACACCCACTTATGTTTTTGCAAAAGGCGCCGATATCAGTTGGGTAACACAGATGGAAGCATCGGGCTATAAATTTTATGATGCCAATGGTGTTCAGCAGGATTGTTTTCAATTGATGAAAAGCCTGGGTATGAACTCCATTCGTTTAAGAGTTTGGGTAAATCCTTCAGATGGATGGTGTAATGCAGCTGATCTAATTGCAAAAGCTGTACGTGCAAAAAATGCCGGAATGCGCATCATGATTGATTTTCATTACAGTGATGTATGGGCTGATCCGGGACATCAGACAATGCCGGCAGCATGGGTTGGACAAAATATCTCAGTTTTAGAAAGCTCTGTTTATAATTATACGCAAACAATATTAAATACATTAAAAACAAACGGAGTAACCCCTTCCTGGGTTCAGATCGGTAATGAAACAAATGATGGTATGTTATGGGAAACCGGAAGAGCATCCACCAATATGGCAAATTTCGCAGGGCTGATTAATTCAGGGTATAATGCTGTCAAAGCGATCGATACAACCATAAAAGTGATCGTTCATATTTCCAATGGATATGATAATAGTTTATTCAGATGGATGTTTGATGGATTAAAAGCCAATAACGCAAATTGGGATATCATTGGCATGTCGTTATATCCACCTACCGCAACCTGGGCAAATTATAATGTACAGTGTCTCGCGAATATCAATGACATGATTTCCCGTTATGGAAAATCGGTGATGATCTGCGAAGTAGGCATGGATGTTAATTCTCCCACTACCTGTCAATCTTTTTTAACTGATCTGATCAGTAAAGTAAAATCTGTAAACAATGGGCTCGGCGTTTTTTATTGGGAGCCCGAATGCTATAATTGGCAGGGATATACTTTAGGTGCATTTGATAATTCAGGTAAACCAACTGTTGCACTCAGTGCATTCGCTAACTAAATAAGCAATAAAAAAATTTACTGTTTGATTGCTGCAATTGAAATGAATCTCATTAGATATAAAACATTTCTTACTTTGCAAACATTAATACTATTCTATGTTGTACTCAATGACAGGTTACGGAAGATCGGAAGAAACAGTAGGCGATAAAACTTTTTTGGTAGAAGTAAAATCACTGAATGGCAAACAATTTGATCTGCGTTTGCAATTACCCGCTCTGCTTAAGCCTTATGAATTTGAGATCAGGAATATTTTGAATGAAGGATTAGAACGCGGCAGTGTGGAATGCATCATCAGCATCAAACAAAACGGAACTGCCAAACCCGTAACTGTAAATACAGATTTATTGAAAGCTTATTATCAATCAGTGGCGCAGGTTGCAACTGAATTAAAAGCGGATGTGGATCAATTACTCGCAGCTGTATTGAGATTGCCCGAAGTGGTAGTTAATTCAACAGAAATGATCAGTGAACATGATTGGAAACAATTTCAATCTGTATTAAAAAAAGCGATAAGCGATTTGAATGATCATCGAATTGAAGAAGGAAAATCTTTGGAAGCAGATTTATTGAGCAGACTTGTAAATATTGAAGCACATCAAAAAACAATTACAACCTTAGAACCCCGCCGAAGAGAAAAAATAAAGGAGAATTTAGTAAAATTATTGGAAGAAAATGTTGGCAAAGAAAATTATGATGCCAACAGAATGGAACAGGAGTTGATCTTTTATATTGAAAAGATAGACATCAGTGAAGAGCAGGTTCGTTTAAAAAACCATTGCGATTATTTTCGCTCCATACTGGAAGAAAAGGGGAAAAGCAAGGGTAAAAAATTATCTTTCATACTGCAGGAGTTCGGCAGAGAGATCAATACAACAGGCTCCAAAGCCAATGATTCC
>Ga0316224_1000132_pt1 | contig 120806 bp, 89 predicted proteins | sample TBH18013metaG_FD_206254 | JGI IMG/M metagenome (GOLD analysis project Ga0316224, IMG submission 206254) | Freshwater microbial communities from Trout Bog Lake, Wisconsin, USA - TBH18013 | ecosystem: Environmental > Aquatic > Freshwater > Lake > Hypolimnion/Profundal zone | place: USA: Wisconsin...
GAACTCTATTTTCTTCTTAGGTGGTCAATTTGCTCCGGATGGAGGTGGTCAATTTGAATCGGATTGCATCGGTCTGCTAAATCATCTCAGGGGTGGTCAATTTGACCGGTGCTTGCAATTTAGCGAAGATTGTTGCGAATTTAATTATGGAGTATATTTATATTCAAATAACAAATATTTTATGCAATATGACAACCATCTTATAAGTTTAGAACTTGAGTTAATGGAGAAGAAATATCCAGATTTTTTTAAAGAAAAAAAGTTGACAGAATTTGTCAACTTTAGAACATCTACTACTAATGGTGTCTTTATTGGCGAATATGCAATAGGACTTACTGATACAACATTGCCCGATAATATTTTTGATGATTTGAAAAAGGCAATAGCCGAAAGAATGGATAATTATAATGGCTAATCAGCCCTAAATACAACTACCATTTCAAAAAAAGTACCTTCCTTATTTGAAGAATATGGCACAATCATTTCGGAATAAAAAGATGACTTACGAGTAAATTCATTATTCATGCCATCGTCTTCAAATCTTACATTTAGCTTACCGCAAACAGTGATTGTTCTACCTGTTTCAATCTCGGTAATAACAATTTTCTTTGTTGGATTAATTTCTGTGGGCATATCTTATAGTTATTGATTACAGCCTATAAGAAATGATTTTTAATGTGAGTATTAAGCACTTCGGCTGCGCCTCAGTTTTCCTTCCCATTTTTTATTTATCCCAAAAATAAACCCAAATAGAAGGAAATCATCTATTGAACATAAGATAATACATTATAAGATATTCCAATAGTCTGTTTAGTTTGTACAAAAGAACAGCCAAGTTGACTTGTTAGTTTAGGAATAGACCTTTTTTGGCCCTCTTTACACCATGATCATCTATGCCTTATATAAGGCTTATCTAAGGCTTATATAAGGGTTATCTAAGGCTTGTGCGCCAAGATGACATTTTATTTTGTCTTGTACTTTTCTAATTCTGTATATCGTAGTTCAGGAATCCTATAAAGCCGGGTAAATTATTCAGCTTTTATTTTTTTGCTTTTTGTAATTTTTGGAGCATACCAATATAAAATGATTCCAGCTATAAATAGCCCTAATGAGATCAGTTCTGCCTGGGTTGGTTGAAATGGCAATCCGTTATATTTTGTATTTACGCGGATCTTTTCAATGCTGAATCTCTCTAAACCGTTAAGGATAAGATATACGGCAAAAATCCTTCCCGGAACCTTAAAACGCTTTCTAAATGACCATATAAAGGCAAATAAGATCAGGCAAACTATGGTTTCATAGAATGGTGTGGGAAAGACTGAAATGGGTAAATAATGGCAATAATTACCTTGACAGCCCGCTAAAGACAACCCTTCATTTACAACGTTATGCGGATAATTGTAGCCGAACAACCAGTTAGGCAAACCCCAAAAAGGCTGAACATTCAATGAATGTACACTTGATGTAGCAAACTGTTCAGCATAAAAACCTGCATTGTTTTGCAAAATATTGCTATAAAGTTCCGGTGAAGCTGCCAGCAATTTTCCCTGAGGATCGCTGATGAATGCGCTGTTTAAAATGCCCCAATCACCATCACCCGCAACCTGACAACCAATCCGCCCTACGGCATAAGCCAACATTAATCCGGGTGCATTCGCATCACATAAATGAACAAAAGGAATATGATATTTTCTGGAATAGAAATACAATGCCAGTGCTGCACAAATCAAGCCGCCATAAAAAGTAAGTCCGCTAAAAGAGATCAGTGCCTCTCCGGGGTTTTTGATAAAATCATCCCAGTTTTCGAGATTATGAAACACTTTTGCCCCTGCAAAACCAAATAAGGCTGCAAATACAACGATATCACCTACCCTGTCCTGTGGCCAGATCCTGATCGTTCTCTGCTCCGGTTTTGCCAGTTTCTGCTTGTATTTTTCCCACCATTTTAGCCCTGCAAACAGCAATCCCAATAAGATCCCAAACAATAGGTTCCCCTGAGAAGAAAGAATATAGGATTGCGGATCATTCAATGCATTGGGTGTGATGAAAGCACCTATGATCTTGAAACCCATCACAAATCCTAAGACAAAATTAATGATCAGATCTGTGACTGTTGCAGTTCCGCCAACAACGATGGTTTGTTCGGTATAGACCAATAAGCCCAATGATTGTTTTCTGCGAAGTTCGAGGGTCAGTATCCAAGCTGCAAGAATAAAGGAAATGGCAACAAAAAATCCAAATGAATTGATCAGTCGCAGCCAAGGCAGATCAACATGAAAAAGATCTTTAAATGCATAGTATAGATTAGGATACATATCCGCTGTTTTCGTTAATAAAAGCCTGCAATGTTAAACAGAAAAATGCACATCGAAATGAGAAATATGCTAATCCGCAAAAGGGCAAAATATTCACATTAAAAAGCCCCGCTTGTGGCGAGGCTTTTATACTAACTAACACACCCTAAAAAAGTTTGTCTTATACTTAATTACAAAACTTATTGAACTCGTTTATTAAATGCTGGGCGATCACCTGTGCAGGTCTGCCTTCGATTTGATGTCTTTCTACCATACTTACCAATGCACCATCCTTAAACAATGCAATTGCCGGAGAAGATGGCGGATAAGGTAATAAATGCTCCCGAACTTTCTTAACTGCGTCTGTATCAAATCCCGCAAAACTCGTTGCTAATCTGTCCGGACGTTTTACTGCATTCTGAACTGCCATCAAGACCCCGGGTCTGCAAGTTCCTGCAGCACAACCGCAAACGGAATTGATCACCACCAAAGTGGTTCCTTCTTTCTGTAAGGTAGAATCAACCTCTTCTGAGGTTAACATTTCTTCAAAGCCGCTTTCTGTTAACTCGGCCTTCATGGGTACTACTATTTCTTCTGGATACATTTTTCTTTGATTTCTTGAATTGAATAAAGCAAATTTAAAGTAAAACCTTACATAAATTGAAATTAGAAATCAGTCAACCTGTCTTTTTTCGGCAATCGAAAATGACATTATGTCCGTAATTATTTAGAAAAATAGTAATTATGGCTTAAAAAATACCGGTGGTACAGCATTTGAAAAACGATTTCTGAAATTTATTTAAAAATAAAACCTAATAATTATGACAATCATTAAGCACAACCCAAAAGCCTACAGTAACTTATTTGACGAGTTCTTTAATGCTTTTCCCGCAAACTGGGGAAAGGATACTGAACCCAATTGGTCAGTAGTACCTGTCAATATTCATGAATCCGAAGATGGATACCATCTTGAATTGAATGCCCCGGGCAGAAATAAAGAAGATTTTAAGATCAATGTTGAAAACGGCCTTTTGACCGTAAGTTTTGAAAAGAAAGAAGAAACTGAAGCCAAGGATTACAAAACGATCCGTCGTGAATTCAGTTACGCTAGTTTCAAACGCAGTTTTTCAGTGGATGAAAAAATTAATGCAGAAGCTATTCAGGCCAAGTACGAAAACGGGGTCTTGAAATTATTCTTACCTAAGAAAGAAGAAGTGAAAATTGCTGCAAAGCAGATCACTATTCAATAATTCTAATATTGCAGTTGGTTTTGGTTATACCCCGCATTTTTATGCGGGGTATTTTTATGGAACTAAATAAATTCCGCATCGATGTAATAATTTGTGCAGTATTGCTACCAATACTATCAGGAATATGAAAACAATATTGAAACAATTTCTATTTGCGGTTATTTATATTTTGACTGTTGGTATTGTATCGGCACAATCACCGAAAGAAAAAACACTATTATGGAAGATCAGTGGCAATGGAATGCAGCATCCCTCCTATATTTTCGGAACTTTTCATTTGTTATGTGCTGAGGATTTCAAGATTCCTGATACACTTCGCTCCATCATTCATGCATCCAAACAGATCTATTTTGAGATTAAGATCGATGATCCTGATATGACAAAAAAGATGATGCAAACCATTCAAATGAAAGATGGGCATCATTTAAAAGATTTTATCAGCATGAGCGATTATGATTCTGTCAGTACCATCTTTCAAAATAAGACGCAGATCCCGCTTCAATTTGTAGCTACCTATAAGCCGGTAATTTTGGCTTCACTTTTATATCCCGCAATGCTGGGCTGTAGTCCGATTGCTTTTGAAAAAGAAATTGAGAATGTAGCTGTAAAAGATTCGCTCCCTTTTTACGGGTTGGAAACGGTTGAATTTCAAATGTCACTCTTCGATACAATTCCTTATACCGAACAGGCGAAGATGCTGCTAAAATCTGTTTTGAAATTTGAAGATTCAAAAAAAGAACTTTCAGAATTGATCAGTATCTATCAGAAAAAAGATATCGCTGCAATGCAAACCAGTATCGGTTCTGATAAAGATTTTGGTAAGTATGAAACGATCTTACTGAATAAGCGAAATGAGAACTGGGTTCCTGTTATTTCAAAAGCTGTTCAGGAAAAGCAAACATTATTCGCTATTGGTGCAGGTCATTTGGGTGGGAGTAATGGAGTACTCAGTTTATTAAGGAAGAATGGATATATTATAAGTGCTGTAAAATATTAATATTTTTTTCATGCCAGCAGAGCAGGAATTTATAACGCTTCTGAACAAACACCAAAACATCATTCACAAAGTGTGTACGATCTATATGGACACTGCACCTGATAAAGAAGATCTTTTCCAGGAAGTTACTTTACAGGCATGGAAATCATTTGCAAGTTTTAGGGGTGAATCACAATTTTCAACATGGTTATACCGCGTTGCACTGAATACTGCTATTACATTTTTCAGGAAAGAAAAGAAACAAGCAATTGTGATCAATACTGATTTTTTTCCTGAACCAGTTGAGCACAGTCCTTTGATGGAGGAACAAACAAAAGCCTTATATAGGGCTATCGCTGAATTATCGAAGATCGATAAAGCTTTAGTGATGCTGTATATAGAAGATTATAGTTATCAAGACATAGGTGATATGCTGGGTATCACTCCAAACAATGTTGCTGTGAAAATGATAAGGATCAAATCTAAATTGAAAGAATCAACACAAAAATACTATCAGTTCTAAAACAAAAAAATATGGAATTAGATGAACTGAAATATCAACTGAATAAAAAATTAGATGCCGATCAACCAAAGCCAGCATCCGAACTTTCTTTATTGCTGAAGAAAGCCACTACTTCTGTTATTCATAAACTGCAGAGAAGTTTGTGGATCGATTTGATCATAAATATGTTGGTATTGCTTTTATTTATCTGGCAAGCACTGTTCAATAAGCTTTGGTCATTGCGTATCTATTTCTCAACTTTTATCATCTTATCTCTTATTGCCTTAGTTGTTTTAATTTATTTGATCAGGAAGATCGAATCACTCAATAGCACTGTCTTGCCTGTTAGGCAGAACCTCGAACAGATTTACAAGATCATCAACTTTTATAAGATCATTTGTTTCCGTGTAACCATGATATTTATTCCGCTTTGTCTCATGTATGCTTTGTCTCTGGGTTATATAGAAGGCAAGAGTGGCACATCTGTTGATTACACAATAGTTATTCAGAAATTGGGGTCAAAGATCTGGATGGTTTTAGCAGGAATTATTTTATACCTGTCTGCAATTGGCGCAGGTGTTTATTATTTTACGAAATGGTTTCTGGACAGATTATATGGCCAATATCTGATCAAATTAAAATCCTTAATAGAGGAATTGGAAACTGAATAATGGCAGGTAATCTTCTAGCCTAATTATCTTACAGAAAACGAGATGTTTTTAAACAAATAATCCGTCTCGATAATTCTTTTAAAAATTACATAAGACGGACTATTATATAAAAAAAGGTACGGATCGCCTGTAGCAGCTAATGTTTTCTCAGAAGGGTTATTAGCTTTGCAAAGTAATGATACCATTTTGAGCACACTACTATACGGGATATTGGATAGCTCAGGCATAGGATAAACAATGGTTTTTACAAAAGGATGCTTGGATATTGTTCTTAAGCAATATTGGATTTTTAATTGCATTTCAAATGTATAGTACAATCGTTGTACATACTATCATTGCAATCATTTTTAAATCAGTTTTTAATTTAAAAACTAAGCCTTAAGCATTTTTTAAGCAGAATTGAAATATTGCAATTGAATTATCTTAAATAACCCAATATTTTCAACATACTTTGTGCAGTTTGTTCTTTAGCATATACCCAATCGATCAGCTTTCCATTCTTATCATATTCAACAATGATATGCTTGGGAGAAGGTATCAAACAATGTTTAATACCCCCATAGCCGCTGATCTGGTCCTGATAAGCGCCTGTATGAAAGAAGCCAACATATAATGGTTCTTTGTTGATTGGATCAGTGCCATTATTATTATTGGCCAGTTTAGGCAGGAATACTTCATTTATGTGTTCTTCACTATCGTAATAATCATGACTGTCGCAGGTAATTCCCCCCAGTACCACACGATGATATTCATTTTCCCACTTATTGATCGGTAACATTAAAAACTTTTCTCCAATACCCCATGTATCCGGAAGAGTGGTGATAAAGGAAGAATCGATCATATACCAGCACTCGCGATCGTTCTGATTTTTTTGTCCGGTTACACTATAAATATGAGCCATGCTCTCTCCCACTGTAAAGCTGCCGAATTCTGTATAAATATTCGGCATCGGAACTTTTGCTTTCTTGCAGGCTTTCTTGATATTACTTACGATCTCATTGATCATGAATTGATAATCATATTCAAATCCCAATGAGTGTTTGATAGGAAATCCGCCGCCGATATTGATTGAATCCAATTCGGGACAAATCTTTTTCAACTGACAATATAGATTCAACACTTTATTCAATTCACTCCAGTAATACACATCATCCTTAATACCTTTATTCAGAAAGATGTGCAGCATCTTCAATTGAAATTTATCTTCATAACCTTCGATCTCATCTACATAGAATTCAAGGATATCTTTTGCTCTGAATCCAAGCCTTGAAGTGTAAAAAGGAAAAGTAGGTTCTTCTTCAGCAGCCACACGAATACCTAATTTAAAGGGAACCTTCGCATTTCGCTTATATGCTTTTAGTTCATCTTTATTATCCAGAATGGGAATAACATTTTTAAAGCCGGTATTAATTAATTTGGTAATTCTTGTTGTATATGATCTTTGTTTATACCCGTTACAAATGATGAAAATATCCTTATTGATCTTTCTTCTTTCGTACAAGCGATTGATGATCTCAATATCGTATGCAAAAGACGTTTCCAGATGAACATCATGCGCCAAAGCTTCCTCCACAACAAAACTGAAGTGCGAACTCTTGGTGCAATAACAATAAAAATACTTCCCCTCGTACTTATGCTTTTTGATTGCATCAGCAAACATCTTCTTTGCCTTTTTGATCTGCATACCGATCTTTGGCAAATAGGTTAGCTTCATGGGAGTACCATGTTTGTCGATCAGGGCTTTCAGATCAAGTCCATTAAATTCTAAATAACCATCATCGTTAACTTCAAAGCCTTCCTGCGGGAAGTGAAAGGTTTGATTGACAAGCGAAGTGTAGCTGTTGTTCATTTAAGAACTTAATTTAGTGGATGAGTAAAGTTTGAAATCGGGCACAAAAATAGTAGTTTGTTCAATCCATAAAATAAAAAAAGTCGGAGCAGCTTACTCCGACTTAATATTTATGTCTTTACAAGAAGAAATTTATTTCACAGAATCCACTAAAGCTTTGAAGCTTTCGGGGTTATTCATGGCCAGATCGGCCAATACTTTTCTGTTCAATTCAATTCCTTTGGCATTCAATTTATTGATGAACTCGCTGTATGTTAATCCTTCCGCTCTAACTGCTGCATTGATACGAACGATCCATAACTGGCGATACTCTCTTTTTTTCAGTTTACGACCAACATAGGCGTAAGTCAACCCTTTTTCAACAATATTTTTGGCAACGGTATAAACGTTTTTACGTTTACCATAATAACCCTTGGCTTGCTCAAGAACTCTTTTTCTTCTTGCTCTAGATGCAACTGCATTTTTTGAACGTGGCATAATTAATATTTTTTATTTCAGCTTTGAGATTTTAACCTCAACGAAATGGTGATTTAATTTTATTATTCCCCCGTCGGGGATTAAGAGGTTACTTCAAACGCAATAAACGTTGAACAAAATCTTTGTTAGGAGCACCAACTACACCTTTCATACGCATGTTACGTTTGCGTTTCTTGGATTTCTTGGTTAAAATGTGGCGTTTAAAAGCCTTTTGGAAGGTGATTTCTCCGGTACCGGTCACCTTGAAGCGCTTCTTTGCGCTGCTGTTTGTTTTTACTTTTGGCATAAATAATCTTGATAAGATTACACCCTGCTGGCGGTATTCACAGGAATACACTTGTTGAGCCTTGCGGGAAATGTCCGAATTTTTCGGGCTGCAAAGATAAGGGCTATCACTTAATCTGCAAGGGCTGAGGCAAACTTTTTTAATCTACTCAGCATCAGTGTTTTACGGCCATTTTAAACCAGCTTTACCCAATTACCACATTAGCAGTGATTCTACACAAGTATTCAATGAAGACAAGCCAAACAAAAACACCCCGCAATAATGCAGGGTGTCTCATATTATACGGATCGTTTATGCCTCTTTTTTCTTCTTCGTTGTCTTAGGCGTAAGCATCAGGAACATCCTTTTCCCTTCTAATTTTGGTAAGGCTTCGGGCTGACCAACTTCGGCCAGTCTTTCGGCAAATTTCAGTAACACCAGTTCCCCTCTTTCCTTAAACTGTATAGCACGGCCTTTGAACTGAACATAGGCTTTTACCTTATTACCATCCTTCAAGAAATTTTCTGCATGTTTAGCTTTAAAATCAAAGTCATGATCATCTGTACCAGGGGTAAAACGAATTTCTTTCACTTCGCTTTGCTTGGCATTGGCCTTCATTTCCTTTTCCTTCTTCTTCTTCTCGTACAGGAATTTTTTATAATCGATCACTTTACAAACAGGAGGATCGGCATTGGGAGATATCTCCACTAAGTCCATTTCCTGTTGTTGTGCAATTTTTAAAGCTTCATGTGTAGGATAAATACCAACGGTAACATTTTCTCCAACTAAACGCACTTGCAAAGCACGTACTCTTTCATTGATCTTGTGTTCCGGTTCTTGTTGTCTCTGAAATCTGGGGTTAAACCTTCCTCCGCCCCCGCTTCCACCTCTAAATGGTAATGCCATTAATACTTGTTTGGTTAAAAATTTATTTGTTAAAAATAATAAGAATTTATCTATTCTGTTGATTTACGTTCTTTTATTTCATCCACGATCGAATTCATGAATTCTTCCAATAATTGTACCCCCAGATCCCCTTTCCCCTGCCTGCGAACAGAAAGTTTCGCGTCTTCCATCTCTTTTTCACCAAGTATCAGCATATAAGGTACACGGCTTAATTCTGCTTCACGTATCTTACGACCGATCTTTTCATTGCGATCATCAATATCTACCCGCACACCTTCTCTGCGAAGGCTTGCTTTGATCTCTTTTGCATAATCGATATACTTATCACTGAGTGGCAATATCTTCACCTGAACCGGTGCTAACCATACAGGGAATTTACCGGCATAATGTTCTAACAAAAAGCCGATGAAACGTTCATGCGTACCCAAAGGTGCACGATGAATGATCAATGGAATATCTGTATCATTTTGCTGTGTTGTATACGACAGCTTGAATTTGCGGCCTGAATTAAAATCCACCTGATTGGTTGCCAACGTAAATTCTCTTCCAATAGTGCTCCATATTTGCACGTCTATCTTTGGTCCGTAAAATGCAGCTTCATCTTGTACTTCAACGAATGGTGTATTTGTATCGATCAAGACCTGACGAACCAATGCTTCTGTTTCCAACCATAGTTCAGGTTCATTTACATATTTCTGCCCTAATTTCTCGGGAGAATGAAGTGATAAACGCATCACATATTTATCAATCCCAAAGATCTTGAAGTATTTCAGGTACATGTCGTTCACCGCTTTGAACTCCTGAAAGAACTGTTCCTTGGTGCAGTAAATATGCGCATCATTCATGTGCAAACAACGCACACGCATCAACCCGAATAATTCGCCGCTCTGCTCATATCTGTAACAAGTTCCATATTCAGCTAATCGGTAAGGCAGATCCTTATAACTTTTTGGTTCTGCGTCATAGATCTTATGGTGATGCGGACAGTTCATTGCTTTCAGATAATATTTCTCTCCATCCATTTCCATTGGCGGAAACATACTATCGGCATAATAAGGAAGATGTCCACTCGTGATGTACAAATTCTCTTTCGCAATATGCGGTGTAACAACACGTTTATAGCCGGCTGCTTCTTCAGTTTCCTTTGCTAATTTTTCCAATTCTTCAATGATCACAGTTCCATTAGGCATCCATAAAGGCAAACCCGGGCCCACATCATCGTCCATGGTATAAATACCCAGTTCTTTTCCTAATTTCCGGTGATCCCGTTTCTTGGCTTCTTCCAACATGGCCAGATATTCGTCCAGTTCCTTTTGATTTGGGAATGTAATACCGTATAAACGAGTTAATTGTTTGTTCTTTTCATCCCCCTTCCAATAAGCACCCGCAATATTGGTCAGTTTAATGGCTTTAATAAAATTGGTGTTGGGAATATGTGGTCCACGACAGAGATCCGTAAAATTACCCTGCGTATAAAAAGTGATCTCTCCATCAGTCAGGTTACCCAGGAGATCGAGTTTATATTCGTCCCCCTTTTCTTCAAAATATTTTACTGCTTCCGGTTTTGTGATCTCTTTTCTGATATAGACATTCCCTTTCTTCGCCAGTTCATTCATCTTCTTCTCCAGCATAGCCAGATCTTCTTCCACCAGTTTTTTGTCACCTAAGTCCATATCGTAGTAAAAGCCTTTTTCCAAAGCAGGTCCAACCCAGAATTTCACTCCCGGAAAAACGGCTTCAACGGCCTCTGCCATCAAATGGGCAGAAGAATGCCAGAAAGTGTTCTTTCCCTCTGTATCATCCCAGGTCAATAATTTTAAGGAAGCATCTGTGTTAATAGGACGGGAAGCGTCCCATACTGCCGCATTTACTGAAGCTGCTAAAACTTTTCTTGCCAGTCCTTCGCTGATAGATTTAGCAATATCTAATGCAGTAACCCCATTTTCATACTGTTTTACTGCTCCGTCCGGAAAACTAATGTTGATCATATAATTCTTCTCAAATCAAAAATAAAGTGCAAAAGTAACAATTCCATCGCAGAGAATCGCTTTAGAGCGAATATTCATTTCAAAAACCTTAACGCTTCTTTATAAGCGTTCTACATTCAGCAAGCTTAGTTTTGTTGAATGAGATTGACATTTACGTTTCTGTTAGTTTTCATGCTCTCCTCTTTTTCTTATGCACAAAAGCTTACGGGCATTTGGAGGGGTTATTTTGTGCAACAGGACTTTAATCCATTAAGCGGTGAATTCATTGAGGATAAATACAAATATGAAGTACAGATCAATCAACTTAGTAATAATGCCTTAGAAGGAGTCACCTACTCTTATAAAACTACCGTATTTTACGGCAAAGCATCTTTACACGGCATTTTTAAGGCTGAGACCAAAAATATCTTACTCAAGGAAATAAAAATGCTGGATCTGAAAATGAGCGGTCAATCCGTTGCCTGCTTAATGACCTGCTATTTGGATTATTCTAAATCAGGAAAAGTAGAAATGCTTTCCGGTTCTTATACCAGTCAAAACTCCGAACAAAAAACAGATTGCGGTAGTGGTAGTATCTATCTTGAAAAAGTGAAAACAACGGATTTTGAAAAAGAGTCATTCTTATTAAATAAAGCCAATACAAAACCTGGTTCTACGACTTCTAAAAAAGATACTCTTTCTAAGAAAGCACCCGTAAATACCATAGAGAAAAAACCAACCACTTCTGCAAATACAAAAGCTGCGCCTGCTAAAACAGGAGTTTCTGCCAAACCAAACAGCAATCCGAATAAGCCCGCAGTTAAACCTGGTGCAGAAGCATATATTGTCCCCAAAACACAATCAACAAAAAAAGACAGTGTTATTACACAAAAAACAACACCTATCATTGCCGATACGATCAGGAAACAAGAAAAACCAATCGTTAAAAATATCACTGTCCCTGTTCCTAAAGTTCTAAAAGAAAGATCAAACAGTTTGGTCAGAATAATCGAGATCGATGAAAAGGAAGTGCAGATCGACTATTATGATAACGGAGAAATTGATAATGATACGATAACCGTTTATCATAACAATGAACTCGCGATCAATCACGGCAGATTAAGCAATACAGCCATCACTTTAAAAATAAAGTTAGATGAAGCACATCCGCTTCATGAGATCATTACAGTTGCAGAAAATCTGGGAGATGTTCCGCCAAACACTGCATTAATGGTCATTACAACCCCCACCAGAAAAAGATATGAAGTATTCATTACTTCAGATGAAAAAACAAATGCGAAAGTCATTCTGGAATATAAACCGAAAGATGCGGTTAAAGTTCATTAGTTAATTTCTTTCTGAAATCGATCGTGTCTGTTATTGCAGCACAACCGGGCATTTTCTTTGGTGAATATGGATTGATTGCCTCAACTGAATTACTTAACCAACTGGCACCGGTATTTTCAAAAGCAGTTGAGCAAAGAAAACGATACACAGGCTCTTTATCATATCGAACGGCCCTGATCAGGTCAAACAACTGTTCGCTTAAAGTATAAAAAGATTTACGTTTATTCTCTATTGTATTCTCCCCCAATAAGCCCTGCAATTCACCCGACATATTCTCTGCAGTTGTCCTTGCAAATTCAACAACATTACTATCGGCTCTTAATTGATCAAAATGTAAACTGTCAGCATCTGTCATTAAAGTTCTTGAGTATTTATTGATCATGCTGTCATTTTCAGAGGTAAAATTGTCCTTTAAACTATAATAATCAATCATCAGATGGGCAAATTCTTCATTAAATCCGGGGTTGCTGCTGATGTATTTGGGTTTGTTAGTTGGCTCATTTGTCTGACCTTTTTTATCCCCGCAACTGTATGCTATCAGGGCTGTAAGTAAAGCACAAACAAATAATTTTTTCATATAATGTCAATTGTTTCTCAAAAGTAAAACAAAAAATGCTGCTCATCCAATTACCTTTGCAGCGAAAAAATTTTAAAGAAACATGTTGATCGGCTTACAAAACCTGACATTTGAATTTGGCGCAAGATTGATCGTTGAAGATGCTACCTGGCATATTAATCCGGGAGAAAGAATAGGATTGATCGGATATAACGGAACAGGGAAATCCACCCTGCTAAAGGTTTTGGTGGGAGAATATCTTCCATCAAAAGGTACAGTTGAAAAAGGCAGAGATACTACAATTGGCTACCTGCATCAGGACCTCCTGAGTTTTGATACAAATGATTCAATTCTTGAAGTGGCGATGGGCGCTTTTGAAAAAGTGAAACAACTGGAAAAAGAAATTGAATTATTAGGAATGGAACTTGAAGAGACTTCTGACGAAAAGTTGTTGCACGATTATTCTGATAAGTTGCATGAATTGGAAATGCTGGGCGGATATACGATCCATCACCGCACAGAAGAAGTATTACAGGGACTCGGGTTCGCAAACGAAGATCTGACAAGGCCCTATAAGGAATTCAGCGGTGGATGGAGAATGCGTGTACTATTGGCAAAGATGATCTTACAACAACCCGATGTTTTACTGATGGATGAACCTACCAACCACCTGGATCTCCCTTCCATCGAATGGCTGGAAAAATATTTAAGGCATTATCAGGGAAGTGTGGTGATCGTTAGTCATGATAAATTCTTCCTGAATAGAATGGTAAATAAGATCGTTGAATTGTATCAGCAACAACTACATATCTATACCGGTGATTATGAATATTATGAACGCGAAAAAGAAGTAAGGGTCGAGTTACAGCAAAAAGCTTACGAGAATCAACAGGATTATATCCGTCAGCAGGAAAGATTCATCGAACGCTTCAAAGCAAAAGCCAGTAAGGCCGCAGCAGCGCAAAGTGTGATGAAACGGTTGGACAAGATCGAACGTATTGAGAATGTAGAGATCGAAAGACCCAATATCAAGATCAATTTTCAGGTAGATAAACAACCTGGCAGGATCATTTGTGAACTGAAACATATTTCTAAGAGTTTCGGCAATATTGAAATATTAAAGAATACAAGTATTGAAATCGATCGCGGCGATAAGATCGCTTTGATCGGTGCTAATGGGAAAGGTAAATCAACCCTCTTAAGGATCGTGGCAGGTACTGAAAAATATGAGGGACATAGAAACTGGGGACATAATGTAGAAGAGAGTTTCTATGCACAGCATCAGTTGGAAGCACTGAATGTAAACAATACCATTCTGGATGAAATGAAAGAATGCGGCAGTAACAAGACAGAACTGGAACTGCGAAGTCTGATGGGTTGTTTTTTATTCAGCGGTGATGATACAGATAAACGAATCAAAGTATTAAGCGGTGGTGAAAAAGCACGTGTGGCACTGGCTAAGGTAATTGTAAGCAAAAGCAATTTCTTGTTGCTGGATGAACCTACGAATCACCTTGACATGCATTCGGTTGAATTATTAGCTGATGCCCTGAATAAATATGAAGGAAGCTTTTTGTTGGTAAGCCATGATCGTTTCTTTATTTCCAAAACGGCCAATAAGATCTGGGAAATCGTTGACCATGAGATCAAAGAATTCAAAGGCACTTATTTAGAATGGGTTGAATGGAAAGAAAGAATGGCAAAACACCAGTCTTCTAAAAAAAAAGAGCAGGATAATATAGCGAAAGCACAAGAGCAGGTAAAGAAAGTGCAGGAAGTTGTTGCCGCACCTGTAACGAAAAATAATCCCAATGCTCCCATCAATATAGAAAGAGAACAGAAAAAGGAATTGCAAAAATTGCAAAAACAATTTCAAAAACTAGAAGAAGATATTGCAAAATTCAATGAACAAAAGACACAAATAGAATCTGATCTGTCAAATCCGGATAGCTATAAAGAAGCCAATAAATTTACTCAACTTGAAAAGAGTTACAGCGCAGTTCAGGAACAATTAAAAAAAGCCAACACACAATACGAACAACTTTTTGAGAAGATCATGGAACTGGAAAACAATCAGTAAGCAAAACTAAAGTCGATCACATATTCTTTTTTCTGTGCAGGGATCGATGAATTGGTTCTCGATAATTCCATTAAGGAAATGATCATTGTTTTTCTTTTGGATCGATCTACATCGTCAAACCGTACAAATGCGATTTTCCGTAAACAGGGATATTTATAGGGAACGTTATAATACACATATTCACTGCTCAATCCCGAACGAAGATTACTGAATGTAACATCATATTCTGTTCTGGCGTCCATTAGTCCGTCGAAGCCTGATTTTGTATAATGTATAAAAGTGGTATCGTTCGCTATTGATTTACCATTGCAAGAATAACCGGGAATATCGGTCGGGCAACCGGATGAACTACTTTCAAAAAAAGTAAATGTTTTCTTTACATAATTAATGAAATTGAATCCACCGTAAGGTTCATTCTTCATGATCCAGTTATAATAAAAAGGTCTTCCGCTATACACCTGCAACACCAGCCGATAAACATCTCTTTCGATCACTTTTGTGATCTGAACGGAAATATTATAATGAAAGAACCCACTGTGTAAAGCATAACATATTTTATTCTCTTTGATGATCTCCCCTCCCTCCCCCCAATCATGCGGAAGCACCACTGTCCTTTTGTTCATTGCCTTTGAAACCTTTGCGGTAAGAGAACTAAAAGCTTCTGTTGCATCATCCATGTTTGAAAATTCAGCAAAGAAATATTCAACATAAAAAGTACTGTCCTGTACATATCGGGCATTATATGCACCGGGTAAAGAGATCTTATTTTGATAGATTTCTGATCTGTGATGAACAGAATCTGCTCTCCTTAATAATTTCCCTTTAATATGCAGGAATTTAAAGGGTGCATCATTCAGTACATATAAAAGATTATAAGTAAAAGGGTCTTTCTTTTTGCTAAGGTCAAACGCAAATGTTTGAGCAAACAGATTAGTGCATACACAGGAGAACATAAATAGACCTGTCAGCTTCCTCATCTTGTAAAATAGCGGTTATTGTTGGTTGTGTTAATGCGCTGAAACTACAAAAATTGCTGCAATTTCCGGCAGTCACTTTTACCCGTTCAATTGCATCAGGATCGCTTTTGCAAAATCACTCACCAGATAACTGATCAGTTTCCCGGTGGAATGATCTTCTCTCCCATCGGATAAATGCGTTGCACCCTCACAGATATGCAAATAAGCCGGTTTGCTGTCTGAAGCCACAAAATTCAAATATTGTCTGGCGTGATTAGCCGTAATACCAACCGGCGTAGTGGCGCTGCTCAGCGTGTGTTCTATGCTGTCTAGGTCTAATTCTATACCGCAAAGTGTATCGTCAGTAAATCCTGTGGCGTGTGCAACGGATTGTATAAAATTCCTTTTTTCGTGCAGAAAGATATCTTCAAAAGTGATGCAATCCACAAAAGGATTATTCACGATATCGATCCAAGTATTTTGTGTGATATAATTTTCGTGAAGGCCGATCACACAATATTTTTCGAGATAACCGTCTTCTTCCGCATACCTGAAAGCATTACCGCTATGCCTTCCTTCCATCGGACGATAATCTGCATGCGCATCTAAATTGATCGCATTGATCTGTGCGATTTCTATCACACCCGATTTATGCCAACCCTTAGCTGCACCTTTAATGCAGGGGTAAGCATTATTATGCCCGCCACCGATCACGATGGGTAATTTTCTGTTTTGAGTGATGATATGGATCAATTGTTCTACTTCATCATCGATGGTGTTGACTGCATGGCGATGTGCATCGATCCTTTCATCATAATGCGGAGCATTGGATTCTATGACTTTCTCCAGATCAGAAAAATCAAAATGACCTAACAATAAGATCTCGCTGCCGTCAAAAAAATCATTGCTTTGAATATTCAAAAAAGCTTTCAGGAAAGAAAGCCAGGCACTGTCTGCACCCCCAATTCCTAAGTTGGCTTTGATGCCGATATCTTCCGGTACGCCTACTAAAACAAATTTTGCTGTTGAGTTCCTGATCGAAGCTTCAATATCCTCCGCATTTTCAATGATCTGCAAACGCTCTCCCAACTTGGTTTCAAAGCGGCGAACTTTTGTGACAGACAATATATCTTCTTTATGATAAATCTTCAGATGTTTCATACTCTTAAAATTAATCTTCTTTATTCATTTATAAAATTTCCGTTGATCATTACTTTATCGACCAAATTGCTGCCGAATGCATAAGTAAGGTAAGCTAAAGAAGGAATAGGTTTTGTGAAAATAAGATTTGCGCTTTTGCCAACCGTAATACTCCCGGTCGTCTCCCCCAATCCCATTGCGTAAGCAGCATTAATCGTTGCAGCATTGATGACTTCTTCCGGCAACATTTTCATTTGAATACAACTCATTGAAAGCACCAGGTTCATATTACCACTGGGAGAAGAGCCCGGATTATAATCAGAGGCCAAAGCAATAGCACAACCAGCATCGATCAGTTTTCTCGCAGGCTGAAATGGCATTCGCAAAAAGAATGCGGCAGTAGGAAGCAATGTGCCGATCGTATTTGATCCCGAAAGTATTTCAATTTCCTTTTCATCGATTGTTTCTAAATGATCAACCGTTATTGCATTTACATTCGTTCCAACTGTAACACCACCGCCTGAAAACTGATTGGCATGGATCTTTGCTTTCAATCCATATTTCATTCCGGCACGGCAGATAGCAATCGTTTCTTCTGCATTAAAAAATCCTTCTTCACAAAACACATCAATATAGTCGGCCAGATTTTCTATTGCTATAACGGGAAGCATTTCATGAATGATCAAATCAAGATAGCCTTGATGATCATGGATATATTCTGCAGGATAGGTATGTGCACCCAGAAAAGTGGCGCGAACAGGAATGGGTGATCTTTCTTTGATCCTTTTTATAACACGCAACATTTTTAATTCTGCTTCCGCCGTTAATCCGTACCCGCTCTTTATCTCGATAGCGCCTGTTCCTAATTGAATCAATTCATTCAATCTTTTAAATGCACTATTGAATAAACTTTCTTCAGATGCTTCCTGTACTGCCTTTGCCGAATTTAAAATGCCGCCACCCTTTGCGGCAATTTCCTGATAGCTTAATCCTCTTATCTTATCTACAAACTCATTTTCCCTGCTGGCAGCAAAGACAAGGTGTGTATGACTGTCGCACCAGGTTGGTAATACAAACTGTCCTTCAGCATCCACGATACTGGTTGAGGGCATGTCGATGGACAGATCCTTCATCAAACCGTATTCAATGATCACAGCATCTTCAACAACTAAATAGGCATTTTCCAAAACAGGGAGTTCGGCCAATTCTTTTCCACGCAGAATTCGGGTCTCTTTACGAACATTCAACAGTTGTTTTATATTGATAATGACAAGTTTCATTCCCGTAGCGATTATATCTCAAATGTAAACCATCTATTTTTTAATAAGCTTACCGGGATCAGAAAATTCATGTCGTCTTCTCTTCTATCCTATTTGTAGAAAAATTGTAACTTGCTATACGATCATGAAAACAGCGATCAATATAACAACATCAGCATTCCATTTTTCTTGGATGTACCGCGGATTAAATTCTATGCCTGATCATTAAGTTTGGCTTGTACCCATTTTTATTTTACCGTTATCATTAAATTAATCTGATAAATATTTGTATGAGTAGTATACAACACAGCCTGTTTGTAAATTCAGAAATAGGAGCATTGCGGCGTTTATTGGTACATAGTCCTGATAGCGGCCTCGGCAAAGTAGTTCCCTCAAAAGCCCAGGACTGGTTATTTGAAGACATCGTGCATCTTGATACGATCCGCAAGGATGAATATGATTATTATACAAAGATCCTTTTGTATTTTTTAGACCCTGAAAAAATAAAAGGGAAACTCAGCGCAATAGATGCACCTGAATCAAAGAGAGACTTTTACAAACCCGAACATGCCCATTTCTTTCGTTCGGATAAAGTAATAGAATTGCAGTGGCTACTCTCTGATATTTTACTGGACGAAAACATTAAATCAAAATTAGTGGCATCTGTTTGTGCCATTGAAGGCTGCACTTATGTTACGCAGAAAGAATTGTTGTCGTATAACAATATTGAACTGGCGAAGACCTTTATTTCAGGATCGAACATGGAAAAGAATTTATTGTTTGCTCCTATTCCCAATTTTATTTTCACCAGAGATATCGGTATTACCATCAAAAATTATGTGTTACTGAATAAGCCAGCTAAAAAGGCCAGAACAAGAGAAGCTTTGCTGGCAAAATATATTTTCTTCAATCATTCTTTTTTCAGCGAATTCAAAGATAATATCATTGAATTATCAGATTCGCATTTCAGTTTTTTACTACCCAAGGAAGATGATGATAAAAAGATCACACTCGAAGGCGGCGATATCATGGTAGTAAGCGATCATCATCTATTGATAGGCATCAGTGAAAGAACCTCTTCTGAAGCTGCAGCAAAGATCACCAGTACTGTGTTCGAAAAAGGCATCATGGACAAAGTGACCATCATTCGCATTCCCAAAAAGCGCGATTATATGCATATTGATACCGTGTTCACACAAGTGAAGAAAAATGTTTGGGTGATGCTCGGTAATTTCTCACGCAAAGCGGTCAAGCACGAAGATGTTGATGCAGTTGAACGTGCATTGGAAATAAAGAAAGAAGAGAAAATAAAGATCCTTCAGTTTCATAAAAAACATCCTGAAAATCCCGAAAGTTTTGAAAGCCTTGAAGATCTGTTATACGACATAAGCATTGTGGATCTGCACTGTAAGGAAGAAGTAAAATTCATCTTTTCCGGTAATAATGAATTTCCATATAATGCCAGAGAACAATGGACCGATTCCTGCAATTTATTAGCATTAAAGGAAGGTGTTGTTTTGGGTTATGACAGAAATGACAAAACTTCTGAAGCCTTTAAGGAAGCGGGATTCAATGTTGTTTACGGGAAAGATCTGATACAACAATTTGAAGATGGGACCATTACTGCTGAAGAAATCAAAGATACTTTGATATTAATGCCTTCAGCAGAATTATCCAGAGCCAGAGGCGGCTTTCATTGCATGAGCATGCCTATTTTACGTGAATCGATCGGGTAATCATTAAAAGCTTTTATGCAAAACACTTCTCACCTCCTGATGATACGGCCTGTGCGTTTTGAATACAATGCACAGACTGCAGTAAACAACAGCTTTCAGACCGCTGTTCAGGACGATCGTATTGCTGCTAAAGCAATGCAAGAATTTGATGAGTTTGTATCTGTACTAACCAACAACGGGATCGATGTTACGGTTGTGGAGGACAGCATATCGCCGCATACACCCGATTCTGTTTTTCCAAATAACTGGATCTCCTTTCATGAAGATGAAAGCATTTGCCTTTACCCGATGTTTGCAGAAAACAGAAGGGCAGAACGCAAACAACATGTACTGGAGATTATTTCAGAAAAGTTTTCAATACATAAAAAGATCGACCTGAGTAAGTATGAAGAGGAAGGTATTTTTCTGGAAGGAACAGGAAGTATGGTATTTGACCGTGATCAAAAAATTGCATACGCTTGTTTATCTCCCAGGACTGATCAAAAACTCCTTGAGAAATTCTGTGCATTATATAACTATACCCCTATCTCGTTTGTTGCTGTCGATGCTGCAAAGCAACCCATCTACCATAGCAATGTGCTGATGTGTGTGGCAGATGCTTATGTTGTGATCTGTTTGGATTCTATAGCTGACCCTGCAGAAAAGAAAACTGTAATGGATACTATCATCTCCAGCGGAAAAGAGATCATTGATATCAGCCTTGATCAGATGAATCATTTTGCAGGCAATATGTTGCAGTTGATCAATCAAGAAGGTGAAAAGCTGTTGGTCATGTCAACACAAGCTTTTACAAGTCTGGGTGCAGATCAGTTAGACCGACTCCTCTCTTTTAACAGGATCATTCATTCTGATATTTCCAATATTGAAACCAATGGTGGAGGAAGTGCCAGGTGTATGATGGCAGAAATATTTTTACCACTGAAATGATATGCTTTTAGCATATTCATGAAGGCACTACCGCTGAAGTCACAGTAGCACAACTGCTAAATCAGGGAACCAACCCGAAAACGGGCTGTTATCGTTTTCGGGGGTCTTTTTTTGTTTACTTTTTTGGACAAGCAAAAAAGTAAGAAAAAAAATAATATTCTCTTTCTTTTCTCTTGAAAGAAAAGAAACAAAAGTTCAAGGCTACAGAAAAAAAGCTAAAAATTGATTGCATTCGCTAAAATGAAAAAAGTCTAAAGCCGATCTTTTGTAGGCCGAATTATCGAAGCTGTGTAAAATACAAATTATTATAACCAAGCATTTTTCATTTTAAACTGCCTAATGGCAATTGCTCATTCCATCAATTTTCTTAACGCTTTTTTTCTGAGGCCGAAGAAATGCAGTCACTCTAATATTATTCTAAAATGATTATTTTAAAAAGCTTGAATTGTAAGAAAATAATTAAGCTACCGCCATTGCCTTTGCAATCATTTCATTGATGTGGGTTTCTCTGTACCTGATCGCATGATTCAATTTTTCCATCGCCTTACTCAAGTCTTTCTGAATATCGATCTCAGCAGATAAATGGATCTGTTTCTGGAAGATCGTTTCTTTGATCACTTGCAGGTCATGCCAATGTCCAATGGATTCCTGCAATTTGTTGTAAAAAGAAAATTGAGAACCCTGATTAGTATCTTCTTCTTCTGAGATCCAGTTCGTTGCATAGATCCACTGTTTAATGAGTTTGCGGAGTTCATGCCAATCGTCTGAAGTTAATCGCTTATGCAGCATCTTATCGATCTTGGCATTCAATTCGATCACATATTGTTCGGGCAAGATCTTATTGGTGGTATGAATAAACTTACTGCATCTTTCGATCACTTCTTTTAGGTCTGATTCATAAGAAGAGGAATGTTGATGGAATCGAAAGATCATTTTTTTTATCTTTTCTTCCGGAAAATAGTTTTGTATAAGATGCGTTAGTTTATGGCCATTTAACCATTGCAACAATAACTGATATTCTCTTATTTCACCTGCATGCTGAAAAACTGAATCTAACAAAAAGGCAGTCTTTTTAAATTTATCTTTTGAATAAATGGTCTTCAGGAATTTGATAATAGATTTTAATCTTTTTAATTCCACCCTGAAATCATGCAAAGGGCCTTCTGCTCCCGTTAACTCAAAATCATGCAGGTAATTGAATAAGTTTTTGATGCGAAGTGCAAAATATCGTTGCAATGAAGAATGCATAGTAATTGGAGAATGCTGCAATGACCATTCCTTCTCAAATTTACCAACTTATCAATTTCTTTTATGAACTTAATGTTAAGCTTTAACATCGTCGGGGAAAGTTAACCGGATCCCTTCTTCAAAACTAACTGCTGCATATCCTAAAACCTGGATGGCTTTATCAATCTTTAATCCTGAGCGTTTAGAACGTTTGACGGGTTCGGGAAAGGTATCTGAACTCACCATTTCGATCATTGAGCTGTCCAGCTTTAAAACAGCAGCAACCATTACTGCCATTTGATAAGGAGAAATAAAGTCTTTCCCGGCTAAATGAAAATCACCTTCTGCTGTGTGCAAGATGATCGCTTCAATGCCTTTGCAAATGTCTTCTACAAAAGTTGGCGTTCGCAATTGATCATTCACCACTTTGATCGGTTTATGCTGTTCCAAATTATTTTTTACCCAATGCAGAAAACTTGGACGCATTCCTTCCCATACCCTTCCATACATAAATACGGGTCTGACGATACTGTAGACCAAGCCAGCCTTTTTAACCAGATCCTCCGCCATCAATTTGCTTTCTCCATAAAAGTTCAAAGGATCAGGCTTTTCTTCCTCACTATGCGGACCATTTTCCCCGAAAATAAAATCTGTGGAAGTATAGATGAAATGCGGTGAAAAAGAGCGGGCAGCATTTAGCAAATATTCGGTTGCGGTAACATTATTTAACACACAAAGATCTTTGTTGCTGTTACATTCATCCGGCTTGCTCATTGCTGCTGTATGAATAATGATGGAAGGCTGATGCGATTGCAAACACTGGTACACCGCCTCTTTATCAGTAAGATCAAGCTTTGCATACTCAAACTTTCCGGATGATGGTATTCGGCATTCTCCCCTTCCCGATGCGAGTACGATATATCCCTTAGATGCTAAGTATAAAGTAAGGTGCTGCCCTAAAAAACCATTGGCACCGGTAATGAAAACTGTTTTCATGAAATGAATGTAGAAAATATTATTTAAGTACCCATTGGAATATACAAAAGAATATAAAGGCTCAAAAGCTGAGCGATATACCCAAAGCCAAACAGATTCCTCCTTTGGTCGGAATGACATAAAGCTCGGCATCATTACAAAAGCTGAACATAGCTGTCTTCCCGAGGCACGAGGGACCTGCTCGGCAGTAGTGCAATAAAATCAGACAGATTCCTCCTGCATCGGAATGAACTGTGTTTATGAACAAATATTTTTTACATAATCCCTGTTATATTTTTTGATGCCGTGGTTGGTGTTTTCACCAACCACTGTTTAAGTAATTATAAAATACTTCGCGTTAAGTAAATCCTGTTGGTGAAAACACCAACAGGGGCTGATTAGATTCCAATACATACTATGATCAATGAAACGAACCGTAAGTAAGATAGAAACCCAAAGAGTAGCATGCCGAATAATATAATAGGTCGTATACATAATACATGAACTTTTGTTTCTTGCCGCCTATTTTAAAACTGAGTGCTGCTACCAGTGAAACATCTCTGACCATTGCATTCAGGTGATATTGGTCGGTGGCAAAAGATAATAATGATGAAGACATCGGGAACTTATCGCCTTCTTCACAATTGCCGTCCTTATATTTATTCACCCAGCTTATTTGCGGATTGAACCATTGGTCATTCGCATTCGGGAACTTCGCTTTGAACTTATAATAATGATGCATTAATGTTTCATTGAATCCAGTAGCTGAACCCGAAAGTGCTATCAGAGAACCTGTCAGGATCTTGTTCTTGTCAATTTTGTATTGTGCAGTTGCAAGCAATGGCAACAGCAACAAAAGGATAAATAGATTTTTCATTGGATCAGCTTTTGGTTTTTAAAATATTCCATAATCCAATGGTGAGCTGAAGTGTATTATTGAGTTGTCTCAGTTCAATACTGTATTTACCTGTTACATAGATCATTCCGATAGCGGGAACGAATTTGTTAATGAGACTTTCATCTCCGTTACAATTTTCCGCTTTAATAGTATTGTCGTTTGTGAAAACCGAATAATATACACCTGCTACAGGTATCAAGAAACTTTCGGGACTGAGTTGAATTATTTTACCAAGTCTTGCACCGAAATAACAGGGTTTGTCATCACTAAAACTGAGTATTTCGCTGGCTTCAGCCAGAAATTTGTTACTATGGTAACCGATGCGCAGATCAGTTACAATTGTTTTGTCTGTTCCGCTTCCTGCGGCAATTCCAACATGCATTTGTGCCGGGACCATTGTTGCACAGAAATACAGCAACAAGGTTAATAGAAACTTGTTTTTCATAACAGAGGGGGTTTGTATAAAAATATCGTATTATGATATTTTTACTACTGTTTTAAGAGTAGATCGAAATGCAGAAACTCGAGTACTTCTATCACCGATCATTTGACTGCGCAAATTTCAGATCATTCAAAAGCAAATAACATAAGGGATATTTTGAGTTTTAAGTAGTAACTCTATAAGTATGGAAGTAGTTGTATTTAAAGATAGAAATCTTTGAATATATATATCAGCAAAAAATTATGAAGTTTATATCACAATTCATAATAAGATATTCAGTCATTAGTTTTATTCCAACTACAAATTCAATCAGCATTTATAATGTCTGGTGTACTACAAGTTCAAGTGTCAAGCACAAATACAAATGTTGAATACTGCTGTCATCCCGTTCGAAGAACTCCCTTGGAGAGGAACGATGGATCTGCTGAGCGATAGCAATGCAAAACTAAGCAGATTCCTCCTGCGTCTCCGAAGGAGTCCTTTGGACGGAATGACATAAAACCCGGCATCAGTAAAAATGCTTATGCTATAGACGACCCCTTTCGATTTAAAACAAATAGTTAACAATTATTATGTAATGAAATATTTATCTTAGCACAATGTCAAGAATGTATAGCAATATTGCAAAAAAGGCCCTGAAAAAGATGCTTGGTAAAGTCATGGTCTTAAAGCAATATAAAAGCAAGCTTGTAATAACCAAGTACCCCGATATGTCTGACGTTAAACCCAGCCAAAAACAAAAAGAAAAACGCAGTAAATTCAAGGAAGCGGTACAGTATGCAAAATCCATTACACAAGATCCTGCTGCAAAAAAGATCTACCAAAAGAAAATAAAATCTACCCAAACAGTCTACCATTTTGCTATAAGCGAATACCTACTCAACCATTAACAATGGTTGCCAACCTTCCAAAGCCAGCAACGGGGAAATATCCTTTCTACGAAGGATGAGCGAATCAGCAGCGAATGAACAGCGAATCACAAGTATAAGAATGATACAGTAATAATAGACTTGCTTCTTACCCGCTCCTAGACGATCGGGGATATTCCAATTGAACGAAGGATGAGCGAAGCTTAACTATAGGATCACTATAGTCAAAAGCCTGCTTCTTATCCGCTTCGGGACAGATTTTGTCCATCTTCACAAATGAACGAAGGATGAGCGAAGCGGTCCAAAAGAGGGTCAGGATCTGTTAGGAAGAAATTCAAGCTATTTACGCTCCGTTTCTTTCATGAATTCCTTCAGATAATTTCCCCATATTTTAGGAAGTGAATGCGTACCATGCCCCCTGGTTTCGGAACTGATGGGCAATAAAATGTATTTGCCTTTTGCAACTTTCAATATTGCTGTATCCAGCACTTTTAATTCGGGTGGATTGATCTGATCATCTGCTGAATTGATAGCAAGTAAGGGTGCTTTTATGTTTTGTAGATAAGGTGCCGGATTATATAATCGCGAAGCATCAAACTGATAGATCATATCATTGGCATCTTTGCCCTTGGCTGCATTGGTCAGATATTTATCCAGAAATAATTCGGCACTGCTTTTAGTAGGTGCATCTTTCTGCCATTGCAGAGGAACACTTGACATGATCATCAAAATATCCAATGCATGCTTTAAACCAACTGCAGGTTGCTGAACATAGTTACCATTATTCCAGGTTGGATCTTCTTTAATGGCATCAATGATCATTTTACGAAGGATCCTGTTTCTTCCGGCAATTTCAATCGGCAGACTTGCCAAAGGAAGCAATGCATCCATAAAATCGGGGTATCGATAGGCCCATACCCAGGTATGCATCCCTCCCATGGATGTTCCCATGATCAGTCTTGCATGCTGAATGTTTAAGTGTTTAGTGAGTAATAAATGATCTGCATCCACCATATCATCATAGGTATACGCAGGGAATTTCATTCTCAATCCATCACTGGGTTTACTGGAATGCCCATGCCCGATACCATCGGGTAAGATGATAAAATACTTTGCGGCATCTAGTATCTGACCTGCTTTGAATAATTGTCCCGCGAAATTCTCGGTCAGGAAGTTCTCTCCGCTTCCACCTGTGCCGTGCATGATCAATATCGCATTATCGATCTGCCCCTGTTGATTAGTATGCGCTGTTCCAACGGTATAATAATGCAGGCGCAAAGAATCAAGTATGGAACCATCCGTAAATTTAAATTGATGCAACACATATGTTCCTTCCTGATAAGGAACAGCTTTCTGCGAAAAAAGGGTTGTAGAAAAAAGTAGAAGACCTATCCATATAAAAAAGCTGCTCTTAATTTTCTTATTCAGTAATTCCATGTGTTAATGTTTTATGAGATGAAGAATCTTGTTTTGAAAATTAAACTTATTCTTGAGATATCTTTGCATCCAATATATAAAATATGGAAGCAACATTAAAAATCGGATGGATCGGTCTTGGCAATATGGGTAATCCCATGGCGACTAATTTACTGAAAGCAGGCTTTGATCTAACAGTTTATAATCGTACAAAAAATAAAGAAGAATCCTTAATAGAAGCAGGTGCGAGATCGGCCAACAGTCCACAGGCTTTGCTGGAGAGTTGCGATATCGTATTCACCATGTTGTCAGATGATGCAGCAGTGAAAGCTGTCTTTGAAGGCCCTTCGGGATTATTGTCTTCTTCAAATCCGGGAAAACTCATCATTGATATGAGTACTGTAGCGCCTTCCAGTTCACATTATTTATCGGAAGCATGCAGTAAACATCAACTGCATTTTTTAGATGCTCCTGTTTCGGGAAGCGTGAAGCCGGCACAGGAAGGTACTTTGATCATACTTGTTGGCGGCACGGAAGAAAATCATGCAAAAGCTAAACCCCTATTCGATATCCTTGGTAAACTTTCAATTCATCTGGGGCCTACAGGAGCAGGCAGTTCGGCTAAACTGGCGATCAACTATTTGTTGGGACTGAATCTTCAGGGATTGGCTGAAACTGTTTTATTTGCAGAGCGTAACGGTATCAGCAAAGAAAATATGCTGACCATCATTAATGAGAGTGCTTGCGGAAATGGCATCACAAAACTAAAATCTACTTCAATTATCAACAGTAGTTATCCTGCAGCATTCGCATTGAAGCATTTGGTTAAGGATCTCCGACTAGCAGGGGAAGCAGGGTTGAATGCAGCCCTTTATAGTCCTTTATACCATTCCTTTCAAAAGGCAGAAGAAAAAGGCTTGGGCAATGAAGATGTAATGGCGATCATTAAAAGTATCGTACAAGAATGATGAAAGTAATGAAATGACTCTGCTTTAGCTATTCAATAAAGAAGGCTTCCTGTAATAGGTTTCCATGATCAATTCGCCAAAGATGGTATTGGCCCAGGCAAACCATTTACGCGTGAAATCTTTTGGATTGTCTTTATGAAATGATTCATGAATGAAACCCGTTCCCGCATGTGTGGCCAATACAGCATTGATGCATTGCTTGATCTCTGCATCATCTGAACTTGTTAAAGCACGCACCACATTACTCATGGGCCAGATCATATTAAATCCTGTATGCGGGCTTCCAATGCCTTCTCCATACTGTCCCTTATAATAAAATGGGTTTTCTGATGAAAGCAATAGCCTTCTTGTATTTTGATAAATAGGATCACTTAACGGAACGGCATCCAAATACGGCAATGACAATAAGGATGGGACATTCGTATCATCCATTAAATTAAAACTACCATAACCGTTCACCTCATAGGCATACACTTTTCCAAATTCAGTATGAGTTGTAATGGCATATTGTTTCAATGCATCATTCACTTCTTTTGCCAACTCATTACATTCATTCGCTAATGCAGCGTCTTTAAATATTTGTTGAACCATTTCAGCAGCCTGTTGCAATACAACAGCAGCAAAAAAGTTAGAAGGTATTAGAAAAGAAAAGATGGTGGCATCGTCGCTGGGCCTGAATGTTGAACAGATCAATCCAACCGGCTTTATAGGATAGCCATACCCTGAAATAGGCACGCCATCTGTTGCCCATGCAGTCTTTCTTTGAAAATGATAAGGCCCATGCCCTGTCTTACGCTGTTGTTCTTTAAATGTCTTTACGGTTAATTGAATGGCTTCTTTCCATTGCAGATCAAAAGGACTGATATCACCCGATGTTTTCCAATATTTATATGCCAAACGAATAGGATAACATAGTGAATCAATTTCCCATTTTCGTTCATGGATGCCCGGTTTCATCTCCGTGATATCTGTTTCTTTCCATTCACTGATCTTTGAACCATCTTTATAGAATGCATTGGCATAAGGATCAAGATGAATGCATTTCACCTGACGGTTGATGACACCTGCGATCAACTGCTGTAACTTTTTATCTTTTTTGATCAATGGCAAATATGGCCAAACCTGTGCGGTACTATCACGCAGCCACATGGCATCGATATCACCTGTAATCACATATGTATCGGGCCTGCCTTCGATCATAGAGAAATCAACGGTCGTATCTAAAGTATTCGGGAAACAATTTTCAAATAACCATCCCAGTTCTTTATTCTTTAAGCCTGCTTTTATTTCTGTAATGACCGATTCTACAGCCTCGCTTGTAAAATGTCGTGCTGCTAATGGAGGACGTTTGCTTTCATATTCCGCAAAATAATTTGCAAAGATGTTTTCCTTTTGTAATAATAAAGCAGCAGTAATGATTCCGGTGTTCTTGATAAATTCTTTTCGGGTATGCATCTGATCTGAGAATTGAAGTTGATGTAAAAGGATAAGCTAATTTAAGTAAGATATGCAAGACCTATTCAAATGATTTACATCTTATCTTGAAGTTCATTTAATTGTCGTTATCAAGGCCCTACCGCTGAAGTCACAGTAACACTATAGCTTAATCAGGGAACCAACCCGAAAACGGGCTGTTATCGTTTTCGGGGGTCTTTTTTTGTTTACTTTTTTGTCCAAAGGACTCCTTCGGAGGACAAGCAAAAAAGTAAGAATAAAAAAATATATTCTCTTTCTTTTCTCTTGCCCAAGGGGCTCCTTTGGAGAAAGAAAAGAAACAAAAGTTCAAGGCTGCAGAAAAACAGCTAAAAATTGATTGCATTCGCTAAAATGAAAAAAGTCTAAAGCCTATCTTTTGTACGCTGAATTATCGAAGCTGTGTTAAATACAATTTATTATAACCAAGCATTTTTCATTTTTACTGCCTGATGGCAGTTGCTCATTCCATCAATTTTACCAATTAGTCTTTAGTTTTATTTTGGTATTGGTGAATCTCCTTCGTCGATTTCTTAACGCTGTTTTTCTGAGGCCGTAGTAATGCAGGCACCCTAATATTATTCTAAACAATTATTTAAAAAGAAGACTTGTTTATACTTTATTGATTTTTCAGCTACTTCATGATAGTTACAAATACCAATAATGGCTATGTATTATTGGTATTTGTGCAATAATAATCTTTAGATAAGTGCTTATTTCAGCAGCTCAAAACTCGTTTCTTTAGTTTGATCTGAACTGCCGCCAACAAATACTTTAAAAGTACCGGGCTCGTAAACAAATTTCAGGTCATTATTGTAGAACTTAAGGTCTTCTGCTGTTAGTGTAAAATGAACTTCCTTACTTTCTCCTTTCTTTAAATATATTTTCTCGAATCCCTTCAATTCTTTTACGGGTCGGGTGATACTGGCTACGAGATCACGAATGTATAATTGCACCGTCTCGGCACCATCATAGTTTCCACTATTGGTTACGGTTACTTTCACATCTAATTTCTCATTGGGCTTTATGGATGCTTTATTCAAAGAAATATCGCTGTATGAAAACCTGGTATAACTCAATCCGTAACCAAAAGCATAGAGCGGATCGTTTGACACATCTAAATAATTAGAACGGAACTTTTCGAACCACTTCCCTTCTCCTAAAGGGCGGCCTGTATTCTTATGATTGTAATAAAGCGGTACTTGTCCAACAGTCTGCGGCCAGGTAGTTGATAATTTAGCAGATGGATTCACATCTCCAAACAAAACATCGGCAACTGCATTACCGGCCTCAGTTCCGCCATGCCATACATTAATGATGGCTGGGATATTTTCCTGCTCCCATTTAATGGCCAGTGGTCTACCCGTAAATAAAACCAGCACAACAGGCTTTCCGGTTTTAACCAATGCCTGCAGTAGATCTTTTTGTGACTGAGGCAAACTGATATCAGACCGACTGGAACTTTCTCCGGTCATTTCTGCAGATTCCCCCATGGCAGCAACAATGATATCGGCATGGGCAGCAGCATCCAATGCTTCTTTAATCAATACAGCAGCCGGACGATCATCTCTTTCCAGTGGCTTACCAAATACGCTTACACGGGTTTCAAATTCTTTATCATCCGAAATATTTGCCCCTTTTGCATAGATGATCTTAGCATCTTTTCCCAATACGTTTTTTAATCCTGCCAATAAAGAGATCGGTGTTGTATAATCAGCCGCAACTGCCCAAGTGCCCAACATATTTTCTTTACTATTTGCTAATGGCCCAACTAAAGCAATGTTGGCTGTCTTTTTCAGTGGCAATAACTGATCTTTGTTTTTCAGCAATACAAAAGTCTGTGCAGCCACTTCGCGTGCTGTTATTAAATTAGCTTCGGTAAATATTTCCGAAGCAGCCCTATGTTCATCACAGTATTTATAAGGATCAGCAAACAATCCTAATTTGTATTTTGCTTCGAGGATCAATTTGCAAGCCTGATCGATCTGCTCAAGTGTAACTTTTCCTTCTTGTAATGATTTCTTAAGCGTAGTCAGGAATCCTTCGCCCACCATATCCATATCAACTCCTGCTTTCAGTGCTAATGCAGAAACTGTTTGCAGATCACCTAAACCATGTGCTGTCATTTCATTGATACCTGTATAATCTGTTACCACAAATCCTTTGAATTTCCATTGACTGCGTAAGACATCAGTCAATAAGAATTTATTCGCAGTTGCAGGGATCCCGTCTACCTCATTGAATGAACTCATGATACTTCCTGCTCCGGCTTCTACTGCAGCTTTATAAGGAGCCAGGTATTCATTGTACATTCTGGAACGGCTCATATCGGTGGTATTATAATCTCTTCCTGCTTCGGCAGCACCATACATGGCATAATGTTTTACACAGGCCATGATCGTATTATTTTTTGAGAGGTCATCTCCCTGATAACCATGCACCATGGCTTTTGCAATTTGAGATCCAAGAAATGCATCCTCGCCACTACCCTCTGCAATACGTCCCCACCGAGGATCACGAGCGATATCTACCATGGGAGAAAATGTCCAGCAAATACCATCTGCGCTGGCTTCTTCTGCAGCAATGCGTGCAGTTCTCTCAATTAATTTCATATCCCAACTGCATGACAATGCCAATGGGATCGGGAATTCTGTCTGATACCCATGTATCACATCCATTCCAAACAGCAAGGGAATCTTTAAACGACTTTCTTCCACCGCTACTTTTTGGACAGCTTTGATCTTAGCAACAGATTTGATATTGAATAAGCCCCCCACTTTTCCTTCCCGGATCTTTGCACCAATATCTGAATTAGATGCCTGGCCTGTTGTAATATCACCGGCACCCGGCAGATTCAATTGCCCCAATTTCTCATCCAATGTCATTTTACCCATCAGATTCTTTACAAATGCATTCATCTTATCATTTGCTGTTTGTGCTTTTACATGAACAACAAATACAATTGTGATCAATGCAATTAAGTACTTCGAAAATTTCATAGTTATTCGTTTTATTATTCTGATTTGATCGTTTTAGTTCTTTCTGAAAGTCCATTTTCATTAATGGCTTCAATGCTAAAATAGTAGGGCCTATTCTTATCCATTCCTGCAAACCAATATTCATTCGCATTATGAACCATGATACAACTGTATAGTTTATCGGGTGAAGTACCGTAATAAATATTGTAAGCATATGCATCGTCGGATGGCGCCCATCTGATCCAGCCGCTGCGTTTATCTTTCTCTGTCCGCAATACCATAAAGCTCTTTACAATATTTGGTTTTATGCCATTGCCATTTCCGAACACGCGCAAACCACTGATGGCAAATTTTCCGGTTGGCATATGAATGTTTTCAAGCTTGATGAATCTAGCAGTCGCCGGTTTATCCAATTCAACATATTCATGCGGGATATCGGTCTTGTTATTGCTTTTATCAATTAAGATGTTCCATATTTTTCCATCCAGCGAATAGTACATTTTATATTGATGATAAATATTTGTTTGCTTTCCCAGAAACTCAGCATCTTGATCGGCATAATTTATTTGAACAGCATTGACTGTTGAAATAGCACCAAGATCGGTTTGTATCCATTCTCCTTTATCAGCAGTTGCAGCACTCCAATAGGTCTTGATGTCTTCATCCACCGCATTGTTTGCAGGATGATTACCCAAGGTTGATGAAACAGTAACAGGTTTATTATAGTTCAGCAACATCCATCCCGTGAACTCACCTGATCGTTTTGTTGAAGGAATATAATGTGGATAATCACCAAATGCCGTATTACAATACATCACATCATCTTTATCAAAACCGGCAGGCCAGATACCGATCCTTCTTTCAAAATTGTTTTTCACACAGATGCCGATCGTGCTCACATGCCAGTAATTATTATTGTTGTCTGTAAATGTTGCACCGTGTCCTGCACCTCGTGCAAAACCACCGGGCTTAAATGATAAAGGATCTGATTGCGCTTTGAATTCATTCGTTAAAGGATGATTCATTACGATCACCCCATCCGCATAACCGCTCATCTCTGTTCCGGGTGCACCGTATTGAAAATAATATTTACCATTATGTTTTGTCATCCATGATCCTTCAATAAAGGGGTCGAGAAAAGTATTATCCATATGTTCACCAAAACGTTGCCATCCATATCGCCAATCCTGCAATAAATAAATTTCCTTTCTGGTTCCTATTGGTTTAAATGTTGTTCTGTTCAATTCGATCCCATATACAGGGAAATTATTACTGCTTCCATTGTACATATAAAATCTGCCGTCATCATCCGTAAAGAATGCAGGGTCCCAGCCTCCTATTTCAAATGAATCAACCAATGGTTTCCATTCATTCGCTTTTGGATTGGTGCTCATCCAAAGCGTGAATTTATTGGTGTATGTAGAGCCGAAAACGATCATGGTATCGCCAACGATCCCAACGGCAGGTGCACATAATTCATCATATCCTTCATTCCATGGGCGTAGGAATTTTTTAAAAATGAATTTCCAGTTCAGCATATCACTGCTCCACCAATAGCCCCATTGATTGGTGCTGAATAAATAATACTCGTTCTTATAATTTACAATTACAGGATCAGCAGTTGCACGGTGTTTACCCCATTCAGTGAAATTTGGAATCGGTGTATAACCATAATCAATATTGATGGGGTTACAATATGTTTTTTGTTGTGCGATCAGATCACAAGAGGCAGTTAATAAAATAAATACAAAAAGAGAGCATATCTGTTTCATATAAAGTTTATTTCTTGATGGATGTACTTTCAAATCCTAATTTTTGTAAGCCATTCATTATTTCAGGGCAACTCATAAAAAGTTTCCATAACAGCCCTGTCCTATAATTCTCTATCATCACAATAATGGGTCCCTGATCAATGGCCAGATGTGATTTTGCATACCAGTTATTTGTTTCGCTGAAACCATCCACAAAACCATAGGGGCTCCATAACTTATCACCCAGGTCATAATAAAAATGTTTGAGTGCTTGCATTGAATATTCAGGAGTGTAAGGAAAAGATGCTAAAGCAGCTGTTGGTTGTATCACCCCTTTATCTACTTCGGGGCAATGTGCCACATAGCCTTTATAACTATCGCCCGCGGTCAATCCCCAGCAATTTTCAGCATATCCTTTATAATGATTTGGGTTTTCGATGCAATAAGAACGATTGATCAAAGTGTGATTCTTTGTCTGCATGGCATAATCAATTCCATGATCATCTTTTAAGCCATTGGGGTCAATACCCATAAAAGTATATTGCTCAAAAAACAAGGGTCCGCCTTTCTCGAAATTTCCAAGTGGTAATTCGATACCATAATAGTTCTTTCCGTTTTTCCAGCTCGAACTTTTCACCCAGGAATTTTCATAGAGTTCTTTTGAGATAGAATGATAAGGTGATGATGCTGCAATGATATAAGTGATCAATGCTTCATCCCATCCATATACGGGGAAATTCATATTAAAATCATTGGAAGGGCTCCAGTGCCAATACAATAATTGATTGCCACCCTTACTGTGCCAATTCCAATCGGCAGCATCCCATATTTGCTGTACACGTTTTCTGAAGTATTTTTCTTCGATAGTATTCCCGTTAAAATACTGCCTTGCAGAAAGCAGTCCCATCATTAAATAAGAAGTCTCAACAATATCAGCACCATCATCCAATCTTCCAAATGGGATCGTTTTACCGGTGGCTCCATTCATAAAATGCGGATAAATGCCATGATAACAATCTGCTTTTATTAAAAAGTCAACTAACTTAATTAATCGTTTAATGGCCGTATCTCTATCAATCCATTTTCTATTTACTGCAACAATGATACTCATGATGCCAAAGCCTGAACCACCGATGGCACAAGATTCTTCGCCAAATGCGTGTTTGCTTAAATTAGGTTCATCATCAGCTTCATTGATATAATCCCAATAATATTCAGCTCTTACAGTATTGCTTCTTTCTCTTGCTAAGCCGCTTACGGGATGTCCGTAATGCCAGAAATACCGGAAGGTTTGTCTTTGAACAATATCAAGTAATACAGAATCTGAAATATTTTTAATGATCCCAACTGTTGGAATGGAATTTTTTCTTTGTGCTGATATCGAAAGCGCAAAAGAAACCAAGATCATCATAAAAAATATCCTTCGAAACATTTTATTTGTTTTGATAATCGAAATCTAATTTATTTAAGCCTTTTTTTATCTCGGGGCAGCTCATAAATAGTTTCCACAACAACCCTGTTCGGTAATTTTCTATCATCACGATCTCAGGCCCCTGGTCAATTGCCAGATAGGATTTGGCGTACCAGCTTTTGGATTCGTTGAATGCATCCACAAAACCATATTTACCCCAAATCTTATCACCTAAGTCGAAATAAAAATGCCGCAATGCTTTCATTGAAAATTCAGGTGTATATGGGAATGCTGACAATGCAGCTGTTGGAGAAATGGTACCGTGATCATTGGTTGGTGAATGCGCATCATAACCATTGTATGTATCACTAGCGGTCAATCCCCAACAATTATCTCCGTATCCTTTAAACTTTTTAGGGTTATCAATACAGTATGCATGATTGATGAGCGTATGATTTTTATTCTGCAGCCAGTAATCAGCATATTGATCTTTCAATCCATGCGGATTCAATCCCAGGAAAGAATAGTGCGAAAAGAATAAGGGTCCTCCATAATCAAAACCCAGTGGCAATTCATATCCGTAATATGACTTTCCATTTTTAAAGAAACTTCCCTGTGCCCAGCCTTTATGATATACGGCGCTGCTCACCGGATAACGATCTGCAGATGCTGCCAATACATACATGATCATGCATTCATTAAATCCATGTACCGGAAAATTCATGGCCCATCCGTTATTGGGGCTCCAGTGCCAATACAAAACATCTTCTCCCTTTGTGAACCAGTTCCATTCAATTTCATCCCACATCCAACCGATCCTGTTTCTTAATTCTGTTTCAATTTTATTGTCAGCGTTAAAGTATTGTCTTGCACACAATAAACCTTCAAATAAATAAGAAGTTTCAACGAGATCGGCTCCATCATCTTTCCTGCCGAATGGAATTGTTTTTCCTGTTGCGCCATTCATCCAATGTGGAAATGCTCCGTGATAAGAATTAGCTTTTTCCAGGAATAGTATCATCTTCAATAAATGCTTTGCAGCAGTATCTCTTGTGATCCATTTTCTTTCTGTTGCAACAATGATACTCATCACACCAAATCCGGTTCCACCTGTTGTAACAACCTCATCCCCATAGCCAAATGTGGCATTGCTTCTTTCTCTTGCCATACCACTGACAGGATGTGCAAAGTCCCAGAAATATCTGAATGTTTGTTTTTGAACAATATCCAATAACTGATCATCAGATAAATTATTTTGACTGCTGATCTTATTTTGTGCAATCGTAGTTGCCGATAAAAACAGAACTGTAAGAATAGTTAGAAGAAGTTTTTTACTACTGATCATGATTCAATGAATTATTCTTTACAAAATACATTATGCTGTTACCAGATATAAGTTCCAACGCCACCTCCTGTTAATGCAGTTGCTACCCATTTGCCATTTATTCGGATATTAAATGAAGCCGCACTGGTTCCGTCATTTTCAACTATTAAAACCTTTTGTCCCGAGGGTGTTAAGAAAGCAACATCATTCAAATTGCCGGAAATACTACTATAGATCCTGACAGAGCCCGCAGGAACAAATTTCGAAGCATGTGCAACTATATAGTATCCAACATTTCTTGTAACTGTTGAACCAATTGTTAATGCTCCTTTGCAAGTATTACAACCTCCAACCGTATGCGGCCCAAAATTTGGATCATTGGCTAAATTCCATTCCAATGCATTGCTACTCCAGTTTCGCATAGAACCGATAATCACATTCTTTAAATGCCACATAAGATCGCCGCCGAAATTTCCTGTTGAAGCAGTGTATTGTTCGGTAAAATATACTTGCTTGGCAGGATATAAATTATGAACTGTTGATAAAGCACTGATATCTCCTGCATACAAATGAAATGCAGAACCGTTTACAAAAGCAGCTGCTGTTGCATCACTTAATATGGTTGTTGGATAAGTTGGTTGATCGCAGTTATGATCGTACACAATTATTTTTGTGGTTATTCCGGCGGTCTGAAATGCAGGTCCCAGGCTATTTTTAATGAAATTGGTTTCTTGAGCTGCCGATAAGACCATACTTGGATTATTACCCGGATTCAATGGTTCATTTTGCGGAGTGATGGCATCGATGGTGATGCCTTGTGCTTTCATTGACTGAATATATTTTACAAAATACTGCGCATACACATTATAATATTGTGTTTGTAAACCTCCCCCGATCGTACTGTTATTGTCTTTCATCCAAACCGGTGGAGACCAGGGTGTGCCCAGAATCTTTATGCTTGGATTGATCGCAAGGATCTGTTTTAACAAAGGGATCAAATCAGTCATGTCATTATTCAAACTGAAGTTTGCAAGAGTAGGATCAGTTTGTCCGCTTGGCATATCATCATAACTAAAAACTGTTGCATTCAGATCAGATGCACCGATACTTATTCGCAAATAACTGATACTTATTGAAGTGGAAGATGTTCCAAATAATTCCTGCAAAAGATTGGTTTTATCAGAGCTGCTTAATTGATTAATCACAGTTGCGCTTCCTCCTGTTAATGTAAAACCAAATCCATCGATGGTTTGAAATATTTGTGTCGAATCAACATCGATAAAAGGATTACTATTTGCAACCGTCCCAAAAGAAAGAATACCTGATTGCTTTTGCAAAAGCACAGATTGATCGTTAGAAGTATACCAAAAATCGACATTATTTACAAGTGCAGGAGGTGTTACGGGTGTAACCGGCGTTACAGGAGTAGTGCTATCGTTATTAGTTTTTGAGCAATTAGCATTAGCCAATCCAACGGAAATAAAAATAACTAAAAAAAATAATTTTTGTTTGATATTGTTGATATTCATAAATCCTAAATTTTTCTTTTTTATAAATAGGGTGCTGTAAATCCTAAGATTCTCATTCCCGTTTTTATTTCAGGGCAACTCACGAATAGATTCCATAATAATCCTGTTCTGTAATTTTCGATCATCACGATCTGAGGCCCCTGATCTATAGCCAGATAAGAAGAAGCAAACCATAGGTTATTTAAACTGAATGCGTCCACAAAACCATAATTGCCCCATATCTTATTACCTAATTTGTAATAGAAGAATCTCAATGCATTCATTGACTGTACCGGCGTATACGGCATGGATGATATCGCAGCCGTTGCTGCAATATAACTTTGATCGTTTGTAGGAGAACTTGCAGTATAACTTCCTGAAATATCACTTGCAGTCAATCCCCAGCATTCATTACTGTATCCAAAATAAGCTTTGGGGTCAGAAACACAATAATTATAATTAATCTGTACCTGTGCTGTGTTCTGTGTTTGATAATTCGCATACGCATCACTCAAACCGAATGGGTTGATGCCTAAAAAAGAATAATGAGCAAAGAATAAAGGTCCTCCATACGCTTGCCCCAAAGGCAAAACCGTACTATAATAAGTTGCTCCGTTTTTTATTGCTCCATTATTGGCCCATCCGTTATCATAGACATCTTTTGTAATAGCGTGAGTGGTTGAGGATGCCGCTAATACATAAGTGATCAATGCTTCATTCCAGCCTGTGACAGCAATGCTCCAGATATCTGCAGTTGCAGTATAGGAAGGATTGTATTGCCAGTAAAGGGATTTTTGTGTAGCATTCTGTGTAAACCAATTCCAGTCAACTGAATTCCAAATAGAATTCACACTATCCCGTAATTTCATTTCATTGGCATCAGAGCCGCTATTGAAATATTGCCTTGCACAAAGCAAGCCCTGCAATAAATATGAGGTTTCCACAATATCAGCACCGTTATTATTTCCGAATGCGACCGTAGCACCTGTAGTTCCGTTTATCCAGTGAGAAAATGCACCATGCCATCTTTGACATTTAGTGGCCAGAAAATTCAGGATCGTATTTATTCTTGCTGTAGCATCCGAACGTGTAATAAAACCTCTGTTAGCTGCCACGATCATCGACATGATACCGAAACCCGAACCACCGGAAGTAACTACATTATTATCTCCATTATTTCTTTCCAATGCCATTCCGCAAACAGGATGACCGAAGTCCCAGAAATATTTGAATGTTTGTTTTTGAACCAGATCCAGCAGAGCACTGTCTGATATCTGTGCGAACTTATCTGAAGAATCGATCTTTGTAATGAAACTGATACTGTTTCCGGCATTAAGAGATCCTCCTGCTGCCGATTTTAATGTTGTTGCAAGGGATGCTGTGTATTTATTGAGAAAGCTTAATGCAGAAGAGGGTTGCAGTAATACGATGCTGTCACCGTTCTGATAAGAAACAGTACAAGCAATGCTGACCCCGGAAACCGCATCATTCAATAGGATATTCCCGCTTACAGTTTGCCTGTTGATCGCTGTTGAGAATTGAAATTTAAGAACTGGACTAACAGCAATATTGTAAACATTTATTGGCGATACGATACCATCAACACTGTAAGACGTAAGATTAAAATTAGATGGCGCAACAACAGGCTTCGCTGCATCTGAAGATTTATTACAACCGGCAAATACAATCATTAAAACAAATACACAAGAAACTATCAGTCGCATCAGTCAATCAATTTATTTTGAAATTGCATAAAACTCAATACCGGCATTATTCTTCGCAACCATTAATACGTTACCATATTTTGCTGTGTGAATCCATTTCAAATCCCTTGCCTGCCCTTTTGTATCGATCACTTTCGTTTTGTTCATGCCGATATCATTTTTTGATGCGGTAATATTAAATGTTGTTACCGCTGCAGCATCGTAAGCTCCTTCATAAGGGATCACATCCAGAAAATTTCCGCCTGAGATATAGTTGTTGGTATTCGGTATCTTCTGGAATGAGAATATGGGCGATAATTGCTGATCAAAAGGCAGGTCCTGCTTTTTGAAATTACCTTTACCGTCATTTATAAAACATGCGGAGCCTAATGTTTCTGCTTTCAATTCAACATAATCTTTAAACAGATCGAAGAACATATACTGAACTGTCTTCCCCGCAACTTCACTATAAGTTAAATAGTGTTTTTTCAATACCGGTAGTGCCTGTTCCAATTCATCTTTGGGTAAAAATGTATATTCTTTGCCATCAATGGTATAGCACATGATCTGTTCTAGTGTTGAATTAAAATCAAAATCTTTTACATACAATTTTAGCGGTCCATTTTTACCTGCCCATAATTTAGAATTATGCCCCCAGTTTCCGGCCAAAATATCGGGATACCCATCCCCATTCACGTCTGTCACAAACAGTCCCTGCCATAATCCTGTTGAATTTGGAATTTCTGTTTGTACGAATTTCCCTTTATGGTTCATGAATATCTTTAACCCCATCCATTCGCCTGTTACAACAAGATCCGGCCATCCGTCATTATTCAGATCTGTAAAAGAAGCAGATGTAACCATGCCCAGTTGCATCAGATTTATAGTTTTCATATCTGCGATATCAAACTTTCCCTTTCCATCATTGATATATAAATATGAATTCTGAGGTAGCCCATATTTTCGCTGATCGGTAAAATGTCCAATGAAAACATCCAGATCACCATCATGATCTACATCTGCAACAGCAATGCATGATTTATTCCAGAACTCCTGTTGAAATGCTTTAGCTGAAAAGCTAAAATGACCCTTCCCATCATTGATATAAAGGCGGTCAGAATTAGCGATCCCATTCGACGGAATTTCATTTCCACCGCCAACTACCCACAGATCAGGAAAACCATCCCCATTAGCATCAAAAAAAATGGCATCTACATCTTCACATATTCTGAAACTGTTAAATAATGCAGTATCTGATGATATGAAATTTCCATTGGGTTGTTGTATCATTAGTGCGCCGGGCTGACCTTTTGCACCGCAAACATAAAAGTCTTCCAATCCATCTTTATTTACATCTCCTACAGCGATCTTAGGACCTCGTGTACTTTCTTTATGCGGAATCAGGTATTGTACATTAAAATCATTGAAATCATTTTCCTGATGTTTCCAATCGCATTTGATCTGATCAGTAATATTCACCAGTATTTCTTTTTTTGGAGGGAAGAAACTATTGTAATTGAAAATACCGACAGCATCTTTCTGAGAGACGGTTAATTGTTTGTCGATAGCAACATTTTTTAAGATCTGATATTTTTGATCAGGCCATACAATTAGAACACTATCAATATTTTTTGTTGTATCTAATCCGAAATGAAGTCTTGCTTCAGTTGAAGATTGAAAGCCTCTTGTCAGCATCAACTCTTCATACTGCATTTTATCTTTTGTAAACACATAAGCTTTTGCGCCTATACCGAATTTATTCTGTCCCGCTCCTTTAAAATTAATGCTGAGGAAGTTTTTATTTTTTGTGTTGTTCTTATAGATAACAGCCTTTGAATTCAATACATTAACGATCAGGTCCAGATTGCCACTATTATTTAAGTCGGCATAAGTAGCCCCATTATAAAATCCTTTCTTATCAAAACCCCACTCCTTTCTGCTATCCTGAAATTGTCCGGTACCATCCCCTTTAAATGCAAAACAATAGGAACTTCCTTCAGGCATTTTATCAACAGTCATGTCATCGTATTTGGTTGATACATTTCTGTTGACTCTTGCAGCAAGATCAGAAACAAACCGAACATAATCAAGATCCACCGGCCGTTTTACAATTCCGCTTGAAATGAAAATATCTTTATTGCCATCATTGTCAAAGTCAGCCATCAAAGGACTCCAACTCCAATCGGTAGCAGATACTCCTGCTATCAGTCCGATATCACTGAAACTTTTACCATTACCATTATTCCGCTGTAAACAATTTCGGGAGAACTGAGGTTGATAACCATTGTGAATTATCTTAAAATCATACACATCATTGTGTTCATCACTACCATATGTTTTTAAAGTCTTTTCATCAGGCGGTAGCATATCTACCGTAAGTACATCCAACTGCCCATCATTATTAAAGTCGGCAATATCATTGCCCATACTGAATCTACTGTAATGATTAAAATGTTTAGCACCGCTTTCTGTAAACGTTCCATTAGCGTTGTTCACATAATAATAATCGTTCTCATGAAAATCGTTTCCGATATAAATATCATCCCAACCGTCATTATTTAGATCAGCCACAGACAGCCCTAAGCCATAACCTAAATTACTTTGATTGATCCCCGCTTCTTTGGAAACGTCTGTAAATTTTCCAGTTGTATTCAAATCATTTCTGAATAAATAATCACCTGCATTATGATCAAAACCACGTCTGTGACTAGTATCAACAATATTCTGATACGGTTGCTGTGATTCATTTAAAATAAAACAATCCAGATCGCCGTCGTGGTCATAATCGAAGAAAACAGTTTGCACAGTAAATCCTGAAAAATCCAATCCGTATTTAGCGGCACTCTCCGTAAATGTACCATTGCCGTTATTGATAAAAAGTTCATTATGACCCTTTAAACCATATGCATTATTAACAGAAGAAACATAAATATCCAGTAACCCATCCCCATTTACATCAGCCATGGTAGCGCCCGTGCACCAGTCTGAAGCACCGCCTACACCTGCCTTATCAGTTATATCTTCAAACTCATAATTCCCTTTATTCAAGTACAATTTATTATGTCCTTTGCTGTTCGCAGTAAAATAAATATCGGGCAACCCATCATTATTGATATCGCCAACTGCAACACCGCCCCCGTTATAATAATAGAGATAGTATAGTATTCCAAAACCTTCTTTTTTCTCTAAATTATTTTCAAATGTGATATTTGTTTTGGAAGAAGACAAACTGGTAAACCCCCGGTCAGATTGCTTGCAGGAAATAAAAAATAAACTTATACACAGATACCCTATAAAAAATATTCTCGCTTTACACATATATTATCATTAACGTTGATCAAATTTTATTTTGATGATACTGCTCCTAATGCAGCTTATTTTGTGACAGATACTTTTTTGTTTCCTCGGGATAAACTGAAATAAAATGCGAACGCATGGATGCCGATGTTGGCAGATCATTACCCTGCAATAAAACCATGATTGCTTTAGAAGGTAATTCAGGCATGTGGCAATCAATACAATTTTGAACTATCTTATTTCCAACCTGTGCTTTTTCCTTACAAAAGTTACCACTTTTTTCAGTATGACAACTCATACAACGCTGAGAAAATACTGTTAATTTACCCGTTTCATTTTCATGAGAATTATGGCAGGTATTACAGGTCATCTGACTCTTGATAAAGCATTTACTGGCTATCAGTCTCCCATAGGAATTGCCGTGCACATCAATATCTTCAACAGCTTTACTGGTTGTATCCATTGTGAAGAAATCTGACAATTTATCTCCGGCACTAAAACTAAAGGAAGGTTTGGATTTCGTTAATTTCCCTCCATGACATAACCTGCAGTTTTCCAGGCTCTGTTCCCGGGTAAATAATTTTGGATCGATGATATACCGCCCCTTCTTTTCATTTGGATTTTTTTGATGGAAATCCACGTGCTGTGCCGCAGGTCCATGACATCTTTCACAATCCACTCCATACACGATCTTTGTTTTGGAAAAGTCTTCTCGAATAGAATCCTCAGAGGATATTTTTTCAAAAAAAGTACTGTGACATTCCAGACAACGGGAAGTTATAGGTCGGTTGAAAACAACTTTATTGGAATAACCCGGACTATTGGACCATTGATCGGCCGAAGTAAAATAGGTAAGCGGTAATTGAAATAAATTATTCTTCCTCCAAAACAAGAATGTTTGCCCACGTTTACCAGAGCCTACAGTGATGTCAAAAGGCTGGGCCATTTTTTCAGTGCCATTGATATAGGCCACCTGATAAAACAGATCTCCTCTTTTTTCAGCCGCAACATAAACATTGGGTTTAAAGAAGAACCTATTTTGTCCTTCAGCGAAACTGCCTTTAATATTTTTTTGATCAGCTCTTTGGGAAGTAAGAAAATGCGCAGTTTGTATATGGGAATCATAGATCTCCTTATGACAATTGATACAGTTGGAAGACCCTGCATATTGTTCATACTTTATCATTCCTGGTTTAACCTTTTTTGATTCGCTGTCAATGCATTTAACAAATAAAAAAACACAACAAATCATAAAGCAAAAAATCTGTACAGATTGCCTGCAGTGTATTATTGTAAACATAATCAGCAATTGAATGCAAGAAATACGATAAGACTCATCAATTAAAATATAAAAGAAGGGCTGAATAAATTACTTCAGCCCCTTTTTTACACACTAAACTGTCAATCTAAGATCCAAAACAATCATTATTTTTTACTAGCATATAAAGCTTGTATATCAGATGCTGATAATGCTATACCGTATAATCTAACATTATCCAATTTACCGGGAAAACAAGACATCCAGCTATTACCTGCTAAATTACCCTGCACACCCGCTGCTTGTTCAAAACAACCTACGATGAATTGTGCAGGACTATTATCAAAGGCTATGGATTCATTCGTTTTTTTATCGAATTGAACACCATCCCGATACATTATAGCAGTTTTTGCAGTTGCATCATAAGTGAAAGCAACATTATGCCAATTACCATCATACATTTTTGGCCATCTGTTATTGCCGGTATAACCAGCAAAATCCCAGTTATCATTAGACCCATTACGTATATACATTTTCAAATCCATTGAATCTGAATTTCCGCCTGTTGAATGATCAGCATAAAATGTAACATTACCCCAAAAGTTATTAGCGCTGGCTAATGCTAAAACACCATCTGCATTAACATTGTCTTTTTGAGCTAAAGTAATATTCATCCAAAATGAAATAGTAAAACTTGCTGCAGAACCAAAATCATTGGCAGATGGATAAACTATATAAGCATTATTGAGGGCACCCTGAAAACAGCCTCCTGATACTCCACCACTAACAAAAGAGCCTCCGGTTACAACACCAAAATTTGCTTTGATACTATCTACTGATGCCATAGATTTATTAGCATTAGCGCCATCCATTGCTGCATAAAATTTTAATGGACCACCCGGAGCATTGGCGTCTTTAGGATAGTCACCTAATGCAGGTTTATCCATTTTTTGACAACCTGTTATGATCATACCCAAGACCAATATGGATAGGGCAGTTTTAATTGTTTTATTTATAAAATTCATGACAAATTATTTATGGGTGAAAAGAAGTTATATACTTTTTGCCTGCCTTAATGATACAGGCAAAAAGTATATAGTATTTTAATAATTAGGGTTTTGTACTAATACACCTCCTGACAAATTGATGGCAGGCTGTGGTATCGGATACAGGGCATTTTTAGGCTGATAACCCAAGTTTCCCAATGCAGAGGGTGCATCGATACCATCCGTAGCAGGTGTCCACCTTACCAAATCATAGAATCGATAGCCTTCCATTGCAAATTCCCATCTTCTTTCCTTTTTGATCGCTGTTCTCATTTGAGCCTGATTCGTAAAAGGTATAGCCGGTAATACCGCATTACCATTTCTTGCTCTGGCTCTAATTAATTCCAAATTTTTAGCAGCTGTTGCACCATCACCTAATTCATTGCTAGCTTCAGCCAGCATTAAGATCACATCAGCGTAACGCAGGATCCTGTGATTGATCCAGTCAGCTCCACCATTGCTATTTATTTTTCCGGTATATTGACGCATAGCAGGGTCAGAATATAATTTCTTATTCCAATACGGCTGATCCAATGATGCACCAGGAGCATAAGCAGGTAGTGTTGCACCATATCCACCCTGAGCAGGTCCGCCGTCAGATTGGCCTGAATATAAAATGGTCATTGATTTTCTCGGATCCGTAGAATCCCATGCATTTTGTAGCACCTGTGTAGGAACATTCCATCCCCAACCTAAATTCCATGTAACACTGGCACCACCTTGTCTCACATTTTGAGAAGTACCCCAACCGTCTTGTCCATTATCATTAGTTCCGTTAGCGCCACAATTAGCTTGCATTTCAAATATAGATTCTACACCGTTTTTACCTGCACCATTCACTCCGTCTTTCCAAATATCAGTAAAGCTTGGATCAAGGGCATATTGACCGGAGCCAATCACGGTATTACAAAGTGAAACCACTTTAGCCCATTGTCCTCTGAACAAATAGGTTTGTGCCCATAATGTATTCGCCGCGCCGCTCGTTAATCTGCCCGGATATCTGTTAGTACCTGCAACCTGCCAGTTCAATGGTAGCATAGTGGATGCAGCACTTAGATCGGCATCTATTTGAGCATACAAATCTGCGATTGATGCTTTTGGTTTAATACCTGCTGCTGCACTCGTATAGTAGAAATTGATCAACGGAACCTGTCCATATGCTTTCACCAGTTCGAAGAAAGAATAAGCTCTGAAGAAATGTGCTTCTCCGATATTTCTTACAGAAGCCGGATCTGTCACTTTTAATGAATCTGCCCAATACAATTCTTTGTTACACAAATTGATCATATAAAAGTGATCATTCCAATAAGTGTCGGTTGCCCAATCATCTTTTGTGTATTGAAATGTTTCGAACTCTGTATTGATTTCTGCGCCATCTGTTGTACTGCTTCCTTTCTGTGCATCATCATCTCTGATACTGTGAAAATCTATCCAAGGTAAAGAAGAGAATCCTGCATATCCTCTAAGTGTATTGTATAAGCCTAAACTCTGAGCCTCTAGAGCTCCTTGATTCAGATCGTTAAGTGTTGCAGTTAAAGGTTGCCTATCAAGAAACTTACTGCAACCCGCTATTGTTAGAAATAAGGTAGCTACCAGTAGTAAGCTCCCAAAAGTTTTAATATTTTTTTTCATATAATGGTTCATTTAAAATATTATTAAAATGTTACATTCAGACCGAAAGTTGTCACCATAGGTATGGCACCACCTCCATTATCATATCCGAATGCAGTAGCATCACCACCATATTCAGGACTATAGCCATTATTATGTTTCCATGTCTTTAAGTTCTGAATATTAGCAAATAAACGCAGGTTTGTAACTTTACATTTTGCTAATACTTTTGGATCAAGTGTATATCCGAATTGCAGATTTCTGATTCTGAAATAACTGCCATCTTCTATATTGTAGGTAGATCCATTATAGTTGATTCTGTCTGCCTGACTAATGATCGGTTCCCAATTAGAAGTTCCTGCACCATGCCATCTGTTGTTTTTGAATGCAGCATAGTTTACTCTCTGGAAAGGAGATTCAAGAGATCCCCAGGTTCTGAAAATACTGTTTCCATAAACACCACCTACATCAATTCCCAATGTGAATCTCTTATAGGTAAGATTGATAGAACCGCCATACATGAACTTAGGTGTTGGATTTCCGATCACTGATCTGTCATCTGAAGTGATAGCACCATCAGGAGCTGTTCCACCCGGACCGGCGATATCTTTGAATTTAAAATCACCCGGTCTGTAAGAACCAATAGAGGAAGCAACCGGTGATCCCAAGATATCTGCATAGGATTGATATAAACCGGCTACTGTATAACCATAGAAAGAACCGATAGGTTGTCCAACCATTGTTCTGCTTTCTGCACTACCGTTATTTTGGAAAGTTCTACTCAAAAATCCTGTTGGAAGATCACTGGCTAAGCTTACCACTGTGTTTTTCATGAAAGTGATATTGCCGCCTATTTGCAAAGAGAAATCTTTATTTATTTTTTGATTCCATGTGGCAGCTAATTCTTCACCCGTGTTTTTTAAACTACCTCCATTGATTAATTCATTCTGTAAACCCTGAGCCGATCTGTCAACATAAGTCATCAGGTCATTGGTTACTTTATTGTAATAGTTGAATTCGAAATGCAAACGGTTATTGAATGCATTACCTTCTACACCAATTTCAGAAGCATTTACGGTTTCCCATTTCAGATTAGGATTGGCAATATAAGACTGCTGAGCTGCAGAAAAAATATTGGTCCCGAATATAGCATTGACCCCTGTATTCAAATTAGGATACGATGGATATGGAAGTGGTGTGCCATCTAAATAAGAAGCTGTTTGGTTACCCAATACACCGGTTGAAGCTTTTAATTTCAGATAATCAAATGCTTTCTGATTTTTCATGAAATCCTCTTTACTGATTTCCCAACCTGCACCTAAAGCCCAGAATAACTGGTTACGGTTTTGAACAGGAATCTGAGAAGATGCATCATTACGTAAAGAAGCGTTTAAATAATATTTGCTTTTGTAATTATATAAGATACGACCTAAAGCAGATACTGTTGAGTACTCGTTTTGAGCAGAATTGGTATTGGTAGGATCCACAACACCCCAAGGACCAGAACTTACATACCAGAATCTTGGATCATTAGGTATTGGTAAACTTGCGGCATCTGTTCCCTGTTTCAGAGCAGTTTGTCTGCCGAAATAGCCACTGTAATAAGTTGTAAAACCACCTAAAGCAGTGATGCTATGGTCACCCAAAACTCTTTTAAATGTCAGCATATAATCCTGCTGATATTTTTTCCAGTCATTTACATTTTCAGTAAAAGCAGTTTGACTGGAAGACAAATACGGTGTATTGTTCATCGGATTATACGCATAATACATGGGCGTATAATGACGTTTATCCTGAGTACTTACGTCCCCATACCAGGTTGATTTGAAGTTAAAATACTTTGCAAAGTTTATATCAATATAAACACTACCAACATATCTGTTCTCATAATCAATTGTTTTATTCCATTCGTTTTCCAAAACAACCAATGGATTGATTACGCCTGCTGATTGCAAAGCAACATCCAGCCCTGAATAAATATTTGTAGGTGTAGGAAGACCTGTATATGGATCTGCTACTGTAAATAAAGTAGTTGAAGCAGATACCTGCGGCATTACTTTTCTTGCCTGATCTAATACCTGAGTTGCATCATAAGGATTATGTGTTCTGGCAGTATTAAAATTTACACCCAGTTTAATGCCTTTACTCACTTTAAATTCATCACTTAATGAAAGGATGATCTTACTAAGTTCCTGTTCTTTTACTATTCCCTGATCTGAAATATAACTTGCTCCAAAATTGAATTTGTTCTTTTCTGTTGTTCCGGCAATACTTATTCCTGTATTGCTGAAATTACCCACCCTTGTTACTGCATTGATCCAATCAGTATTGGCAGTTAATGCAGAATAGTCGGGAGTAGCAACACCGTTATTTGCATTTTCTTCAGCAAACAATGTGCTGAATTGTGCAGCATTGGCTAACTGAATTTTATCAACCAATTTCTTAAATCCATAAGAAGTATTGAAGTTGATAGTGGTCTGTCCGGCTTTTGCTTTCTTGGTAGTGATCGCTATCACACCAGTAGCCCCTTTCACCCCGAAAATCGCCAATGAAGATGGATCTTTCAATATTTCGATTGATTCGATATCATTGGGGTTTAAATAATCAATATTATCATTAAAGATCCCGTCTACTACATATAAAGGATGTACCTGTCCTATACTTACAGTACCGCGGATACGAATATCCGGAGCAGCACCGGGTGTTCCGTTATTTACAACAGATAAACCCGCAACCTTACCTTGCAAAGAAGCCACAGGATTTGTGTTGGGTCTGTCGGCAACTTCCTTCCCTTGTACTTTCACGATTGAACCAGTCAGGTCTCTTTTGTTGGCAGAACCATAACCGATCACAACCACCTGATCCAACACTTTTTCAGATTCTTTTAAGGTAACAACGCTCAGATCTTTTCTGCCACTGATTGCAACTTCCTTTTGGTCATAACCAACTGAAGAGATCAATAATGTGGCATTATCAGGAGCAATAATAGAAAAATAACCGTTTACATCTGCTGATGTAACTACGGCTGTTCCTTTTACTCTAACTGTTGCTGCAGGAACCGGATCGCCATTAGATCCAAGAACCCTACCTGTTACTTTTATATCAGCAATAAGATTGTCTTTTGCAGACAATACAATCAGTTTATGCCCCAATTCTTTATACGTAAGATTTGTACCCTTAAAAATCGAGTTCAATACGTCAGTTACCAACGCATCTTCAACATTCACATCAATTTTAGGGTTAGTCATTGAAATGGCATCATCGTTATACAAAAAACGATAACTGCTCTTTTTCTCAATTTGTAGTAAAACTTTTTTAAGCTCTACCGAATTTAATTTAAGGCTAACTTTTGATTGTGCCAACCCTTTCGCGGAGACTTGAATGAGCGAAATGAGTAGTATGGCAATGGTCAGTTTCATAAACAGCAATACTTTAAGAATGCCCGATTTGTTAAATGCACTCTCAGGTTTAGTTTTTTTCATACTTTTATTATCTAAGGTTAAGTAAATAAGAAAAACTTGAATTCCTTGGTCGGGTTCAAACTAGTTTTTCAATTAATCCTTGGCGGGAAATGTTTGCTCATTTCCCGTTTTTTTTTGCATCGTTAGTGAGTTAGTTTTGTTATTTTCTCATGTTTGTTTTATTTGGTGATTGTAATGGCATTTTTATTGATAGTAAAATTGAATTTGGTGGTGTACTGTAATGCTGACAATGCCTGATCAACCGTTTCCGTTTCAAAAGAGCCTGTCAGATGCTCCTGTTTCAGACGCTCATCCTGTATATTGATCTTTACCCCATACCATTTTTCCATTTTTGAAGCAACATCTTCAAAAGATTCACTTCTGAATTCAAGTTTATTCTCGATCCAGGATGTTTCTATAATGATAGTACTGTCTGTAATCTTATGGGTGATATGACCAATAGTAACAGTTGGTTCAATCAATTCGGTCCTGCGTTTTACCTTTTTGTTGACGGTTGGTTCATCTGAAACGATGTTACCATTCAACAAAGTAAGCTTTTCATTGGGGCTCAGATATATCTTTTCTTTAGGTCTGTCTTTCAGCGTCACTTCAATTCTTCCACGTAGTAAACTGGTTTCCGTCTTTCTTTCATTCGGATAACATCTTACATTAAAAGCCGTTCCCAACACTTTTATATCCATCTTCTGCGTGTGTATCACAAAAGGCTTATCGGGATTCTTCGTAACATCAAAAAATGCCTCCCCGATTAAATTAACTTCTCTAAGTTCGATTCCGAAAATGTCATTATTGTATGTCAATTTACTGCCTGCATTCAACCAAACCTTAGTGCCATCAGGCAAAACAAGATTGGTCTTACTACCGTTCTTTGTGCTGATCTCGCTTGTTTTAGCAGGTGCTGACGGAGAGGTCTGAATATTGCTCAGGTTAAAAAGCAGGAAAACAACTGCTGCAATGGAAACAACGGCAGCACTTATCTTCAGTATTCTTTTGTTGATCTTTTTTAGGGGAAATATAGTCAAGCTACTATCTGCTCCACTAATTAAATGCTCCTCACCATCCGTTGATTCTTCTGTCATCAAACCCTCTTTCTGCATTCTGAGAGAAAGTTCCTGATATTTATATTCTGCATATTGTCGATCCTGAGCCTGTTGTGACTTCCAAAGATCTTCCATGATTTCCAATGAATAGGCTTGAAGAGGTTCCAGTTTCAGGAGAAGTTCCAATTCCTCTGATTCAGCAAGCGTCATTTCGTTAGAAAGCTTTCGGGACATTAATTCCCAAATTCTATCGGTTCCTTTGTTTTCCATGAGTACTGGTAAGGACACATAAGTTAAGAAAATCTACTAAAAGAAAGTTAAAATATTTTCTCTACTGCTTGTTGGGAGGGAAATTAAATTCTTTTTTGAGGTCGAAGTTGATGGCATTACCGATCTTTTTAACCGCAATGGCCATTTGATTGTCGATCGTTTTAACTGAAATATTAAGCAGATCGGCTATCTCTTTGTATTTCAATCCGTCTTCTTTTACAAGTTTAAAGATCACTTTACACTTTGGTGGTAGCATGGCAATAGCTGAGTTGATGCGGTGGATCACTTCCGAAGTGATCAGCATTTGTTCGGGGTTATACGAAATACTGGTCAGAGACAAGCTCATTTCGTCCAATGAAACCACTTCTTTCCTAAAATGACGGGACAAATAATTGAATGAAGTGTTTTTAGTACTTATATAGAGGTAGAGTTTGAAATTATCGATATTGCTCAGGCTGATCCTGTTTTGCCATATTTTCATAAATACATCCGAAACCACCTCTTCTGCCAATTCTTTATTCTTTAGGATCGATTGTGCAAATTGAACGAGTGCAGGCATGAATGCAACATACAACTGACCAAAGGCGGATTGATCGTTGTTCACAGAAATCCTTTTCTGTAAGTCCTGTATTTCTTCTTTTGCAAGCATCAAATCGTTATAAGGGAATCCGAATGTTAGTTAAAGTTTCAAAAGAAGCATTGATTGTCCTGAACTTCCTGATTCATACAAAGAGAATTAAAAAAAACAATTAGCTGCATGTTTAGGATATATATTTATCAACTATATATAAATATATATTCTAATTATATTTATAGCCGTTCAATCAAAGCATTGTCAGAAAATAATATTCTCTATTATTTCGATACGATTATCATGACCAAACCAAGTATATAAAGCAACAACATTACATTCAAAATAAGCTTTGTTCCTTTGGGTCCCTTGTCAAATTCTTTCCAAACATAAACACCCCAAATGGCAGCAACGACTGTTGCCCCCTGTCCTAATCCATAAGAAACAGCAGGCCCTGCTTTGCCGGAAGCAACAATGTTCAACGACATGCCAATACACCAGATCAAACCTCCCAACATTCCGATCAGATGATCTTTTGCACTTCCTTTAAAATAATCGGCAAAAGAAACGGCATTTCCCAAAAATGGTTTTTTCATTTGAATGCTGTTGAAAACAAAACTGCTAAGTACAATACCTATTGCAAAAAACACCATTGCTGTATAAGGCGTTAATTTCCCCGATTCCGGATTTGCAAAATCCTTGACCATTGAATCGGCAACATATTTATAGAATAAACCCATTAAACAACCACTAATCACAGAAAGGATCAATCCTTTTCTGGAAACATTTGCCTTTGACTGCAGTTTCTGATAGGCTTTAGCATTCAGAATGATAGCAACTGCGATCAATGTTACTCCACTAAAGATCAGTATAGGATTTCCCTGGGGATTGGAGATATAATTAACAATAACACCCAACACCAATGCAATGCCGATACCGACAGGAAAGGCAACCGACATTCCTGCGATCGCGATCGCTGCTACCAATAAAATATTTGCAAGATTAAATACCACACCCCCTATCAGGGCCAGGCGCATATTATCATAACCTGCTTGCTGCAAATCATCCAAAAAAGTTCTGCCGGCATTTCCATGACTCCCCAAAGTAAAAGCAAATAATAAAGTTGTCAGTAAAATACCAAACCCATAATCCCAATAAAATAATTCGAATCGCCAGTCATGATGAGTAAGCTTTGTTGTATTTGCCCATGAGCCCCAACAGAACATGGTGATCACACAAAAGAAGATGGCCAGATTGTAATTTTCTACAATGAACATAGGTTTGATTTTATAGCATGAGTAAAACTTCATTTCGGTATGGAACAGATGCTTGCGCTCCCATTCTGGTTACAGAAATAGAAGCGGCTGTTACAGCAAATTCAATTGCTTGCCACCATCCCATGTCCTCCATAATCGCAACTGTCAATGCAGCACTGAAAGTATCTCCTGCTGCAGTAGTATCTATTGCTTTTACTTCAGGAGCATTTACCCTAAATGATTGTTCTTTGCTTTTGTAATAAGCACCTTGCTTACCCAATGTGATGATCACATTTTCAACTCCCTTACTCAATAAGAGATCAGCAGCTTTCTCTGCCGATTCATCATCAGTAACTTCAATGCCTGTAAGTATGGCAGCTTCTGTTTCATTAGGTGTTACTAAAAACAATCCATTCAATAATCCAGCACTTAAATGCTGTGCGGGTGCAGGATTGAGAATAACTTTCTGCTGAATTGATTTTGCATTCTTTGCAATGGCTTCTATCGTATCCATCGGTATTTCAAGTTGCATTAAAATGATCTCGGCTCCCTGTATATTTTTTACATTTTCAATATCACTCATCAGCAGATTCGAATTAGATCCAGGTGCTACTACTATACAATTTTCACCCACAGCATTCACCATGATCAATGCAACACCGGAAGGATTTTCATCATCCATAAAAACATATTCAATATTCATGTTTTCTTTTCGAAAGCCATCAATGATCTGTTTGCCGAAAATGTCATTGCCCAGTTTGGCCACAAAAGTCAGATCACCGCCAAGCCTTGCAATGGCCACGGCCTGATTGGCTCCTTTACCTCCCGGATTCATAAGGAAGTGGCCTCCCAATAAAGTTTCTCCCGGCAAAGGATGTTTCTCTGCTTTCACCACCATGTCCATCGTTGCACTGCCGATCACAAATATTTTTTTCATTCTGATTTTAATTTTGTTTTTAACTTCTATTTTTTTAGCATCTTACTGTATTTTGAATGTTGGTAGGAAGCTGAATCACCATTAAATCTAAGAAATTTAATTGCTCCCCCTTGAAACTTATTAAACAGTCCTTGTTCGTTTCGAGTCTATTTTTCATCGCTCATTTCAGGGGATCTTTCTGATAAACATCAGTGGAACTATTTATTTTCAATGCTTTGAAAACTTAATTTTCAAAAATCAGAGAATTAAATAAATTTACGCTGCATATATAACATACTGCTGCGAATTTCTATTCTTAGTGTATCGTTTAACAAAACACGTGCAAGCCCTGTTTCGAAAGAAACGGGGCCGTTTTATTAATATCAGCTTAAAGTTGGTTAAAAAGAATTTAAAATCTATGTAACTGAGGCAGGTTGAAATATATAAGCCCTATGATTGCTTTTATTGCCCTATGACCTATTGAAAAACCAAAAATCCTAGAATCTTAAAAAAGGTTAAAGCCCCGTTCATCAGAATGGGGCTTTTAATTTATGGGATCCAACTTTGATCCTTTCCATTCTGTTTTCCTGAGAAATATCATGTTTGAATGTAACTAACATCACAGAAGAGCTATGGGTCTCAATTGAACTTTGTACGATAATCATTGAATCAATATCTGAAAAAATATTTATGAAAAGATTGGTGATATTAGGTGCAGGCACAGCAGGAACCATGATGGCAAATCATCTGCATCATAAACTCAACAGAAAAGAATGGGCGATTGATATTGTGGATGAAAGAACAGAACATCACTATCAGCCCGGTTATTTATTTCTCCCCTTTGATATTTATAAACCGGAAGATATCATTAAATCCATCAGGGATTTTATACCGTCGGATGTAAATCTCATTACAAAGAAGATAGATTGCATCGTTGCGGCTGACAATTATATTCAAATGGCAGGCGGAGATCAATTGCACTACGATCTGCTTATCATTGCCACGGGTGCAAAGATCGCTCCCGAAGAAACGGAAGGAATGGGTGGCGCGCAATGGTATCAATCTGTTTTTGACTTTTACAGCTTTGAAGGTGCTTTGGCGCTGCGAAATAAACTGCGTGACTGGCAAGGTGGAAACCTGGTGATCCATATTACAGAGATGCCCATCAAATGTCCGGTTGCACCTTTAGAATTCGCATTCTTAGCAGACAGTTATTTTCAGCATAAAAAAATGCGTGCTGCAGTAAAGATCACTTATGTGACCCCTTTGAGCGGTGCATTTACCAAACCAAGATCAACAGCAGCATTAGAACATTTATTGCAAGAAAAGAATATTTCTATTGAAAGTGATTTTGCGATTGCTGAAGTGGACAATGAAAATAAGACCATTGTCGATTATGGCGGGAAAGTCATTCCGTTTGATCTTTTGGTGACCGTACCCACAAACAAAGGAGATGCATTAATGGAAAGATCGGGACTGGGTGATGAACTGAATTATTTGCCCACTAATAAAGAAACATTACAGTCAAAAGAACATGCCAATATATTCGTGATCGGCGATGCTACGAATATACCCGCATCCAAAGCAGGTTCTGTAGCACATTTTGAAGCAGAGATACTTACAGAAAACATTTTACATTTTATAAAGAATGAAACCTTAGCCGCATCATTTGACGGACATGCGAATTGCTTTATTGAAACCGGAGACAGTAAAGCATTATTGATCGATTTCAATTATACGCACGAACCTGTTGAAGGGAAATTCCCATTTGCAGGTATTGGCCCCTTGCAATTATTGAAAGAAAGCAGAATGAATCATTGGGGAAAATTAGCTTTTCGCTGGATCTACTGGAATGTATTATTAAAAGGAACGCCCATTCCATTCGTTTCAGCCAACATGAGTACCGCAGGAAAAAACTTTAATTAACTTATAAATATTTTTTATGGAAAAGATGATCGCACAAAAAATGGTGCAGGTAAACGAAGAAGGATACTTGACCAATTTTGCAGAATGGAATAAAGAAATTGGCGAAGAGATCGCTAAAGAAAACAATATCGTGCTTTCCCCAAAACATTGGGAACTGATCCATTATATACAGAATGAATTCAAAAATGAAGTTCCATTAACCATTCGTAAGATCGGTAAAAGCGGTGTGGTAGACATCAAAGAATTCTATGCTTTATTCCCGGTAGGACCATTAAAAACAGCAACAAAAATTGCAGGAATTCCTAAACCTGCCGGTTGTATCTAATCACAAAAAATAAAAATAGTAATCATGAATGAATACAATGGAGAGATCAGAAAGATGATGATCATCCTTTCTAAGGCAACGATTGAAAACGTATATGCAGCATTTGTTTTAGCAAATGGTGCCAGAATGGAAGGCATTGAAGCAGAAATGTTCTTTACCTTCTTCGGGTTGGAAGCATTGCATAATAAGAAACTGGATCACTTGCATGTTGCAACAGTAGGCAATCCTGCCATGCATATGCCCACCATGATCGGCGGCTTGCCCGGAATGGAAGCATTAGCGACTTCCATGATGAAAAAAGAAATGGAAAAATTAGACATGCCCGGTGTGCGTGAATTTTTGGATATCTTAAAAGCATCCGGCGCAAAATTATGGGCATGTAAATTAGCAATGGAAATGTTCCATTATACGAAGGAAGATATGTATCCTGATATTGATGGCGTATTGACAGTTGGCGATTTTTATAAACAGGCTTCCGGTTTAGGCACCCACATGCTTTTTATATAAATAAATAGGATTAGGCAGTACGGTCACATATGGTGTTTTCTGTAGCCCCATGCTTTAGCTTGGGGAGAAAAGAAAAAATAATCACGGCTTAGCATCATCTCTGCTGGAATTGAAGGGCTAAAGCCCCTATAAATTTTGCTTCATTGTAAGCTACAGGTCAAAACCTGTGGCAATGGAACAATAACAATAGATTTGATATTTGCTTCAGAAAGCTTTGTATGCGTTATACCTAATACTAGAAATAAATTGCTGTGTCCCAATTTACATCAATGCAGAAAGCTTCTGCAAAAATCAAGGTACTTTTCACAGTCTTCATAATTAGACATTAATCCCAGTGATATTCTGATAGCACCACGCATTCTTCCCAGAAAATGGATCTTATCATAATGTGCATCATCTCTGGACGAATAAAATACAGAAAGTTCCTCCGAGGTAATGCAATTAGTGATTTCATCAATGCCGGGATTACAAAAGCATCCTATCCGGATGGAAATATTATTTGCTGCAGCTTTCTGCTCAATTTCACTCACGTCGATCTTCTCTTCATTACTGTCAAAAAAGTTCATGATAATGGTTGACCCTCTTCTTTCGTTGCTGTTCGGCCCGAATACATGTATCAGCATCTTACCATTTACATGTTTGAGTTGGTTCAATTCATTGATCAAATGATCCGTTAAAGCAGATAGTCGTTTTTGAATGGTATCCATTCCTAATTCTTTAATCCAATCCAATCCGATCTTTATTGCGGGAATTGATAAATAATTCAAAGTACCTTCTTCAAAACGTTCCTGATTTTCTACCAGAAAAAACTCGGGCATGGTCACCGATGCATAAGACACGGTACCTCCGGCGAACCAGGGTTTATCTAGCTTTTCAAAAGCCTTCTTCTGTATCAGCAACGCACCCACTCCTGTTGGATAACCGAATATTTTATAAAATGAAAGTGAAACGTAATCAGGCTTCACTTGTTGAAGATCCAGGGTATTGGTGGGAACAAATGCAGCTGCATCCAATAAAACATCCCACCCGTTTTCATGGGCAATTTCGATCCATTTAAGATCATGCTTCACGCCGGAAACATTGGATTGGGCAGGATACGCAAAAAGTTTATTGTGTTTGTATTTACCCGATGAGAGTTTCTGCAACAATTTTGTTTCATCAATCCTAAGGTCTTCCAGATATACAGGGCTGTATTCAAAACCTGCTGCTTTTCTTTTGGCAAATTCCCTGATGCCATTCACTGAATTATGATTATCGAACAATAATAAAAAATGACTCTTATGATCGAAGGGATAGGACTCACCCACTATTTTTAATGCCTGCGTAGCATTGGCAGTAAAAACACAGTAATAGTCATCCCTTGCATTGAAATGATCAAGCACCATCTTCCTAGTCTCTTCTACAATCCGGGTAGAGACCATTGAAGTTGGGTTCGTGGAATGTGGATTGCCAAATACATGTTGCTGTAAAAACTGGAGATGCTTTTCGATCTGTCTTTTCGAAAAAAGATTACCACCGGTATAATCCAGATAAACATGGCCCTCTTTATCCAGCTGGGCATATTGTTCTTTTCTAATGGCTGCAAACTTGTTGGCCGAGTCGCGGTATTCAATATTCTTTTCACAAAAAGATCGATAATCCATGTGCATTGGTATCACTGATTAATGAGTTCGTTATACTTGAATTGAACATAAAATAACTCAAAAAAAAGGAAATAGTTATAATAATCTGTTTAAGGTCTTTAAATGTGAACTCCTAAATCAATAATACATTCTTTATTCACACCCATGAATAAATAAGAAATGATATTGACTGCTCAGCAATTACTTTTGCAGCAAATGAATTACATGAGAAATATATTCCTGATAGGATCTGCAGCAATATTTGTATTGCTGACATCCTGCAATAATGCAGAACAGAAAAAAGTAAATGCGGATTCAGTAAAAGTAATTGCAAAGCCCATTCCGGGAACACCTATCAAATACGATAGCTCTAAGCGCTATATCTTTTTAACATGGGATGATTGTCCTCAACCTCCGGGAACAGTGAACTGTAAAAATGTTTTCAGAGAACAGAATGTAAAAGCTACTTTTTTTGCTGTAGGCTTTAATCAGGTAGGTCCATTCAAAAAAAGGATCATTGACTCACTGAGAAATGATTACCCTCAATTCTTATTGGCCAACCATAGTTTTAGTCATGGCTTCAATGATAAGTATGCTAAATTTTATTCTTTGCCCGATAGTGCTTACAATGATTTCATGAAAAATGAAAAAGAATTGCAGATCGGCGTTAAGATCATTCGTTTACCCGGTAATAACACATGGGCTTCGAAAGGTGTGATCCACGGACAAAAAGCAGAGAACCCACTGATCAAGAAATTAGACGCTAACGGTTATCAAATTGTTGGATGGGATATGGAATGGGCACAGAACGGAAAACAGAAACAGCCCAAAGAAAGTGCAACAGAAATGGTGAAACGTATCAATCAGAAATTCGATGATGGCAGTACTGTAGAACAAAATGCCATTGTGATATTATCGCATGACAGATTATTCGAGAAGAAACAATTTGCAGATTCATTAAGCAGATTCATTCAATTGCTAAAACAGGATCCGCGTAATGTGTTTGAAACGATCGATCATTATCCTATGCTGCAGCGTAAATAATTAATAGAACACGGATGATGCGGATCTAACTGATTATTACAGATAATAATTTCGAAAAATTATACCAGTAACTTATATGTTACTTCGCAAAATGTATAATCCGTTTCATCCGTGTTATCGGTGTTCCATTTATTCTCTAACCCTAGTTTTTTCATTTTGCTACTATGACGAAAGAAGAATTATTGAATGACCTGAGAAACGAAACCTATGTTACGCTGAAAGCCTCTCCCATACACGGAGTTGGTGTTTTCGCCATTCGGGATATTCCAAAGGGTTGCAATCATTTCTTTTCGAAGAATATTGGTGAGTGGATAAAATTACCTATTGCAGAAGTAGAAAAATTACCCATCTATTCAAAAGAATTAATTGAGACCTATTGTTTGTATGATGCCGAAAATTATTTTGTTCCCGACTATGGTTTTAAAGTGATGGATCTCGTAAATTTTCTCAACCATTCCAATACACCCAATATTATTTCGGTAAATGACGGCGTGTATTTTGAAGCGATCCGTGATATACAATGTGGTGAAGAACTGTTGATCGATTACGGAGAGATCGTGGAAGGTGTGGAAGATTATAAATAATTGTCATCCCGAATAAATTGAGGTATCTGCTGAGTTTTCTGTCTTCCCGACGCAGGAGGGATTTGCCTACTAGCCTTTGTACTGTTGCCCAACAGTTCCCTCCTGCGTCGGGAAGACAGAAAGCATTATCTTTCATCCGCACTCGGGCCATACATACCCGGAATCGGTATATCCAATAATCTCAGATAAACACTTAACTGCGCCCGATGATGTACAATATGATTCAATACCATACTTCTCAAAACAGCTTTTCTGGGTAAAGTAAAAATCACATGGTCATGATTCTTTAAAGCCCACATTTCATCCAATGATTCCTCGGTAGCAGATTCCAAAGCCTGCTTTGCATCTGTTAAATTCTTTTCAAATACCTGCAACAATTCTGCGTTGCTGGTTACCACTGCAGGCTTATAAGCTGCTGTGCCCAGATTCAGTTCATGCTCTTTCACAATTAATACAGTCCAATTAGGAAGTTCAGCTACATGCACTGCTAATCTTCCCAGGTTCATTGATTTTTCATGCGGCTTCCAAGAGAATTTTTCAAAAGGCACTTTTTCAAGCATCTTTTTAGTATTCACGGCTTCGTATTCAAGCTCTTTTAAAAGACCCATTTTTATTGACATAATTTTTTGGTTTAGACAGTAAAGATAGAACCTGAATAATAAAAAAACTTAAAAAATGTCTGTCTTTATTTAGCTGTCATCTCTTCATGTAACTATCTTAGAGCATAACTCTAAGCATGTACGACTGGTCATTGATGCGTTGCTGAATTCAATGAACTGTTACTTTTCTTATCTCCTGTTTCGGGAGCTCAGAATGAATCCTTTGTCGGAATTGCTTTATGCCATTATTGCTGTTTTAACTAATAGGACTAAAAATAAAAATGCTTGGTAAAGCTATCTAATACAGCATCCGTATAAATACTGACTGAAAACAATAAACCATTAGAAAGATAAATGTAATTATCCGTTACATCATGCTGCAGTCTTTTGTAATTGGGATTATTTTTATGATAATTGACATGTTGGATCAATTGCTTGTTGTCATTGTATATGAATTGTTCATCTAAATTTTTTCCATTTCCGTTTTTCAGGTACAAACTCTCCGTGTGTGTTGATTCATCGTATTCATTCTTGTATGAATAGATATGCTTACCCTTTGCGTCATAAGCATCAGTTTTTGCCAGCCAGCCTCTCTCATTATAAAAATGTCGTCTCGAAATATAAGCGGAATTATTGTCCAATTTGGTCCATTCAATGATCAGTTGTTTTTTTTCATTGTATATTTCTTTCTGAACTGTTACACGAGTTGTGTCTTTGCTATAATTGTATTTTGAGACAGCATTACTTTCGTAAAAAACTGCATAGCTCCACTTAATACTTGTTTTAGCAGTATCATAATAATTGATCTCTTTGATCAGCTTATTATCAGCATTATAAAAATAAACCGATGTTCCTGCATAAGGTTTAAGAGTAGAGAATATTCGCCGTTCGATTAATTTTCCGGTTGAATCATAATACAGGGATTCTGCTAAAGTAGAATCCGGTTCTGCATTATTCGCCTTATACCGGTATATCAATTCACGGGTTATCCCATATTGTTTAAGGGTGCTGCTTTTAGGGTATACTGCTTTAGGCAAATAAATGGTCGTGGTGTTTTGTGCTGCAATACTCAGATATAAAAACAAGAGTAAGGTTAAAAGAGAGATTGGTTTCATAAATGCTATGAGGTCTTTACATTTTTGTGTTTTCTAACATAAAGATTGTTTGAAAAATATTCCTTTTTGTTGGTGTTTCCACCAACAAAAAGGAAAGTAAATTTAAACCCTTGTATAAGAAACCCTGTCGGTGAATACACCAACAGGGGCTAAAAATTGAGGGATATGAAATACAATAAAAGATCCTGCTACAAAAATGCAGCAGGATCTTTTTTCAAACATGAAACACTACGCTTCTTCTAAGACCGCTTCATTATGATATGTTTCGGCTAATTTCTTTTGCAGATCAAAAGGCACTGCAGCATAATGATCGAAACGCATTCTGAATCTTGCTCTTCCCTGCGATAAAGAACGCAGTGTAGAAGCATATTGATACATTTCGGCATAAGGTACTTTTGCTTTTACTACCGTAAAATGCCCTTCTGCATCGAATCCTTCCACTATCGCTCTTCGTGTTTGCAGATCGCCCATGATATTACCCGTTAATTCATCGGGGCAAAGTACTTCTAATATATACATGGGTTCCAATAATTGTGGATCGGCATGCTGAAATGCATCTTTGAATGCCATGATACCGGCTAATTTAAAAGCCATATCATTACTGTCAACGGGATGCATCTTTCCGTCAAACACACTTACACGGATATCTCTTACATGCGAACCTGTTAATGGCCCTTCCTGCATTTTTTCCATCACTCCTTTCATGATGGATGGAAGGAAACGAAGATCGATCACACCACCAACGATGCAATTAAAGTAAACGAGTTTCCCACCCCATGGCAAAGGATATTCATCCCTGCCCCGAACATTCAATCCAACGGGATCAGGCATTCCTTCATACCATGGTTCAATGCGCATAGTTACTTCACCAAATTGTCCGGCACCGCCTGATTGTTTTTTATGACGATAACTGGCATCGGCAGATCTGCGGATGGTTTCTCTGTATGCGATCTTTGGTTTAAAGAATTGAACATCCAGTTTATACTGATGCTCCAGTTTCCATTTTATCACGTTCAAATGCATATCACCCTGACAATGCAATAATGTTTGTTTCAATTCGCCCGAAACCTCTACCTGTACGGTTGGGTCTTCTTCTTTTAGCTGATGTAAAGCAGTTGCCAGTTTATCTTCTTCACCACGCTTTGCATTGGCAATAGCAATACTCATTTTAGGAGCAGGGAAAACAATAGGTGCTAATTCTATTTGTTTACCCTTTTCATGCAGTGTATTATTTACATGCGTATTCTTTAATTTTAAAGTAGCCCCAATATCACCTGCCACCAGTTCTGTTACATTGGTCCTTTTATTACCTTCTACGACAAATAACTGATTCAGTTTTTCAAATGTACCCGTGGTTTCATTTACCAATTCCATTCCGCTTTTCACGGTACCGGAATACACTTTAAAGAAACTCAGGTCGCCGATATGCGGTTCTGAAATTGTTTTATAGATAAAGATGCAGGCAGGCCCGTTTGCATCGCAGGGCAATTGTTTTCCGTCAACGGTTGTTTGTGCCGGCATTTCATTGGCAGGCGGACAAACATTATCAATAAAGCCCATTAATCTTCCGGCGCCCATATTTAGTTTGGCTGAGATACAGAATACGGGAAACAGATCATGGCGCAGCATGGATAAATGCAAACCTTCTTTCATTTCATCTTCGGTAAGTTCACCTTTATCAAAATATTTCTCCATCAATGCTTCATCATTCCCTGCAATGGCTTCAATTAATTCTTTATGCAGGTTTTCTGCTTTAGCTTTTTCGGCATCGGGAATAGGAAGTTTTTGAGGCTTCCCTCCTTCGGCAGGATATTGATATAAGACCATGTTCAATACATCTACAATGGCATTAAATCCTTCCCCCTGATTCAGGGGGTATTGTACTACAACGATATGTGTTCCGAAATGATCTTTTGCTTCGCGAACAGTTTTATCAAAATCCGCTTTGCTGTGATCCAGTTGATTAATGGCAAGGATGGTAGGTGTTTTAAATTCATCCGTATATTCCATAATAATATCTGTACCCACTTCCACACCCATGGCGGCATTCAGGAGAACGATGCCTGTATCGGCTACGCGTAAAGCACTCAGTACTTCACTCGCGAAATCATCATAGCCCGGCGTATCAATGATATTTATTTTAAAACCACGCCAACGCGTATGTAATAGTTTTGAAAAAATGGAATTACCTCTTTCCTGTTCTAATTCGGTATAGTCGCTGACTGTGTTCTTTTCTTCAACAGTACCTCTGCGACTGATCAACCCTGCTTCGAATAACATGCTTTCTGCTAAGGTTGTTTTCCCGCTGCCGGAATGTCCAAGCAGCGCGATGTTTTTGACGTGAGCGGTATCAAACTCTGGCATAGCAAATGTTTTTTATGATGAATATAAAATGCTGTTAGCTGCATTTTGAAATACAAGTTAAACGCATAAACAGCGGCGAAAAATGAGTAAAATCATCTTCCGTAAATATAAAAAATCGTATTTGTTTTACAATGAAGAACTGATATTTGCAGCATGACCCATTCTTTCAAAATATTGCCTTCGCAGTTAGATGATATACCGGCTTTGGTAAAATTAGTAAATAGTGCTTACAGGGGCGAAACTTCAAAAAAGGGATGGACAACTGAAGCTGATCTGCTTGACGGAACCAGAACAGATGCTGCATCATTGAGCCCGATCATCCAAAGTGCAACTGACACAATTTTAAAGTGTTGTGATGATTCCAATCAGATCATTGGCTGTGTACACTTGCAGGAAAAGCTTCAAAAAATTTATTTGGGAATGCTGACCGTGGCTCCTGAATTGCAGAGCGGCGGAATAGGGAGAAAATTATTAGCAGCTGCTGAACAATATGCAAAAGACAGGAATGCGATATCGATCATGATGACTGTTATTTCTGTCAGAAAAGAATTGATCGAATGGTATGAGCGCAGAGGTTATCATAGAACAGGTGAAACAAAACCTTTTCCGCATGATCCGAGGTTTGGGATCCCTAAACAGGAATTGGTTTTTGTGGTGTTGCTGAAAAAATTAGACTAATTAATATGTCTTCCCACAATGACATTAAGCTAAGATTAAATCAATGTTTGCGTACGATTGGTTAAATTGTAAAATATTTTATTCACCTAATTTTTGTTAAATACAAGTGCAAGCAACCATGCGTTCTGTTTTAAGACGCAATCTTTTACTGTTTTTTTTGTTATTGTTGCTATCCATTGTACATGCCCAGGAAAGCAAGAATAACAGCGATACTTTCTTTCTTGCCAAGAAGAAAGGATTGCTCGGTAAATTAGGACAAAGCATCTCTGTAAGCAACAACCCCAATGCCGATTCTTCATTACTTTCTATTGTAAAAAATATTGACCCTTACATTATCTACAAAGGAAATATCATCCGAAGAATAATTATCAAAAAAGTCAGCTACGGGCAATCTGTAAATGATACATCAAAAACAATTGAAGGTTGTTTAAGCAGGATGGGTGATAAATTACACGTTAGCACTACGGAAAAAACGATTCGAAATGATCTGCTTTTTAAAGCAGGTGATTCACTGCTGCCTTATCTGATGGCAGATAATGATAGATTCCTTAGAACCATTCCTTATTTACAGGATGCAAGGATCGCCATTCATGAAGTGGTAGGTGATAATTCAAATATTGATTCGGTTGATGTAATTGTTTATTATAAAGATGTATTCCCGATTAGTGGTACAGCCACAATAGACAATTCAAACAGTATTTTTCTGGAAGGAGTTGATGATAATTTCAGAGGACGTGGCGACAGGCTTGACATTCAAACAATTTTTGATTACAGCCGTGATCCTAAAACCGGCTTTGGGATCGAATATACCAGAAGAAATATCAAAGGAAGCTTTATTGATCTAACCGCAGGCTATCAAAATTTGAATCCTGCATTTAACAGTGGCAGACGGGAAGAAAATACGGTCTACACAAAATTGACGCGCCCGTTGGTTAGTCCCTATAGTTTCTGGACAGGCGAAGTACAAACATCACTACATTTTACCCGCAATGATTATATAGTAGATTCATTGTTTCTGTCTGATTTTAATTACCGCTATACTTCTACGGATGCATGGGTGGGATATAATATCACCGGTAACAATTTATTGCATAGCACTGTTAAAAAGAGAGACAGAGAATTCCTGGCTTTGCGATTCATCAATACAAACTTTTCCCAGGTCCCGCTAAAATATAAAACGGTCTATAATTATTTATACGCAAACCAGACCAGTGTTTTATCTGCATACACCATATTCAGGCAGGAATTCTACAGGACTTCTTTTATATACGGGTTTGGACGAAATGAGGATGTGCCCGAAGGATTTAATTATTCTGCCATCGTGGGTTGGACCGATAAGAATCAATATGTAAGGCCCTATTTAGGTGTAGATCTTCAGCGAAATTATTTCAGTAAACACAGGGATTATTTCAATTTTGAATTCAAGGCAGGCGGATATTTTAATGAGGGAAATTTTCAGGATATCAGTTTACTCGCCAGTTTAGAAGCTTTCTCAAAACTTAGGAGGGTGAAACATTCCAAATGGCTGATCAGGCATTATTTCAACGGTAGTTTCACGCAACAGTTTAATACATTTCTAAATGAACCCCTGGTCTTGAACAGCAGTTACGGTATTCCGCAATTTGCAAATCCTGATACGACCGCTTCGAGCAGATTAACGGGGAATTTGCAATCTGTTTTTTACAACACATGGAAATTCTTCGGCTTCAGCTTTGCTCCTTTAGTGTTTGGAAGTTATAGCTATTTAAAACCCATGGGCAAAACGATTTCTCAGGGCGATGGTTATGTAAGTGTTGGTGCAGGGGTAAGAACAAGAAATGAAAACCTTGTATTCGGGACCATCGAACTGAAATTCTTTTATTTTCCGCGTGTAACAACAGGCATGAGCCCTTTTAATGTTACACTCACCAGTGATCTTAGTTTTAGATACAATAGCCAGTTTATTAAACGACCCGATTTTGTGGTTGTAAATTAGATCAGTTTGTGAAGGCGGTCTTCAACTAGATCTACTCTTACTAAATAACCATTCATAAAAAATCTCCTGGCAATACATAAATCGAATTAACTTTAAACTTCAAACCATTATAAACAATACATATGAAAAAGATTTTTTCAATGGCAATAGTTGCCGCAACATTCATCAGTTCCGTTGCAATGGCACAGGACGATAAAAGCAAACGCCCAAGCCCTCCTGCAAAGGCAGAAGCTACATTGCTAAACGGAACAGTGATCAGCTTTGATTATAGTCAGCCTTCTGTAAAAGGGCGCACCGTTGGTAAAGATCTTGAACCCAAGAATGGACAGGTTTGGAGAACAGGCGCCAACGAAGCCACTGTCTTTGAAGTAAGTAAAGATGTAAAAGTGGAAGGTCAGATTTTAAAAGCAGGCAAATACGGATTCTTTACATTGGTGGATGGTGACAACTGGACCCTGATCTTCAATAAAACATGGAAACAGTGGGGTGCATTTACCTATAAAGAAGCTGATGATGTTTTACGTGTAAAAGTAAAAAGCAGTAAGCTGAATCCCCCATCAGAAAAATTTACGATCGTAGCTGATAAATCAGGCAAAGTAACATTAAAGTGGTCTGATATTGCAGTCGCATTTAATGTTCAATAAATAATTTTATCTTTTCAAAAGGAGTATCGTTAATAACGATACTCCTTTTTTATTTTGTATAAATAAAGAACCTTTGCAAATAAATGTTGTTGTAATCACGAAGAAAGGTTTATGGTACAAGCATATAATTTTTTAGCCTCCTGGCAATTGTTTCCCGAGAAATGCGATTTTCAATCCGGCACTGCACCCAAAAGCGGTAATTACAAAATTGAAAGTATCCGGAATGGTCATGCTTTAAGCATCAGCATCAATTGGGTAAGTTTGGATAACGAAGCTTTCTATACACAGTATGAACTCGTTCCTGATGGCGAATTACATCCTTTCAATGATCAGGAATTAGCTGATACGATCAAAGGAGAGATCATCAATGCATCAGCCATCAAAACAAGTTTCATTAAAGAAGATAAACTGATCCTGGAAGTACTGCACGAGATCCTTTCGAATGGTTATTTAAAATTAACGCAGATAGGTATTGATCAGGAACAAAAACCTTTTTCGAATATTGAAGTCTACCATAAACAATTAAGCGTATTGCCTTATGCATCTTCAGTAGGCAGTGTTGCAATTCGCCCCACTAAAGAAGGTGTGATCAAACACAAGGCCTTAACTGCCATGGAAGAACAAACCAATATGCAGTTGGACCAGATCAAACAACAGATCGAACTGTTGGCAAGACAGGCACAGGAAATAAGAAAGCGCAAAGAGCTGAGTATGATGATCTATGAAGCTGGCATCAGCTTTAAGCCGCAGATCGGTCAGGTTTATCATGTGTATGAAAGGAAAGACAACAGCCATATTTTATCATTGGTAGCACCGCAGGAATGGGGCGGCAGCGGGCCTTTTAAACAATTTGTAGCTTCTGTTCTCTTGCTGGCAGATCATACATGGAAAGAAGTGTAGGCAATTTTGCAACCTGTGAATTGTGTAAGTTATTTTTATACTTCTATAAACGACCCTCTCGAAAATATTTTATCTTCATAAGATTATTGAGAACACCAATTAAACCAACACTAATTATGAAAAAAAACATCTTTGCTTATGTAATTGCTTCAAGCGCCTGCCTGCTTTTTACAGCAACGGTATTTGCATCAAACGGTTCAACTGATTATAAAAGAATGGCTCCCGTTACTGCTGTCGATACAACCGGCAATACTGAAACAGTAGATGCAGTAACTTTAAGAAATGCCATGCATGAATTCTCCAGTCTGTCAAGACAGGAAAGGAAAAGCAGGATCAAGGAAGCAAAAGCTTATCTGAAAGAATATAAAGCCCAAAAAAAGGCTAATACTGATTCAGACACCAATACCCTTCTCTTAGTTATTTTAGCCATCATATTGCCACCGTTAGCAGTGTTTTTACATGAAAATGCTTTAAATACAAAATTTTGGCTAAGCTTATTATTAACGCTGATATTTTGGATTCCGGGTGTTATTTATGCATTGATCGTTGTACTAACATAAAATAATTATACTACTATTCTCTTTTAAAATAAAAAGTCCCGAAGTTTCCTTCGGGACTTTTTATTTTTATCCCCTCCTTCTCTATTAAAATTATTGGTTACCTGCGATCACTTTCGCTTTCTTATATTGTACATTATCTCCGTCTAATGCGATCAGATAAACACTATTGCCGGCATTCTTTCTGTTGATTCCAACCTGTACATTGTTGATACCGGGAACTGCAGCTACCTGCTGTGTTTGCATCAGCTTTCCTGTTGTCATTTCAATGACTCTCAAAGTCAATTGAGCTGATTTATCACTTATGAAGCTGCAAGTGAATCTATTACCTGTTGCAGGATTTGGATAGACCAATACTTCTTTTTCACTCAGACTCTGCAAATAACTTGCTTCCTGTTTAGCAAAACTAATACTGCTTAAAACCGTATTGATCGAGCTGTTTTGTCCGTTACCTGGTTCTATAGAGAATACAACAGTGGTCACATCATTTGCATTGATCTTATCCTTAGAGATCGATGAAATAAAGGCATCCATAGATATAAAGTAATCTTTTGAATTCTTATCCAACGGAATGACGGTGTTGTACTGGTCTGCCCAGTTTACAATACTGTTCTTCACCAATGTTACTCTCAGGTTATATCCACCTGCTGCAGTAAACTTTAGTGTCTTATATCCGGTCAGGTCTTGTATTGCAGCACCGCCTTTCAATAACTTGAATACGGAAATGAAATTCGAAGTATTGCCGCTTACCTGAACATTTCTGAATACAGGTAACTCATCTGCCATATAAGTCTTGTTGGTATCGTTTGTTACCTTGAAGCTGTTTACAATAGTTCCGGTTCCAACACCATATGACCATGTTCCGTCTGCCATATACACCACATCCTGTAACTGATTATTAATGTACATGCTGATGGTTGATTCATAAATATCACTCATCGGTACGGTGATTGTTGCCTTGCCGTTTGCAGCAGCGGTGAATGGTACTGTTCTCTTGGTTGTTCCTGTTGACAATTCATTCGATTTGTCTTCGATCACGAAATAACCGTCGCTGTTTGTTTGATTATTCGTTACAGATAACAAAAGATCTGTTTTATTTCTGTTGCCCGCTGTGATATAAGTATCAGGCAATTTCTTGGCACTGATATATTGCACAGGCATACCGGATTGCAGATTACTGATGATCTCTGTTGCCATATCACTTACCATGGTTGGTGATACTGCCCATAGCTGAATATTATACATAGTTTCATCAGGCGTATAATCCTGATTCAGCCAGTTGGATTGCAATGTATAACTGTTTCTACCTGTCTTCGCTCCTATTACAAAACTCATCGCATATTCCGTATTTCCATCCGCATCTTTCAACGTATAGGCAACCATATTCATATTATTCACCACCACATCCTGTATACCCATCAGCACGGATCCTTTCAGTCTGTCACAGATCGCTTTAGTGTGATCATAGACTGCATTGCTGGTTTGTGTTCCGAAGCTTACGGCTTTGGCCTCATTGCTTACGGTATAATCAATAGACAATACATCCGTTGCATTAGTGATGGATGGAATATCAGTTGGTGTAGTGATATAGGATGTGAAATTATACTTACTGAATTTCTGTTGAAGGATATCAGACAAGGTTAATTTACCCCCACCTACGCCCATTGTTGTTGGCCTTGCAGTTCTTTCAGCAGCAGGTGTCATTACACTGTAATTAACAGGTTGCTGTAAACTGTTGAACGCTTTATTGTATACACGTTTCACGATGGCATCGCCCAAACTCTTGCTTTCCAATCCACCGCCGCTACCGCCACCTACTCCACCTGCACCCGGACAATAGAAATAAACTATTGTTGCGGTATCGGTTGCAGTTGTATTAGTCTGTGATTGTGAATTACCTGTTGGGAAACTTCCTGTAAAATTTGTATTTGTATAAGCTATCAAAGCCACAGAATCCTTGCCCATATATTGAGCCATTGTAGCACTGGTTGTAAATATTACAGAATCTAACTTTCCGCTGGTATGCGGATCAAAAGTCTTACCACTTGTTCCGGCAAAATCTGTAATACCGTCATAAGTTCCTGCTGAAAAAGTATCTACGATACTCAATGGTGTAATCCCGTATAAGAAACCGGGAGCATAAAAGTCCATCGTACCGTCAGTCTGCATAGTTACCAGTCTTTTTTGAGGTACGCCATGTGAATCTGCAGGTATATTACCGGTGATCTCTACTTTATTGTTTGTAGTGAATGATCCGTTATTAACGATCTTAACACCTAAAAGTATTCCTAAAGTGGTATCGAATTTTGCAAAATTCTTGGTCTTCAGATTAGAACTTGCCCAGTCTGTTAAACTTCTGTCAAATACTATTGTCTGCGTAATTTTAGAAGCAGTGGTTAAATTACAATCCGGTATCACATCCATTGGTTTTGAAGCAGGAGTAACCAACACTGTTTGATAAGTAGTGGCTGAACAACCCTGCAAATTAGTAGTGACCAGTTTTGCATTATAAATGCCAATGGCTGAATAGCTGTGAGTTGGTGTTGCAGAAGTAGAACTTACGCCATCCCCAAAATCCCAGCTATATGTTTCACCTGCTGAGTTGCCATAAGCAACAAAGTTGAAACTATTACTGCTCAAAGGTTGAGACTTAGAAGTAGGATCTGTCAGGTAAGCGAATTCTGTTGGCTTTGCATTAAATGAGATCTGTGCAGTATTGGATGTTTTACCATAGTTATCGGTAACCTGATAAGAACAAACTGCAGAACCTCCTGTGTAATTATTTACCGGTGTAAATGTTACAATACCGGCAGCATCCACTGTAAAAGTTCCTTTAGCTGTAACAGTAAAACTATTTTGTATTCCTGCAGTAGAAGGGTCCAGATCAATTAATGCAGGAAGAATGTACCCGCTATGATTATTACTGTTGCAATTTGTCATTACATTGGTTGTGCCGACAATAAGCTTGCTGTTATCACATGTAGCACTGGCAACGATATTATTTGCTGTTGGATTAACCAACAATGCAGCTCCGGTAGGTTCAGCATCAACTGATAAATTCCTGATTTCATGATAATCTGTTGAAGCCCCTGTAGAGCCTGAATAACCGAATTTCAAAAAGGCCGGAGCAGGAGTTGTGATCACATCATTCAGCACATTGATTGTTTTAGGGGTTGCGCCTCCAACTGTAACATCTACAATAATATTATAACCCGTAAGCGGACTTAGCCTTGGTTGCAGTCTGATCCTTACTGCTCTGTAATTGGCATCGGAAGTACCGCTTGCTCTTGCAGATCCACAGAGTACAAAATTATCTGCTCCTAATTCTGAACTGGTTTGTTTACCGTCGATATAATTCCAGTTTAAACTTTGCGGTCCGCGTATAGCTATTGAACCCGGATACAGACTTGTTCCTCTACCGGTTCCTCTATTTTCATTTGAATTAGAAAAATTACCGTATTTATCTAATCCGATATCAATATAGCCCCCTGACATACCGGGTTGTGAAACGCCTGATACACTCCAGTTCGCATAGCCTAATGAACCTCCCCATCCCCCGATTTGGAAAGGATTGGTAGTTGCATCAAACAGAAAGAAGGTGATACCATCTGCCCCACTACCACCATATTGTGAATATTCGAACTTGGCATCCAATCCGTAATAGGAAGGAAATACATTCACATCGTTATAGGCATATCCTGCTTGATATGTGTTATTATTCGTTAAGCGCAGATAACCCGATCCAACAGGGTCAGTTCCATTACTCGCTGTTAAAAACGGAGTCATTGAGGCAACCTGATTGCCATATACCATTCCCGGTGCTGTTGCATTTCTGAAAGTTTCAGTAAACGGAAATTGTGCAAATGTTGAACCGGCACAAAAAAGAAGGACTAAGGAATAAGACCACCGTTTTAGAGTAGAAGTCTTTTTCATAACATAAGGGTTAAATATGAGATAATAACTCAACCTGACTAATAACGATAATAATCAGTTTGTAGTACTATCAATTACAAATTCTACTATAAAGTTAAACAGTCCTTAAGTATAATATTTTTAAACGGCCAAATATTATTGTAAAAAAATGCTATTTTAAGCATAATTTAATCCCATAAAGGATTAATATTCAATGTAGTAACATTGTCTTGATGGTTTCCCTTCAAAATCGAAGGATGTTGTGGATTTGCTGATGTCTTTGATCTTAGATGCTTGGACCTTTTCTGAATCAAAAATGAACTTTGAATAGTTGGTACTGAAATAGATCTTCCCTCCTTTTGTCATAGCATGCAGTAGATCATTCAATAATTCGGGATGGTCTCTCTGAATATCCAGAAAATCTCGCATTCGTTTACTGTTACTGAATGTGGGTGGGTCGATAATGCAGAGATCGAAACTGTCGGGTGAAAGTGTTTTGAGATATTGTTTTACATCGGCATGTATGAAATGATAGCGGTCTTTATCCTTTAAATGATTGATCGCAAAATTATCTTCTGCCCAGTTTAAATATGTTTTGGAAAGGTCCACCGTTGTTACAGATGCAGCATTACCGGCAGCAGCATATACCGAGAATGAGCCTGTGTAGGCAAATAAATTCAATACCCGTCTTCCACTGCTTTGTTCGCGAACCATTTGTCGAGTGATGCGGTGATCTAAGAATAATCCGGTATCTAAATAATCGGTGAGGTTTACTAAGAATTTTAACCCGTTCTCTTCTACTGTAAAAAATTCTTTTTGCTCGGCAAGCTTTTCATATTGATCGTGACGATGCGATTTTCTTGTCCGTTGTTTAATATAAATATTTTCGTCTTTGATATTCAATAATCTGCTGATCACTGCCACACAGGCTTCCAGCCATTCTTCATGCTCTTCATCGGTCATACCATGCCTGCGCAGGTATTCGGCGAGATAAACTTTATCCTCATACAACTCTATACAGAAAGGGAATTCAGGCATATCATGATCATATACCCTCCAGCAGTTCACGTTTAATCTTTTGGCATGTTTGAACTTATGCTTATATACTTTGAGCAAACGGTTCTCAAACATGATGGCCTTATCACCTAAAACTGAAATACTGGTATTCTTATTTTCATCTTCCTCATTCATTATTACAAATCTAAAGAACTACCGGCAATGAAATAAAGAAGCGTTATTGAGAAAGGCAGAAATCAGGTATTGAGCTATAGCGATCCTATAGTGATCCTATAGTGATCCTATAGTAATCCTATAGCCATCCTTCGTTGAATGGATACTTTTGTTTGCAATTATAAAAATGCATTTGTCTTAATGTACGGGGAGATAGAACTTGTAAACCTACGGTCTATTTAACTACTTTTTTTGTATTCCTCTTAAATTCAAAGCTAATAAATATCAAATTAAATATCCATTTAGTACAGCCAATTCTTCATTAATTCTTGCCCCTAACACTTCAATCTTTGTGCGGTTTTTATAAAAGAAAAATGAACAGAATTAGGGTCAATGAATTCATCAGTTTTAAAAGATGACATGTGCAAAATACCGCAAATACATGCTGAAATATGCAATGTTTTCAATGATCTTAGCAGGAATTAAATTTTCTGTCATTATTTTTTATTCAGCAGGCTAACAGCCCGAGACCCTCGTCATTTTTCTAATAACAATTTTTAAAATAATATCATTAATCTGATTCTTTAAACGTTACATACTTAAAAACTAATAAAATGATTGAAAACATTTTTTTGTGAAAAAAAAATGATATAGATTGTTTCATATTCCTTTTTGAATAAAGGATTAATAACCAATATTTATGAAACCAACTGCACATCAATCAAATTTGATGATATGGGCTATCTATAGCTGTATTTGTTTTCTTGTAAACACTAAAACCAAACACTGCAATACATTTCGGTCTCTTTTTTTTCATTACAGGGCTCTGGGAACTTTGTTTGCATCTCTCTTTTTTTTAAACATCAATTCTTTACAGGATCATGGATTTTTATTAATGCATGATAAAACGAGTAATATATAATGGTCCATCATTAAATAGGGTTGAACAGGTTGAATGAGTAAAATAAAACAGGATAAGATGAATAAAATTTTATTGAATAAATCAGTTAAGATCGATTATAGGGTTCAAAAAAAATATGCTTTGTTAACCTGCCTCAAATGCATAGACTGAAATTATTTATATTATTTGGGTTAAGTCTATTGATCACAGATCATCTGTTTTCACAATCACAGGTTTGCCCGATTAATATTGATTACAATATGAATAGCCTAACGCATTGGGCTGCATATACCGGTTGTTTTCAAACGATCACAAGCAGAACGCCGATCGTAACGACAGCATATGATTCTGTAACGGCTCCTAATACTGTAGGTCGTGTAACAATTCCCGAGTACCTCCAAGCCTTGCCGGGGATACAAGTATTATCAACAGCTACAACAGATCCCTTTGGCGGGTTTCTAACGATACCCAATATTAACGGCTATCAATATAATAATTCAATAAAGATCGGATCAACAGATGTTACCACTGCCAAAGGTGGTTTGATCAGAGGTATCAGTTATCAGATCAGTGTTCCTGCTGGATCGGCAACTGTCCCCTATACTATTACTTATGCATATGCAATGGTTTTGGAAAACGGAAGCCATCCCAATAACCTGCAACCGCTTTTACAAGCTAATATAACAACGCAATCCAATGCGGTCATACCCTGTCCTTCTTATTCCTATTATCTTCCCACCACTAACAATGGTGCTACTTTAGACAATGCTGCTGCGGCAGCGGAAGGCTTTAGTTTAAGTGCAACTCCTTCTCCAAACATCGGATCTCCGGGAAGTTTATACAGGGTATATACAAAAGGCTGGACAGAAGTAACTTTTGATCTGGCAGCTTACCGAGGTCAAACGGTCAGCTTATCATTTGAAGCAGATAATTGTGTTCATGGCGCACATTTTGCCTATGCATATATCGCTTTAAAAAACACTTGCGGAGGATTGATCATTAACGGAAATAATCCTGCCTGTACAAATAGTATTGTTACCTATTCAGTACCCTCATTGGCGAATGCAACTTATAATTGGACAGTACCAGCGGGATGGACAATCCAGGGTTCATCAGGTACGACCAATATGTTATCAGTTAAAGTTGGCAATACTGCTGGAACCATTTCAGTTAACGAAGTAAATAGTTGTGCAAACCTTGCTGCGGCATTTCCGGTTACAGTTACGCCGCCGGTAAATGCAGGTACTGTCAGTGGTGCAAGTCCTTTATGCATCAGTGCTACAACAACTTATTCAAGTAATGGTGATGTTGGTGGAACCTGGTCTTCCAGTAATGTATCAGTTGCGACTGTTGATCCAACAACAGGACTTGTAACTGCTATTGCAGCCGGCACTTCTACTATTTCTTATACGATCAGCAGCGGTTGCAGCAGCCCTGCTTCTGCTTCTAAAATTATTACGGTTAATCCCAATGCCAATGCAGGTACAGTTAGTGGTGCTAGTCCCCTATGCATCAGCGCTACAGCAACCTATTCAAGTAATGGTGATGTTGGTGGAACCTGGTCTTCCAGTAATACAACAGTGGCGACTGTTGATCCAACAACAGGACTTGTAACTGCTATTGCAGCCGGCACTTCTACTATCACTTATACCATCAGCAGCGGTTGCAGTAGCCCCGTTACTGCTTCTAAAATTATTACGGTTAATCCCAATGCCAATGCTGGTACAGTTAGTGGTGCAAGTCCTTTATGCATCAGCGCTACAGCAACCTATTCAAGTAATGGTGATATTGGTGGAACCTGGTCTTCGAGTAATACAGCAGTAGCAACTGTAAACCCTTCAACAGGTCTCGTTACTGCAGTTAGTACTGGAACTTCTACTATCACTTATACCATCAGCAGCGGTTGCAGTAGCCCCGTTACTGCTTCTAAAATTATTACGGTTAATCCCAATGCCAATGCAGGTACAGTTAGTGGTGCTAGTCCTTTATGCATAGCTGCTACTGCAACCTTTTCAAGCACAGGTGATGCTGGGGGTGTTTGGTCTTCCAGTAATACAGCAGTGGCTACTGTTGATCCTTCCACCGGACTTGTTACTGCTATTGCAGCCGGCACTTCTTCGATCACTTATACTGTAAGTAGCGGATGCAATAGTCCTGTTGCTGCAACGAAAATAATTTCGGTTAATCCAAATGCCAATGCAGGTGCGGTTAGTGGTGCTAGTCCTTTGTGCATCAGCACCACCACAACTTATGCAAGCACCGGTGATGCAGGTGGTGTATGGTCTTCGAGTAATGTATCTGTTGCAACTGTTGATCCTTCAACAGGATTAGTAACTGGAGTAACTGCAGGGACTTCTACTATAACTTATACGATCAGTAGCGGATGCATTAGTCCTGTTACTGCATCTAAAATAATTACGGTTAATCCCAATGCTAATGCGGGCATTGTAAGTGGATCTAGTCCTTTATGCAGCAGTGCTACAACAACCTATTCAAGTAATGGTGATGTTGGTGGAACCTGGTCTTCGAGTAATACAGCAGTAGCAACTGTAAACCCTTCAACAGGTCTCGTTACTGCAGTTAGTACTGGAACTTCTACTATCACTTATACCATCAGCAGCGGGTGCAGTAGCCCCGTTACTGCATCTAAAATAATTACAGTTAATCCAAATGCCAATGCAGGCACAGTTAGTGGTGCAAGTCCTTTGTGTATTAGCGCTACTGCAACCTATTCCAGCAATGGAGATGCAGGTGGAACATGGTCTTCAAGCAACGTTTCTGTTGCAACTGTTGATCCTTCAACAGGACTTGTAACTGCAATAGCTGCAGGGACTTCTACTATTGTGTACACTGTTACTGGTTGCGGTTCTAATTTAAATGCTTCTAAAATAATTACGATTAGTCCTAATGCTAATGCAGGTACTGTTAGTGGTACCAGTCCTTTATGTATTGCTGCTACTGCAACGTATTCAAGCACCGGCGATGCAGGTGGTGTATGGTCTTCAAGCAACGTTTCTGTTGCAACTGTTGATCCTTCAACAGGACTTGTAACTGCAATAGCTGCAGGAACTTCTACTATTGTGTATACGATCAGCAGCGGGTGCAATAGTCCTGTTGCCGCAACTAAAATAATTACCATCAATGCAGTCCCTCTAAATAATATTTCGGGTGATTCAACAATTTGTTTGAGTCAGACTTTACAATTAAGTGATGCAACAACAGGTGGAACATGGAGCAGCAACAATGGTTCTGTTGCAACAATCAACAACAACGGTTTGGTGAATAGTATTGCAGCAGGCAATGCAGTCATCCGCTATTCTTTCATAAATTCTTACGGTTGCCCATCATCAGTCACTAAAAATATTTATATAAATCCCGTACCCGCTGTTGCAGCAATCACCGGCAGTACAACAGTTTGTTCGACTGATAAACTGATACTGAGCAATTCAACATCAGGCGGTAAATGGAACAGCAGCGATAATACGATTGCAACTATAGACTCAACCGGATCAGTAAATATTATTTCTTCAGGGATATTTACAGCCTATTATTCAGTATCAAATCCCTTTGGTTGCACAACAACGGTTACTAAAAATATTTTGGTAAATGCGGCTTCAAAATTTTCTATCTATCCCAAGAACGACACTATCTGTACAGGTAACAATATTAATATTACATTAAACAGTTCATTAACAGGAACAACTTATAAGTGGGCTTCATCTGTCATCAGTGGAACTGTTTTAAATAATTCTACGAATAGTATTCCCATCAATACAAATTCCATTAACGACAAGCTGGTCAATAATTCAAATGGATTATCGGTTGTAAAATACAGTATCACTGCCATCAGCCCTAATAGTTGCAGCAGTGTAACTGATTCGGCTTTTGCAACAGTATATCCTTATCCAACTGTTCCCAATGCGGGGACTGACAGAGTAATTTGTACGCTAGACAGCATTCAATTGAATGGAAATATTATTTCAAACGGCATAGGAACCTGGCAACAAATATCAGGGCCAAATACTATTTCATTCTCTAATATTCATTCCCCGAATGCAATTATAAAAAACATCAGTAACGGGAAATATGTTTTTGCCTGGATGAGTTCTAACAAAATTTGCACTTCTTTGTCCGATACAGTAAACATCGTCGTAAATGCAGTTTCAGGTTCGCTTTTAACAAATAATATAATGAATTGCATTTCAAATCAGGTAAACTTTAAAGCCATTACCAATAATACCGATTCGATCGCATGGAATTTTGGTGATGGCAATGCTGCAACAACAGCATCAAATACTACAACACATATTTATACGAAGGCAGGTATTTATTTTGCAACCGCTATTTTAAAAAACAACTCAGGATGCAGTATGCCGATCATGCAAACAGATACCGTTAAAGTTGAACAATTAAAAGCAGATTTTATTATATCATCCGTTTATAATTGCGGGAAAACTACTTATAATTTTAAGGATTCAAGTCAATCTTCATTTGGCATCAATTCCTGGACATGGGTATCTAATGGCAACGACAGTTCACATCAACAAAACATGAGTAAGGATTTTACTGTGGCAGGAAAGAACTCAACAAGCTTGGTCATCAGAAATAGTATTGGTTGCAGCGACAGTGTAAAAGCAGATTATTCTGTTTTAATTTATCAATATCCGGTTGCTAATATCGAAGCTATTGCTGATGCATGCAAACAGGTATTAATAAATTTCAATTCAACAGTTGTATCAAAAGATTCGATTGCCTACAGGTATTGGAATTTCGGAAATGGCGTAACCTCACAGGATAGTACAGTTAAAATTATGTATTACACAGATGGCAGTTATGAGGTAAAATTAATTGTAGGCACAGTGAATAGATGTTATGATTCAAACTATCAGCAAATCACAATTCACCCCACTCCTTCATTCACGATCAACGGTTCAACCAGTATCTGCCGGGGCGATTCGGTTAGGTTATCTGTTTCAGGAAATAATAATTATATCTGGAAAGATGCAAACAATAATATCATCTGCAATAGCTGTACGGTAAAAACAGTTACACCAACATCAAACACTTCCTATCAGGTGATCGGTTATAGCCAGTATGGTTGTTCGGATATAAAAACAACCAATATACAGGTGATACAACCCTTTGTGCTCAAAGCTTCTCCTCCCGACTCTATTTGCATTGGTTCAACACTTGCCCTATCCGCAAGCGGAGCACAAAATTATCAATGGTATCCTACAGACTATTTAAGCAGCACAACAACTGCATCCACCACCACAAGGCCTCTGCAGGATATCACCTATCATGTGATAGGAAAAGATAACAGCAATTGTTTTACTGATACTGCAGAGATAAAGATTGCGGTGGGTAAACCAACAAGAATCAATATCGGTTTAGATACTGTTTTACAATCAGGTTCTCTGTATCAGTTCAACCCCCGTTTCAGCGGATCGGATATAAACAGTTGGAGTTGGTCCGGAAGTGCTGATCTCTCCTGTACAAATTGTGAGGCACCAACACTAGTTGTGAAAAAAGATATTTGCATTGTTTGCGATGCATCAAATGTTTATAATTGTATCGCTTCCGATACTGTTTGTCTGAAAGTATTCTGCCCAACTTCCAAACTATTTGTTCCCAATGCGTTTACACCGGATGGTGATGGTATCAATGATAAATTAATGGTGCAGGGAACAGGCATTAAAATAATAAAGAGTTTCAGGATCTTTAACAGATGGGGAGAATTGGTTTTCGAAAGAACCAATTTCGCACCCGGAGATCCTTCCTGTGCCTGGGATGGAACCGTAAGAGGGAAACCGGCTTCTTCAGATGTTTTTGTATATGTATGCGAAGTATTATGTGATGCAGGTTATCCCGGAATATTCAAAGGAAATGTAGGCCTAATAAAATAGAATGAAGAGAACCTATACCATATTGATCTTTTTGTGGTTCATCTTGCTGGCAGGAAATTCTGAAGCACAGGATCTGACCTATTCTCAATTCTATGAACAACCATTATTGCGAAACCCTGCATTGGCAGGTGTTTTTACCGGCGATATGCGTGTTTCCATGGCATTCAGGGATCAATGGGAAAGTGTTACCGTCCCATTCAGAACCACCTCTTTAAGTGCTGAATATAAATTACCCGCTTCAAAGAATAATGATGTATTTACTTTAGGTACTCAAGTTACAGTTGATGCTGCCGGGGATATTCGTTTAAGAAGAACTCAGCTATTACCAGCGATCTGTTTTCATAAATCGCTGAACACGGAGAATGATTCTTATTTATCTGTTGCGTTTATTGGCGGACTTGTAAGCAGTCAATTTGATCAAACACTTGCGATCTTTGGAGATCAATATCAAAATGGTTCAGTTGCACCCAATACATCTTCACAACCACTTAAAGCAACCGGCTATTCTTATTTTGATCTGTCTACAGGCATTGCATACAGCAGCAACTTTGCAGAAACCGGGCATATTTATTTTGGTGCTGCATTATCCCATTTAAATCATCCTGTTATCAAAACAACAACGGGAATATCTTCTTACGTTCTTCCCGAAAAATACACGCTCAACTTTGGCATCAATTTACCTTTGAGTGAAAGGTCAAAATTGATCGGCTATGCAGATTATTTTGCGCAGAATGGTAACAGGCAACTATTGATCGGCGCTTTATATGGTATTGACATTCAGAAATATTTCGACAACAATTCTTATTCCATTTATTTCGGTTCCTTCTTACGATGGAATGATTCTTTTATACCCATCCTCAAACTGGATTTTCAGCATTACAGTATCGGGATGAGCTATGATGTAAACATTTCTAAATTAGTGGTGGTCTCCAATTATCGGGGCGGGTTTGAATTTACTGCATCCATTAAAGGCTTTTTAACAAACACAAGTGAAGCTTTGAAAAAAGTGAAATGTGTGAACTTCTAAATACAGAGAATCCCTTCATTTGTTTATGGATATGATCAAATTAAAAAACCTCTGCTATTTTTTAAAACAGCAGAGGTTTTGATTGATGAATTATTTTGTAACAAGATCTATTTCAACTTAGCCAATGCTTCTGTAATTCTTGCCCATGCCCTTTTAATATTTTCCTGACTGGTAGCATAGGAGAAGCGAATACAATTTGGTTCACCGAATGCATCACCCATCACACTTGATACAAATGCTGTATTCAGTAAATACATGCACAAATCATTTGCATTATTGATATTTGTTACGCCATCAGATTTTCCAAAATAAGCACTTACATCCGGAAAAACATAAAATGCTCCTTCCGGATTAAAACATTTTAATCCAGGGATTTGTTGAACTAATTCAAGCGTTAACTTTTTACGACGGGTAAACTCAGCCGTCATTTCAATGGAAGGGGTTAGATCGCCTGTCAATGCTGCTATTGCTGCTTTTTGAGTGATAGAGCAAGTAGCACTTGTAAATTGACCTTGCAATTTATCTGTAGCTTTTACAATATCAAGGTTTGCTGCAATATAACCCAAACGCCAGCCGGTCATCGCAAAACCTTTACTCAATCCATTGATTAAAATCACTCTGTCTTTTAATTCAGGAAATTGAGCAATACTTTCATGCTTTCCAACATAATTAATGTACTCGTAAATTTCATCGCTGATGATATAAATTTCAGGATGTTGTTTGAATACTTCTGCCAATGCAACTAATTCTTCTTTTGAATAAACGGCACCTGATGGATTACATGGAGACGAAAATAAAAATGCCTTTGTTTTTGCAGTGATAGCTGCTTTTAATTCTGCAGCAGTAATTTTAAAACCATTCTCTACACTTGTTCTCACACTCACTACTTTACCACCTGCAATCTTTACTAATTCAGAATAAGTAACCCAATATGGAGTTGGAATGATCACTTCTTCATTTGTATCAACAATTGCTAAAATAGCCATGGCCAAGCTTTGCTTAGCACCGGTTGATAAAATAATATTTGCAGGCTTATATTCTAATTGATTATCTCGTTTTAGTTTAGTACAAACAGCTTCGCGAGCATCTAAAAATCCGGACACAGGAGTGTAATGACTCCAGTTATCATTAATAGCCTTTATTGCAGCATCTTTAATATGCTGAGGTGTATCAAAATCAGGTTCACCTAAACTTAAATTAATTACATCAATACCTTTGGCAGCTAACTCACGTCCAAGCTGCGCCATTTTAAGGGTTTCCGGTTCATTAAACCTGTCAAGAAGAGAAGAAAGTTGATTGCTCATTGTTTCATATTTAAAATGCGTGCAAATGTAATTAAAAAGCAAAAGCCGTTTGCATCAAAATGGAACTGTGACTGAGTTGTGGAAATCAATTCTAATTATGCTGCTGCACGTCGGAAAAGAGGTACTTATTGGCAGCTGTATCGCTGGTGATGGATGCCGGAGTCATTAAAATGATCGAATACAGTTTCTTTGACTGAAAGTTGATACCTGATCTGGAAGAAAGATTAGTACTGGAATTGTATACAACGATATTATAATCCGGCCTTGAGTAGATCGGAATGAACTGCGTTACAAAATCATAGGTAGTAAAGTCCAGAAAGTGCCGGTATATATAGGGTACCGCATCGCCATAGGTAAAATAGCCTAAGGAAAAGAGCTTGATACTTACATAATTCGTAATGGCCTGTGATCTGAAATCCAGTATCCTGATACCCGAAAAACCCGAATCAGGTGCAGTTAGATTATCGTTCACAAAAGCTACTTTCCAGTCATACCCCTCTTTATAAATAAAGCAGGAATATTTTTTCCCTTTTTGCAGTAAAAAATTATTACTGAGCAAAGCAGTATCCAGACTGGTTACTTTATATAGTTGAATATTATTGCTGTCGGCATTTGCATTAATATAGGCCGAAGGGTAATAAATAGCAAGTGAATCAGTAACAAAAGCCCCATTGAGTTTAACCCTGATCTTACCCTGATCCACCACATTAAAGAATTTTACGCTGGTAAGGGTATCCAATGAAGAACCACCGCTTCCACCGGAAGAAGGATTATCGGCATATTTTACACAGGACACAATCGTGGTGATACAAAACAATAAAAGATATGTGCCTTTTTTAATTTGCATTCAGGTTTCAGCTTACAGATATATTAACTTACCTGATAAACGTTTTTTCTCGGAATTTATTACAGGCAGGCCATCATTTTTCAAATTCATAATCCCTTTCTACCAAACAGATCCTTGTTTTATAATGTTTATACCATTCAGCCTTCCCCTTTTGTTGCGCCATCAAATGTTCCGCATTCTTTTTCCAGTTCTTGATAGATTCCAAATTGGACCAGTAAGAAACGGTAATACCCAATTCATCTCTTGCAGATTCATGACCTAAATAACCCTGTTGTTGTGCAGCCAGTTCTGCCATTCGTTCAGCCATTCCTGCATAGTCATCATTGATCTCAGTCCTGGTAGAAGTAAAGATCACTGCATAATAAGGTGGATGAGGAGTATCTGCGATCATGCCATTATTTTATTCTTTGTAAAAAAATTTCATGCAATTTCAATACCTGAGGAACTAATAATTCTTGCTCATCATTCACCAAAACATGGTCACAGAGCTTCATCTTAATTTCTTCATCGATTTGTTTGTCTATTCTTGCCAAAACATCCTCGCGACTAACAGCATCTCTGTCCATCACTCTTTTGATACGAATATGTTGGGGCGCAAATACTCCAATCACCAGATCCACTCCTGCAGCAGATGCAGATTCAAACATCAATGCTGCTTCCTTGATCACATAAGTTGCTTTTTGTTGCTGCATCCATACTTGTGCTGCGCTGATCACTGCCGGATGCGTGATGGCATTTAATTTTTCTAATCGATACACATCATTGAATACAATGGATGCAAGATATTTCCTATTGAGTTTCTTGTTTGAATACGCTTCTTCACCAAATTCTTTTTTAATCGATTCGACCAATGCTTCGTCTGTTTCCATCAATTCCCTGGTTGCAAAATCCGCATCGAATACAGGAATACCCAATACTCTAAAAATATCTGCCACAGTGCTTTTGCCACTGCCAATGCCGCCTGTTAATCCAACTCTCAGCATAATGATTATATAAAAAATAAAAACTAAAAAGGAAAAACTAAAGACTAAAAGTATAAAAACTAAAGAAAGAAAAACTAAAATCTAAAAACGGAGAAACTAAAAAGACCCGTGAGAATATTCACCAGGGTCTTTTTAGTTTTTAAAACTTTATTTTTTAGTTTTTTCTTCCTTCTATTTGGCAGGTACGGCAGGTTTATTAATTGCAGCAGACCAATCCTGACTGATTGCAGATTTCTCGATCTTTAAATAAGAGCCCGGATTTACTTCGATCTGTAAAGTGCCGTCTTCATTCACTTTATTCACGGTTGCATGAATGCCTGCGATGGTAACGATCTTATCGCCTTTCTGTAAATTATCAATGAACTTCTTTTGTTCTTTTGCTTTTTTTGCCTGAGGGCGGATCATAAAGAACCAGAACACTACGATAATAGCGCCCATCATCAATAACTGAACTGTTCCACCGCCACCGCCTTGCTGCGGGTTACCCATTAATAAAATTGAATGCAACATTTGTTTTTGTTTTTAGTTTTTAATTATTTTTTTTCTGGAATAGGATGCGGCTCCACAACTTTATCATTTGTACCGCCTCCGTTAATGGAACCTTCGAAATAAAGATAATGTTCCGTACCGTTTTTAGTATTGGTGTTTACAATAATTGTTTTTCTTACATCTCCACTGGTACCCACTTTCTTGCTGTCGAAAAAAGCTGTTACTAATCCTTCGGCACCCGGTGCAATAGGTTCTTTGCTGTAATCTGCAACGGTGCAACCACAACCGGGTCTTACATTTACCAATACCAAAGGTTTGTTACCGGTATTCAGGCATCTAAACTTAATACTGATCGTATCTCCTTTATTGATGGTTCCGAATTTCACAATCGAATCGATCCATTTAACAGTAGTATAATTGCTGCTGTCTGCTGCAACTTTTTGATTAGCCTCCATTTCTCTTTCACTTTTATTCTTGCAGGAGAATATCGAAACCACAACCAACATTGAAATGAAAAGATATTTCATAGCTGTATTTTTTGCAAATCTAATGAGCCTTTTGTTTAAAATCTATTTTTTGAATTTTTCCTTCCGCCATTAACTCTTTGTGAATATTATCGAGTATACCATTAATGAATTGTCCGCTCTGCTCCGTGCTGTAATCCTTTGCCAGATCAATATATTCATTGATGCTGACTTTTGTGGGGATCGTCTCAAAATACAGCAATTCGCAAATACCCATATTGATGATGACCATGTCGAGCAATGCGATACGGTCGGCATCCCAATTCTTTAATTTGGGTTTGATCAGTTCCAGGGTATATTCTTTCTTATCGATCACTGTGGTCAATAAGGTTTTTGCAAACTGCCATTTATCAGGCGAGATGATCTCCTGCAGATTATAAGCAGCGGGCTTTTGCAAAAAGTTCAATACCAGCTGACTCATCATTTCTCCGTCATCATCCCAATTTGAAAATAATTCCTCGATATGAGATTCAAATAATTCGTTCGGTAACATTAGATCAGTAAAGATGAGCTGCAGGATCTCCTTCTCTTTTTTCTTCTCTCTGCTTGCTTCGGTTGAATAGGTTTTATATTGCTCTGTTTCAACCAACGAGTTATATATTTTACGCAACAGGTCTCTGTCGATCGATAACTGTGGTTTTTCCGTTTCCAAAGCCTTTTTGAAAGATGGAGATTCAATGATCTCCCATAAAAACTGGTTACCTGCAATTTTGGTATTTACGTTCAGATCGTCGTGTGATGTGATATTTTTGGAAGCCCTGTGTATAGAATCAGTTTCCGCGTAACGGGCAACTTCTGTAAGGAAATAAATTAAATAAACGAATAATGCTTTGCTTTGGTCTATCTGCTTCTGTAATTCAGTGACCGGGTTCTTGAATGCCTGCTGATCATGAACCGTTTCGATGATATATAACAGCTGCATTACTTTAACACGGATATTTCTTCTGCTGATCATTAAATAAGAGCTTATTTGAGGCAGCAAATGTAGCAGATTAAGGTTGTGCCTCAAAATGAAATCATTGATTCGGGGAGATAATGAAATTTTGGCACTCTGTATCGGAAACTTGCTGCATCTTTGCCGCCGCTTATGACAGGCTGGTCAAAAGGGCAAACCAATTGGGGATAATCCTGAAAATTTGGCTTGACAAGGTCCATCGGCACGATAATAGCCTAAAGGCTAACGTATTTATTAATTTTCAAAAACTAAAAACAAAACCATATGGCTACAAAGAAGCTGAATGTTACTCCGCTCCACGACAGAGTGATTGTAAAACCAGCAGCTGCCGAAGAAAAATCTGCCGGCGGCATTATCATCCCTGATACTGCAAAAGAAAAACCTCAACGTGGCATAGTAGTGGCAGCCGGAACAGGCAAAAAAGATGAGCCAGTTACTGTAAAAGTTGGCGATAATGTTCTGTATGGCAAATATGCCGGTACCGAAATTCAGATCGAAGGTCAAGACCTTTTGATCATGAGAGAAAGCGATATCCTCGCAATTGTATAATACCCCCAACCCCTAAAGGGGAGGAAGAAAAAATCTTAGTGTTTCTTAAACAAAACATTAAACTTTTTAAACATTAAACTTCTTAAACTTTAAGAAAAATGGCAAAACAAATTTTCTTCGATATCGAAGCAAGAAATAGAATGAAAAAAGGGGTTGACACTTTAGCCAACGCCGTAAAAGTTACATTAGGACCAAAGGGTCGTAATGTAGTGATAGAGAAAAAATTCGGTGCACCACAGGTAACTAAAGATGGTGTTACTGTTGCAAAAGAAATTGAACTGGAAGACCCTATTGAAAATATGGGTGCTCAAATGGTGAAGGAAGTAGCTTCTAAAACTGCTGATATTGCAGGTGACGGTACTACTACTGCAACCATCCTGGCTCAAAGCATCGTTAGTGAAGGTTTGAAAATGGTGGCTGCAGGTGCCAATCCAATGGATCTGAAACGCGGTATAGATAAGGCGGTTAGCATTGTGATCGAAAGCTTGAAAGCTCAATCTCAGGCAGTAGGAAACGATAGCAAGAAGATCCAGCAGGTGGCAACCATCTCTGCAAACAATGATGAAACAATCGGTAAATTAATTGCTGAAGCTTTCGTTAAAGTAGGTAAAGAAGGTGTGATCACTGTGGAAGAAGCAAAAGGAACTGATACTACCGTTGACATTGTAGAAGGTATGCAATTCGATCGCGGTTATATCTCTCCTTACTTCGTAACCAATAGCGAAAAGATGCAGGCCGAATTGCAGAACCCTTACATATTAATATATGATAAGAAGATCTCTGCAATGAAAGACATCCTCAGCATCCTTGAAAAAGTAGCACAAAGCGGTCGTCCTTTATTGATCATTGCTGAAGACCTGGAAGGTGAAGCATTGGCAACATTGGTTGTAAATAAATTACGCGGTACTATTAAAGTAGCTGCTGTAAAAGCACCCGGTTTTGGCGACAGAAGAAAAGAAATGCTGACAGATATTGCTGTATTAACTGCAGGAACAGTGATCAGTGAAGAATTAGGTCATAAACTGGAAGCTGCTGATCTGACTTTCTTAGGTCAGGCTGCAAGTGTTACCATTGATAAAGACAATACAACAGTTGTGGGCGGTAAAGGAAAGAAAGCCGATATCACTGCACGTGTTAATCAGATCAAAGCACAGGTTGAAAATACCACTTCTGATTATGACAAAGAAAAATTGCAGGAACGTTTGGCTAAATTAGCCGGTGGTGTTGCAGTTTTATATGTAGGTGCTGCTACTGAAGTTGAAATGAAAGAAAAGAAAGACAGAGTTGACGATGCATTACATGCAACACGTGCTGCTGTTGAAGAAGGAATAGTTCCCGGTGGTGGCGTAGCTTATATCCGCGCTATTGAAGCTTTAGAACCAAAAGTAAAAGGTCAGATCGCTGATGAACAAACAGGTATGGCTATTGTTCGCCGTGCTTTAGAAGAACCAATCCGTATCCTTACTGCAAATGCAGGAATTGATGGTTCTATCGTAGTTCAGAAGATCAAGGAAGGTAAAGGTGATTTTGGTTTTAATGCAAGAACTGAAGTGTATGAAAACTTATTTAAAGCTGGTGTAATCGATCCAACTAAAGTAAGCCGCGTAGCTTTGGAAAATGCAGCTTCTATTGCCGGTATGTTATTGACCACAGAATGTGTGGTGGCCGACAAACCAAAACCTGAATCAGCTCCAATGGGCGGTGGCGCTCCTGATATGGGCGGTATGGGTGGATATTAATACAAACCTCGTTACCTATAAAAAATCCCTTCTGAAAGAATTCAGAAGGGATTTTTGTTTCAGCCAATAATGTATGCTTTTAATTTAAACGCTACTGTACTATTCCTTTTGCTTTTTGGTAAACCTCATGTAACATTTAGCATCTAATATCCAACATTTATATCCCTTTCTTCGTGATTTCTTCGTAATCTCCTGCTATATGCTTGCTGTTTTGTTCGAGTGCTCTCGAAGAACTCCCGAAGAAATCAGCAGAAAGAGACGAAGCATGTAATAATGAGGTATGGGTCTATCCTTTCAATAATTTACTAAACCCGTCAGAGAAAAGACTCAGTGCATAGCCATAACTCAGCATAACACTAATACTTAACAGGTCGATATCGGAAAACATGAAGGTTTGCAAAGCCAGCAACGCATCTGATATAACAAATAATGCGGCACCCGGAAGAAAATACATCATGGCACTTGTTTTTCTGGCACTGCTGCTGAGTAAATTGGCAACTGTGATGACCATAGTGCTTATGGCTACCATATAAATGATCACCGGTATTTTGAAAAACTCTCCCAATCCGGGTGTGATGAATTTATACAGCTCGAAACAGAGAAAAACAAGTATCAGGGCAGTAATAAAAGCCTCCTGAGATTTAAATATCTGCAATTTGTGGATCCGGTAGAATGTAAGCGCAAATAATATATGGGCACACATGAATGCTACCATACCCAGCAGAAAAAATGTATTGCCCTTATTGAGTAACAATATATCCCCTAACCAGGCAGAGATGAATGCCAGAAAAATAAAGGTCTTGGTGTTCTTATAATAATTCTTTCGGGCATTTAAGAATATATAGAATAATAAGATAGGTACTAAAACGGTTTTGGTGGCTATTCTGTACAACTCCTGGCCTGAGTAAATAAAATAACAATCAATTATTAAGACAAACCAAAAAATCAGTATTCCACGCTTTTTGAGCAATTGCATAAAGAGATATTTGAATCCTTAAAAAAAATCTAAACGAAAATAAGGTGTTTAAAGATTTATATAGAAAAAAAACATTTCATTCTTGATAAATAGTTGTTCAACAACCACAGCTATCTTTGTTTCATGCTTACAGAAAAAGAGGAGGCATTCATTCTTTTTTGGGGAGAGAAAAGGATGCAACAGAAAAAGAACCTAAAGCAATTCCTGAAAGGACTCTCTTCCGGTTTGATCATTGGAATAGCCATCATTTTATTGCTTGTCACCGGATGGTACCAGCGGGCCAATATGGAAGCCAACAGTAAACTAAGTCCGGTTATACTTTTCCTGACAATTGCCATCCTATCTGTATTCATGGGCTTTCTTTATCAAAATTATCGCTGGGAAATGAATGAACAGCAATGGCTGGAATTAATAAGCAAAAAGAAGAAACTAAACGGCAAAAAGCCCGAAGATTCAGAACAGCCCCTCATTTGAGCAAAAACCGTTATTATCAATCAGTTTTCTGCAAAATATCATTGTCATTCCCCTATCTTTGCCCACTCTAAAAATTATCATAAATCCTTACTAGTATGCAACTGAAAGGTTTAGTGCGCTTTTTTGCGATTGCCCTCATTTTAATTTGTATTTATCAATTGTCTTTTACCTGGTTGGTTCGTAACCATGAAAGCGATATGGAAGCCAAAGCCGATAAAATGGTAAAAGCTACTTATCCGTCTGCCGAACAAAAGTATCCGAATAGTGCAGAGTTGAAAGCTTTGTATAACGATACCCTGAAACAGAGTAAAGAAGGAATTCTGAAACGTTTGCTCGATAGCACGAAAGACAGTAATATCGGACCTTTCGGTCTGACCACCTATCGTAATGCAAAAGATAAAGAATTGATGCTGGGTCTTGACCTGCAAGGTGGAATGAGTGTTACCATGGAAGTGGGTATTGACGGATTGATCAAATCTCTGGCCGACTTTACAAAAGATAAACAATTCAATCAGGCATTGGATGCTGCCATTGTTAGAAAAGCAAACAGCGGCGCTGATCTGATCACTTTGTTTGTAGAAGAATATAAAAAAATTAATCCTTCAGGGAATTTAGCCCCATTCTTTGCAACACGCAGCAACAGTAAGATCAAGTTTACTTCCAGTGATGATGAAGTTAGCAGTTATCTGAAAGTCCAGTCAACAGCAGCATTCAATAACACATTGCGTGTATTGCGTACTCGTATTGACGGTTTTGGTTTATCTTCTCCCAATATCAATCCCGATCCCTCTAAAGGCATCATCAATATTGAATTGGCAGGTGTTACCGATCCTGAAAGAGTTCGTAATAACTTACAATCCACTGCCAACCTTCAATTCTTTGAAGTATATACCGGCGAAAGTCAGGAATTGGTAAATGGTTTGATCAATGCTGATAAAGCATTACAGGATTATCTGAATGGAACAAAAGCTGCCGATACAACAGTAAAGAAAACGGTTGATAACACTGCTGCTGCTGCAAAAACAGATACCTCAAAAACAGCAACACTTTCTCAGTTAGCTGCAAGCGGTAATAAAAACGCAGTTACTGATACCAATAAGATCAAGTCAAACGACAACCCTTTAAGGAAATTATTATTACCGGGTTCTCAACCTTACCGTAGCAGTACAGGTAAATTGATCTATCCGGGTGCAATTGCAACTATCCAAACAAAAGATACAGGTTTATTCAACAGTTATCTGAGAATGGAGCTGGTAAAGAATAAGTTCCCTTCTACCTTGCAATTCATGTTTGGAAAAACGGAAAGTGAGGATCCTAAAGCAAAGAATTTCCTTACCGTATATGCGATCAAAACATTAGACAATGGCCAGGCTGAACTGGAAGGTGATCAGGTGGCAGATGCCAAACAGGATTTTGACGAACGTGGTCGTATTGCCATTAAAATGAACATGAAACCGATAGGTACCAATGTTTGGGCAAAAATGACCGCCAGAAATATTGATAAACCCATTGCGATCGTATTGGATAATATCGTTTACAGCGCTCCAAATGTGAATGATGCCATTACAACAGGTAATTCACAGATCAGCGGTAACTATACTTTAAAAGATGCACAAGACCTTGCTGAGATCCTTACCAGCGGACAATTAACGGCTCCTGCAAGAATTGTACAGAGCCAGGTGGTTGGTCCAACTTTAGGTAAAGCTGCCATCAAAGGCGGTTCTTTATCATTCCTTATCTCTTTCATTGTGATCTTCGCATTGATGCTGTTGTATTATAATACCGGCGGATGGGTTGCCAATACAGCATTGATCTTAAACTTATTGTTCACGATTGGTATATTAAGTGCCCTGGGCTTTACTTTAACCGCTGCAGGTATTGCCGGTTTGGTATTGACCATCGGTATGGCAGTAGATACCAACGTTATCATCTTTGAACGTATCAAGGAAGAACTAACGAAGGGGAAAAGCTATCAACAGGCTGTGAATGATGGTTATAAGCGTTCACTGGCTCCTGTATTAGATGCTCACGTTACCACTTTCTTAACTGCAGCCATCTTATTCTATTTTGGATTAGGTCCTGTATTAGGATTCGCAACTACACAGATGATCGGTATCGTACTGTCATTGTTCTGCGGTATCCTTGTATCTAGATTGGTAACAGATTTTTATACTACCAAGAATCGTCACTTCCAGTATTTTACCGGGGTTTCCAAGAAAATATTCAAACATGCTTCTTTCAAATTCATCGAATACAGAAAGATCGCTTATGGTATTTCAGTAGTTGTATTGATCTTAGGTGTGGGTTCATTCTTCCATGGTTTTGATCAGGGAGTTGAGTTTGCAGGTGGTCGCAGTTATACCATCAGATTCGACAAACCTGTTTCTCCGGATGCCATCAGAGATGATCTGAAGAAAACATTGGGTAATGAGTCTCCTGAAATAAAATCGATCGGTACCAATAATCAGTTAGCCATTACAACTGCTTATCTGATCAAGGACAATAAAGCAAATGTTGATTCAATCGTTGAAAAAGCATTGTTTGACGGATTACAAAAACATCTGCCTGAAGGAACTACTTATACTGATTTCAATAAGAATTATAAAGTAAGTTATCAAACTGTATTGCCTTCTATTTCAGAAGATCTGAAATTAGGTGCAGAAAAAGCGACTGTATTTGCATTGATCGCGATCTGTTTATACATCTTTATCCGTTTCCGCGACTGGAGATATTCTTTGGGAACCATTGTTTCCTTATTACATGATGTATTCGTTACATTAGCTGTATTCTCATTTTTAAGATCGTTTGTCCCATTCCCATTAGAGATCGGTCAGCATTTTATCGCAGCCATATTAACGGTGATCGGTTTCTCGATGAATGATACTGTAATTGTATTTGACAGGATCCGCGAATACAGCGGAACCATGAGAGGCGCTGAAAAAGGGGCCATCATCAATAAAGCTGTAAATGATACATTAAGTCGTACCATCATGACATCATTGACAGTATTCCTGACCTTATTGATCCTCTTCATCTTTGGTGGTGAAGTAACCAGAGGTTTTGCATTCGCTATGTTGATCGGTGTGATCACAGGTACTTACTCTTCTATTTTTGTTGCGGCTCCTATCCTGGTTGATTTTGGAAGAACAAGACCGTTGGGACGTAATAATCAAGAAAAGAAAAAATAAATTTCAAGACATTATACTATCAAAAAGAAAAGCTTCGGATAATCCGAAGCTTTTCTTTTTATAATATTCTCCATCGAAAAGGGAGTTCATTTCAAATGAACTGTTCTTCTTTAAATATTCTGTATAAAATTTAAGTTAGCTCAATTTTCGTTCAACATAATTCACTACGGAGCCAACTGTGATCAGCTTTTCGGCATCTTCGTCCGGTATTTGAATATGAAATTCTCTTTCTACTGCTAGGATCATTTCATAGATATCCAATGAATCAACACCCAGATCATCACGCAAAGATGCTTCACTAGTAACCTTGTAGGGTTCTACAAAGAAAAGGTTACGCATGATCTCGATAACTCTCTCTTCAATATCCGGTTTGATAAAGGATAATTCCGGTAATGCGAATACTGTTGCTGCTTTCATAATTGATATTTTTTTTAGCCTTTCTATCAGGGTTGATGGATGGCCGTTTACGATGAATTAAACTTTAGTAGTTACTAAACAGTATAAATCTCAAATTATATACCACTGCAAAAAAAACATTAGCCCTATAACAGCTGATCCAATAAGACAAAGCATTTCCAATGATCAATTAAACCAAAATAATATTTCTGAGGGTGAATGGAATCCTGTCGAAATGAGAAACTATTCCAAAATGATAAAGTTTGAAGTACTCACGTTGATATGAATGGTTCTTATTAAAAATACCGGCTACTCATTTGACTTCATACAAACATGCTTTAATTCTAGGTCTCAATTGCTTTCAACACGATAATGGTCCTTTCAAAACGGCAGTTCATTTTGATAGAATCCTATCACAATGATAGCTTTTGCCGACCCTATAAAAAGTGAAAGTTTCTTTATGCTCATGCCTGTAACCCCATTCAGTATTGATTTATGTTATTAATTAATTATTTGTTTTTTAGGCTTGGCATATTTTTTCGAAATAGTAGTTCACATATTTGATCGATCACAAAATATGCATTGACTCACCTGTGAATTATACTCAGATGAAGTACTAACAGTTTGTATTGCAATAGGAAAAGAGACAACGAAAAACTAACAATCAAAAGATTTAATTATGAACAGAATTATCATTAAGGCTTCAGCAGCAATGCTATTATGTTTCCAGATTTGTTACAGCGGTTTTACTCAACAAGCAAACAGCTCTCTGGGTACTGATGAAAAAAACAATTCAGTTTCCATTAACAAAAACAACACGAATCATGAAAAAGAAGTGATGCCGGCAACTGAAAACGCAGGATCATATAGCGAGATAAAAGCAATATCACAAAAGAATATTACCGGCTTAAATACAGATTTAGCGATAAAAACAGTCAGCAACAAAGCAAATAAAAATATGGTCATACCCGATTCTACGCCAAAAGCAACAGACCCATTTGCTTTCGGGGATTTTTCGTGGTTGAATGGGAACAGTCGTAAGACAAGCCCGCCCTTGATTGATTCGAAATATTTTACAAGTGATATCACACTTGATCTAAATGCTACACATTCATTCAATAATCCAATTGATAATACAGTAGTAGGTTCAACGGCACTGGCCAGAAATAATGAATTGCAGCTCTCCTATCTTGGATTTGGCGGTGATATACATGTAGATCATATTCGAGGCAGGATCATGATGCAGTTTGGAACACGCTCTACTGTTGTTCCGCGTAATGACGGGAGCTCCTATAAAGGTCAATATGACCTGCAAACCATTTACCGTAACATCAGTGAAGCATATGCAGGGTACCATTGGGACAAATGGCATGGGATTAATTTAGATGCAGGTATTTTTATGTCTTATATCGGGCTATTCTCCTATAATAATTTTGAGAATTGGGGATACCAGCCTTCTTATACTTCGGATAATACACCCTGGTTTTTTAATGGTCTAAGATTACAAACCTTCCCAACTGATAAATTAAAAGTTGAGTTCTGGATGATCAACGGATGGCAGAGCTATGGCATGTTCAATCATTCTCCTGGTGTTGGTGCATCCATTTATTACAGACCGAAGGAAACAGTGGATTATGTATTCAATAACTATTATGGGAAAGATGATCAGGGCGCGCCAAACAGGTTCCGTTTTCATAGTGATAATAGTTATCAGCTTCGTTATGTAAATCGCCCCAAAGGAAAGTTCATCACCAAAGCTGCATTTAGTTTAACAGGTGATTTTGGGTTTGAGAATGGAGATGGAGTTAGTGCTTTTGGAAAGAAACCCGGAACAACGGCACAAAATTTTATTAGTGGAATGTTCTACAACAGGTTTTGGTTCGGAGATAAGTTTGCCTGGAATTTCGGCGGTGGTTATATGCATAATCCGGGACAATATTTAGTTCTTGCCCCAACAGGTTATGCTGATACTTTATTTCAAAGTCAAACAGGCCCGGGCTCTACTTTCAATGCACTTGATTTCTCTACAACCTTTGATTTTTTAATCAGCCAAAACCTGACATTAAAGTTCGAATATGTTTACCGCAACGTGATAAATATCGGAGCTGCACCTGGTAGTGCAGAATTAAGCGAATATTTTGCCGGAGCCGGTGGTGTTACTTCTCCTACCGGATTTTCAAATACAGGGGCTTATACCTATACTTCCAGTGGTGCCAGCATTGCACCGCCATTAAATAGTTGGGGCGGATGGCAACCTGATTTAGTAAAATCAGAACAAAGAGTTATTGTAGCCCTGATCGCCAGATTTTAACTCCCCGTTCATTCATACCCATCAAGATGAAAACAATGGTAACAGCGTTTTACTTAATTGAGTCCATTCTTTTAGTACTTGTTGTTACTTGTTTCATCTTGTTAATAAAGTTCCACATTAACAAAAACATCACTTCTTAAAACAAATAATCATGAAAAAGAACAATCTATTCAGTGCAATTCTATTGTTGGTTATTTCTTGTTCATTTACAGAAATACAAACTAAACCCGCAACAGGCAAAGGATTATATTTATCGATGGATGACTTTAAGAATCACCGTTTGAGCTATGAAACGAGCGACAAAATAATATTAAACGAATTTTTTGCTTCCTCTTCTATCAAAGTTATTGTGAATGGTGAAACCAAAACACTTTCAAAAAAACAAGTATTTGGTTATCGTGATACTAATAATGAAGATTATAGGTTTTATAAAAATGAGCTGTACCACATTATTCTCTCAGAACCATTCTTTGTATATAAACATGATGCAACAACAACTGCGGATGCCAATAAAGGAAACCTTAGAAAAACATACTATTACTTCAGTGTAAATGGCAGTGATGAATTGGTCCCATTAACAATTGCCAATCTAAAGAAAAGCTTTCCTGATAATTTAAAATTTCATGACTTGTTGGATGGCATCAGAAATGAAGCTGATCTTATAAGTTACGACGACTATAGGAAAGAATTAAAAGTTGCCTACTTATATAAAAAATCACTATAATAAAATTTGCTTTATGTCGATCGGGCAAATATTAGTTATTGATGACGAGAACAGATTACGTACCCTTTTAAAAAGAATCATTTCTTTAGAAGGCTATACGGTATTTGAAGCGACTGACCTGAGATATGCCAGTAGAGTGATGCAACGTGAACATATTGATGTGCTTCTTTGTGATGTTCATTTACCGGATGGTAGCGGTGTTGAATATATTAAAAGGTGTAAAACAGAGTTTCCGCATATTGAAGTAATAGTCATTACCGCCTATGGCAATATATCAGAAGGAATTCAAGCCATGAAGAACGGTGCATTTGATTATATCACAAAAGGAGATGATAATGACAAGATCATTCCATTATTGCATAAGGCCTGTGAAAAAGTAAACTTACAAAAGCGTTTGACCAAGCTGGAAAAAGAAGTTAAGATCGTATTTGGATTTGATAATATCATTGGCAAATCACCCTTGCTGCAGGAAACAATTGGTTTGGCCAAAAAGATAGCCGCCACTAATGTCTCAATATTGATATTAGGCGAAACCGGTACCGGAAAAGAATTATTCGCTAAAGCGATCCATACGGCAAGCACAAGATCAAATAAACCCTTTGTAGCGATCAACTGCAGCGCTTTCTCTAAAGAATTGCTGGAAAGTGAGTTGTTTGGCTATAAAGCGGGGGCTTTTACTGGGGCGGTAAGAGACAAAGTAGGTTTAATGGAAGAAGCGGATGAAGGAACCTTATTTCTGGATGAAATAGGTGAACTTGATTTTGATATTCAAGCCAAACTATTGCGTGTTCTTGAAGTAAATGAATTTATAAAACTGGGAGCCACCAAATCTTCCAATACAGATATTCGTTTGATCTGTGCCACCAATAAAAACCTATACGAAGAAGTTCAGAAAGGAAATTTCAGGGAAGATCTTTTTTACAGGATCAATGTATTTACGCTTCATCTGCCCTCCTTATTGGAACGCAGAAATGATATTCCTTTATTGGCTAAATATTATATCGATGTATTCTCAAAAAAATTAAACAAAAATGTAAAAGAGATGAGTACCGATATGATCGAAAAATTGAAGCAGCATCATTGGCCGGGTAATATACGCGAACTGAAGAATGTGATTGAAAGAGCAGTAATCATGGCGGAAGGCAGTTTGTTAACTGCCGAACACCTTCCTGCTGATATTGACAACAGATCTGCCAAAGCAGTTTCTGCCGGTAGCCCTACGCTCGATCTTGAAACTGTTGAAAAAAATCATATAATTCGAATACTAAATTTCACCCGAGGTAATAAAGCTGAAACCGCAAGGCTATTAAAAATCGGGATCGCTACTTTGTACAGAAAAATTGAGCAATACAGGTTAAACCTGCATCCTGATAATACTCTGAAAGACATTCATACATGAGGTATTCCTGCCTGAAGTCTGAATTAAGGTTAAAAAAGATCTCTCCATTCCTGGAGAGATCATTCTAAACTGTAGAAATGAAATTTCGATACGAAGGCATGGCATTTTTAACTATCTTATAATCGCCAGATTTAGTGTCGCATTATCATAATATTAACAAACAATTTAGTACAGCTTACCCTTATTTTTGTATTTGTGAAACTTGCAGTTAAAAAGATATCAGTCCAATTACTGGTTGCATTAATTGCAATACAGATCATTAATCTAAGCATTGATGCAGTTGACTTTCAACCTATAGCATCAACCGTTGTCATTGAAGATTTCAACTACTTTAATTCCATAACAGAATTTGTAGCAGAAGTCATGTTGGGTAATAAAGATGCATTCCCGGAATTTCAAAAAGAAACAACAGCATCAAAATCACAGATCATCAAGCATTTATCCTTGAAGATATTCGGGAATTCGCTAGATGAAACAAATGCAAACATTACGATTTGCAAAGCGCCTTTTATAGTCTTACTCAAAGAGAAGTATGAATACGCTTATTTAAATGAGATCAATCCTCCCCCTCCTAAACTTGCTTAGACAATTTTTAAAAAGGTTTATAATAAATGCTATTATCATCATTAAAAAATGATTCAATACTTTTGGATTCATATTTTATAAATTATATTTTATGAGAGCGTACAGTAAGTACTTCTTAAGTGCTTTTATTTTTTTTAGTTCTGCTGCTATCAGTCAACCCAAATCAAATAATCAATTGTTTACAGATTCTATCTCTGTAACATTAGACAGTGCAGAAAATATATTCTTACGCAATAATTTCTTGTTATTAGCTCAGAAGTATAATGTGGATGCGCAAAAAGCACTGATCATTCAGGCGAAGCTTTTACCCAATCCTAACTTTTCATTTTCAAGAGGTCCGCTGATCCCGATTGATGATCCTAATTCCAACATCCCGCATTCATCCTTCTTTTCAAACAGTGAGAACGCTGCCTCTGTATCGCAGTTGATCTTACTGGCAGGAAAAAGGAATAAGCAAATAAAAATTGCTGAAGCAAATGCGCAATTAGCTGAATTTCAATTGTACGATCTAATACGAACATTAAAATACACTTTACGAACAGACTTCTTCAATATTTATTATTTGCAGCAATCGGTTAAAGTGTATGACAAAGAGATCGCCTATCTGCAGCAAGTAGTAAAAGCCTTTAATCAACAAGAGGGCAAAGGATATATTGCTGAAAAGGAAGTGATCAGAATTAAAGCACAGTTATACAGTTTACAAAGTGAATATAACGATCTTCTCAATCAGATCAATGATACGGAAAGTGAATTGAGAATGGTATTACAAGTGAAGGGGCTGTATATACAACCTCAACTTGATAAGAAAGTTTCCGCATTAAGTCCGCTGCAATATTCTCTTGCCACTCTGATAGATACCGCATACAAAAACAGGACAGATCTGCAAATCGCCAAGAAGAATACTGATATCAGCAAGCTGAATTACAATTATCAGAAGGCTTTGGCTGTGCCGGATCTAACTGCTTCATTGGCATACGACCGGCAGGGCAGCTATGCAATGAATTATAGTTCTGCGGGTATTGCGATTGATCTTCCTTTTTTTAACCGCAACCAGGGTAATATAAAATCTGCAAAATCACTGATCGATTTCAATATGGCCTCTCAAAAAAATACCGAGGCTACGGTAGAAGAACAAATTGCAAGGGCTTTACAAAAAGCATTTGACAATAATAAACTTTACCAGAATATAGATCCTAAATTCGTAAATGATTTTGACCGTTTATTAAATGAAGTATTGATCAATTATCAGAAAAGAAACATAGGCTTACTTGACTTCCTGGATTTCTATGATTCCTATAAACAAAACACACTTCAGATTAATTCTATACAATTCAACAGGGTTCAGTCTTTTGAAGATATTAATTTTTACACGGGCACTAACTTTTTTAATCAATGATCTCAAACATATTTAAGATGGAAAAATTTATACAGAAATATTTGATCAGGTCTTTCGGCAGTATCATCTTGGTCACATTTTTATTTGCAGCCTGTACACATGCAGATGAAAAAAATACGAATGTAAAGCAGCAGTATATCATTCCTGATACATTGGCAAAAAATCTGCAGATCGATACTGTACAGATATCTCAATTAACTGATGCGATCACACTTACCGGAAAAGTTGCTTTCAATGACGATAATGTGATCCCTGTTTATCCAATGGTTAGCGGCAACCTGCAGGACATAAAAGTAATGCTGGGTGATTATGTGAACGCAGGGCAGGTATTGGCAGTCATCAAAAGTTCAGAGATGGCAGGCTACAGTAACGACCTTGTAAATGCCGAGACCAATTTAAAAGTCGCAAAGAAAAACCTGGATGCCACACAGGATATGTTTAGCAGCGGGCTTACCTCGCAAAAAGATCTGTTAACTGCAGAAGCAGGATATGATCAGGCAAAAGCCGCATTGGATAAAGTAAATAAAGTATTAAAGATCAATGGAGGGAATACCAATGGCGACTATGCAGTTAAAGCACCCATCAGCGGGTTCATAGTACAAAAGTTTGCAACGAACAATATGTCTATCAGGACAGATAATACAACCAGCCTTTTTACGATCTCTGATTTAAAAAATGTTTGGATAATTGCCAATGTTTACGAATCAAATATCAGTTTGGTCCACATAGGCGATAATGTTGATATTACAACACTCTCCTACCCTGATAAAGTATTCAAAGGAAAAGTTGATAAGATCCTCAACGTTTTAGATCCTGCCAATAAGGTTATGAAAGTGAGGGTGGTATTGGCGAATGAAAATTATATGCTGAAACCAGAAATGTTCGCAAATGTTACAGTAAACTATAAAGAGAATAAAAAAGCTTTAAGTATTCCATCTTCAGCATTAATATTCGATCACAGTCAGTATTTTGTTTTGGTTTATAAAAGCAATAAAGATGTAAAAATTGTTCCGGTTCAGGTCATAAATTCAGTTGGCAATAAGACTTATTTAGCTGGCGGTGTTAAGGAAGGTGATAAGATCATAGGTTCACAAGCACTCCTCATCTATGATGCACTGAACAGTTAATTAAATTTAAACACCCTATTATGAGTAAGATTTTACGGAGCATACTGGCATTTTCACTAAAAAATAAATATTTCATCCTGCTGTCTGTATTGCTACTGCTGATAGTTGGTATCATTACTTTTAAAACAATGCCGATTGAGGCATTCCCTGATGTAACCAATACAGAAGTTACTATTATTACTCAATGGCCGGGACGCAGTGCCGAAGAGATTGAAAAGTTTGTAACCATCCCTATTGAGATCGCAATGAACCCGGTGCAGAAAAAAACAAGTCTGCGTTCAACAAGTATATTCGGGTTATCCTATATAAAACTTGTCTTTGAAGATAAAGTAACCAATGAAGAAGCCAGACTTCAGGTAAACAATCTTTTAGGTGATGCAGATCTTCCTGAAAATGTAAGCCCTTCCGTTCAGCCACCAACAGGCCCAACAGGAGAAATATTTCGTTATACCTTAAAGAGTAGTTTCAGGGATGTAAGAGAATTAAAAACAATTCAGGATTGGGTAGTAGACAGGCAACTTCGTTCAGTACCGGGTATCGCAGATGTGGTATGTTTTGGGGGTAAAACAAAGACCTATGAAATTAAAGTTGACCCGGGAAAGTTGACAAACCTTGGTATTACGCCACTGGATGTTTATTCTGCTGTTCAAAAAAGTAATATCAATATCGGTGGGGATATCATCATTCAAAACGATCAGGCATATGTAGTTAGGGGTATTGGCTTATTGAATGATATCAATGAAATAAAAAACGTGATCGTTCAAAACATAAATGGTGTTCCTGTATTGGTGAAAGATCTGGCCGATGTTGAGATCTCTAACCTGCCTCGGTTAGGCTTGGTGGGAAGATCGGATGCCATTGTTGATTCTGCAGGCAACCGTACCATAACAAATGAGAATGACGTGGTTGAAGCCATCGTTGTGATGCGTAAAAACGAAAATCCTTCACAGGTCATTGAAGGACTGAAAGCGAAGGTTCAAAAACTAAATACAAGCATTTTACCTGCCGATACAAAGATCGTCCCTTTTTATAATCGTGAAAACCTGATCCATTTTGCAACCAATACAGTGATGCATAATATGGTTGAAGGTATCCTGCTGGTAACATTGATCGTTTCGCTGTTTATGTTTAACTGGCGTACCACTTTAATTGTTTCCATTATCATACCGCTCTCCTTATTATTTGCATTCATCTGTTTGCGTTTGATGGGAATGAGTGCAAACTTGTTATCACTAGGTGCAGTCGATTTTGGTATCATCATCGACGGTGCAGTGGTGATGGTAGAGGGGGTTTATGTGATACTGGATAAACAGGCGCGAGAAATGGGCATGGCCCGATTCAATAAAGTGGCGAAAATGGGGTTGATCAAAAAGAATGGAGCCGAATTGGGTAAAGCGATCTTTTTCGCAAAACTCATTATCATCGCAGCCTTGCTTCCAATCTTTGCTTTTGAAAAAGTAGAAGGAAAAATGTTCTCCCCCTTGGCTTATACCTTAGGGTTTGCTTTATTGGGTGCATTGATCACTACGCTAACATTGGTTCCGGTTTTGATCAGTATGCTTCTGAATAAAAATGTTCATGAAAAACACAATCCGTTTGTGAACTTCTTTACAAAAGGGCTATTAAAAGGATTTGCTTTTACTTACCGTCATAAGATCACCGCAATGATCGTTTCTTTGATCATCATAGTGATCGGATTATATTCTTTTAAATTTTTAGGAAGTGAGTTCTTGCCCGAATTGGATGAAGGTTCCATCTGGTTAAGAGTACAGATGCCTTATAGTATTTCCTTAGACAAGTCTGTTGAAATATCCAAACAGGTTCGTGCATCATTGATGACATTTCCTCAGGTTCAAAATGTGGTTTCACAAACAGGAAGGCCGGATGACGGGACAGATGTGGCCGGTTTCTATAATAATGAGTTTGATATTATTCTATACCCGGAAGACGACTGGAAACCGTTGATCAGCAAAGACGAACTGATCGACCAGATGAATAAAAAATTATCTGTCATTCCGGGAGCACAACTTAATTTCTCGCAACCTATCACAGATAATATCGAAGAAGCTGTGTCGGGTGTAAAAGGTTCTATTTGCGTTAAGATATTCGGTGATTCGCTCAATTACATGGAAGGTAAAGCAACAGCTGTTTATAATGTTCTGAAAACGGTAAATGGCATTGAAGATCTGGGTGTTATAAAAAATATTGGTCAGCCCGAATTAGATATAGATCTTGATCAGCAAAAAATGGCACTCTATGGTGTTGCAACTGCCGATGCCAATGCAGTTATAGGGATGGCAATTGGTGGTAAAGCAGCCACCGTTTTATATGAAGGGATCAGGAAGTTTGATATCCGCATGCGCTTCCCTGAGCAATTCCGTAAAACACCGGAAGATATCGGTAACCTGATGGTTCCCACTCAAAGTGGATCAAAAGTGCCGATAAAAGAGATTGCGAACATTAGTATGAAAACAGGACCATGTCTCATTTTCAGGGATGATAATGAAAGGTATTCTGCAGTTAAGTTTTCAGTACGGGGAAGAGATATGGGAAGCGCCATTGCAGAAGCACAGGCAAAAGTGGGAAATTCAGTAGAGTTGAAAACAGGATACAATATGATATGGCAGGGTGATTTTGAGAATCAGCAACGTGCCACAAAAAGGCTTCAACAGGTAGTGCCCATCAGTTTATTACTCATTTTCTTTTTGTTGTTCATGATGTTTGGCAATTTAAAAGATGCGGGGCTCGTATTTATGAATGTTCCCTTTGCGATTGTTGGTGGTATTGCAGCATTGTTTATAACTAAAACCAACTTCAGTATCTCTGCAGGTATTGGTTTCATTGCTTTATTCGGTATCTGTATCTTATTTGGGGTTTTGCTGATCACTGAATTCAAAGAGAACCTGAATAAGCTAAAACATCAGCCTGATGCATTGTATCAGTCCATTCGTTTAGGAGTGGCTTCCAGGATCAGACCTGTAATGATGACGGCTTTAATGGCGGCAATAGGTTTATTACCTGCAGCAATTTCACATGGTATCGGTTCTGAAAGTTCAAGACCATTGGCCAGAGTAGTGATCGGAGGTATTTTATGTGCCATGATATTCTCATTGATCATATTCCCCCTTATCTTCAACTGGGCTTATAGAAAGTTCGATACTAAACACACGGTAGTAATAAAAGAAATAGAATAAGACAAAATAACCCCAACAATTCTTGGGGTTATTTTTTACAGATAGCTGTAATGGTTTCAACTGACAACGTACTAATGTATCCTTACAATGAAGCAATGTATCCTTACAATGGAACAATGTTTCCTTACAATGGAACAATGTATCCATTCAAAGAAACAATTCATGCTTACATAGCAACATTCCCTATCCGATCTAAAGCAGAGATCAGGAAACCTGCTTCCGTTGAGATCAATTTTCACTAATTTTATGAATCACTTAGTCTAAATCCTCCATCATGATCAAGAAAATAGTTTTCAGCATTCTTATCATTTGTACAGTCATCATATTTAATTCTTGCAGCACAACGAAAAAACCGGTAACCGATAATACTGTTACCAAGCCTGTTCCCGCTACTCCTAAAGTGATGCGCGAATTTCGTGCAGCCTGGATCGCTACGGTTGCCAATATCAACTGGCCCAGCAAACCCGGACTGAGTACCGCAGATCAAAAAGCCGAAGCCATCGTATTGCTTGATTATTTACAGAAACATAATTTTAATGCAGCCATCCTTCAAGTAAGACCACAGGCCGATGCTTTATATAAAAGTGATCTGGAGCCCTGGAGTTATTATTTAACGGGTGAACAGGGCAAAGCTCCCGATCCATATTACGACCCCCTGGAATTCTGGGTTAAAGAAGCTCATGATCGAGGAATAGAACTGCATGTATGGTTAAATCCCTATCGTGCCTATCATCCCAAAGGTGGTAATATCAGTGATCGTTCCATCGTAAAAACAAATCCTAACCTGGTAGTTTATTTAAAAGACGGGTATTGGTGGATGGATCCTTCCCAAAAAGCTGTACAGGATATTACAACCAATGTGGTGATCGATCTGGTGAAGCGCTATGATATTGATGGTGTCCATTTCGATGATTATTTCTATCCTTATCCTGAGTATAATTTAAAAGAAGATTTCCCGGATAGCAGCAGTTGGACAAAATATCAGAATGATGGTGGTAAATTATCCCGTGGCGACTGGCGACGTAAAAGTGTGAACGATTTGATCGAACGCATTTATAAAGAAATGAAAGCCACAAAGCCAACCGTAAAATTAGGAATCAGTCCTTTTGGAATATGGCGGCCCGGTTATCCCGAATCTGTTGTTACCGGATTTGACCAGTACGATGTTTTATATGCCGATGCAAAACTTTGGCTGAATGAAGGATGGCTGGATTATTTTTCTCCGCAATTATATTGGACGATAAAACGTCCTAACCTAAGTTTTCCTGCACTGCTGCAATGGTGGTCATCCGAAAATACAAAGCAACGGCATTTATGGCCTGGTATTTCCGTTGGTCGCGATACCAGTGCAAGGACCGTAGATGAAACATTGAATCAGATCATGATCACAAGAGGTATGTTGCCCCAAAGTAAAGGTGATGTGCATTGGAATATTTCATCAGACATGAAAAATACGAATCTCACAAAGGCAATGGATGAAACGGTTTATAAAGATGCAGCATTGGTGCCTGCCAGTCCGTGGTTAGATAATACAGCACCGGATGCACCTTCGGTTAGTTTTAAAAAATCAACTGATAGTTTGCAGGTTTCATGGGCACATACAAATGAAGCGGATGTATTTCGCTGGGTGATCTATTACAGGCAAGGAACTGTTTGGAATTATAAAATATGCAACCGTAACGATCGCTCATTAGCATTAAAACTGGTGGGAGGAACAGATAAAGCACCCACTGTAATAAACAGGATTGCCGTTACTGCAGTTGATCGTACAGGCAATGAAAGTGGCAGAAAAGAAATGGATGTGAATTAAATGGTAGTTTTAGTTTGATCATAAATTTTCTTTTTTCAATTCTATTGCCTATTTTGCTAAAACATCCAATTACTAACTATCAAACAAAAAACATGAAACAACAAATCACATTGATCAAGGGATTAAAAGTTATTGCCTTCGGCTGCATGCTTTTCATGACAGTTACAATGCTGCATAGCTGCGGCGGAGGAGAAACCAAAACAGAAACTGCAGCACCTGCAGTAGACACAACCAAGAAAGATACTATGGCTCCAATGAAGACGGATACAATGCCTAAACAAGATACAGGTAAAGGAGTTGCAGGTGGTGGATCACATCCAAAACTATAGTTTCGGCTATTATTAAAAGCTGATTCTTTATATTTAAAAAGGGTTCAATAGTAAATATTGAACCCTTTTTATTTTAAACAAGAAATATTATTCAGGCATTTTTAATTTGATCTTTTTAGAAAGGATCTGCTGCAGCTTGGTTCGGCGATGCTTGGTGAGCTTATCGATCATCCAGTGCTGGATTCGATGGTGCATAGGTGTTATGAATGCAGCTATAGCAACAAAAATGATGATCTCATAAAAAGGCGAATGATTCGTGAAATCTGCTACAGCAGGATGCAGCAATAGTGTGAGGTATTCGAAAAATAGCAATACAGATAATATCCCTGCAAACTCCACTACTTTAGTATGCACTTTTATCCTGCTTAAAAAGATGCAAACCAAAAAGAAAGCCGGGATAGCTAACCCAACCAACAACATCTTTAATTTATGATCACGGTCTTCTTTTTCAACCCTTGCGGCTTCTGCCAATTCCTTTTGCCTAATATCTTCTTCAATGTTTAATATTTGTACTTGTTTTGCTTTATCTGTATTAAAAATAGAATCCTTCATCAGCATTGTTTTTGACTGATAAAGAAAGGCACTATCTATTTCTTTTTTAACAGCATAACAGTCACTCAGCATTTCACAAGCCCAGAGATATTGTTGATTTAACTCAGAGGAGTTAGCTATGTCAGCGTCAGCTTTCGCATAATAGATAGCCGAATCATTCTGATTTTGAGAACGTTTGATCTTTGCTAATCCCAAATAAGTTTCGCATAGAAAACTGTTTTGTAAAGACTTTTTCAAAAAAGGGATCCCAGTTTGATAATTGATGGTGGCATCCTTGAGTTTCCCTGATTTCAAATACACATTACCAATATTATTAAAACTCCGGCCGATATAAACTGAATCTTTATTTTTAAATGCAATTTTTAGTGAGATGGATGCGTAGTTAAAAGCATTATTCAGATCATTCGTTTTCTCATATACGTCAGATAAACTTATATATATATTTTTAAGATTGTCAAAATTCCCTGCTAATGCTAATTTTTCAGCTTTCTTTAAATAAATCAATGCTTTATCGTGATCTCCCTCTAACTGATTTAAATTGGCAATATTCAGTAATGCTTCAGATATTCTTTGATTGTTTTGCCGCGTTTCAACAATTTTTAAATAATCGATATCAAATTGTAAAGCTTTAGGAAAATTTCCAATTTGTTGGTAAGCAAAAGCTAGTTGTAAAAGCATAAACTCCTTGCCTCTTTTGTACTTTGCTTTTTCCGCAAGGTTTAATCCGTATTGTGCATAAAAAAGTGATGAATCAGCTTTGTTTTCTATGTATGCGTCCGAAATATACCAATAGGTTTTAACAATATTACTGTCTATACGATTTTTCCTGTTCTCTTCAATATTAGAGAAATAATAACCGAGTGCTTTAGAAAAATCATTACTTGTTTTATAAGCATAACCAATTGCCAGCATGGCATCAGAAGCCATTGTTTTATACCCTTTTTGCTGGGCCAAAGAAAGAGCCATTTCTGCTGAGTGGAGCGCTGCTTCAGTGAAATGATGATTATTATTCACATCTGAAATAGCAAGCAAAGTTTTAATACTCTCTTCATCAGTCTTACTATTATGATATACATTTTGCAGACTATCCAATTCTTTATTCTGTGCATAAGAAAATTGCACAATGAAAATAGTCAGCAATAATATCAATATTCTAAAACGCATAATATCCCGGTCTTTAAAAAGAAACAAAATAAGGAATTTATCGATCTTTAATTCTTTATTATGAAAACAAACTTACCATAGTTGCCAGTTAAATTCTGCCAACTCCTGCCGATTGGCCGTATTCTGAACACCTTTTGTAGATTCACTCACACATTTATTGATATTCACACTCAGTTCATTTATTTTTATAGAAGCCGAATTTTTTAATTGTTCTAACAGGCAATGCGTAAATACGCCATTGCCAATAGTTTTATTTTCTTCTGCAAATTCATTGCTTTGTGCAGCAGAAATTACATAAGCCCCATTATTACGACGGATATCAATAAAAGCTTCTTTCATTAATTTAAATATATCCGTAGATGATGCATGTGAAGGTCCGTCCTTATTCACATCAATGATCTGTACACTACTTTCATTTGTTGTGTTATACTCATCATTTCCTCTTTTTGTACCCGGAATGATATTCTCTCCTTTTGCGATCTGATCTTCATCCGATTCACCACTATGACAAGCATCCAGCAACATCAATTTTTTCCTTGCAGGAATACTATCTAATAACTCTTCCAATTGATCATAAGAAATTCCATTGGCAGAAGGATTAGCAATATCTGTTCTTCCTGTAACGAAATAAAATTTATCATGATCACCAGGATCAATCATTCCATGTCCGCTGAAACTGATGATCACTCTGTCATCTACACTTGTTTGCAGCAGCTTCTGTCGCAATGCGAGAATATTTTCTTTTGAAGCAGTATAATTCAACAAGGTATCAGTAACCAGATCGCCTTTATATTTTTCTTTAAACGCCGCTGCCAGGTCACGAATATCTTTGACACAATAATTGAGATCTCTGAAAGATGAATACTTACTGTACCGGTCTATACCAATGCCAATAAAATAAGTTTTAGGATGTATCGGATGATCCGGTTTATAATTGATATATAAAACTTCTTTCCTGCTCTCTGCACCATTTTCATTGTTGCAATTCACTTCGATCTTATTTGATCCTTCACTTAACACTATCTGTTGTGAAAGAATTGCATGATGATCCTGTCTTTCTATATTTTTACCATTGATCCCGTTCAGAGGCACATCATTGATAAAAATATTATACCGGTTAATTTTATACAAACTGTCCCGCACAGTAAAAGAAAGTTGCAGTTCTTTTTGATTGGTATTCGCATTAATATTATCTTCTGCTAACATTACTTCAGGCACATGCAAACTATTCCCACGCAAAGCTGCTTCTGTAAAATGAGATTTTTCGATTCGCTTCTGCCATGCTTTATAATATTCCTGTATCAATTCTTTATCATTAGTTCCCAATGCTTGCAACACTTTATCAGGACGGTTATATTGCAGATCGAACTGACTGAAATTATACAATCGATCATTCACTTTAAAGTTCAGATACTTGGCATCGGTTCTGGAAGAAATATAATAATAACCACTTGGTAAAATGATCGCATAATCATGGTCTTTAAAAAAAAGAATTGTATAAACCCATTTCCCGCTTGCAAGATCCCATTTCTTGCAAGTGCCATCTGCCGACCAACTGTAAATATATTTACTGTCCTGCGTGTATTCGATTCCAAGAATGCCACTGCTATGTCCCTCAAGATAATGCACTGGTTTTCCATTTTCTCCGTTAATTAATCGAATAAAATTTTCTCCCGGATTATTAAAGCTGATCGTTTTGTAATCCGGACTGAACACCACATTATCCAATCCGTTCTTTACAGAACTATTCATTCCAAATTGCCTGTAAGGAGATTTAAATTTAAGTGCCCCTGTTGTAAGGTCAACACAAAAGATACTGCTGAATTTCGGCTCCATCATGCTTCCAATAGTGCCAACAGCATACTTACTATTTTTACTTATGAATACATGTCGCAGTTCCCCGATTTTTAATTCCGGGATATTCATTCTTTTTATAACAGAAAGATCTGATCGCCGCAACAAAAGAATGCCTTCCCCTTCATCATTAAAATATTGATAAGTATTGTCTTTTTCATTCAATATAGGTAATGCGCTAATGTACTCAGGAATGAATTTGGGATTTTCTGCTGAAAGCACATCGGTAAATGACCCTTCCGATCTCTTCATGGTTGCAGTAATAAAACTAAGGCTGTCAACCCATCCCTCCTCTGTTTTTTTAGATGAACCATTGCTTCCACTTCCTTTCTGTGGCAATATTTGTTTCTTTTCGAATTGTATTGCAGCTATATTACTTGTATTGAGCTTAATTATTTTGGTTGGTTCTCTCTTATTGACAATGCCAAAATTCTCTAATTTATAACTGTTACCGGTTTTGCCGTTGTCGTCTGCAACGTTTTTATCAAATATATGAATGCAGTCGATACTATCGTTTCGAAAAAGATCCAACCCATTCTTATAGATCCTGTATCCGTATTTATTGTCCTGCGAAAAAATGATGTTTAGAAAACTTCCGTAATCATTATTGTCAGATGCAGCATAAGGGACTTTAAAATCCTGAAACGAAGCCTTATTGATATTATGTATATCTTTTGAATAATACGTTCCGGGTGTTACCAATATTAGTTTATTGAGTTTTTCAGCCTGATGCAATTGCAGCACAGGATCGAAAACAGATTCGCTTTCTGTAACAATAACAGGTATTGGATCTGTGATATTCCACAAGCTGTATGATCCATCTTTATATGCTGTAATAAAATATTTCTCGTCAGGACTAAAAGCCGTTGTTTTAATCCCTTTCTTTGAGATCAGCCGCATCTTTAATTGGTGAGAAGTATCCCATATATTGATCTCGTATCTGTTTAAATAGTCTTTCCCTGTTGAAGCTTCCTGAGACGAATCTCTGCTCATAACAGCAGTTGCATATAAATTCCCTTTAGGGCTGTAAGATTCAAAGTCATGATCATTCAAAAGCCTTACGCTTCTGCCATTTGTGAACAATGCTTTTTCATAAGCAATATAGCCGGCATCATTTTGAGATTGAAGCATTAATTTTTTATCATCAGGACTGAATGCAATTTCAGGATATTCAGTATTGATCGTATCTCTCAGAATGACCCTTTTTTGTTTGATATCCCATAACTGATAATAATTCGAATCGTTTATTTTACAAAAAGAAAGAAAGTATCTGCCTGTATTTCCAAGGATCTCTAAATTTTCTGCAGGCAGCATATCCAATTTGGGGAAAGCTAAAATCTTATAAGATGAGAGCGCATGCATAGAATCCTGAAATACTGATTCCGTTTTATTCGAAATAAAATCATACAAACGATAAGTAACCATTGAAGAATCTCGTGTATTGGAAACTATTTCTTTACGCTCCAAAATAACGCTGTCTGAAATAAATCCAACAAAACCCCACTTATCCCTGATCGGCTTAAAGATCTTACCATTGACGCCCCATTCTATTTTTATTACCGCAGTTTCTGTCTTAGGATCAATATTAGTTACCGCAATAAATTCACCACTCGGACTGAACCGTATATCCTGATCGCCTGAATTATTATCTACATCCTCATGCAGATCGATCTTATACAACAGCTTTCCTGTTAATGGATCCCAGAAATAAAAAACAGGAAACCTGTCAGAATAAGCAACAATATATTTACCATTAGGTGCAGCATAGGTTTTATTCAAAGCTTCCTGACTACCATTAATTTCTGATATCAATCTGTTACTGAAAGGATCCCATACTTTCACTATTCTGTCATCTGAAGCAGTGAGAATGTATTTTCCGTTTTTTATGAACCTTACCGAATTAATAGCTGCATCATGGCCCTTTTGTAAAACGAGCTCAGGGGTTTGTGCAATAACATTTGTCGTTATCGCCGATAAAAAAAATAAGCAGCTATTTTTCAAGAAGGCCATAGATTATTTTTTTGACTGACTCTTATCTTCTGTAATAATATCCACACGCTTCAACAACCAATTGCCGAATGTTCTTATCTCACCGCGTTGATCAGAATCACTGTCACTCATTAATATCTCTAATGGATTATCGCTTGTCATAGCATCTCCGCTTCTTTTCACACCATGCTGATTGAATACCGACCGGTTAATAACCGGGTCTTTGCATGCCAATAAGAAATAATGATATTTTCCGGGAGAAGTATGCTTCACGGTAGCTAAATACGATGGTTCAAAATTGTCGCCTTTGATCCATGGATAATTGAACACGCTTGTTCTCGGTTGCGGAAAGATCAGATTCATATTCCCTTTTGGATCCATTGAAAAAAGGTAAATGAACAAACGGGTGCTATCCCATTTCATCTTTGTGTATTTATCTTCCACAAAATCGATTTCTAACAGATCGGGCATATCTGCCCGCATTTTTGTTTTGCGATCTGCAAGAGCTTTATTTTTTTGAGTGCTGTTTTTAATGCTGATAGAATAAGGGAAACGAACAGAACTGTCTTTTACGGGTGTTTCAATCGATAACCAATAAGCCAGTTTTGAAAGTATGTTTAGGCGATTCAGTAAACTATCAGTGATATTATTTGTTTCATTGGTAAAGGAAAAGAAATCAGTTGCAATAGGCAGATCGGTCGTACTATCATTGAGGTGCGTATTTTCCCAACCATATTCGATTTGCGAATTATCTGTCAAATGCCCCGCTAAAACATAATCGGCCTGTTGTAGAGAATTTACCAATTTAATATTGCGGTTAATTTTTTGTGATAATCTCTTACTGATATTTTCTACCAACGAATTTTCAGGAGGTAATTGCAAGTACACATTTTTTTTATTCAGTAAACCCATCAATTCATCACTTTTTAAATCGGAGAAGCTTTTTGTAGCATTCCCTTTATTCCTGTTCAATTTCCATTGTCCGTTTAAAGCTGTATCTGTTTTATAAAAAAGCACAGCTTCAGGAACCATCTTCACAGAAGGTATCATCCAATTGATATTTTTATTTTGAAATAGGTTCGCAACATCAGCAGTGATCATTTTGAGTTGCTCATCTGCAATACCATTTCCTACATAAACTTTTAATGGTGGCTCTGCATTAGATACAAGATTCAATACACTGAATTGTGCATTGAACCCATCAGCTATCTTAAACTTTTTGCTGCTATTTATAATTTCAACTGAAGCATTAGATGGCCCAAGTACTGCAAGTATTCTAATACTGTCTTTTGATTTTTGCTCCACCAATATATCGCCATCCATTAATCCGTCCAGAAAACCTCCCTTTATTTCAATATACCCATTCGGGTCAAAATGATTTAACGGAAAAGTTTGCCTGCGATATTCTCCTTCCTTAGAGCCAATGATATCCAAATTCAACCGCCTTGCACCTTCCATATTGGGGTTTTGTTCTCTACGTATCAATCCGATTTTAGCCAACGTTCTTTCATATAAATTTTCCGCAGATGCCATTGGCCATTCGGTAATGGCTTTGCAAAAGCTGATACAGAAAGCGCCATATGCTTTCCCGCTTACGGTAGTTTCTTTTGATTCCTGATTATCCTGACAGGCACCGATCGTCAATGCTCCCAAAGAATCCAATCGGATGGTATGTATATTTTCAACCACAGTTCTCGCATATGGTGCCGATTCTACTTCGCGGGAAGAGTCTGCATCAAATAAAGTTGCACCTCTTGTATTGGTACCACTATGACAGCAATCGGTTATGACTGTTAGCTTGACTCCCTTCTTTATAAAATTGAGAAATAATGCATTGAATTCCACATTGTCGATATCATATACATTTTTATCTTTTGCATTGCCTGGAACGATCGTATTTCTATAACCTTTTAATGTTGTTTGATTGTTGTTCTCAAATCCTGTACTGCCATGACCTGAATAGAAAAAAACAAAATAATCTCCCTTCCTGCATCTGCCAGCCATACTTTTCAATGAATCCATGATGGCATTCCGGCTGGCCTGCTGGTCTAAGAGCTTTACGATATTCACTTTATCAAACTGATAATATTTTTGAAAGAGTTTCGATATCGTATCCACATCATTCAAACAACCGTGCAGGTTTTTGATCTCTCTGTCATCCCATGTTTTGAAAGTTGAAACTTTCGGATCTCCCGAATAATTATTAATACCCACGCATAGCATAAACCTGTTAGGTTTGATTTGTGCCTGAACATGTATCAATGACCCAATCAAAAAAGAAAATATAAGCGGAAGATGTTTATGCTTCATATGAGAATTTTAATACTGAATTATTATTTTAAAATAATAGTTACCATAGTTGCCAGTTGAACTCTGCCAGTTCCTGTCTGTTCCCGGTGTTCTGGCTTCCCATGGTTGAATCGCTCACACATTTATTGATATTGATACTCAGATCATTCACATTGATCGAATGTGTTAGTTTGATCTGTTCCAATAAACAATGGGTAAATACGCCGTTCTTGATCTCTTTATTCTCTTCTGCAGTTTCATTGCTTTGTGATGCTGATATCACATAGGCACCGTTATTGCGACGAATATCTACAAACGCTTCCTTCATTAATTTAAAGATATCTGTTGTTCCCGGCTTTAGTTTTCCTGCATCATTTGCAACCGATATGATCTCCACACTGCTTTCATTACTCATATTTAATTCGTCTGCACCTCTTTTTGTTCCCGGAATATTTGCTGCATTATTTGATAATTCATTCTCATCCGATTCTCCGCTGTGGCAGGCATCTAACAGCATCAACTTTTTTCTTGCAGGAATGCTGTCTAACAAGTCTTCTAATTGAGAATAAGATATCCCGTTTTGTGTCGGATCGTTTACATCTGTTTTTCCGGTAACAAAATAAAACTCATTCTGATCTTTGGGATCCACCATACCATGACCGCTAAAACTAACGATCACTTTATCATCCACATTTGTATGCAGTAATTTTTGCCGCAATGCCAGTATATTCTCTTTCGTTGCCATAGAATCGATCAATGTATCAATTACAATATCATCTTTGAATTTTTCTTTGAAGGCAGCAGCCAGGTCACGGATATCTTTTACACAATAGTGCAGGTCTACGAATGATGAATGTGCACTGTATTGATTGATGCCGATACCTATAAAATAAGTTTTATGTTGTACCTTATTTTGGGGCTTGTATTTAACATACACAGCTTCTTTCCTGCTCTCCAATCCGTTTTCATTGGTACAATTCAACTCTATTTTGTTTTCATCCTCACTCAATAATATTGTTTGTGAAATATTAGTTTGATGTGTTGGATTCATGAGCAATTTTCCATCTATGCCATTTAACGGCACATCATTGATGAAAATATTATAGCGTTTGATATTCACCATGCTATCCGTTAAACGAAAAGAGAGTTTCAGTTCCTGTTGCTGAGTTGTGGATGGAATACTATCTTCTGCTATCAATACTTGAGGGATATGCAATTGATCACTTTTTAATGTGGCTTCTGTAAATCCTGATTTTGTGATACGATCAAGCCATGCCTTGTGATAAGCATCTATCAAATTTTTATCAGTACTGCCCATTGTCTGCAACACTTTATCAGGGCGATTATATTGCAGATCGAACTGACTGAAATTATACAACCGACCGTTCATTTTAAAGTTTAAATACTTTGCATCTGTTCTGGAAGAAATATAATAATTGCCATCAGGCAATATCACAGCATAATCATGATCCTGAAAAAACAAATAAGTATAGATTAATTTACCTGTAGCAATATCCCATTTCTTGCAAGTACCATCATCTGACCAGCTATACACATACTTACTGTCTTTTGTATATTCGACACCTGCTATAGCAGCGGTATGTCCGACTAAATTAAAAAGGGGCAGCCCCGATCGCGCATCGATCACTCGAATTGAATTGCTTGGATCTGACAACACACAAACTGTTTTTTCATCAGGGCTGAATACAGCTGACTTCAGGTTTCCAATACTGTCATTGCGAAAATTGATCGGTGTTGTGAACCTTTCCTTATTTTGCATATCCATGCAGTAAATAAATGAGCCTTTTTTCAAAAGAGCATTTTTATATCTCATACACAGAACATACTTTCCATTATTGCTGATGACAGGATTATTTATTCCCTTATCTGATAAGAGGGTTGAAACCGACAGGTCATTTTTCTGAATGAACGAAATTTGATTACCATATATCCCGCCGGTATATACATAACCATTTCCGGTTTCATTGAGTACGGGAAAGTTATTTTCTGTGTTTGCAATTAAAAGAATCGTATCATTCCTGTGCAGGCTTTTGATATTCCCAAAAGTGAATCTTACATCTGGAACTTTATTTTGATAACGTTCCTTTGGATAAATTTTATTCATCCCAAGATTATTCACTAAAGATTTTGAATAAATTGTCAATGATTCCAGATCATGATGTTTTAATTTCGTAGTGATATCAATATCGCCCATATTCACTATACTGCTATCCCTTGCAATGGTTACCAATCCATTATAATAATGATAGTCAATTTTTTTTATCACAGAAAGGCTATCATTACTGATCAATAATAACTTTTCTCCCTGATCCACGATACTGTATTGATCCTTATTCGAATAATGAATCTTATTCACCGGCAAGTCCCCTTTTTCTAAAACGAATAGCTTATTGAATGTATTTGCCTGTTGACTGCTGTAAATGGTTTTCGTGAGATACATCATCCTGTTTTGATACCCGTCATTATGCACCTGCAACACAGGATCAATGATATTATCACAGGTTGATACTTCTTTACCTATAGAATCTGTAATATCCCAGACACTGTAATTCCCGTTCACATATCCTGTTACCAGATATTTTTCATCATGACTGAAGCCCATCACCGTCACCATTGCTTTTGTATCAAACCTGCAACTAATTGTGTGCGATTTATTCCATATATCAATTTTATATTGTTTAGCCAAATAATTATGATCCTGATCATAATATGCTGAAATATTATAGGCAGTGGCTATAAAATTCGCCTTTAAACTATAACATGGTTTTGCGATCACATCATTATCTCCGCGTATTCTAAAATGATTGCTTGTATCTGTTAAAGAAAGTTCTGAAGTGATGTATTGCATTTGGCCTCCTGTATTTGATCCAAAGTCAAGAGCAACCTGTAATATTTTTGAATCATCAGGACTAAAACTGACAGACCAAATTTGAATCGGTTTACGCCAAAGCATTTTTTTCTGCTGAATATCCCATAGTTCGGTATATTCTCCATAAGTCATATCCTCTTTCGAATTGCACAAAAAGTATCGTCCGGTATTGCTTAAAACAAAATTAGCTTTACTGAATCTTGTGTCATTATCCGTAAAAGTTGAAACATACGAATCCTTTATAAAATTGTACACATGATAAACCAGCATGGCACGGTCTTGATGCGGAACAAATTTATCGCTGCTGATCAACAGTGTACTGTCTGAAAGAAATTTTAAGATGGGTGAGCCCATGTACAAACTATCATTGAACCCCTTAATTCTTTTGTACAATTTTCCTGTATTGGCATACAATAGGGTGATCCAATTTTTTCCATCAACCGGCACTGCTATCAGTTCGCCATTCGGGCTGAATGGGAGTTTCTCAAAGGAAGTCTCTAATTCTGTTTTTAATTTGTACAACAGGTCTCCCGTTGCCGGATTCCAGAAATAAACAGTTAACCCGGGCATATAGTTATCAACTGAACCGGTGGCTACATATTTGTTATTGGGTGAAAAATAGGCGAAACTCAAAGGCTGATCACTCCCATTCAATTCTGAGATCAGTTTACCACTGAATGGGTCCCATATCTTGGCCGTTTCGTCACAGGCCGTGGTCAAAATATATTTGCAGTTGCTATTGAATGCAACGGCAGTGATACTTTTTAAATGTCCCTTCTGCAGCACTAATTGCGGCGTTTGCGCAATGGTTTGCAACACTATTATTAAATAGAAACATATACATTTCAATTTTGTAAACTGTATCATTCTATTCAGTTTTTTACAGAGGTTCAGAACAAGATAGTATTATTTATAAATATTTGCAATAAGATAGTTCTTTTCTTTGTTATCTTAAATCATAGAAAGCATTATACTGTTGATACCTATTTTATTCGTATTCCATACATATTTCTGCTATTGCATTTTCAAAAAACTGTTTTTATCTTGTTTCTCATTCACCAAAAAATAATTGCCATGAAAACAAGTTTAACGATTCTTGCATTATTCATGTTCTTATGTTTTTCTTCCTGTAACAGCAGTAATACCCAGGAAAAAAAGGCAGCAGACACAACTGCAACTGTTGCAACCACTAAGCCTGCATTTACCCCCTTCAATGTTCTTACCGTTACACACAAAGTGAAAAACTTTGCTGTATGGAAAGCCGGCTATCTGTCACATGATTCTATGCGCAATGCCTATGGTCTTACCCATTATGCATTGGGCAGAGAAATGGAAGACAGCAATTTGATCCTTGTTATTATTAAAGCTGCAGATATCGCAAAGGCAAAAGAATTTACAGCATCACCTGATTTAAAAGCAGCGATGCAAAGAGGCGGTGTTACAGGGAAACCTGTTTTCGGTTTTGGTAATGTGATCAGAAATGATGACTCTAAGATTGATCAAAAAGACCGGGTAATGATTACACATAAAGTGAAAGACTTTGATGCATGGCTAAAAGTATTTGATTCTGATAGCAAAAACAGAACAGATAATGGTTTAATTGACAGAGGACTTGCAAGAGATGCAGCTGATTCAAATACAGTGCATATCGTTTTTGCTATTACTGATATGAACAAAGCAAAAGCAATGATGAATTCGCCTGAATTAAAAAAGAAAATGACTGAAGGTGGTGTACAGGGAGCCCCCACATTTTTCTTCTATAAATTAGTTGAATAGGCTTTACGGTCATGACTAACATAAAAAACCTCGGAGATCTTAAGATCTCCGAGGTTTTATCATTTAACATCTATCATTTATCATCTATTCTATCACCACTTTCTTACTATTGTATTTCACATCAGCACCATCTAGTGATACGATATGCATTCCATTGGTCCCTGATTTCAGTGCTACCGGAACTACATTCAATCCCTTGATCGCACTTACCTGTTGTGTGGCCACTGTTCTTCCCATCACATCCGTTACATGCAGAGTTAACTGCTGTGCCTGGTTGCTGTAGAAACTGCAGCTGAAGTTCTTCGCTGTGGCAGGGTTTGGATACAACTGTATCTCCTTACTGTCCAAACTATTGATATAGCTCTGATCCACTTTTGTAAAGCTGATATTGC